>FWPU01000041.1_pt1 | contig 377732 bp, 353 predicted proteins | sample 2228361 | NCBI WGS metagenome assembly FWPU01 (sample SAMEA103939777, study PRJEB20133) | metagenome
CGCTGGGAGGGCAGGCGTCCCGCCCGCTGCGGGCCAGAGGCCCGCGCTCCCGGATGACGATATGACTTCCCTTCGCTCTGCTTCGGGAGCGCAGCGAAGGGTTATCCATTCGACTCCCAGGATATCCATATTCCCCAATCGACTTGGGTAATGCCCAAGATCTCCCCTGGATAGGCACTAGCAGCATTAAAAAAGCGGCCATTTCTTCTCATAAGGCCAGTATTTCGAGTACCTTGCGTCAATGGCTTTCTTAATATCCTCGATGGTCATTCCTTTTTGCTTCATAGCATACGCATCCAGCGTAATGTCCATACAGATGTCTCAGCCTTCGGCATGGCGATCTACATAGCAATCCAAATTGTTTTGGTGTCGATTGCCAACATAACACCCGCAATAGCAGGGCATGCGTTCGAGCAATTCGGGTGCCTCGCGGGCAATGCGATACGCCTCTCTGGCTTTGCCGGTGAAGAGCGCTGGAGCGAGGGTAGCTGGCCTGGGATCACGAGGGGTAGCGGGAAGCCCCCAGCCCTCAGCCGGTCCTTCCTGCTGCCACAGAAAGACGAGGCCACTCACCAGGAGCACACTACCGATGACTATGCCCCAGAGCCAGGTCTGAGACCATTTTTGAGGGTGAGTTGCTCTTCGCGCTCGTTTATTTTTGCTCCCCTTTTTGCTCATGGTGTTCTTCTCCTTTTTCTGCTTTGTTGTGATGATGGTGGTGCTGATCTTCTTGGGCTTGTACTGCGAGGTAGGGGGGATCATAAATAGAATCGGTAGAGGGAGTACCTAACCGAATATGGATCTGGTCACTCATCCAGGTCTCTGATGTGACACCGTTGAACTCTTCGCTTGGTCCTACCAGCACCGTAAACTGATACGGCTTCCCCACTGCCCACAAGGTATCACCTAAATCCTCGTTTTGGTAGGGAAAGGCAAACTCGTATTCCATCCCTTGATCAGTTTTTCGCCATCCGGTGGCCTTCAGGTTACTCGTTTGGTCCCTTACCAGGGTCCCGGAGGCCATTCAGGTATGCACCCCAGCCAGTTTGCGTGGATTAGGTACTTTCTGATCAGGATACGTAGCCAGAAAGAAATCCTCAATCCCATTCACAGTGAGCAGCTTGACATCGTTAAAATCCCCGATCATCCCATGATGCGGGAAATCTTTGAGGAGCAGCGCGACCCATCGTGTGGTGTCTACACGGACAGCAAAATAGATAAGTCCTTGATGAATTTTGGTATAGAGCTCGATTGTAAAGCGTTCTGGTTGGGCGGCGACCGCCTGCCCACGACCTCCTCAACCATATTCGGTGATGGTCTCGGCGACGGTGCCAACGTGGAGCATCTCATACCCGGCCCCTTCCCACTCTCCTGGCTCAATGCGGCCATCAATAGTGGGTGGTGGCCCTTCCCGAGCGATAAACGCGGTGTCGAATTGGAGGTAGGGGAGGCGTTTCTCCTGTAAATCGGCAGGGTAGGCCTGTGGATCGAATGGCATCTCGACGATCCCCGAGCCCATTCCACAACCCGGACCATAGACATCACCTGTCGTAGCAGAGACATGGACATGAGCATGATCGGTCGCATATTGCACCGGCCCTACATGCACACTATAGGCCAAGTTCGGTACGTGGGCATGGTACATATAGACAAGGTCGCCATGGTCATAAGAAAACGCCTCGAATTCTAGATGCTCGTAGTGGGTAAAACGCTGCTCCAGATAGCGCCTGGCGATCGCTTCGGCTAAAGCACTGGAGACCTTGATCTCCTTAGCAGCCACATAGACATTTCCGGCTTGATCGATGTGCAGGGTGATCCCGTGCCGGGTAGTTGCTGTCCGGACCCCAAAGGGACGCGGGTCATCAGCGATCGTCGCGGTCACGCCCCCGCAGGCAAGCGCCGAAGTGGAGTAGACAAAAAAACTGAACAGACTCACTGCCCAAAATAGTCCGGTTTTCTTCCAGTATTCTGGAGACATAGACCAATCCTCCCTTTTGTTCCTTATCAGAAAAAGAGGATAAATTCTGGTACCCGAGCGTTGTATCATTTCAAATCTTTGCCAATTTTTGCTTTTAGTCCCTCCTTTTTAGTAGAAATCCAAGGCCGCTCTTTAGTGATGCCCAATTTTTATTTCTTCTCAGCCACCTCCTTCTGCTGGAGCAAGGTCCGGAGGTCTTGACGGAGGCGTTGGAGGGCCTCACGATCAGTGGATGGATAGTAACCGCGGATCCGTGCTTTGCGGTCTATCAGTACAAAACGTGGGCTGTGCGTGTGCGTCGCACCGGAAGCGGGTCTCTGCTCATGTGGAAGCTCGACTGCTCCTAAATGAAACCCTTCCTGCGCCAACTGGTAAATGATTTCTTTCTCACCGGTCAGAAACCACCACTGCTCAGGGTCTGCAGCAAAGCCCTCCGCATAGGCAGTGAGTACCTCAGGGGTATCGCGCTGGGGATCCACAGTGATCGACACCAGGCTCAGATCCGGCTCATTCTGAAACTCGACTTGCAATTTTTTCATCTCCGCGCTTTGTAGCGGACAAGTATCCGGGCAGTTCGTATAGAAGAAATTAACGATCCAGAGCTTCCCGCGGAAGTCTGCCAGTCCCACCTGCCGACCACTCCGCTCTATGAGTGAGAAGTCTGGTACGGTGCCCAAGATCTGCAGCCCTTCGAGAGGCTTGTCCTCCCATCCCCTGTGTTGAAACTGTCCCTTTTGCCAGATCCCTATGGCTGCTCCCATCATAATGATTGCCAATACCGCACCGAGAAGCCCCCAAAGGATCTGTCGCCGCATGGTTATACCTTCTTTCATTCCTTTTCCTCCTCCACCTCCATTTTATGGATGCTCCTGCAATAGAGTTGTGATGAGCATCTTGGCCTCTGGACTCGACCAATCCCTTTCTCCAAGCACCTGTCCGACGAGGAATCTCTGTCGGTCAATCAGAAACGTCACCGGATGGCCTCGAATCCGGTAGGATTGGGAGATCTGTCCTTCCGGATCCAACAGCACTGGAAAGCTGAGCTGAAATTCCTGTTGAAACTCCCTCACCAGGTCTGCCGATTCCTGAAAACTCACCGCCAACACCATCAGCCCTTGATCGGCAAATTCCTTATACAGGATATCTTTGGTGGGCAACTCCCGCCGACAGTTTGGTCAAAAGGTCTTGAAAAATCCGAGTAGGATTACATTACCCCGAAAATCGGAAAGTCGTACGTTTTCCCCACCTACCTGCGGGAGCGTAAAGTCTGGAGCAGGTGTCTTCGGGGTACGCAGGACCGACAAAGCGACATATGGATTTTCCTGTCCGGCAGCATAGATTCGTGCAAAGCTCATGATAACGAAGAAAACCACAAACGTGCAAGTGTGCAAGGATAATTTTTCGATACGACCACATGCCTTTTGCTCCTCTGTATTGATGATATTTTGCTTATAAGTAACCATGACGAAATTTCTTACGTTTTGGTGTGTAGTATGTAGGGTGGCTCAGCCCACCGAGAAGAACCATGGGTGTGTTGGTGGGCACAGCCCACCCTACTTCTACCCTTGGCTTTTGTAAAAAATTCTTACTGATACTTACTTAATATGAACTTAGTACTGATCGCCATAATTACGTAGCGAGTTTATCTGTAGGGGCGCTGCTTACTGCGCTCCGGGATGACCAGAGAGTGATACTGGCTACAAGTGCTGTAGCAGATCAAGCTTATGCTTACCCGTCACTTTACAAACATACTTCCCGAGGAAGCAAGACAAATAAGGAGGCTCAATGCCCCCTTTCGATGCTCCTCCAGCATTACGTGACTTTCACCAACGTGATCATGCCCCCCTCCATATGCATGGTCTTATGACAATGGAAAAACCAATTGCCTGGATTATGGGCGATGAACTCGAGATCCACCGATCCCATGTGGGCATCTACATCCACCGCATCCTTGATCAGCGGGGTGGCAAGCGGCTGGCCGTTCACGGCTAGGACACGGAACGAATGCCCATGCAGGTGCATGGGATGCGCTTCCATGCTCATATTGGAAACCCGCACGCGGACCCTATCCCCTTGCTGCACGCGGATCGGGTCGGTGTTTGGGTATTGCTTGCCGTTGATGGTCCAGATGTCTGAACCCATCATCCCGCCACTCAGGGTCAAGCGAAAGCTTCGTGTCTGTCCGGTGGTGGCTGCCGGAAGGACATCCCGACCGTGGCCGTCCATGTAGTGCCAGAGGCGAAAGCCAGCCCTACTGAAGGAGGTAGGCGCTTCCTGGTTTCCCTCAGTGCCTTCGTAGACAACGAGGGTCTTCATCCCCGCCTCGGTGTGCTCCGGTTCAAGGGCATAGAGGGGCCATACCCCGGGGTTCGTCGCGTCGAACTCCACGTCGTACCGCTCACTCGGGGCGAGAGCAACCACATCCACTTCCACTGGCACCTGAAGCGGATTCCCGTCGGTGTGTGTCACCCGCAAACGGTGTCCGGCCAGGCGTATCGTATGCGTCTTCATGCCGGTCGCATTCACCAGTCGGAGGCGCACCCGTTCTCCCGGTCGCACTCGGAGAAGCTCCGTGGCCGGGAAGGTCTTGCCGTTAATGGTGAAGGTATCGTATAGTGGTTCGTGTGGCTGCATCATCCCTTCCATCATGCGGCCCATGTCACCTTCCATTATTCGGCTTATCCCTTCCCGCATCCGATCCATCATCCTACCCATCATGCCACCCATACCGCCGTCCATCATGTGGCCCATCCCACTGCTCCTTCCTCCCATCATCATACACCCCTCCATCGATGCACTGGCGGAAGAAACGGCAGCACGTTTCCCGGTGACCCAGCCACCCAGGATAAGGGTGTAGTCGCGATCCACAGGGAATGGATCCCCGTCAGCCGGTTCGATGAGGAGGGGCCCATGCAGGCCAAGGTCAAGCTGTTTATGTCCGTTAAAGTGGGTGTGATACCAGCGGGTTCCGGCTGGCATCGCCGTGAACTCATAGACAAACGTCTTCCCTGGCTGAACCGGGTCTTGGGTCACTCCGGGAACGCCATCCATGGCATTCGGTACGTCTACACCGTGCCAGTGGATCGTGGTCGGCTCTGGCAGCTCATTCTGGAGCACAACTCGTATCCGCTCTCCTTCCCGCACGCGAATGACTGGCCCCGGTACTTGATCGTTGTATGCCCAGGCATCTACCTCATGGCCGGGGGCGAGCTCCCAGCGCGTCTGCCGGGTAACGAGCTGGATCTCACGAACTTTACCGCTAGTCTTCACTGGAGCTGCCTTGGTTGTTCGGCCCAATAGAAGAGCTCCTCCAACCCAAAAGCTGATTGCTCCAAGCCCAGCTCGTCCGACAGTAGTTAGAAAGTGTCGCCGTGAGAGAGGCTGGACTGCCGATCTGTAAACTGTCATGATCTCCTCCTGTTCGGGTTATCATCTGATTATCTGTAAGCTTCAGTTCTATTTTCTCCATAGACTGCTAAATACTTCAATACTTCATGACAAAAGTCCTTGTGCAGTTTGTTTCTCCGGTCATTACACCACGGAGACACGGAGGACACGGAAAAATTCTCCTGGAGCAAAGCACAGGGAAGTCATATGGTCATCCGTGCTCTCCGTGTCTCTGCAGTAAAAAAACTCTTAACCTATTGACGATATATTGCATTACCGTTCCGCGAGCAAGTCTTCAAACAATTTCCAGTGCTGCTGATCTCGCCAATCCTTCGGTCCGACATATTTCCCACGAATGCGTCCTTGCCGATCGAGGTAAAAATGGGTGGGGATAAAGGCCACCTGGTACTGATCCATGACCTCCTGTGTGGGGTCAAGGAGCACCGGAAACGTCATCGGCCCATGTTGCGTACGAAAGGCGCCGATGGCCTGTTTCACAGCCTTCTCTGTCCCCTGGTCAATGCTCACCGCCAGGATGGTCAAGCCTTGGTCCTTAAAGTGCTGATAGAACGGCTCCATGGTGGACATCTCAAACTGACAGGCAGGACACCAGGTGGCCCAGAAGGTGAGGAACACCACCTGCCCGCGCATCTCCGAGAGTCGAACCGTTTTGCCGGCGAGATCTGGGAGCGCAAAGTCCGGCGCCATGGCCCCGACCTCTGGGGCGGCTGATGGACCCGTCTGAGCCTGGACGCCACCTCCTGGTGGCCCGATGCCCCAGACAAAGAATATGCCTATAAGAACTCCTACCACTTTTTGGTATCGTATCTGCCTCATGTTTCCACACCTCCTTTTCTCAAGCCTCTCCGGTGCTCCATCAGCACCATCATCTGGACCATGCCAAACATTATGGTGCGGTAAGAGGAATAGTCTTTTCGTAGATAGTAAAGGGGGATAGAGAGCCACGGACAAACACCTTCGGAGTAACATAAGTGGGAAAGTAGTGTCCGATGACAGGTCCCACAGGAGGCCGGGTCCAGGGAGGCTTCCAGAGGAGAAAAGGACACGGGTACTGGCCCCTGAAGGGCAAGAGGCTGTTGCCAGTGCTTGGCCAAAAATTGCTCCTCCGCCTCGCTCAAGACTACAGGAGGCGTTTTCTGGCCAACGGCATACCAGGCATAGATGCCAGCTAAGCTAGCAATAAGGAGAAACAGTATCAGCAAGAGTATTGGTTTCAACGGTAGCACCCGACGCATCGTGAATCCTCACTACTCTTCTGCATTCCTCTTTCCATTCTCTTTCTTATGGGGTTTGCTGCACATGCTGTTCTCCCATTATCAGCAGTCTTTCAATTTGCTGGGTTAAGGTTTCCATGCTGATCTCGCCGATCTGTTTGAAGGCAATCTTCCCCTCGCGATCGATAAAAAACGTTTCGGGCACGCCGTAGACCCCGTAGTCGATGGAGATCTTGCTTCCCACGTCTGGCCCATTGGGATAGCTCTTCCGAAAGCGCCGGATGAACTGCCGCGCATCCTCCTCCCGGTCCTGATAATTCACCCCGATGAGCATCACCCCCCGATCCTTATATCGTTGCCAAGCCGCTTCCAGACGAGGAGCTTCGTTCCAGCAGGCCGGGTAACACCAGGAGGCCCAGAAATTAAGAATCACCACCTTCCCGCGAAGCTCCTGCAACCGCGCCGTGCCCCCATCAAAGAGGGGCAAGGTAAAATCCGGGGCTTCTTTACCGATGAGTGGCGTGGGAATAAGCTTGGGGTCTTTCCCCAAGCCCCAGGCAAAGAGGAAGAGGAGAGGAAGGACTGAGAGCGGAATCAACGCTTTGAGCCATTAGCGTAGCCTGGACTTCTTTTCCGGTCTTGCTTTCCCCTCCTCTCCCCTGGTGTCCTCCCCTTGCTGTTTAGTTTTGTGGTTGCCAGTCTTGTCCACCGTTGTCACTTTTCCAAATCACCCCCTCGGCTGTTGCTATATAGATCTCTGTTGGCTGTTTTGGGTTCACGGTCACCGCCGCCAGATTCTTGAGTTCCCCTCCGATAGACTGCCAGGTCTCACCGGCATTGGTGCTCTTGAAGAGCCCATCGCGCATGGCGACGTACATTACGCTAGGATTGGTCGGATCCACGGCAAACCCATTCACCGTCCGATAGGTGGGCAGACCGCCCACCAGTTTCCACCCTCAGAAGCAGTCTGGGTTCCGTTGCAAGCCCTCCGCAGTACCAGCATAGAGGTAGATGCCTCCCATCCCGGTGGGGATGTTTACAGAGGTCAACACTTTGACTTCGCCTCCCAGGCCATCATCCACCCGTGTCCATTTCTCCCCTTTGTTGGTAGTCCGATAGAGCCCCTCGCCCTGCTCCCGGATCATTACGTGCAACTTGTTCGGTAGATTGGGATCAATGGCCAGGCCATGCGCATCGAGTCCACCGAGGCCAGTGTTCACTGGCTTCCAGGTCTGTCCACCATCGGTGCTCCGGAGGACACCGGCTTCGTGGGTGCCTATGTATACTGTCCTTGGATCGGTCGGGTCAGTCGCAATGGCCATCGTGTCCAGGTGGTGGCTGTGCTTCCCCGAAAGGGTCACCTTCTGCCAGGAACGGCCACCATCCTCGCTGCGGAAGAGACCAGTATGGGCTCCAAGGAACAGGGTGCGACCCTCCGCATCTATGGCGAGGGCGTGGACGTGCTCGAAGTCTTCACTCCCCTTCTTGGGATCCTCATGAGCAATAGCTAGAGGAACTCTAGCCAATAGCAAAGTTAGGAGAAAAAGCGTACAAGCCCTGATAGTCTTTCGCATGTGTATGTTGTCCTCCAGTACTCTGACTTTTGCTATCGTACAACTCTGTGTGGTACAACCCCCACTGGATAGTCCACACCAACTGTTCTTGACATAACTATTCTTATTCCTCCACTAACCACTAGTCACTAACCACTAATCACTAACCACTAGCCACTAACTACTAGTCACTGGTGTACACCAACTGTTCTTGACATAAACACATTTATTCTTTCTCGCCTATCGGCGAACGAGGCTGGAAGCGCCGGAGCCGGAGGGAGTTGGAGACGACCGAGACCGAGCTCAAGGCCATAGCCGCTCCAGCCAACACCGGGCTCATGAGTATGCCGGCGACCGGATATAGAATACCCGCGGCCACGGGAATCAGAGCCGTGTTGTAGATAAAGGCCCAGAAAAAGTTCTGCTTCATCGTACGCATGGTGCGCTTCGATAACGCAATCGCTGTCACTATCCCTCGAAGATCTCCGGTAATCAGGGTAGTGTCCGACGCCTCGATAGCCACATCGGTCCCCGTGCCGATGGCGATCCCCACCTCGGCCTGGGCCAAGGCCGGCGCGTCATTGATCCCATCCCCAACCATGGCAACCACCTCTCTCTCAGCCTGCAGGCGCTGGACTTCTTGGGCCTTATCCTGCGGCAAGACTTCAGCCAAGACGTGGTCTATGCCTACTTGTCGGGCGATAGCCTCGGCCGTGCGCCGGTTATCTCCGGTGATCATGACCACAGTCAACCCTAACCGGTGTAAAGCTTCTACAGCCTCTTTGGAGTGTGGTTTTAGCGTGTCGGCTACGGCGATGATCCCGACTGCCTGTCCATCCCAGGCCACGAACATCAGGGTTTTCCCTTCATCGGCCAGCCCTACTGCCTCCTTCTCCAGCCCATTCAATAGCACTCCGCGTTCACGCATCAACTTCCGGTTCCCGAGCAGGAGAGCTCTGCCCGCTACCTTTGCCTCTATCCCGTGGCCAGGGATCGCTTCGAAGGACTCCGTAGGTTCGAGTGACAGCCCTTCCGCACCGGCCCGCTTTACGATGGCCTCCCCGACCGGGTGTTCGGAACCCTTCTCCGCTGAAGCAGCGTAACGGAGCAGTTCCTGTGCCTCTATACCGTTCCGGGGGATGATATCGGTTACCGAGGGCTCACCCTTGGTGAGAGTCCCGGTCTTGTCGAGGACAATGGTAGTGAGCTTGGAGGCCAGTTCTAGCGCTTCTGCTCCCCGGAACAGGATGCCATGTTCTGCCCCTTTCCCGATCCCAACCATGACCGCAGTAGGCGCGGCCAGTCCGATAGCGCAGGGGCAGGCAATGAGTAGCACGGCCATGAAGTTTGAGAGGGCAAAGATGATAGCAGGCTGTGGTCCCCAGAAATACCACACCCCAAAGCTCACCAACGCGATGAGGATCACGATGGGGACAAAGACACCAGCGATCCGATCCGCCAGCTTCTGTATAGGAGGTTTTGAACCTTGAGCCGCCTCCACCAGTTTGATAATCTGGGCCAGAGCCGTCTCTGTGCCAACCTTGGTCGCCTCAAACCGGAAAGCACCAGTCTTGTTTAGCGTCGCACCAAACACCTCACTCCCGGGTCTCTTCTCCACCGGAAGGCTCTCCCCAGTGAGCATGGACTCATCCACGGCGGAAGCCCCTTCGCGCACAATCCCGTCCACCGGGATCTTTTCCCCGGGACGAACAATCACGATATCGCCTACTTGCACCTCCTCTACCGGGATGTCTACTTTGTGGCCGTCCCGGACAACCCGAGCAGTCTTTGCCTGAAGCCCGATGAGCTTCTTGATCGCCTCCGAGGTACGACCCTTGGCCCGTGCTTCCAGGAAGCGACCCAGGATGATCAGCGTGTGGAGGATGACCACGGTCTCAAAATAGACACCAGTAGCCAGCCCTTCTGGAGCAAAGAGGGTGGGAGCGAAGGTCACCAGCACGCTATAGAGGTATCCGGCATTGGTCCCGATCGAGACCAGCGTATTCATGTCGGCGGTCTTATGGTTGAGTGCTTTCCAGAATCCCACATGAAACTGCCAGCCTACCCAGATATGGACGGGAGTAGTCAGAAGGAAGAGGACCACATGCTGGGTAAGCCATGCTGGCAGCCACGGAAACCACTCCGGGAAGCTTCCCAGCATGAGAGGTATACTGAGGAGGGCTCCTATCAGGGTCTTCAGTCCGAGCGTGCGGATCTCTTGCTCTCGGGCCTTTTTTTCATAATCGACCGCTGTGGTCTCCTCGGTCACTTCTACCGGCTCATATCCAATGTCCCGGATCGTCTGGGCCAAATCGCTTACGGAGTGCAACGAAGGGAGAAAGCGCACCGTGGCCTTCTCCGTGCCAAAGTTGACCGCGGCCTCCAGCACACCAGGGAGGCTGCGGAGCTGCCTTTCAATGGTCTGCACACAGGAGGCACAGTGCATCCCGCGAATAGGAATAACGACCTCTTTGGTACTGGTGTCATAGCCGAGATGCGCAATCTCCTGGACCACACGACGCATCGAGACCAGGGAGGGATCGTACCGAATAGCCGCTTTCTCCGCGGCAAAATTGACCGAGATCTCTTGAATTCCCTCCAGCTTGGCGACTCCCGTTTCAATCCTTTCTACGCAACTGGCGCAGCTCATTCCGCGAATAGGGAGATCAATCTGCTCCAAAGCTTGTTCTGCTACAGATCCCTGTGGTGCAGGAGTAGAGTGCTCTCCACGCTCAGGCGTAGATTGACTCTGATATACCGGATCTGCCATATGAAGCCTCCAGACTTCTCTTATGCAGAATTTATACCGAATTTTCCGTTCTTGTCATCCTGAACCCTTCGCTGTACTCAGGGTAAACTCCGTGAAGGATCTCTAGAAACTTGCTGCAGAATTATGAGATGCTTCGCTCTGCTCAGCATGACAGTTTGAGGCTTACTCAGGATGAGTTCTCATATAAACCAATATGTCAGTGTATCGCTGATCCCGACCAGGATAAACACGGCCCCTGATACCTGACTCACGCGTCTATGGTATTGTTTTAGCTGTTTCAGCATTACACCACTCATCGGAAAGCCAGACGCCAAGAGTCCGGCGAAGGCAAGCAGAGGGAGGGTGGTCCCTATGGCGAAGACTCCCGGAAAAGTCCAGCCACCACTGGTGGTCAGCGCTAAGGGAATGGTGAGCCCAAAGAACAGCCAGAACAGCGTGGGGCAAAAAGTAAAGGAAAAGACCACCCCCAAACCGAAAGCCCCCCGCAGTCCTCCTTGAGGCATATGGGACTCTACCCAGGAGGCCAGACGCCCCCCAACCGCACCCCGCAGGCGAATAACTCCCAGTAGGCCGAGACCGATCAAAATCATCAGCGGTCCGATGATCTTCCGGGCGACTATCACGACCGGGATGGCTGTTTGCTCAAGTTTCAGGCCTAGAAAGATCGCGGCACTCCCTGTGAACATATAGACCACCATTTTCCCCAAAGTGTAAGCCAAGGCTTCCCACCACGGTTGTCCCTCACCCAGCCTGCGGGACACATAGGCCATCGCGGAGAGGTTGGTCGTCAACTGGCAGGGTGATACGGCTCCGATCAGGCCAAAAAGGAGCGCGGTGAACAGCGGAAGCTGCGCCCAATCCGCCACCTGCTTTAGCGGCACACTGAGGGTTGCACTCACCTGGCTGAGGAGGAGATACCACTCACCCATGACTTCTTGGATGAATTCCATGGCCTTATCCTTCTCTTACTCTCCTATCTATGTCACACGGTGAGAATGCTCTCTGGATATTGTTTATCTGGTTCCACCCCCGGCCGCATGTAATAGACCACACTTTTGTCCACCACAAGCGTGCCTTCAGGGCTTAGCGATACCTTTACCCGGTCCAGCGGTCGCGGGGCTGGTCCCTCATAATTGGTGCCGTCGATATAGAACCCGCTGCCGTGACACGGGCACTTAAAGGCCTGCTTGTTGGGGAACCAGTTGGGGGTGCAACCTAAATGGGTACAAATAGCGAGCATGGCAAAAATTCCACTCTCTCTCCGGATAATCCACAGACGATGCTCTTTTTTATATTTGGTACTTACCTCCCCAACCAGGTAATCTACTGGGCTTCCGGCTGCAAAGGTGGTGGGCGGTTCAAAGAGGACGCGGGGGAACATATAGCGCACAAAGCCAAACGGCGCAGAGACGAGGACAAACGCAAGACCTGTCCAGCCGCCGAGACTGAAAAAATCCCGTCGTGTCCACAACATGGTTTCTGCCCCTTTTTTGGCCTTCTTTGGCTTCACCGTGGCTGGTGCGGTTGGCGAGGCCATAACATCCCTCCTTTCTCTCTAGCACAGACATTGTACCGCGCTGTCCTTCTACACGGGACATGCACGCTGCTCTATCGAAACAGACACCCCGATCACAACAAAGTTCAGGGGCGGACAGGGTAGCTCGATGCAGACACACCCGGCGTCCTCTAGACAGCCGGGGTGTCCAGAGACCCCGGTTGTCCGAGCGTAGTGAGGTCACCGGGTGTCTGCTTAGGAGACACTCCTCTCCTCATTGCTGTCCTTTAGTTTTGTCGCTGCCAGTGCTGGCCGGCGTTGTCACTCTTGAACATCACGCCGTCTGCGGTGGCGGCAAATAGGGTATTCGGATCCTTAGGATGGATGGTGAGCGTGACAATAGCAACACCCTCGAGTCCGGCACTCGCTTTCTCCCACTGTTTCCCTCCGTCGGTACTTTTGAAGATCCCCTCCTCGTTCCCTACATACATGGTTTCTGGTCGTTGCCAATGGGAAACAAAACTCCTGATCGGTTTGGTCGTCGGCAAACTGCCGACGTTGCGCCAGCCTCAGAATCAGTCCGCATCAAAGAAGAGACCGGCACTGGTTCCAGCATAGAGGTAGATCCCACCCATCCCGGTGGAAATATTCACGGAGGCGAGGGTATGGACGTTGGGATTGGGCGGACCATCGTTGATTCGCTGCCAGCGTTGCCCGCCATCTCTACTCCGGTACAGCCCAGCATCTGCGACCCAGGCATAGAGCTGCTGGGGTTTCCTCGGATCAACAGTAAGGGCTTGGACCTCCGCTTTTGGTAATCCTTGCTTGACCGTGTGCCAGCTTGCGCCACCGTCAGTGCTCTTCACCACCCAGAGATTGTGTCCTCCGGCATACATGATCTGCGGATTGGTCGGGTCTATGGCGAGGGTCCGGCAATCGATCCCCTCGGTGGGGCCTTGGATTGAGACTTTCTGCCATGTTTTCCCCTCATCTGGGCTGACAAACAACCCATGCTCCGTCCCCAGAAATAATGAGTAGGTGTCTGGATGGAAAGCGAGGGCATGGACCTGGCCTAGGGTAGACATCTCCTGGCTTGATCCGGCCACTGCATTATGGGGAATGTCCCATAGGCTCACGAAGAGAAAAGCCACGAAGAGACTACCACTCCATAACCACCAGTGCGTTTTCTGAGACATAAGTTTTGTCCTCCTTAAATAATGCTCTGCATTTCTTGAGGTTTTGTACTCGTCGAGTGTCGCCGTTATGCAATAGCCTTTCTTTTTCCACTGATGCCATCAGGAGCCAGGCTGAGCGAGCAAGGCCTCGATGAGCTCTCCTGCTTCTGGACTAGCCCAGTTCCGTTCTCCCACGGCCTGTGCCACGATCTTCCCCTGTCGGTCAATCAGGAAGGTGGTCGGGATACCGCGCACCCCATAAAAGGCCACTATACTCCCATCCGGATCAATGGGGAGGGGAAAACTCAACCCAAATTCCTGGCGAAATTGGCCTACCTGCTCTGGTGTCTCAAAGAGATTCACCGCCAGCATCACAAAATCTTCCTCCTTAAAGGTCTGATAGAGTTGCTCCATGGTCGGCATCTCTTTGCGACAGGGGGGGCACCAGGTCGCCCAGAAATTGAGAAAGACGATCTTACCCCGATACTCCTGCAACCGAAAGGTTTTTCCAGTGTCGTCCTTGAGAGTAAAGTCTGGCGCTGCCCGGGGCTCGGGGTAGCGCAAGATGCTCAACGCTGAAAACCAGTGCTCAGATCCAAAAGCTTGTGCTGGGAGAAGCCCAACCCCTAAGCCAAAGGCTAGGAGTATCATTACACGAGCCATGTTTCGGTGCCACCTGGCCATACGCTCTCCCTCCTTCTGTGTGTCGTTAGGTCTCCTTGTGCTCTGCAGTCGGGGTAAACTCTGGTGGGGCGGCGGTCAGTGCAGCACAAGGTGCTTCCCCATTGAGGCTCTCGTGTACCCCTTCCCCGTTCCATAATCGCTGCACAGCTCTCTGGATCCCTGTCATCTGGTCTAATAGTATCCGCTGTTGCGTTTCTAATTCGGCTATTCTCCCTTGTCTACCTGTGGTGCAGGTTCAGGGCTTCTTCTGGTCTGTGGGGTAGCCTGCGTATCACCGACTTGCTCGTGGCCTTCTCCCCTTTCGCCTTGTGACATCCGTTGCATGCTCCGCATCAGGAAGTACATACTGAGAGGACAGGCCAGGAAGGCGGCAAGCACTAAGAGGTTTCCCCCGATGGCAAACAGCCCGCTAGCGCCGCTTAGCAACGGCACCAAGATGGCCAATGCCAGGATCGGAGCGGCACAGCAGGCCCCGAGCTTGAGGAGGCGCGATAGCCCTCCTTTTTTCGTTGCGGTCGGCTCTGCTCCATCCGGTTGCATGGCCTGTCCCTCGGTCGTGGCGAGGGCTGCCTGTATAGCCCGCTCCCGGATCTCTTGGGCATACTCGGCCACGTGCTCCTCGGAGCAGAAGAATTCCCCGAACCGTTTTAAGGCGGGATCTGCAGCCTCCCTGCCACAGATAGGGCAGTAGTGCTCCTCTACTTCTGCGAAGGTTGATTGTGGGTTCTTCTCTAACTGCTCTTGAGGCTTCTCCATCATTGCTCTCTCCTTCTATCTACGTACCCTCTATACACCACGCGATTTTTGCAACTCCTCTCCTCCTCTCCTGACAAGGGTAGGTTTTGAGAAGTGGCTTACGACTCCTTACCCACAGCAACCACCGCGCCTCCCCCACCAAGAGCTCCGGACCGGTGTCTCCTGTTGCGCATTGGGGAAGGAATTCGCTCGGCCGAATTTCTTCGCTCGAACCTCCTGGACGAACTCCTCGGCATGTTCCTCGGAACAGAGATACTCACCGAAGCGTTTGATGCTGAGATCTGGTAACTCTCTCCCACAAATCGGACAGTATCGTTCGGTCTCTACTGTCATTACCTTCCCCTCCTTTGTTGTTTGACAAATTTCCAATTCCTATTTTTACTTCTCGGTCATGTGCCCCTTTGCCGGAGCCATCATGCCGTGCTGCCCACCCATCATACTCCCCATCTGACCCATCATCTCCATCATCCGGGCCATATGCCGGGACATCAGAGGACGACCACTTGCCCCCGGCATGGCTTTTCCGGTCTGGCTCAGAGTCTCTGACTCCTGGCGTTGTTCCGGAGAAAGAAGCGCTTTGCCCTGTTCCTGGGTTTTAATGCGGGCGAATTGCCCCTCCGCCTCCAGCGTAGCGATCTGTTTCGTCTTGGCCTCGATCTGGGTCAGATCGACCGGCTCTTTCCGGAGCAGGGTCTCGAGTTCCAACTCGGCCACCTGCCGGTCTGCCGATCGCCGGATCGCTTCTTTGCGAAAGTCTGTGTGGAGGGCTTCTAGCTTTTCAATCTGTTCTGGGGTAAGCTTGAGCTCTGCTCTATGCTGCAACCAGAAACTAGTGGGGGAGCGCTCTGCGAGAGTGTGATGTCCTTCCCCGCTCTCTGTCCCCATCATCTGCGAGCCCATCATTGAACCCCTCGTCCCACCGACCATCATCGGACACATCCCCGACCCCATCATCTCTGGACCCATCATCTGCGTGCTGATTTTCCCCGAATTCTCCTCTGTCTTACTTGTTTGCTGGGCAAAGACAAAACCGGTCATCCCCACGAACAGGACAACGGCTAACCCCCAGCGTATACATGTGTTACGAGACATTTCTGATCCCTCCTGTTATAGCTATTATGTAAGGTATTTATCGGCGGCGCATCAACCGAGCGCCAAAACGAAGTGGAGGCGCGTCGGCTGTAGCACTTGTTAGCTCATAGAACCCCTGGTCAGCAGGAACATAACAACACTTACAATACTCAGCTCACCTATTTCACCTCGTGATTTCTTCGCCTTCATCACCTCCTTGCTCTTTTGATTACTCCTCTTTTGTGTTGAGATTTATAGCCTTTCCTGCACCTATACACTGCACGTACGTGCATAATAGAGGAAAAGCAACAAACGTACCACAAGGCGTTTTTGTGTTCAAAATATAGGTTCTACTGCTACTCTGCAGGGTTTTTAGGTCTTCAGGGTGTGGAGGGCAACGGGAGGGAGACGGGGGGGCAATGTCAAAAAAATTGACAAAGGCACCCGCTTAAAGAGAATCTTTGTCAAAAAAATTGACGTGCACAGATCCGCAGAATAAGGAGTCTCTCGACAAACAGGAGCAATATCCACATCGACTAGCAGGTACTCATAGGCCGGAATGTAGAGTTTGATAGGAACACAGAATTCTAGTGCACTCTCAGGAGACATTCTTGGTCAAGCCTCCTCTGGGAGTCGGGCGTCCCGCCCGCTGCGGGCCAGAGGCCCGCGCTCCCAGGATATCCCTGTTTCCTCATCGGCTGGAGTAATACCAAAGAGCTCTCTTGGATGGGCACTAGAAAAGCGGTTGCGCAAACCAGCGTCGGATCAGTTCCACCTGGAAGTGGTAGCCCGAGTCGTGGCCTCGGTCAACCCATTCCATGAGCTCTCGACGTAAGAGCGAGGTGAGACTTTGCTCTAGCTTCTCGGGAAAATGACGAGCCAGCACCTCGTGTGGCACCACGGCTCCTGGGCCCTGGGTTGCGAGAAACCGTAACATGGCCTGCCCGCTGGGATCGACCTGATTATAGTAGATGTCGGCAAAAAACAAGTGACCACGACGTAATGCCTCCGGGACGGCAGTTTCGACATCAGCCAGTCGAACCTGTCGGCGCATCGCGGGATCTTGCTCGTTTTGGTAGGCCACGATTTCCGATCGCCACTGCCCGGTCCGGCAACCAATAGCCACCAGAAAGGCTCCGCCAACCACAATCCCGAATACAAGAGCCGTTGCGGTGATATGGGGAAGCTTCTCGGCAATCGTATAGGTTCCCCCAAAGGCTGCCCCGTAAATGAGAGCACTGACCAGCACCCCAAGGACAATACCACCGATCTGTCTGGAGAGGTGGTCTCTGTGAATTTGCAAGCGATGGGGCCAGCAACCGCTTTGCTCCAGGATCCAGTCGATATCATCAGCCGGAAAAGGAAGAGGAGAACTGGCTATGAGCTCTCGCGCTTCCGACTCGGTCAGAGGGCCCAATTCTTCTATTATATTGGCGAAAATGTTAAAGAATGGAGAACTGAAGGCACTCTGTCGTACGAGATCTTCCAGTGGAACCTGCGTGGCGACTACGAATCCTAAATGGCCCTCTACACCGTGGGCTGCTAATGAGCGTAAGCTTTCCCAGAAAGCCTCATCCAGTTCGGGATAGCGCTGCAAGACGATCCCCATGTCATCCAGCAGCAGAAGAGTTGGGGTCCGCAGGTTTGTGCTGACGATATTCAGAAAGTCAGCCAGGAAGTCAGTATCCCATTGGTCTCTCTGGGCTGATGCAGGCCAGGACAAGTGCAGATGCTCCAGCAGATACCCCAGAAACCAGGTCTGTTTTCCAAACCGTTGATCCTGAAAATCTATATAAATCCAGCGATACCGTTGTGGATGCAGGAGCCAATCGGTCTTCTGTCCCGGACGTAATCGATGAGCTGGCGTGGTAGTAATACGCCGCAAATAGTGGAGTAACGAGGTTTTCCCACTCCGTCGTGGTCCGAGAATAACCGCATGCTGGAGGGGGGATATTGCCACAACTGGAACAAACGCTTCAATTCCCGTTGACGTCCAAAGAAGGAGCGGGGATGAGTGAGAGGAGGCCCGGCAATAAAGGGTGAGAGAGGTTATTCTTCGGGAAAAGACTCTTCAATGACTTCTACCGGTGGGATAAATTGATATCCGTGACTGGGGACGGTCTTGATGATCGATGGTGTCTGATGATTGTCGCTCAACGCTTGGCGTATCCGGAGAATACCCTGATCCAATACCGTGCGATGATGCGCAGCCCCGGCCAGAGTTGCTCATATAACTCCGCCCGGGAAACCACGCGGTCACGACGCTCGATCAGATACACAAGCACCGCACAGGGCTGGGCGGGGAGAGCAATCGCTTCCCACTGACGGTAGAGCTGTTTCTCGGTAAGTGAGACCTGCAATGCATACTGGTCAAGAAAACGGTAGATCATCGAGGGATCTCCTCTTGATCAGAACAACCAATCCTTGCCACTGTACTTCCTGGATGACACTCGCTCGCTGGGTTCTCTGGCCTCACCTCTCTTCTAGCTTTTTCTTTGTTGAGCTTGTCTCCATACCTCTTTCAACTCCTCTATTATCTCTCGAATCCCCATAGCTGGAATTGCCTGGTGATCTTCAGGATTCTCAAGAGGGTGTCGGTGCCAGCCACGGAGATTGTCTCGGTCAATGCCCCATCTCCGTTTCTTGTCCTCAATCTAGGCCACGGCTACCGTCTGAGTTTGATCATTAAAATAGATCTCCAGAAATCCCCTCTCTTTCAGATACACCCGTCCCTTTACGGTAAAAGCTTCTGTGCGAAGATCGATTGATTCCACAAAGGGCAAGAGTGTCAGGCTAGACACTAATTCAGTGAGAAAGCCCCTTACCTCCATCGCTCGTGCAATGCCTGATAGTGAGCTTTGAGTGTCTCCAGTCGCTCCCACTCCCAGAAATCTTTCTCTACTTCATAGGTATAGTCTTCTTTGGTCTTTTCTCTAAACTCTGCGAAGCTGCTTCCCCATTTCTGCTCGAGAGAGCTAATTTCCGTAGAGAGTGAGGCGATCTTGAGAGCTAGATAATCTCGAAGAACCTTATGGAGGGCCTCCTCAAGATCCTGTGACTGCGTCACCTGTAAGAGTAAATCTCCAACCTGTGGTGATAACGTGAGCATACGTTTCCCTTTTTCAGAGCCCTTTTACTCCACTCAACAACACAATAATTCTTCTTTGAGGAAAAATTCAACCTAATTTTAGAGGAAATTGAGGAAAAGATCAATTCATTACTCGTGAAAGATCTCTGAGGCCCAACGATAGCTCCAGGTTTCAATGGTTCGGCCACTTTCCCAATGGCGGGCATTGGTCAATAAAAAGCGAGAGGCATCAGTGAGGTCCTCGTGCTCATGCACAATGATCAGCCGTTTCCGTCCATACCGCTTTCATCTCACCACTTTGGTAAATGCCCCAAACCGCTTGGTTTCTCCAGTGCGGCACCGCACGTGGACCGGCCGAAAACTCTCCGGATGATCGTGCCGCAGGGCTGCGGCGATGGCATCTACGCGCCGCCACTGCCCCTGCCATTGGATGTGGTGAGAGCACTCCAGCTCGCTCCCCCAATGTTTGCCCCAGCTTTTGATGTACCGCGTCAATGGGACCGACAGTACGCTATTGTCGAAGGCATAGTACGCCGTCCCATAAATCTTTGGCCCCCGCTCATGGTGGGCAAACGTCCAATCCAGACGGACGCTCGTGCCCATACCGTTTTGTTCAGCAGCGATCTGACCCCAGCCTATGCCCAGATTATCGAATACTATCCCTTGCGCTTCCACATCGAGTTCGTCTTCCGCGATGCCACGCAATACTAGGGGCTGGAGGACTTCATGCATGCCCAAGAGACGCCAGTCCCCACCGCTGCTCCCCTGGCGTTCTTCATGGTCAACGTCGTCCAGATCCTCCGGCACACACTGCAACCCACACAACCCGACTTCAGGGTGCTTGCCATCAAAGCGCACTTCCGCAGCCTCAACTATGTGGCCGAGACATGAAAATTGCTCCCGCAAACGCCGGATCCAATTGTACTGCAGCAAATCGCCGCCAAGATCGCCCTCATCGGGGCTGTGAACGCCATATAATGGCGAAGGTATTGTAACTATGACTAGTGTTTTTTTTAATTAATTCTGAAACATAGGACACGACCATTTTGTCACCCTGAGCGGAGCGAAGGGTCTCAACAGAAGTGGGTAGAGATTCTTCGCGAAGTTTATCCCGAAGCGGTGGTATTCCTCCTAAGCCCTCTATCACAACGAGAACCTAAGTAGCTATGACTAAGCATTTTTCACCATAGCCAGGGGTAGGGTAGGCTCTCATTGGTGTCAACTTAAGCGTATTCTGTTATTATGAGAGGCATCATCTATAACCCTGAGTGAGGAGAGAGCAGATGCCTAAAAATAAGAAAATGCCTCGTCGTGTGAGCAATCCAGATTTCCGCCACCGCTCGGACTTTCCGATTCCTCCAGTCGAAGAGATTGAGCAACGGCTGATGGAGGTCCTGACCCCTGGAGCCTTTGCGCCGCTGCGGATGCCGGATCAGGCAGACAAACTGCGTGAGCGGATCTTGACGTTGTCCGTCATGACGGCCATGATGGTGAGCCTGGTCTGGCGCCGCCTCCCGTCACTGACCGAAGTCCTGCGGGTGTTGGCCCGAGAAGGCTTTTGGTGGGTCGAAGCGCTTTCGGTGTCGAAACAGGCACGCTCCCAACGCTTGGCAGCAGGTGCCAGCCTCTTTGTTTGCGCACGTGTTTCAGGAGGTGATCTCCCGGATCCGAACCACGCACGGTTCTCCCCAGCCTCTCCTCCAAGGTCAAGAGTTGTGGGTGCCGGTGCAGGAGCATTTTCGTGCCATTTGGATTACGGATGGCTCGACGTTGGAAGCGCTGAAAAAGCAACTGGACCGCCTGAAAGAGCACACCACGGTGTTGGGTGGCAAAATGGTGATGCTGGTGGAAGCCTTTACCCACGTGCCGGTCACCGCGTGGTATACCCCAGAAACGGGGACCAACGAGAAAACCTTCTGGGACCAGCTCGTAGAGCGGCTGCCGGTGGGCGGCTTGTTGATCTTCGACCTGGGCTTTTTCCGTTGCTGTTGTTTTGCAGCCGGTCTGTGCGCTGTATCGGCGACGGTGGCGGATCGAGGACGCCTTTTTGGTGACCAAGCGGCTGTTGGGGTTGGCCTCTCTGTGGGTCGGTGGCACGAATGGTGTTGAGATCCGGTTGTACGCGACGTGGATTTTTTTCTACCGTGCTCACCGATCTCTGTCCACAAGTCGCTCGTGAGCTGGGGTAACCGCTGGAACGGATTTCGGTGGAAATGGTCTTTCCAGGACTGGCCCGGATCTGCTTGACGAGCGGTCTGGTCTTGTTGTATGCTTTGTGGTAGCATCGGTTCGTCCTCCTGAGTGACTTCTCTCCCTGCTTACTAGGAATGGCCTTGCCAAAAAAGAGAGGAAAACGTCATGGAGAACCGAAGGTTGATTGGCCGGGTGAACACAGTCTCAGGGAGATTGCTCTTGATAGATCCCTGGCTGCTTCATCCACAGGCTGAAAAGCAGCGACACTTTATCCTTCAGCAAATTGACATGGATTGGGAGGATTTCTCGTCGCAGCTTATGTACAGTCTCCCACAAGAGTATCACGGCAGAAAGCACCACGGCGTAGACTACCCAAACGCCGGACTCCTGCTACGCAGTGGCTCCGGGGAAGGGAGATATCACGTGTACGCAGACGTAGAAGTTGACTACCCGCCATGGCCATTATTAGTAGAATGCATAAGCGACTTTGACGTCCTGTCAGACTCGCTCGAGCCAGTGAAGAGCGTCACGATAGTGTTTGAGCCGCTTAGTCCTCCCGTGAATCTCAAAGCAATCCTTTACCCGGAGCCCGAGGAGAGTTCGCTAATATGCTAGCTACGAAGCCTGGTATCACACTCTTAGCATCGATTTTCAAGACGGTACTCGGTTACTTCCGGTAAGAAAGGAGAGCCAGTATGACACGAGACGCACGCGAAAGAGTACCAGCGTATAAGAAAACGAATCCCCAGAAAACGGAGCTCCAAATCAACGGACGAGTCTGGGTTGCCGCAGAGGAGGTGAAGTAATGGACACACTACGGTATCTTGTCGCACTCGCCACCCACGATATTGGGTTTCTCCAGTCGTGTTTGCAGGATCGTGGGATGTGGTACCCCGCGTCACCGGTCGCCCAGGAATGCCATCAGCTCTTTCGTCTCCTCGATGCCGCGATTGATTCGCATCGGGAGCGTGCCTACCATCAGACAGGGTAAGCACAGCCCTTGATGGTCTATCGCTTACAGGAACGGGCTGCGGATAGCCTTGGGGGTCCCGGAAAAACGATAGGCGTGTCGTTGTCACGTCAGTGTGCTGAGGACTGGAAAGCTGCCAATAGAGACTGCATGATCACGAGAGCAATATTCCCCGTCCGCGTGATCCCGGAAGAGGAAAGGAAATCATGAAGTGCCTGTATAAAAGCGAATTCCTGGAATACAAAGGGGTAATATGCGCACGCATAGAAGAGCCAACACAGCATCGTGTGACCTGGCTCTACGGAATGATCCGATTTCGGGGGAGACCCCAGATCTTTGCCGTCACCCAACAGGAGTTAGACACAGGAGAGATCACCATAGAGGAGAAGCACCAATGACCTGGGAACAACTCTTTCAGGCGTATGGTATTTGGGGAGCCTTTTGGGGGCTGAGTATGGGGGCCATGCTCTTCGTGCTCAGTAAGCTGGTCAGCTTCGGACGGTTGGAACGAGGGATCGACACTGTTGATCAGCGGGTCACCCAATTGGAACTCCGGCTCAGCGACAAGATTGATGTGGTGGACCAGCGTCTCAGTGCGCAGATTGATGCAGTAGATCAGCGTCTCAGTGACAAGATTGATGCCGAGAGTCAACGTCTCACGGAGAGTATTACCCACCTCGATGAACGGCTCTCCATCTGGGCCACTCAGTTTGACAAGCGGCTGGAGCGGATGGAAAGCAAATTGGATACACTGTTGGAAAGGAGAGAAAACCGATGAGCTGGAAACAGATGGAAGATTTCCGCCAGAGCCATCAGACCTATTACACCTTCCTGGACTCGCTGGTCATGCCCGGCATGCCCACCGGTTCCCTCTTGCAACTGGCCCATGACTTGGCCCAAGCCTTTGGGTTTCTTTCCACTACATTCTGATGGAGTTGAAGAGTGCAAGAAATTTAGTCATACTTACTTAGTGAGTACTATAATCAAAGGTTTTAATGTAATTAATGACGTGCCAGATCTCCTCGTCGGACAGTTTTCCTCCAAGAGGGGCCATTGCCGTGCCAGCTATGCCATCACGAATAAAACGGAACAGCGCACGATCAGGGTGCAAGGGAACGTGCACAACCAAATCTGCCGGTGACGGATTGAGCTCTCTAGCTAGAAGACCATCCCCTCGACCGGTGGTTCCATGGCACAACTGACAGTTTTCTGCGTAGACCCTCTGACCCACCGTCAGCGATTCAGGAGTAGGGGGGAAGGGGTTCAGGAGTACCTCTTCCCTGTCCGTCTCTCCAAGCTGGGTGTGCACGACCAACACTAACCCGGCTAGAAAAAAAGCCATCCCGGACCCCATGGCCATTGCACCGGCGCGAGTCCCCCAGCCACCAAACGGGATACCAGCCACAATGAATAAGAATCCCAAGAGCGCCAGCTCCCCTCCCCAGAGCAGCATGCCAGTATCCTGAGAGGGGGCAACCACTGCACTACCCACTCCTCCGCCAGCAGTAATCTCAAATCGGAAGGCGGTTCGAGCATCAAAGGCATCTGGTCTCCGCACCACCAGCGCTACTTGCCAGGGACCAGCGATACTGAGAAGTCTATTTGCTAGTCGATACCTCCCATCACCCAGAGATGCAGCGGACGCTATGTTTTCTCCCAGATCAGCACCTAAATAGGTGAGAGAAAGGCGCACATCAGAGGCATTCTGAATAGGATTCCCACGCTGATCGGTGAGGGAGATCATGAACTGGTTTGGCCCCACCTGTCCTGGCTCAATAGTCAGTTTAATATCTGCACCTTCTACGGTGTCCTGGAACGTCAGATTTTGTTCTTGGCCGACTCCTTCACGAGAGGCCACCTGACGAGCCGGTTCTAGACCGGTGAGCATCCCCACAGACAACAGCACGAGGACAGCTAGGATCGCCTCGCCAGTGACGAATCTCCGTAGCCACTTCCCGGCTCGATCCTCTTTGGCCAAGCGTGGCTTTACCCATAGGAGGTTGAGGGCGCCCAAGAGGAGCAGCGGCACTATCAGAGCAAGTTTACTTATCAACGCCAACCCATACGGGGTTAAGAGGGCGGGGAGAATAGTAACTTGTGCCCAGGTGTTGTAAAACCCGGTGATAATGAGGGTACCCACGCTGAGGATGGCTAGGGCAGAGAATCTGGTTCCCAGAGCCGACAGCACCGCACGTCGCTCCGCTTTAGGCTGGTGCTGCAGGATGAGCGGGATACCCAGAGCAAAAGAGAACAGTCCGCCCACCCAAAATCCGGCTGCCAGCAAGTGGAGATAGTCAGAGAAGACTGCAGCACCCCGCACCTCTGTGGTGGCAGCTCCATGACTCACCAAGCTAAAGGTGAGAAGCACACCCGCACTAACGGCCAGAGCAAAGGTGAGCGAGAACCAAATAAGGGACTCTTGTTGCGCTTCACTGCCGAGCTCCCAGCGTGGAACAATGCAGACCAGCCCCAGGATAGCCGCGATATTCAGGAGCAACCCCATCCGCCAGAGCCAGAGATGTCCCCAGTCCGTGTTCATCAGGACAGAGAGGAGCGGGCGACCAAGGATCTCGTGCAGAGGAGAATCATGGATTATCGCTGTCTGTAAAATGAGTTGCCCTAAAGAGGCCCCAAGAAACATCCCCACAGCCAGCCAGATAAGCTTGAGCAGGCGAGAGGAGAACTGTTCCCGCAGTCTGCGCAGATTTCTGCTAGACCTGCCACCCATTAGGACCGGTCGTAACACAAGCAGCTCGAAGCCCAGACCACCTACTATAGTGAGGGCACCCAGGAAGGCAAGCCAGCGAAGGAGGGGCTCCAGTGGAGACTGGAGGAGTGGTGGTGTTGGGACCTCGGAGAGTAATACTCCTGTTGGCGGTTCTCCTATGGAAAATACAAACGAACCCCGAACATTATGCCCATCGATGGTAGAAACGTTCTTCCAGGCAACAGTATAGGTTCCATTGGACAGCAACGGCAAAGGAACGGACATCACAGTGCGGTCATTACTATCCACAACACTATTGTCCTTGTCCACCCGTTTGCCTTGCACATCCAGAACCCGGATAGCACTGAACTCAGGGGCAATAGGTTCGGTAAACCAGAGGATCACTTGGGTTGGAGGCTGCTTCAGGACTCCGTTGGGTGCTGGCTCTGCCCGAGCGAGATTGGCGTGGGCGTACACGATCGATGTTAGCCCGAGTTGGCACAGGAAAAGCACAGCACTAAAGACGAGCCCTTTCGTTCTCATCAGCACTTATCGCCTCCTACGCGTCACCACTAGGGAACTCACTCCGGAGATGAGACCTATGGCCCCCAGTATGAGCCCTGCAATAGCCAAATTACTGGCAGAGCCAGCGCTATCCCGAGCTTGGAGCGCGGTGTCCTGGGCCTGCTCTGCTACACTGCTTGCCCCTCTCACCACCCCCGCAATTTCACGGACTGAAGGGAGTTTTTCCGGGAACTGGAGTTCAGCAGCAGATTGGACGTCGTCAAACCGTCCCGGTCCCGACTCAAAGCTTTCGTTCACCTCTCTGCCCTCGACAGTGCCAAAAAACCGGAATCGATACTGTCCGGGAGCGGTGGGAATCAAATCTGCTGTGTAGTGGCCTGGGTCATTAAGGATCGGCCGTAGTTTTAGGGTCTTTGATGTCCCACTGGATACGTGAGTAACTTCTACCTGGAGTGTATTCTCCAAGCCCTCTACCGGAACGAGTTTTTCCGTGTGTTTATGGGTTTCATGAGCTCCCTGATGGGCATGTGTATGCCCAAATCCAGAGTGAAAACCACTTGTCACCGTTTGGGGAGTAGAGTCGTTGTTGATCCACTCAAGGGTCGTCTCTGGTTTCACCGTGATGTCAGCCGGATGAAAGGCCTGATCACGGATCTCTATTTTCACTGTACCCGAGAGCTCCGCAGCGTCATTGACTGTGATCGATCCTGCTGTCTCCGCACTCAAATGACTGTGATATGGGATTTTCAGCCCCTCGAGCTCCTGCGGCACCTTAAAAACGAAAGTCTTTCCCGGATGCAGCACCGGTGAACTGAAGATAGCTCCATGCTCTTCAAGGTTTGGGCTCCCCTTGCCGTGTGTGTGTACTTGTATCAGCTCTGCACTCTCTATCTGGGGCGCTTCACTATGGGCATGACCGTGCACATGCTCTCTATCCTCTTCCTGGACCTTCTTCATTACCTGAAGTTCCACACCGTTTTTTAGCCCCTCAAAGGCAGGTTCGACGAGGAACCCCACCTTAAACAGGTATGGACCCACCTCTTGCCCTTCATGGGCGTATATAGCGTCAGTGGCAAGGATCAGACCAGCTATAATCGTTAGCATATACCAGAGGGTAGTCACAAACAAACCCTTCATAAACGAGCCACTCCTTTCCATTGTAGCCCCCTAAGAGTCTTATGAAGATCTCAGGAGGCTAGAGATAATTGGTTACTGCCTGTGGTGGTGCTGCATAGGTAATTTCTGTCCCATTTGGCTTTCTTTCACCGGAACTAAAAGCTCTATGTCTCCGGCCTGCTGGAAGGTCAACACCAGAGGAACCTGGTCTCCAACCTTTGAGTTTTTCAAATCGATAAGCATAATGTGAAAGCCACCTGGTTGTAGCACAGTAGAACCGGACGCAGGCACATCGATATGCTCAACCGGGAACATCTTCATCAGGTCGCCTTCCTTCTGAACGTTATGCAGTTCCACCTTGCCAGCAATTGGCGAGCGCGCAGCGATCAACCGATCATCCTGGGTCCCCTTGTTCTCTATTACCATATAAGCAGCGGAGGTGGTGGCGTTTGGAGGCATAGCTCGCACCCATGCCCCCTGCACCTGAATATCGGAAGGCATAGCCGCCCACATGCTCCCCGTGTAACCAATCATCAGGAAAGCAAAGCCCATCACGGTAATCCAAAAGAAGCCGTTGCGAACAGGTTGCATACTTTTCTCCTTTTGATAGTGTTTTTTGTCAGTTTATATGCTCCTCGTACCAGCAAAACCGGTTAAGCATTTGAGGCTGTGAGCAGGTATTGTATATCCTCTACCATCTGCTCCACAGGAGTACTACCCGATCTATAGCGTTGCCGTACCTGTCCCTGTTGATCAATCAGATACAGATACGTGCTATGTGCAAATAAATATCCTGCTGCCGATTCAGCCTCCTGTTTAACGTAGAGTACCTGATACTGCTTAGCGACTTGAGCAATGGCTTCTGGGGAACCTGTGAGCCCTAAAATCTTGGGGTGGAAATACGCTAGATAGGTTTGCAGATGTTCGGGAGTATCCCGCTCTGGATCAAAGGTGATAAAAAGCGGTTGCACCTGTGTGGCGTGTTCTCCGAGTAGATGCATGATTTGCTTCATCTCAGATAGAGCGAGTGGACAGGCATCTGGGCAGTTAGTGTAGCCAAAAAACAGCAAGACCACTTTCCCACGATAATCCCGCAAACTGATAGCATCTCCTTGATGTCCGGTGAGGGTAAAATCCCCACCTATATCTTTTAGAGGAGGTAACTTTGCTTTTAGCTGACCCAGTCCTAGAACCCCTGTCAGGCTAAAACCATCTCCATCTTGGAAAGACAATTGGGTTTCCGAATTACTTTGTGACACTTGCTGGCGGACAGACAGTATCCATCCCCCTGACAAACAGGCAAGAATAATACCTGCTAGAAAGATTTTGCCCGAATTGGTGCGGAAATTCATATCTATCCTCCTTCTTCGAATTAGTAAAGCGTTCATGGAAGCTAAGCCTTGACGAGAGAGGATTACCGTATCTAACGGTAATCTAACGCTGCCATGTCTTCGTAGAGTGGACATTGCATCACGCGGGATGCTTCCCACTCCCCATGCTACTCTGCTGCCAGCCTGGTTTCCTGGAGACCGAATGGCTTACAGCAGGCACCATGTTTTCCGAGCAGGACGAATGGAGAGCATCTCCCCTCGTGTTTCTCTCTTCCCAAGCTGGGCGCTTTGCTCCTAAGAACAAAAAACGGAAAAGTGGCTAAACAACAGCTAAACTGTCAGAGAGGCTTTTTGGAGGGTGATCAAGAAGGAAGATATATCCAGCAGCAGGCAACAGGCCGTATACTGGCCTGTTCCATTCGCTGTAACTGGTTCGGGGAAAAACGAATAGGGAAGGGATACAGAGGAAGGAATAGGCTCTAGCTTTCTGAAAAAGCTCTCTTCCATCAGAGGTCAAAAGAAGAAGATGTTGTGGGGAGGTTTCCTGGGGATCAGTTTCCCTAAACGACATTTTGACACGGTGCGCATCCGGATAGACGTTATACCAGACTAAGGACCCATCACGGTGGAGCACGGCCTGATGCTGATGAGCAGAGTGATGGTCGTGGTGTCCTTGACTGGTGATGCTTACCAGGGGCCTTACACTATGCATATGGGATGGGGGATAAAGGGGCCAGAGTGCAGACCACCCACTTTGGATCAGAAAGAGCACATTCCCGATGATCGAACAGATTTTCAGCCCTCGTATTTTTCTATCTTGCCAAATCCTTCTCACGCCCCTTATGTCCTTTTGCGTTGTGCCTTGATTATCAGAGGCACACAGAACCACACCGGAAGGCATTTTCTCTCTGCTTCACTACAAGCATACTTCTCCAGAATTTTTGCACTGCACATTAAATATATATCACGCATGATGTCCCTCTGTCAAGAACTCTAGTGCAAGATTGAAATCAGATCCCGGCCGGTAGAGAAATAGGAGCTTTCTTTGAGTCAAAAAATTTGACAGACAAGAAACAGCCTACGTTGGGCCTTAGCTACCACTACGTCCTCTTGGCAACAATGGCAAAGATGAGAGGAGGCAGCAGGATCATCTGGAGTACCGGTAACAGACCAACACCGAAGAAGGGGAAGAACGGCATACTCGGGAGATAGCCCCATTTTCCCTGACGGTACACCGCATCGAGCTCGATAATCACACTCACAAGCAGACCAGTGCTGATCATCAGGAAATACTCCGCAACCCCAGGGTGCCGGATCCAATCTACTCGGCAGAAGATGACCACACCCGCCCCGTAGATTCCCAGGACAATGAGACCATCACCGAGGCTCGCCCATCCACAGACGAGGAGACCATCCAGAAGAGTCGGCCCCATCTCTGTGTAGGCGTATGCTTGAGTCATTTCCCAGATGAAGTTTAGCGCTACAGCCCAGAAGAAAATTTTCAACACCAAGATCCACATGTTCTTTGCTCCAGCTTTATGCTCTGAAATAGCCTTTACTCTCGCGCATTCCTGGTCAAATAGCTCACAATGTCCTCTTTCTCCTCTTCAGTGATCACACGCTTTCCCATGGTTCGCATATTACCTCGCATCCGTTCCACCACGGTAGGCCATTCCTCAGCGGTATGGAGGGCAGGATCTGGAAGACCGTGACACTGGGAACAAACATTCTGAAAGGTGACGGCTTCAGGTGACCTGGGAGAAGGAAGCACATCGGGAACTATAGAGCGGAGAGCATGGCTCTGGAGATAACTCAGGATCGTTGCTTGCTGTTTCCCAGAAGGAGTCTCTATTTGGGGCATCATGCGCATCATACCCATCCCGCCCATCCGGGCCATCATGGACATGCGGGCGACCATACGCTGCACCACAGCAGGCCACTCTTCCGCCGTATGCATGGCGGGACTGGGGAGGTTATGGCACTGGGTGCAGGAGCGGGTCAACAGTCGGGCTCCTTCGCTCTGTGGATCAGGCAGATCCTCCGGGTTGATTCCGGGTGGGAGGAGGCCACCCATCATCTCTTGCATCATCTGTCGCATCTGTTCCTGGTTCATCATACCCCCCATCATTCCACCACCCATCATCGGCATCATGCCACCACCAAAGCCAAACCACCTGCTGGATGGGGCTGTGAGCAATATCCCTATTAGTCCGAGCACAATCAACCCTATAGCTAGCAGTAATAGACGATTACTCCCCACTGTTTGCTCCTTCTCTCTTGCTTCTTTTCTCTACAGAATATCCCGTTTCTTTTCTTCATACTCTTCTTTACTGATCTCTCCTCGCGCATACCGTCTCTTGAGGATATCCAGGGCCGACTCCTCGGAACTGAGCCCACCACCTCCCATTCTTTGCACCGCCCATACCACGAGGAGGACAATGCCCACCAGCAAAAGAATCCAAAAGAGCATATTGAAGAACATCCAGAACCCCATGTTTCCATCCATCATACCACCCATTCCCATCATCGGAGCTTTCTCCTTTCTTCTGCAGATCACTTAGCATATCTTACGGTGAGCAAGCACATCCTGTACCAAAAGCATATTTCTTTTCACCACGGAGACACGGAGGACACGGAGAAGGTAAGGCAAGCTGTTCCGCTCCTCTCGGAGCGCAATTTAGGGAAGCCCGGTCGTCACCTGTGCTTTTCGTGTCTCCGTGGTGAAAAACTTGTCAAAAAATTAGACAGTGGATTTTGTTTTAAGAGGGGTTATGTCTAAATTTTTTACAGATCGGTCAAATGATACTCTTTGAGTTTATTGTAGAGTGTCGCTCGCGTAATACCTAACATTTCTGCTGCCAGGGTGCGATTCCCCCTAGTGGTTTCTAAGGTTTTTCGGATGAGTTCTCGTTCCAACTCCTTAATACTTATTCCTGGACGCAGCGCTGGGGACTCTGATGATGCTTCCTCTGCTGACTGTAAAGATGGAGGTAGTTCAGCCGGAGTAATGTACTCACCACGCGTCAGAATAAGCGCCCGCTCTATCGTATTTTTGAGTTCGCGTATATTCCCAGGCCAGGCATAGCGTACCAGGCAATCGAAGGCTTTGGGAGTAAAGCCTTTCACCGGACGCTGATGCTTTGTCTGAAACTGCTGCAGAAAATATTCCACGAGTGGAGGGATATCCTCCTTCCGCTCTCGGAGAGGGGGTAGGTGCAATGGAAAGACATTGAGGCGGTAGTAGAGATCCTCACGAAACGTGCCCTGTCGGACGAGTTCTGGCAGATCAGCATTGGTCGCTGCGATGATGCGGACATCAACACGCAGAGGCTTCGTTCCACCCACCCGCTCAAAGGTCTGATCTTGCAGCACTCGGAGGAGTTTAGCCTGCATTGCTGGTATAAGCTGTGTCACTTCATCCAAAAATAGTGTCCCGCCATGCGCCCGTTCGAACCGACCCGGGTGCCGTTCCACCGCACCGGTAAACGCCCCACGCTCATGGCCAAATAGCTCACTCTCCAGGAGCGATTCCGGCAAGGCAGCACAATTCACCGGGATATAGGGACCAGTGCATCGGCTACTGTGCCGATGGATCGCCCGAGCAATCATATCTTTGCCGGTCCCACTCTCCCCAGTGATCAACACCGTAGCCTCAGTGGGGGAGACGAGTATAACGCTCTCCAACACGCGCTGCATAGCAGCACTGGTTGCAAGGATGTCCGGAAAGCGTTTCTGTGCCTCCATCTGAGCCTTGAGCTGGACATTTTCGGCTTGCAGCGTGTAGTGATCGAGCGCTTTGGCAATAGTGAGTAGGAGTTCTTCAATGTCCAGCGGTTTGGTGAGATAATCATATGCTCCTTCCTTCATCGCCTCTACTGCCGTTTTGATCGAGGCATAGGCGGTGATCAGGAGAATAGGGAGCCTAGGGCACTGCCGTTTGATGCCTCGCAGCACTTCCAGGCCATTCTCCTGGGCCAAACGGAGATCAAGCAAGATGAGATCATATCCACGTTCAGTGACAGAATGGAGAGCTGCTGCACCCGTTGCGGCCTCCTCGACTGCGTACCCTTCTGCCTGGAGTACAGCACGCAGCATGGTGCGCTGACTCTCCTCATCATCGACCACTAAAATGGTGCGTCGCAGCATGGTCATTCTGCAATCTCCTCTGTCGATCTAGTCAGAACCGGTCTGAGGGGCAACCGCAGGATCACCGTGGTTCCCTGACCAGGTGTACTCTCTACCTCAATAGTCCCTTGGTGGCTCACCACCACTTGATGGGCAATGGCCAATCCCAAACCAGCCCCTTTTTTCTTGGTGGTAAAAAACGGGTCAAAGATCTGGGAAAGGTCTGAGGGTGTAATGCCACACCCGGTATCCTGGATTCGAATTTCTACTTTCTCTCCTTCCCTGTCTGTAATGGTAATGGTGATGGTGATGTTATCACCTGTGGTGACAGCATCGATGGCATTGAGTAAGAGATTGAGAAGTACTTGCGTTATCTGATCTCGATCGGCATAAAAAGGAGCAGCGGATTCCTGTATCTGGATCCGTACCCCCTTCGCCTGCGCATCTGGCATGACCAGGGTCACTGCATGTTGCACGAGCACTTGCACATCAAGCGATTCATATTGGGGAGGACGGACCCGGGCAAACTCCAAGAGATCGGTCACCACGCGATTCAGGCGGTCTACTTCCCGCACGATTACCTCCGCATAAGTCCGATCCTCTGGCAGGTCCTTCCATTTGCGCTGGAAATACTGAGCTAACCCTTTGATGGCCCCTAGGGGATTTCGGATCTCATGGGCCACCCCAGCAGCCAGCCGCCCTAAGGCCGCAAACCGTTCCGCTCGCTGCACTTGCTCTTGCATAGCCCGGAGATCACGCAAGTCGTGGAGCATGACTACCGCTCCCTGGATTATCCCATTGTCCGCCCGGAGCGGCGTGGCACTTAGACTGAAAGGGATATGATGTCCTGCAGGCGTATGCCAGTCTACCTCCTGCTCGATGATAGCTTTCCCCATGTGGAGGGTATCGGCCAGAGAAATCCCCCCTTTCGGAAAGATCTCGGAGAAGAAGCGCCCCTGGAGAGAAGAGATAGGAAGACCAAGGAGCTGGCTCGCCAAGGGATTCACCGTCTGGATCTTTCCCTGGGCATCTACCGAGATGAGGCCGTTCGGCATGCTGTCGATGACATGTTGTGTGTAGGTACGCATTTCCTGTAGGGTATGACGAATGGCCTGAGTATGCTCTACTCGCAGGGCAAAGTAGAGAGCAACACCACTCCCTAAGAGGCAGATCATGGTAGCTATAACAGTCTTCCAGATCTCTTCCCGGAGAGCTACCTTCATGGTAGTGGTACGGAGTCCCACGGTCACCGCCAAGTTTTCCGGGACAAACCATTCCCCGGTTTCAGGCATCATTTTCCGCATTATACCCAGCATCTGGTGTAAATGTTGTAACGATCGGCCCGAAGTCTGATCGAGAGCTACCGGGAGAAAAGGAGCAGTAACGGTAAAAATCTCCTCTCCACCCAAGGCAACGAGCATACGGGTCGTGGTAGCTCCTTGAGTAAGCGCTTGGTGTATATCCGGTTGAGCAGAAAAAGTAAATCCAGAAACATTGCTAGCCTCTGCTAGGGGTACACCCTGTCGGTTCCAGATGATCAGAACCTGCACATCTGGATCCCGAACAAGCTCTTCAAGTAAAGCCTGGAGTTGGGCTTTACTCCAAAACATCCCCATCATCCCTACTCGCGTTCCAGCCACCAGAGAAGAGATCAGAGTATTTCCTTTCAGGGTCAGCATAGTGAGATGCCGGACGCGTTCCCGCTCGATCTGGCGATAAGAATAAAAACCGAGCGTACATACCAGAACCAGCAGGGTGAAACTCAAGGTAAGAAACCGTTTACTGATTTTTCTCTGAGCCATATCTTTTCCTGTTACTCTTGTCAGGTCATCTCTCTAGAGAGATTTATACCGAATTATATCAGCAAAAACTATGCCTTGCCAGACTCTCAGATACGCTATGCCTTTCTCACTCATATCCTCTTTTCTGAAAGATGTACCCTACCATCATTGTCCATAACCTAGAACATACTGTCATGAGATTGAGTCATATTTCCTGAGTAACTATGACTAAATTTCTTGCACTCTTCACCGCCATAAAAATGTAGGGTGGGCTGTGCCCACCAAAAATACCCCTGGCTGTGTTGGTGGGCGGGGCCCACCCTACCTCTGGCTTTTGTGAAAAATGCTTAGTGATACTTACTTGGAAGGGAAGTATATTGTCAAATTTTTAGACAGGATCTCCTCTATTCTTCTGCACCTGCAAACAGAAAGAGTATACACAGTCTGAAACTCCGATGAAACATGACTGCTAGCCTTGTGCGTGGTATCAATGGTATCATGGAATCATAGAAAATGCGTCTTTCCAGGAAGGGAAATCATCATTTTCCTCTCCCTTGGGGGAGAGGATCAAGGTGAGGGGGTAAAAAGTGCCTCCTATCCTCCTCATCCCAGCCTTCTCCCACCAGGGGAGAAGGGGCAGATGTCCGCCCCTGAACTGGGATACCCGAAAGGGAGTATTGGTCGTCTGATGACCCCAGATTATGTGCGAATACGACCAGACTGGACAGTGGAGTATGTGCTCGATCATATTCGCCGGTATGGGCAGGACAGTGAGACACTCAGTGTTATTTATATTTATATGATCGATGAGCAGGGGGTGCTGGTTGATGATATTCGTATTCGTCACTTTTTGCTCTCACCCCTGACCAAGCGGGTGTCTGATCTGATGGATCACCGGGTGGTAGCTTTAAAAGCGACTGATGACCAGGAAACAGCCGTAGCCGTCTTTAGGCATGAAGACCGTTATGCCCTCCCGGGAACCGATTCGGCAGGGGTACTCATCGGAATTGTCACTATTGACGATGTCCTCGATGTCGCGGAGCAAGAAGCAACCGAAGACTTCCAGAAAATTGGAGGAATGGAGGCGCTGGACGAGCCCTATATGCACAGTGCTCTCTCGAGTATGGTACAAAAGAGAGCGATTTGGCTTGTCATCCTGTTTTTAGAGGAGATGTTCACCGCCACTGCCATGGACTTCTTCGAACAGGAAATAGAGCGGGCCGTAGTGCTTGCCCTCTTTTTTCCCCTGATTATTTCCAGTGGAGGTAACTCTGGCTCCCAAGCATCCATTCTGATCATTCGCGTTTTAGCACTCGGCGAGGTCACTCTGCTTGACTGGTGGCGTGTGATGCATCGAGAAATCTTGTCCGGTCCGGCACCCGGTTCGATTCTCGGCCTGATCGGTTTTTTACGTATTACTCTCTGGTCGCTTTTTTCCAATATGTATGGTACCCACTGGTTGTTAGTGGCCATTACGGTTGGCGTTTCCCTTGTGGGAGTGGTGCTATGGGGAACCCTGGCCGGTTCAATGCTTCCTTTTCTCCTGAGACGTTTGGGAATTGATCCAGCGACCTCGTCCGCTTTCTCAGAGAACCCAATCCCCCGGAGAGATTATATTCCCTGGTCACTCGGATCAAAATCGAAGCGATCAGTTCTAGTCTTATCTCCTTTCATGTAGGACAAAGACTGATCAGGGTGTAAGCAAGAGTCCTACAAAATAAAGAGTTTTTCGCTGACTTTTTTCGAGGACCCACGATGCTATGCTTATAAAAAATGCTTCATCGCTCGGATGAAGATATTTACACTAAAATTTTACCCAGAGAAGGAGGTGGGCCGCTAATCCCAACTGATAAGTAACTATGACTAAATTTCTGGCATTTTGGTGTATAGCATGTAGGGTGGGCTCAGCCCACCGAAGAAGAACCATTGCTGTGTTGGTGGGCACAGCCCACCCTACTCCTGACTTTTGTGAAAAATGCTTAGTCATACTTACTTACTTATTTACATATATCTCTCTCTTTACACTTTTCCAGTATCTCTACAAAGGAGGGTCTTATGAAAACCATATTTGCTGGATTGACGGTTGCCTTTATTATAGTAACTTTGGTAAGTTTTAGCTCTGCGGCGACGAAACCGAGTTTTGTAGCGAACCTGAATGGCAAACAACAAGTTCCGGCGGTAAAAACGAAGGCACATGGGAAAGCCACTTTTTCCCTCAACAAGGACAAAAGCGAGTTACACTATAAGCTGACTGTACAAAACATTGAGAATGTCAATATGGCGCACCTCCATTTAGCTCCTAAAGGGAAGAATGGCGAGGTGGTGGTCTGGTTGTATCCTGCTCCATCTACACCGCAACCTAAACTGATCGAGAAGAAATTCAGTGGGACCCTGGCGGAAGGGACTATAAAGGCAGCCGACTTAACTGGCCCGCTGGCAGGGAAGTCTCTAAGTGATTTGCTAGCCCAGATAAAAGCCGGTGCAATTTATCTCAATGTGCATACCCAACAACACCCCCAGGGCGAGATAAGGGGACAAGTCCATTAAATTGTTGCTGAAGCGAAAAGAGGTCAGAGAGAAGGAACCTTCTGGCCTCGTAACCAACCATGGCTAACTTTAAAGAAAGATCAGGGGATAGTGGAACACGTAAGGCAGCCACAGAAGTCCTCGCAGGTCATAGTAAAAGAGGGAGAATCGCTCGTCTGCTCCCTTTCCTGGGACCAGCCTTTATCGCCAGTGTTGCCTATGTAGATCCGGGCAACTTTGCGACCAATATCCAGAGTGGGGCCCAGTTTGGCTATACCCTTCTGTGGGTCATCATGGCCAGTAATCTGATGGCCATGCTTATCCAGACCCTTGCCGCCAAGCTCGGTATTGCCACGGGTATGAACCTCGCCGAGCAGTGTCGGACGCATTTTTCTCGGCCAGTGGTCTGGGTGATGTGGGTTTGCATGGAGTTTGTGGCCATGGCCACCGATCTCGCCGAGTTTCTGGGAGCAGCCCTGGGTTTCAATCTGTTGTTTGGTATCCCATTAGGAGTGGCTGGGCTCCTGACGGCCATCGCGACTTTCGTGATTTTAGGGTTGGAACGGTATGGGTTTCGACCACTGGAGGCTGTTATTACAGCATTGGTGGGAGTGGTGGCTGTCTGTTATGTCATCGAGACCATATGGGATCGTCCTGACTGGGGAGAGGTGCTTTTCTATTCGCTGGTGCCTCAGTTTTCTGGATCGGAAAGTGTGCTACTGGCGACGGGAATTTTGGGAGCAACCGTGATGCCTCATGCCATTTTTCTCCACTCCGCCCTGACTCAAGACCGGATTGTTGTCCGGGATCCTATCCAGTTGCGTCGTCTTCTTCATTTTGAAGTGGTGGATGTGCTGATTGCTATGAGCCTTGCCGGTCTGGTCAATGCAGCGATGCTGATTATGGCTGCAGCAACTTTTTTTCGACAGGGATTAACCAATGTCGGTACGATTGAAGAGGCCCACCGCACCCTGGAGCCACTACTGGGGTCAGCAGCAAGCTGGGTGTTTGCGATCTCCTTGTTGGCTTCTGGTCTCTCCTCCTCTTCGGTGGGGACCATGGCTGGTCAGGTCATGATGCAGGGATTTCTCCACCGACATATCCCGGTTTGGGTCCGTCGTCTGGTCACCATCATACCCTCCCTTGTGGTCATTTCTCTCGGCTTAGACCCAACGCGTACCTTAGTTATTAGCCAGGTGGTGTTGAGCTTCGGTTTGCCCTTTGCGGTTATTCCTCTCCTCCAGTTTACGAATCGGAGCGATATAATGGGGGTGCTGGTAAATCATCTGATCACGAAGATCTTGATCAGTATCGTGGCGGTGTTGATCCTCTCCTTAAACTTTTATTTGTTGTATCAAACTGTGTTTGGAGGGTGAAAGGATGTTTAAGCATTTACTGGTGCCCCTCGACGGATCGCGGTTAGCCGAGGCGGTACTCCCGGCGGCTGCTTACCTGGCCCGCACTCTAGGAGCCTGGGTGACCCTCATCCATGTGATCGAGCATAACGCTCCCGAGGAAATACATGGCGAACGGCACCTGAGAGATCCAGAGGAGGCTATGGCCTATTTACACGAGGTAGCGATCCGCGCTTTTCCCTCTGATCTACGTGTAGAGTGGCATGTACATACCGCTGAAGTACACGATGTAGCAGTAGCTATCGCAGAGCATATAGAAGAGCTGGAATTTGACCTGGTGATCATGTGCACTCATGGGTACGGTGGCTTGCGCGATTGGCTCTTTGGCAGTATTGCTCAACAAGTGATTGCCCTTGCTATCTCTCCCGTCCTCCTTATTCGACCTTCCAGTCATGGAGCTGACTCATCCTTCAGTTGCCGGCGACTCCTGGTCCCTCTCGATGGTGATCCTGAGCACGAGCAGGGGCTGGTGGTAGCGGCTGATCTTGCTCGTGCCTGTGCGGCAACCTTACATCTTCTTATGGTTGTCCATACCCTGCATACTCTGCCTGGTCAACAGGCAGCAACGGCAATGTTGTTACCCGGTACAACCGCCGCCCTCCTGGATCTTACCCAAGAAGGAGCTGAGGAATATTTAAATCGTCAGGTGATTCAATTGTGGGCGCAAGAACTCTCCGCGACCGCTGAGGTTTGTCGAGGAGATCCGGTTACAAGTATTGTACATACCGCCCAACGTCTCAAGGTAAATCTCATTGTTTTAGGAACTCATGGAAAAAAGGGTACAGATGCCTTTTGGTCGGGAAGTATCACACCGAAAATATCTCAGCAATCTCATGTTCCGCTTCTGCTGGTGCCTTTCCGTGAACCAGAACAGTGACCCATGATTTCAGACAAGAGGGCTGTAGAGGAAACTATTACGAGATTGACAAGTTCGGGAGCATGAGCGTCCTGCTTCTATTTCTAAATTCAGTAATCTGGAGAGGAAAATTCATATGGGGACGAGGGGAGAAAGAGAAGAAAGTGGAGAGATAATCAGGTCTGAACAGGTGTTTTCTGAGTACTTACAAGATGTATGTGAATCTGGTGCGGTACGAAGCGGCACTCCTCTCCCCCTGGGAATTCATCCCCGAGGCGATGGGGTAAACTTTGCCCTCTTTAGCCGTCATGCCACCCGTGTCTGGCTAGAACTCTTTAAGAACGCTGAGGATACAACCCCTTCCCGGAGGATTGCGCTGGATACGAAGAGTCACCGCACCGGTGATGTATGGCACGTGTGGGTCCAAGGAATTCGTTCTGGTCAATTCTATGCCTACCGAGTTGAGGGGCCTTATTGTCCGGAGGAAGGGCATCGCTTCAATAAAAATAAACTCCTTCTCGACCCGTATGCCACTGGAATCACCCCGCTCGCCGATTGGGATTTTGGGCCGGCTCAAGGATATGATTCTTCTGCTCCTCAAGATGATGCGCACGCCATGCCTAAGTGTATTTTCATACATGAATATTACCCGTGGGAGGGAGATCGTCCCCTTCGACATCCCTGGTCCGATACCATTATTTACGAAACACATGTACGTGGCTGTACTATACATCCCAGCGCACAGGTTGCCCATCCTGGAACCTATCGGGGTTTGATAGAGAAAATACCCTATTTTAAAGCATTAGGAATCACCACCGTGGAATTGATGCCAGTGCAGGAATTTAACCAAAACGAAATGCGGCGCGTTAATCCTCTGACTGGAACCCAGCTCAAGAACTACTGGGGATACAATCCGGTGACCTTTTTTGCCCCGAAAGCCTCCTACGCCAGTACAGAAGGGCCAGGTCATCAGAAACTCGAGTTTAAAGAGATGGTCAAAGCCTTTCACCAGGCTGGAATCGAAATAATTCTGGATGTAGTCTTTAACCACACTGCGGAGGGAAATGAACTCGGCCCCACCCTCTGTTTTCGAGGGATAGAGAATTCTATCTATTATATCCTTGCGGAAGATAAGCGTTTTTATAAAGACTACACTGGTACCGGAAATACGATCAATGCAAACCATCCAGTGGTGCGGGACCTGATCTTAGACGCACTACGATACTGGACGATAGAGATGCATGTGGATGGCTTCCGCTTTGATTTAGCCTCGGTGCTTGGACGAGACGAGCAGGGGACCCTGCTATCCAATGCCCCCTTACTCGAGCGTATCGCAGAAGATCCGATTTTACGAGAAGTAAAGCTCATTGCCGAGGCCTGGGATGCAGGAGGCGCGTATCAGGTGGGCCACTTTTCTGAACAACGCTGGGTTGAGTGGAATGGACGCTACCGGGATGAGGTACGCCGTTTCTGGCGAGGGGATGAGGGACTGGTAGGACTCTTTGCCAGCCGCCTCTGTGGGAGTGCCGATCTCTATCAGCATTGGGGCAAAGGACCAGAAAGCAGTATCAATTTTATTACCTGTCATGACGGGTTTACTTTGAATGACCTGGTGAGCTATCGGAATAAACACAACGAGGCAAATGGAGAACAGAACCGAGATGGTATGGAAGAGAATTTTAGTGAGAACTATGGGATCGAAGGAGCCACGGATGACCTGGCCATCGAAACGGTACGCAAGCGGCAAATTAAGAATTTCTTGCTGACATTATTTGTTTCCCGCGGTGTCCCGATGCTCTTAGGGGGTGACGAATTTCGCCGGACTCAGCACGGCAACAACAACGCTTACTGCCAGGATAACGAAATCAGTTGGTACGACTGGACATTTTTGGAAAAGCATCGGGAGATCTACCGCTTTACCCAGGGAATGATTGCCTTTCGCCGTGCTCATCCGGTTCTGCGCAGAGAAGCTTTCTACACAGAGAAGGATATTCGCTGGTTTAGCCCCGACGGGACAACACCGCATTGGGAGAACCCGAGAGAAAAATGTCTGGCCTGTCTGATCTTTGGACAGCCAGAGGCAGACCTCTATCTGATGTTCAATGCCTCGACTGAAGCCAGAGCCTTTGTTTTACCCTCCTTGTCACCTGGAAGAACCTGGCGTCTTGCGGTGTCCACCTTTCGTCCAACTTCTCAGGATCTTTATCCCATCGGGGAAGAGGTCTCTCTAGATACCCCGCATACCTATTGGGTAGAGCCTCGATCCAGCGTTATTCTCCTGGCTTCCCCTCCGAGATAAACTCCAACAGGCTGCCCAGAGAGAATTTTTTTGTTATTACCTTCCTTCACAAAGCCGGAGGCATTTAGACATTGGTTTAGAAAGGATAAGAAAATGTATTCAAGTCAAAATATTCTCGTCAACGTAGATGACACTGAAGCGACAAACCATGTAGTGAACTATGTAGCTACGCTTATTGGTGGAAAGGAGGAGTTTTATATTCACCTTTTGCACATCTTGTTGCTTCCTCTGGAATTGGTGGGGTTCAGCGGGATTGGAGACCTCTTCTTAGAGCAGAGAAAGGTCAGGGAAACAAGCACGGTTCAGAATCTCTGGATGGAGAAGATAGAAAAAACGGTACCACCGGTCTTCAATAATGCTCGATCCATCCTGCAGGCAGCAGGTATTTCTAATCAGAGGGTGCAGACTCATTTTGATTTGGCGAGTAGAGAGTCAGACATCGCCACCCATATTCTGGAAGCAGCACGGATCTACGAGTGTGGCACAATAGTGGTCGGTCGAAGACCATTTTCTCGATGGAAAGAGCTCTTTTCTCCTCAAGTGGGAGATGAGGTGGTTCGGAGAGGTACGGGACTGGCTATATGGGTGATTGAATAGATTTCTGGCAAAGGAGACCAATCTTCAGTCCTTGCTGAGAACAAAAAAGGAGTTCATATGCTGGATTATCTTTTTGTTTTGGTTTGTGTGCTCTGGTCTATAGGTAGCCCGGTCAACGCCCTGGCTTTACCAGGAACACAACCCCCTCTTTCTTCTTCCTCAGGAGCAGAGCAAAAGAAGCTCTTCTCGACCATGGCGCCCCATAGCTTAGATCTGGAAGGCGGGATAAACCTGGATGACCAGACCGCGGTGAAAAACGCTCTCGATACCATTCAAAAAGAGCTAGGGGGGTTGTCAGATGCTGACCCCTACAAGGAGGTTAAGCAGAAAATGCTGAATCTCCAGATGGATATCCTCTAGCGATGATTCAGGTGGCATGACGACTATCTCCAAAGGAATAAATTCCATAACGACTACTTCCAAAACCACATCGCCTCTCCAACAAACACCACCTGTCGAGCAAGAGAAAGAGTGGCATGACAAAGAAATTTTTACCGGCTAAAAAAACTCCAGAGCGAGAAAGACTGCTTGCTGGAGGTGATCGCCATAAGAAGACAAGTGAGGAGAGAAATCATGACGCAACCAGTTGAATTTCCCCATTTACCGGCACGTCTTGGTGGTCTGAAAGACCTGGCTTACAATCTCTGGTGGTCCTGGCAGCCAGATGCCCGGAACCTCTTCCGTGATCTAAGATAGTATTCCTGGAGGGAAAGCGGTCACAATCCCATCCGGATGCTGGCAATGCTTCCGGTGGATGTGCTTGTCGAGGCAGCAGCCGACCCGGAGTATCTGCGACGCTATGACGCGGTCATGAGGCGTTTTGAGAAAGAGATCAATTCCATAACAGGTTGGTTTGAAGAGAGATATGGACAACCCGCTGCACCTCTCGCGTATATGTCTTTTGAGTACGGCTTGCATGCCTCTTTACCCACCTATGCCGGGGGGTTAGGGATTCTGGCTGGGGACCACTTGAAGGAATGCAGTGACCTTGGTGTACCGTTGGTGGCCGTCGGGATGATTTACTCCCAGGGTTATGTCCAGCAGCGTATCGGTGAGGATGGCTGGCAGGAAAATGTACAAACGACCCTGAACCGCACCTACGATCCCATCTTACCTGTCCTGGATGCACAAGGAAATCAACTGGTTGTTCAGATGCCAATTTTTGACCCTCCACTGCACGTGGCAGTCTGGAAGGTTAATGTGGGGCGGGTGCCATTATATCTGATAGATACCGATTTGGAGATCAACCAACCCTGGGAGCGGACTATCACCCCGCACCTGTACGCTGGAAATGCGGAGCAGCGCTTGAAGCAGGAGATCGTGCTGGGGATGGGTGGCATGAGAGTTCTGGAGGCGCTGGGAATTCGACCGGCAGCGTTACATATCAACGAAGGCCATCCCGCTTTTGCCATTCTGGAACGGATCCGGGTGAAGGTTCAAGACGGTATCGATTTTGAACAAGCCTTTCAACAGGTACGCGAAACGACGATCTTTACCACTCACACCCCTGTCGCTGCCGGTACCGATGTCTATTCTTTTCCCCTGATGGAGCAATACTTTGATACGTACTGTAGCAGTTTGGGGACGGACAAAAGTACCCTTCTGAAACTGGGCATCAATCCTAATGATCCGAATGCCGGGTTTAATATGACTGTGTTTGCTTTGCGTGCCGCTCTCTTCTGCAATGCCGTCAGTAAGCGGCACGGTGAAGTCGCTCGTCAGATGTGGGCTGCACTCTGGCCAGACAAGCCAGTAGAAAATGTGCCTATCTCAGCCATCACCAACGGGGTACATTTACCATCCTGGATCGAGCTGGTGCAGTTGCAACCTCTGTTGAGTCGCCAGCTTGGCCCGGAATGGGTCAAGGTGCAAGATCAGCCCGAGGCCTGGCAGAAGGTGGATGAGATCCCTGATACAGAGTTGTGGCGTCTCCACCAGGACCGGAAGGTCTTACTGATGAGTCTGATCAACGAACGCGCTCGCCAACGCTGGCACCAGGACCGCATCGCTGCCAGCAGCGTACTGGCTTTTGGGGCCCTGTTAGATCCTGAAATTTTAACGATTGGCTTTGCCAGACGTTTTACCGGGTACAAGCGTGCTGATTTGATTTTCCACGATTTACAACGAATCCAACGGATGCTGACCAATCCCCTGCGGCCACTTCAACTTATCTTTGCCGGAATCGCCCATCCCGCCGATAACGAAGGCAAACGCCTAATCCAGAAGATTGTGCAGTTAGCCCGGGATCCTGAATGTGCTGGGTGTATTGCATTTGTGGAAGGCTATGACCAGCAACTTGCTCAATATCTCGTCCATGGCGTGGACGTATGGCTCAACAACCCGCTGCCTCCACTGGAGGCTTCCGGTACCAGTGGTATGAAAGCTGCTGTTAACGGTGTGCCTAATCTCTCTATCCTGGATGGCTGGTGGATCGAAGGTTACAATGGAAACGATGGCTGGGCTTTTGGCGAGGCAGATACGCCAGGAGACCGCACTGCAGCCGATAGTGAAGCGCTTTATCGTCTGCTGGAGGAGAAAGTGGTTCCCCTTTACTACGAGCGCTCGGATGATGGTGTTCCTCACGACTTCGTGAAGATAATGAAAGCAGCCATCAAAAGCGTTGCCCCGGTCTTCAGCACCCGCCGTATGGTAAAGGAATACGTTGATCGGTTCTATGCGTCTGCTCTTGCCCTTCGAAACAGGTAAGAATTACGAAATGGATACTCAGCACATACTTATCAATCAGGCGATTATCTTCCGGAAGAGATAGGTCAAGCTTCGAACGCAAAGGGATTCCTTGGGTATGTATATAGACGAGCAGATGGTGGGAAGGCCGGTTTCATACCCTTTGGAGGATGGATAAGCGAGGTCTTCCCAAAGAGATTAAAAATTTCTAATCCTGGATTAATCACTTTTTCATGTTCAACCGTTATGCTGATACCGTAGAGAAAATAGCTAAAGGGTTTCATCCAAGAGATGGACCATTTATACCATCCTGAAATGACACGAAAGGAGGATGTAGTATGTGTCAAAAATTTTGGCGATATTTTAATGCGAAGGGAAAAGGGGCAACCACGGTCATAGCAGTGGCCTTTGCCTTCTTTCTGGTCGGTTTGATAGCGGCTTCCAGTTTGCACTGGACTACCTCGTCGGCCGCTGAAAGCCTCCAGAAGGCTCTCCCTGCTTCGGCAGCAGGTTCTGCTCTTCCGGACTCTTTTGCCAACCTGGTCGAAAAACTCGGTCCCACGGTGGTCAATATCCAGGTGACCAAGGTGGAGAATATCCAATCTCAAACCCCTCAGATTCCTGAGGGACCGTTTGGAGAATTTTTTAAACGCTTCTTTGAGGAAGGTTTGCCACGATTTCCCCGGCAATTTAAACAGCGGGGTGAAGGCTCAGGGGTCATCATTAGTTCGGATGGCTATATCCTGACCAATAACCATGTGATAGACGAAGCCAAGGAGGTAACCGTCACTTTGGCTAATCAGCATGAATATAAAGCCGAAGTGGTAGGCCATGATCCCAAAACCGACTTGGCCGTGGTAAAAATCAAGGCTCAAGAGCCTCTTTCCGTAGCTACCCTGGGTAACTCGGATCAACTTCGTGTAGGGGACTGGGTGCTGGCCATTGGGAATCCTTTTGGATTAAGCAATACGGTAACCGCTGGAATCGTCAGTGCCAAAGGCCGGGTCATCGGCGCAGGTCCTTATGATGACTTCATCCAGATCGATGCTCCGATTAATCCTGGCAACTCCGGAGGTCCTCTCTTCAACATACGCGGTGAGATGGTAGGGATCAATACTGCCATTATTCCAGCCGGTCAAGGTATTGGTTTTGCCATCCCGATTAATATGGCTAAACCCCTGCTTCCGCAGTTGATAACCACCGGAACGGTAACCCGTGGCTATCTGGGAGTGACCATTCAGACCTTGACGCCGGAGTTAGCTAAAGCGTTGAAGCTGGAGGGAAGGAAAGGTGCGCTGGTTGGAGAAGTGCTGGCCGGGAGTCCAGCAGCTAAAGCAGGAATTGAGCGTGGAGATGTCATCGTAGCCTTCAATGGTAAACCTGTTGAAGGAGCGCATGACCTCCCCATTCTGGTCGCAGAGACACCGGTAGGTCAGGAAGCCACAGTGACTCTCCTGCGTGACGGAGTAGAGAAGCAGCTCATGATCCAGGTGGGTAAAATGCCTTCAGAAGAGGTAAGTTTAGAAGAGCAGAGTGAAGCAGTACCGGATAGCTGGGGACTTCAGCTCCAGGAATTGACTCCCTCCATGGCTCATCAACTGGGCCTCAAGAAAAACCGGGGAGTAGTCATTACCGGTGTAGAACCCGGGAGTGTCGCTGATCTGGCTGGACTTCAAACAGGGGATATTATCCTGGAAGTGAATCGGCATCCAGTGCAGTCGCTCAAAGAGGTACAGGAGCAGATCGCTCGGGCTAAAGGCCACGACTCTCTCCTGCTTCTCGTCCGGAGAGGTCAGGGAAACCTCTTTGTCGCCCTTGCGAAGTAAACGAAGGCTTCGGTAAGACCAACTGAGAGGGATGAAGGCTCCTTTCTTCCTCCCTCCTGCTCTTCTCCCCTGGGGGAGAGGAGCCCACAGATCTCTCTTTTCCTTCCTTTCAACCCATAGATGAAATGTAACGCTTTTTAGACTTGCAGCCTACTATTGAGATGCAGTAGACTAAATTTTGTCGGTCGTGTTAAAGATGAACTTATAGCGGCAAGTAAGCATTAGAATGACCAGAGAACGATACCCGCTATATGCTCAATGAAATCTCTCGTCAATACAGGATAGCGCTTATGACTTCTTCTCCTTTTACCCAATGGACCGAGGAGGTCCTGTGGCAACAAGCCCAGATCATTGACCAGATTCATGAAGCGGTGATCTCTATGGATCTGAATGGTTATGTAACCGGTTGGAATAAGGGAGCAGAGCGATTGTTTGGGTATCTTGCTCAGGAAGCCTTGGGCCGCCATATTTCTTTTGTTTACCCGGAGGATCAGCACACGGTTCTTCACCAAGAGATCATCAAGTCGCTTCTGGAGAAAGGGAACTATCAGACGGAAGTGCGGATGCGGAGGCAGTCTGGGGAGGAGTTCTATGCCTATCTTTCCCTCTCCCTCTTGCGAGCCAGCGATGGAACTGTGACCGGCATGATCGGGTATTCCAAGGACATCACCTCGCGCAAGCAAACAGAACGCGAACTCCAAACCCGTATCCAGCAACAAGCTACAGTTGTCACACTGGGCCAGCTTGCTCTCACCGGTATCGATTTGTCCGAACTTATGGAGAAAGCCGTTGCTCTAGTTGCTCAAACCCTTGCCGTCGATTACTGCAAGATCCTGGAACTTCTTTCTGATGAGCAGACATTTCGGTTACGGGCAGGCGCAGGATGGAAAGAGGGAGCGATAGGTCAGGCTATTGTAGATGCTGGAAGAGACTCACAGGCGGGCTATACTCTCCTCATCAACGAGCCGGTTATTGTAGAAGATCTTCGCACCGAAACCCGATTTCGTGGTCCCAAGCTTCTGGAGGATCATCAGGTAGTGAGTGGCTTGAGTGTGCCCATCTATGGACAGAAAAGGCCCTTTGGAGTCCTGGGTGTACACACAAGAAAGCGCCGATTCTTCACAACCGATGATGTGCACTTTGTCCAGGCCATAGCTAACGTGCTGGCAGAGGCTGTGGAACGAAAACAGGCCGAAGAGCAATTACAGCATTCTCATGAGCAGCTTCGGGCGCTGGCAGCCCATCTCCAATCTATTCGTGAAGAGGAAAGAGGTCGTATCGCTCGCGAGATTCACGATGAGTTGGGACAGGCGTTAACTGCTCTCAAAATGGACCTGGTGTGGATCAAAAAGAAGCTCTCCACTGGCAACGAGAGGAGCTCACGCGCTCTCTTAACCAACAAACTCCATACTATGTCTATGCTTGTTGATTCTACTATCCATTCGGTGCGTAGAATCGCCACCGAATTACGCCCCGGTCTTCTGGATGATCTGGGGCTGGTGCCTGCCCTTGAGTGGCAGGCGAGGGAATTCCAGACGCATACAGGTATTCGGTACCGATTTCTTTCCTGCAGAGAAGAGATCGCTTTAGAGGAAGACAGGGCGGTGGCTATATTTCGCATCTTTCAGGAGGCCCTGACGAATGTAGTACGCCACTCGCAGGCAACGATGGTAGAGATTTCCTTACAAGAGGAGGCGGGAGGGCTGATGCTGGAAATCAAAGATAACGGGAGAGGGATTCCGGAGAGTAAGATTACCGATACGAAATCGATTGGATTGATTGGTATGCGCGAACGAGCCCTGTTGTTGGGAGGCAATCTTACTATTCGAGGGATTCCAGAGCAAGGTACCATCATCACGACCTGGATACCCCTGCATCGTACTAAGCAGCCAGGAGAACTGTCATGATCAAAGTGCTCATAGCGGACGATCACCCTATCGTACGTCAGGGACTGAAACAGACTATAGCCCATGAACCAGATATGGAGGTGCGTGGAGAGGCTCAAACTGCCCAGGAGGTGCTCAGCTTGGTGCACCAAGAGCCCTGGGATGTCGTGGTACTGGATATCAGTATGCCCGGCCGGGGAGGACTCGAAGTTATTAAAGAGTTAAAGCGAGACTATCCTTCCCTGCCGGTCCTGGTGTTGAGTATGCATCCAGAAGATCAGTATGCCGTGCGAGTGCTCAAAGCGGGAGCAGCAGGCTATCTGACCAAAGAGACTGCACCGGAAGCGCTGGTTCACGCGATTCGTAAAGTAGTGAGAGGAGGGAAATATGTCAGCCCTACTTTGGCGGAACAATTAGCGATGACGGTGGCCGAAGATCCGAACAGACCTTTACATGAGACTCTCTCGAATCGGGAATATCAAGTGTTGTGCCTGATCGCTTCCGGGAAAACGGTGAGTGAGATTGCGCAAGAGCTCTCTCTCAGCGTAAAGACGATTAGCACGCACCGCTCGAGGATTCTGGAAAAAATGCATATGAAAAATAATGCTGAATTGACTCATTATGCTCTCCGACATGGATTAGTGGAGTAATACTCAGCCTATCTATTCGCAAATTCCTGTTCCCCTTTTTCCCCTCCTGTATAGTCTTTATCTTTCTCTTTTCCTCACCTCTCTGGGGTGACCTTCCTGTCAGACAAACACCGAGGATATCTCAGGGAAGAATCCTACAAAATAACCAGCGTTTCGCTGACTTTTTCTCCAGTTTTCAGGTGGTAAGTTTAGAAGAGAATGGAAACTGATGCATATCTTGGCTCTCCAGGAGAATAAAAACGGCCTGCAGAGGGACAAGAATAAGCGGTCAAGGAGGTAACCTATGGAAGCAAGTAATAATGAGAAGAGCAAAATTCATCGAGTTCCTTCTAGTATTCACCCAGAAGAAGGAATGATGATGACTCTCCATCTCTTTGCCAGAGCCCTGTACTATGTGATGGCTCCTCTTTCGGAGAGTATTCGTTCGAATGCCGAGCTGCTCAAAGGTGAGGAGTCAAAGATCGTGGCTTATACCAGACTCTGTCATATTGCCCAGCAGGCTATGCTCATCAGAAAAATTCTCGAAGAAGTCCAGCAACATAGCTCTTTAAAAGTCGAGCAACGGGAGGGGATTACCATGCTCTATTTAGAAGAACCTGCAGCCAGAAAGTGTCTGGAGGGGAAAAGCATCTGGTGGGATTCTCAGCCTAATCAAATGCCTATGACCTAGTACATATCCCAGAGACCTCCTTTTGACATTGCCCAACTGGATGAGAGAATATGATGATCCTGAGAGCGCATTCCTCTATCCTGCATCGGCATGTGTTGAGACTTCGTCAGGCTGTGCCGAATTCAGGCGAGAGGCTCGGGCTTCCAGGGGAGAGGCTTGTGGACAGAATTTTCTCTCTGTCGTGATTAAGTCTCTTTTTGGTAATGAATCTCTAGTAAATCCAGAAAATGAGGGAGAAAGTGGTACAATTTATGAGGAGTATAATGCAGGAACCAGAGCGTATGGAACCTCTAAGATATATCGATAGAGAGAGTTATACTATCCTATTTCAAGAGGAATCATCCTATAGCTTAACCTTAATGGATCTCTTTGCTGCTCTGTGTGAAGAGACCCCGGATGATAAGCTCGTTGCAGCAGCGGTTATCCATCTCTTCCGTCAGGGTTATGTCAAATTTCGGGAAGAGCGGAAAAATACTCACCTCGTTTGGGGCGAGAAGAGGTAAAGAAAAGGGATAAACAGTGAAGGTGTTTATTGCTGATGATTCCAAAATCGTATGTGAACGTCTGGTCATGATGCTTTCCGAATTAAAAGAAGTTGAAATTATCGGCCAGGCATACGATGTACACGAAGCTATAGAGGGTATCTGGGAATGCAGGCCTCATGTTGTCATCCTGGACATCCGGATGCCCGGAGGAAGTGGGATTGAAGTGCTGCACCATATTCAAGAGTTAGAGCCAGTTCCAATCAAGATTGTCCTGACGAACTATTCCTCTTCTCCATACCGGCAAAGATGTTTGCAGGCTGGGGCTCATTTTTTCTTTGATAAGTCCACTGAATTTGAGCAGGTGATTACCGTTTGTAGGCAGTTGCTTGATGATTCGACTACCCGTGGAGAAAAAAAAGGAGGATCCCTATGAAATTACGAGAGCACCCGAAGATCCATTGGCCCCCATCCTGGAGTGGTGCTTATGATATCGATCTAGAGGAGGTTCCTATCTTTGAACAAGGCGTCTTGCGAGATGTACAGGTCTTTCCAACGCCGACTTCGACAGCTTGTTCACCAAAGACAAACCGGTAATCTTCAACTTCCACGGCTATCCCTATCTGATCCACAGGCTGACCTATCGCCGTACCAACAGCCGCAATATTCATGTGCGCGGCTACAAGGAGTATGGCAACATAAACACGCCTATGGAACTGGCCATCCGCAATCAGATCGACCGCTTCAACCTGGTCATCGATGTCATCGACCGCGTGCCCCAGCTTCAGGTAGTGGGAGCTCATGTTAAGGAATTGATGAAGAACGAGATCATTGAGAGTCTCCACTTCGCGTTTCGGGAAGATTACGACCGGCCTGAGTTCTCGGAATGGAAATGGCCGCATAAATGAGACTGGTGAGCTGGGTAGACACACTTCAGGTCGTGCTTGTTTGAGAAGGTTTTGTCTTCACTAATGACGCTGGCTTCCTGTGGAGATTTGCTAAAGAACTCTTCTCAGGATGTCCCAACAGATCGGAAGTTCATGAGAAGCGTATAGTTGGTGACTACAGAGTTGGCTGAGGAAAATACCATCGCGAAACTACCAGTAGGACAAACACTGACAGGCAGACAAGACAAAGTCTGACTAAATAAAGAGATTCTTGCTGACGGTCTCTACAACAGGCCAGAGCTATGCTGTAAGGAAATGGTTTCTTGAGTACTTGAAGAAACCCGGGTTCAATACAGACCTATCATGAAATTCTTAATCAGAGGTTCGTCTGAAAGGAGGTGAGCAAAATGTGAGGAGGCATTAAGGAAGCAAACGGAGAGGGAACTTTTCTCCACTCATGTCGGAGACATACTAATTCGCAGAGGGCAGGGACTCGCCGTATGGGTAGTGGAATAGGGCCCTCTCCTGTGTTATGCTGAGCCCTGTCTTGAACGGGGTGAAGGATTGAGGATGACCTGAATAAAATTCAGTAAATATGGAGGGTTTGGCAGGAGAGAGTGTGCGATGAACTTAACAAGAGAAGGGGAAAACGGAGGGAGAGCCCAAACGGTGATCTCCAGGCAAGTAGGTTTGATTCGCGACCTGAGTCTGTTTGATGTCACTATGGTTGGGGTTGGTGCTATGATCGGTGCCGGGATTTTTGTATTGACCGGTATTGCCGCAGGAACAGCCGGCCCTGCTCTTATCCTGGCTTTTGCTTTGAATGGTGTGGTAACGGTTTTCACGGCTATGGTCTATGCAGAGCTTGGATCAGCCATTCCCGAGGCCGGGGGAGGTTATTTGTGGGTCAAGGAAGGATTGCCGGCCTGGAATGCCTTTCTGGCCGGTTGGATGAGCTGGTTTGCGCACGCGGTAGCCGGGAGTTTATACGCACTAGGATTCGGCTCCTATCTTGAGCTAGTGTTCACCTCGTGGCATATTTCCCCTTTTGGTCTTTCGGGCCCTCTCTTACATAAACTTCTGGCCGTAATAATTGCTCTTCTATTCATTCTGATTAATTTCAAGGGGGTTTCTGAAACAGGGACGATTGGAAATGTGGTGACCCTGGGGAAGATTTTTATCTTAGCCCTGTTCATTGCCAGTGGTTTGGTAATGATCTATCACCATCCCACTTACTGGAACAAATTTACCCCTTTTGCTCCACAAGGATTCAGTGGGGTACTCACCGCTATGGGTTTCACCTTTATTGCTTTCGAGGGGTATGAAATTATTGTGCAAGCCGGAGAGGAGGTAGAAAATCCAAAGCAGAACATTCCAAAAGCCATTTTTCTCTCCCTTGCGATAGTGATTCCTATCTATATGCTGGTAGCCTTCACAGCTCTTGGCGCTGTGAATCCGAATTCTCCAGAACCTACCTGGCAATGGCTTGCTCAGCATGCGGAGCTGGGTTTAGTGGAAGCTGCACGTCAGTTTATGCCCTTTGGGACAATACTCTTACTACTTGGTGGCCTATTTTCTACGATGAGTGCCCTTAATGCCACCACCTTTTCCTCTACTCGTGTCGCCTTTGCTATGGGGCGAGACCGGAATCTGCCCGATCTGTTCGGCACTATTCATGAACGTACCCATACTCCTTTTCTTGCTCTCTTGGGTAGTGGAGCCATGATTATCTTTATGGCAGTAACTCTTCCGATTGAAGACGTGGCGGCAGCAGCGGATGTGATGTTCTTGTTGCTTTTCCTGCAAGTCAATCTTGCCGTGATCACTATCCGCAAAAAATATGGGGATAAACTAGATTATGGGTATGTGATGCCATTTTATCCCTTTATTCCCATTATGGCTATCATTATGCAGGTATTTCTGGCAGTGTTCATGTTTCACTACTCGGCGCTAGCCTGGTTTTTTGTTATCGGTTGGATCTCCATTGGGTTAGTCATTTACTGGTTTTATGCTGCACGACGGGAGCGAGAGAAAGAGCTGACGCCTATCATTCTAGAGGAAAAAAAGACGCTCCTTGCCGAGCGTTTCCGGGTACTGGTCTCCATAGCAAACCCTCGAACCGCAGAAACCCTTTTGCGTATCGCTGCGCGGTTAGTTCGACCAGTAAACGGAGAATTGCTTCTACTGCATATGGTGACTGTAGCTCCCCAGACTCCCTCTACAGGAGGAAGAAGTCTCCTGAAACAACGCCATTTGCTTTTTGAGACCATGAACAAAATCGTTCGACACCTAGATGTGGATTCTCAATTATTGATACGTCTGGGACATAAACCAGCAAAGGGCATCATTCACACGGTAGCAGAACGCAAAATTGACTTTGTGGTCATGGGTTGGCGAGGGCAATCGCGAGATAGACACACCCTGATTGGTCGGAACATCGATGAGGTATTCAAGCACGCTCCTTGCAACGTTCTAGTGAGTCAATATAATGTCACAATTCCTGCCCAGCACATTCTTATCCCGGTTGTGAATCCTCACAGTGCCAGCTTACTGCTGGCAGTAGGGCGCTTATTACTCGGTGAGGATAATCCTGGTCGTTGGATTCGTGTTTTACATGTTTTATCGCCAAACATGCCTGAAAACAAAAAACAGAAGCGGATCCATAACCTCAGAGTTGCACTCCAACAGCCAGCTTTTTTTGATCCACCAGATGCAGTAATCCCTCTTGATGGTAATCCCATTGACTTCACCGTTGTAGAGAGTACAGATATTGTCGGAGCCATTGTGAGAAGAACTCAGGACGCAGATTTGTTGATCGTTGGCTCCTCACAAGAAAACTGGCTTCAACGGCGTATTATTGGCGAGAAACCTTATCACATCGCTAAACAAGCAAAGTGTCCAGTGATCATGGTCAACCAGGAGACGGGACTGGTAAAATTTGGGATTCAAACCTTCTTCCAGTTTTTCTGGGAGGTGGAGGAAGAATAGAGAAACTCTCCTAAAATGCCGGCGAGTTTTAAGGAGTCTGGATATGGCCCTGGAAGATTTAGAACAGGCAGGAGTGTTGTTACCACGGGAGCAATGGGGAAAACATCCGCTCCACACGACGATGAATAAGCCCTGGCTGATCGGTCTGGGTATGCTAGCAATGTTTTCCAGCGTGTTAATGTATTGGGGTGACGGACATTTTTCTACCTGGATCGGTGTGGGATTATTTTTTATGGTGCTCTTTGGATTCACCCGGTTATCGCTTCAAGCGATCAAAAAACAGAGTCCCACATCCAAGTCCAGACCCTAAGGAACTATGACCAAATTTCTAACACTCCTCAACTCTATCCCTTCCTCTTCTTGTCATGCTGAGCAAAGCGAAGCATCTCTCCCCTTTCCACCAGAGATCCTTCGCGGAGTCTATCCCGGAGCGCAGGGCTCAGGGTGACCAGACCCCATTACTCCGTTTTTCGAGTAGTGATGAAGCAAATAGGTTTTGTCAAAAATTCCTAGCCAAAGTTACTTAAGACAAACCCTGATTCTCTATAGGACAAACTCTGACCATACGTTACCTCAGATTCTGACAGCATAAAGGGGATTTGGCCGATTTTCCTGACAGAAGGGGCATGATATGCTTGATAGAGTATGACAGTGGACGTGGAGGACCCGTCTGCTCACTTGGATGGAAGAAAGTGTAGTTTCCAGTGGAGGATAGTATGCCGGAAGAAATCTCTACACAGACAATTCTTGTCGCTCAGGATGGGTCACAAACTGCTCAATCAGCGGCGCAGGTTGCCATACAAATTGCTCAACAGCAACATCTGGTTATTCGAGGGCTTTATATAATCGAGGAAGCCCTGGTGATGAATTCTTATGCAGACTATCGCAAAGAATTAGGCAGTGGGAAAGAACCTGCTTCGCGTGAAGAGCTGGTGCAGTGGTTCCAGGCCAAAGGGGAGGTCGCTCTGCAGTGGCTCGAAACCCACTGCCGAGAAGCTAATGTGATCGTCGTGGCTGATATTCTCTTTAGCAACGTGGTCGAGGCAATACTCCGGGAGTCAACTCGGGCCAGGATCCTGGCGCTAGGTCGTCGTGGCCACAAACATAGTGTAAACTCAGATCAGCTTGGGGAGAATTTTCGTACTATCGCCCAACAGACTCAACTTCCAATCCTGGTGGGGGGCGCAGAACAACGAACAGTACATCGACTGCTCCTGGCTTACAATGGCAGTAAACGTGCGCGACAGGCCATTACCTGGGCGGCTCTTTTCCAACGAATTTTATCCGCTACCATAGAGGTTTTGGCTGTGCAGGAAAATAAGACTCATTGTCAGGAGTGGTTGACGGAATTACAAGAGCAACTTGCCCAAGAAGGCTTAACCGATTTTCGCTTTTTCAGCCGTCAGGGACAACCGACTACCGAAATTGTGACCATGGCTATTGAACATCAGGTAGATCTCCTCGTGATGGGAGGATATCGTCACACTGCGCTGTTTGAATGGCTGGTTGGCAGTACTGTAGATCGTGTACTCCGGACGACTCCCTTACCGGTGTTCGTTGTATAAGTCAGGTGAGAAGTTGAATAATATTGATTGATTGCTTTACTCCTTTTCCTTGTTCAAGATGATATGCGAATGTCTGCTCAGTGTACGGTCTAACGTAACAAAAAAAATTAAAAAATTCACAAACCCAAAAAGGAGTCTGATCAGGTGGATGGACGGCAACGACGACTTATTCTCGATACCATATTTCTAGGGATTGTGGGAGCATTGAGTGCCCAGCTATTTACTTTTATCCTACATCTGTCCCAGACCTTTTTCCTTGGATGGTTAGCTAGTTATCGACCTCCCGGTTTACCTGAAGAAGGGGGGGGCCTCCGGCAGGTGGTAGGGGCACATAGATTATGGTTTATCCCCTTAGTTACCACTCTGGGAGGGATCCTCTCGGGTATTCTCGTCTATAGTCTAGCTCCTGAAGCTGAGGGGCATGGAACCGACACGGCAGTAAAAGCTTTTCACCGTGCCGCTGGGCTCATCCGAGCCCGTGTTCCACCATTGAAAATGATTGCCTCGGCGATTACTATTGGATCTGGAGGGGCGGCGGGCCGAGAAGGACCGACTGCTCTGATCAGTGCCGGTATTGGCTCGGTCTATGCTGTCCTGGGTCACCGTTCAGATGAAGAGCGCCGCTTACTGGTTTTGACTGGAATGGCCGCTGGATTATCTGCCATTTTCCGTTCGCCGATTGGAACAGCCCTTTTTGCTATCGAAGTATTATACAGCGATATGGAATTTGAAGCAGGGGCCCTCCTCTATACCATGCTTGGATCAATAGTCGCTTATGCGGTGAATGGGATATTTGTGGGATGGCAACCACTTTTTCGAGTTCCCCGGCTTCCGGTGCATACTTTCACCGAGTATTTCTGGTATGTTCTGTTAGGACTCCGCGCCGGTCTGGTGGCGACCCTGCTTCCCGTGGTGTTTTATGGGCTGCGAGATGCCTTTCATGCTTTGCCTCTCCCACCGCATATCAAACCCGCGATTGGAGGATTAGGAGTAGGGTTACTGGCTCTGGAGGTCCCCCAGATATTAGGAGGTGGATATGGATGGATACAAGAGGCCATGGAGGGACGACTGACAGTCACTATACTCCTCTTCCTGGTTTTTGCCAAGATACTGGCCTTTGCTTTGACCGTCTCTTCTGGTGGGTCTGGAGGTGTTTTTGCTCCAAGCCTTTTTGTGGGAGCCATGCTTGGTGGAAGTCTGGCCCAGTTCTTTCATCAATCACCGGCTGCCTTTGTGGTAGTGGGCATGGCTGCAGTCTTTGGTGGCGCTGCTCGTGTACCTCTAGCCACCCTCTTGATGGTCACCGAGATGACGGCTGGGTATCATATGCTTGTCCCAGCCGCCCTGGCCGTTTTGCTCAGCTATCTGGTCCAGGTAACACTCTCGTCTCCACTACCTTATAAGAGCTTGTATGAAGCCCAGGTTCCTCAGCGAGCTGATTCACCAGCACACCATCTGGAACACCTGCAAATTGCTCTTCGTCTACTCGGTGAGCGGCGGATCTCGGTCCCGGCGACGATTGGCCGGCTGAACCTCCAGTCTCTGCTGGATGCAGGGATTGTCCTTGAGCTACCGGAAGGCAAAGAATTAACCATAGGGATAGTCCAACCTCAGAGTCCGTATGTGGGGAAGTCTATCCAGTCAAACGGTTTAATCGAATTTGATGATGTCCAGCTTGTGGCTATTCTTCGCCAAGACCAGGTACTTCTTCCAGAGCCTCAGACGGTTTTACAAGCAGGAGACCAGATACTCTTGATCTCTTCTCCAGCCGCCTGGGAGCATTTGGGGCAGCATCTTGTTCCGCTCTCGTCCTAAACTGCTTTTTCCTTTTCTCCATAAATCCTCTTGAACTGGTGAGATTATGAGGAGTATAATCACTCTTACTTTGATTTTCCGATAAGAGTCAGTGGAGGAAAGGAGGAGGTATGGAGCATGGACCGCGAGAGACAGAAACCTACTTGCGTACATTCTTGGAGATAGCGCACTCTCTGAGCAGGGCACTGGAAGAACCAGAGATCATTCAGACTTTGCTCACGCAGGTAGTCTCCACCTTAGGAGCACAAGGGGCATTGCTTCGTCTGATCAGCCCGGATGGACAAGAGCTAATCCTCGCTGGAGCCGAAGGTTTAAGCGAGACTTACTTGCAAAAAGGGGCCATCAGATTAGCCGAAAGCCAGGTCGATCAACGGGTGGTTGGGGGAGAGGTAATTATCATTCCAGACGTGACACGTGCCCCAGGTTTTCAATACCCAGAAGCTGCGGCAACGGAGGGATTGCGTGGGATGGTTGCTGTGCCATTACGAGTGAGGCAACATGTCATCGGCTTGCTCCGGGTGTATGTCAATGAGGTGGAGTCTCTTCCTCAAGAGGATATACTTTTGTTGAATATTCTGGCAGACCTGGGCGCATTGGCGTTAGAGAAGAGTCGGCTTTATCAGAGTCTGTACCGGATTGCCGAAGCTCTCAATACTTCACTGGAATTAGAACCGATGCTGCAGCAGGTATTAGAGGCTACCGTGAAAGAGATGGGGTTAAAAGCCGCATCGATCCGCCTACTCGATCCCACTACCCAGATTTTGCACCGGGTAGCCTCTTATGGTCTCAGTGAGGTGTATCTAACGAAGGGGGATATTCATGTAGAGAGAAGTCCAATAGATCAATGGGTGCTTCAGGGAGAAGTCAAGGTACTCTATGACGTGGAGCAGGAACCAGGATTCGAATATCCAGCCGAAGCCGTTCGGGAAGGAATTCGTTCTGTGCTCTCGGTTCCGCTGAAACTCAAAGAAAGGACTATAGGAGTTATGCGCGTCTATTCTGCCCAGCCCCGTCGTTTTGGTTCGGTCGCTACCCGTTTTCTCACTTCGGTAGCCGATTTAGTGGCTTTAGCCATTGAAAATGCCGAACTCTACGCCGCTCTCCAGGCCCGCTATGAAGATTTGAAACTTGATCTGGCCGAATGGTATCGTTTTCTGGCTCTTGGGTGATGCTTGTATTTATAGGGTTGTGTACATGCTAATTCTCGGAATGCTTTTCTTTGTGGGAATGATGGCAGGAATTTTAGGCGCCCTTTTAGGGTTAGGTGGGGGTATCTTTCTGGTGCCTGCCCTCACCTTGCTTTTTCACTTGCCGATCCGAATTGCAGTAGCTACGAGCCTGGTAGGAGTCATTGCCACCTCTGCAGGGGTGGCGGCAGTGGCTGCCCGCGGACGGGGGGCAGATGTGACCCTGGCTATGCGCCTGGAAGTGGCAACGGTGGCCGGAGCGATTATAGGAAGCTGGTTAGCAGGATATGTCAGTACTCAGACACTGAGTATCCTGTTTGCTGGAGTCGTCTTTTTTACCGCCACCTATACCCTTTACAAAGGGAAACGCCAGGAGGATCGGAAGGTACCAGAACGCTTATTTCATCAGGACTATCATCCACGACGATGGCCTGAGGGACTGACCATCGCTGGACTCGCCGGCATGATTTCCGGTTTGTTAGGGGTGGGGGGAGGTTTTATCAAGGTACCGGTGATGTATGCCGTGATGGAAGTGCCCTTGGGGATAGCCACGGCTACCAGCAACTTTATGGTTGGTATCACGGCGGCCGCCAGTGTGTTCGTCTACTATGGCCGGGAGGATATCCATCCGTTGGTAGTCATCCCTACGGTATTGGGAGTGTTCGGGGGGGCAATGATGGGTGTCTATGTCCTGTCACGGCTACGAGTGGCCTGGATACGCACGGCATTGGTGATCTTGCTGTTTCTCATGGGCCTGCAAATGCTCTTGCACGGTCTACGTTCCTGACCAAAGGTGCTGACAATGCGAAAGAAACAAGGAGTGGGTGAAAGCAAAACTCTGTATGATTTGGAAGCTGTGATGCAAAAGGTTTCGCTAGTGGTCTCTCTCGTTGCTCTAAGTTTAATGGGGGGAGGATATATTTATCTGCTTGTCCAAGAAACTGCGTGGAGCTTGCCTGGAGAGAGTGTTCTCCCCTGGCCTGCGTTCCTGGATTTTGCGCATGCGCAATGGAGTCTGGAAGTCATGAGCGCAGGCATTATCCTCCTCTCCTTACTCCCGAGTGTCCGGGTCTTCCTTGTACTCTGGCTCTTTATCCGTCGCCGCAGTATCGTAGATATCCTTGTCACTGTGATAGTGCTGGCTGAGTTGTTGCTGAGTATGCGTGCAGGAGGATGAGAGGCTCTCTTCATTTCTCTTGGAGGGACCAGGACGTTCTCTTGCTCGACAAACCGTCTCAGATTCTTTATGATAAAAGAGTTAATAAAATCTTTGAACAACTGACTGTGATGCTACTGAAAATAGGCAAGAAAGAGCGATGAACCGATCTCTTCCTCTAGTCGTTAAATTGGTTATTGTAGGTGTAGTCGTAGTTACTCTATTGCACTTGATTAGTGACACTACGAATTATGAGAAAAAAAGAGCCTATCAGTTGGATCACCATGTTTGTCTAGCTGATCTGAATAGGAAACTTCTCGACAACACCCTGGTTCTCGAAAGCCCTCTGTTCCCTGCTAAACTTCTTTCCCAAGGCCATATCTTGCCCTTTCCTTTCCTTAAACCTCCCAAATTGCCACTTGTATAATGCAACAAATACATTCTATTTTTCCCCTCATGATAAATGAGAAGTTGTAAGTAATTGTCCATGCTTTCGTGTATTTCTATAACTAAAAACCTCTCAAAGAGCTGTGTATACAGGCTTAGAGTTTACCAGAGTAAATCGAAGAGGAGGAGAGCACTACTCCGTGCTTTGCTCCGGGATGAAAAGGGAGTGATACTCACTGTAAGTCCACTGGCGCTTTTACTCTTCGTCTTGGTATGGCTGCACCCCTGGAGGTTAGTTGGCACTCATTTTTTTCAGAGAGAAGAGGGGAGATTCTTTCATGGAACAAACAGAACAGACCTTGCAATTACAGATCCCGGTGTTGCTCCCGGACATCCAGGATGACCGTGATCAATGTGTGGAACGGCTCAAGGAGTGGATTACTAATTACTCAAAAGGGATTGTGCAAGCGCATGTGGATCGGAAAAATGGGGAAGCCTTCCTTTGTCTGCATTACGATCCGAATCTGCTCTCCCTCGAAAAGGTCAGGCGGGTCGCTGAGGAGGCCGGAGCAGCGATTACCAACCAGTATCATCATGAACTGCTTTCCCTTACCGGTATGGACTGCCCAGATTGTGCAGGGAGTATCGAGCATATCCTGGGACGTCTAGGGGGTGCCCTCACTGTCTCGGTTAACTATGCGGCGGAGAAGATGCGGATTGAATATGATACCACGCTGATCACCCATGACGAAATCGTTCGCCGGGTGCAGGGGATGGGCTATGAAATTGTGGAAGAACGGAAGAAGGGATGGTTCTGGGAGCACTGGAAGCTTGTACTCTCCCTGCTGGCAGGAGGATGTCTTGCCATCGGTTTCTTTGGAGAATGGCTCTTTGGCCTTCCACGTACTTTTGCACTCATCTGGTATCTCCTGGCGTATCTGACTGGAGGGTATGAGGCGACGCGACATGGAATCAAGGCGACGCGTCATCTGCGTTTTGACATTGATGTGCTGATGGTGATCGCTGCTCTGGGGGCTGCCGTGGTTGGGGAATGGGCGGAGGGAGCCCTCCTCCTCTTTCTCTTTAGTCTTGGACATGCCTTAGAGCATTATGCTATGGGAAGAGCACGTCAGGCTATCCAGGCCTTCGGCCAACTTACCCCCAAGACGGCTCGGATCAGACGGGACGGACAGGAACGGGAAGTTTCAGTGGAAGAAATCCAATGTGGAGATGTGGTAGTTGTCCGGCCTGGAGAGCGGATTCCGGTGGATGGCGTAGTCGTAGAGGGGCGCTCGGCGATGGATGAGAGCTCCATCACCGGGGAAAGTATTCCCGTAGAAAAAACGGTTGACGATCGGGTCTTCGCCGGTACAGTGAATGGTGAGGGAGCCTTGGAAATAGAAGTTACGAAGCTGGCCAAGGATACCACCCTGGCCCGGATCATCCAAATGGTTGAAGAAGCGCAGACGCAGAAGTCTCCGACCCAGCGCTTTACCGGGCGCTTTGCCCAAATCTTTGCCCCCGTCGTATTCGCAAGTGTGGTGTTGGTCATCATTGTGCCCCCAGCGATGGAGTGGTTAACATGGGAGGTGGCGTTTCTCCGGGCCATGGCTATCCTGGTAGCCGCCTCGCCCTGTGCCCTGGCCATCGCCATTCCGGCTACGATTCTGGCGGGGATCGCCCAGGCGGCTCGCCATGGGGTACTGATCAAAGAGGGCGTACATCTGGAAAATCTGGGGAGAATGGGTGCCATGGTCTTTGAAAAGAACTCCAATCGCTCACCGGACGAGGTGTGCAGGCAGAGTTCAATGGAGAGATGGTGCGGATTGGGAATCTGACCCTGTTTCAGAACTCGATACCTGAGGAAGTGATTACAAAGGTGAACGCCTTGGAAGCAGATTGGAAGCAGAAGGGAAGACCACCATGATTGTGCAGAGGAAGGAGCGCTTTTATGGCCTCATCGCCTTGGCCGATCAGCCCAGACCAGAGGCGAAGACTATGCTCGAGCACCTCCAAAAGTTAGGGCTGCGTTCCCTCGTTATGCTGACCGGGGATAACGAACGAGTCGCTGCAGCTATTGCTCAGGCGGTTGGTCTCCGTGAGTACAGGGCCAATCTCCTGCCCGAAGAGAAAGTGACGGCCATCCAGTCCCTGCTGGACAAACATGGACGAGTGGCCATGGTCGGGGATGGGATCAACGATGCCCCGGCGCTTACTCAGGCCACCGTGGGTATTGCCATGGGAGCCAGTGGGACGGATGTAGCGCTGGAGACTGCTGATATCGCCCTGATGGCTGATGATCTGTCTCAGTTACCGTTTGCCGTAGCCCTGAGTCGGCATCTCGTCGTATCATGCGACAGAATCTGCTCCTTTCCCTCGGCGTGATCGGGGCGTTGCTCCCGACGGCGCTGTTGGGAGTTGCCGGGATTGGAGTGGCCATTATCTTGCACGAGGGGAGTACCTTGCTGGTGGTAGCGAATGCTCTACGACTGCTACGGTTCAGCGGAAAAACCCTCCCAAATCCTTAGGATTGGCTCTATCTGCTTTACGACACCTCTGTTAAACCCCTTGCGTTTTATCTAAAAACCGTAGGTGAAAACCCCACATCTCCTGAAAACTCTGACTGGTCATTGCATCGAGTTTCGCGAAGACAAGATCAATAACTAAGGAAGGATACGAAACGTCAAACCTTTGATCAACCAGAAAACGAGAGCGGTACAATCATGGCCCAATCAAATAGATCCGCCCGATGGTATTGTATAGAGGGATATCATAGCTAGATATCAGCATCTGCCGGTGGGACAATCTATCGCTTTATGGATGAGAATATAGTTTTCTACTGTCAGGGATTCCTTGTTGATCGGTTTAAAGAGAGGGGTGCGCTTAGGAAAAACCTGAGAGCACCGTAAAGAGGTATCACCGGGCATTTTACTTAACAGAAGCGAGAGCGGTCTCTGCAAGAAGGGTTGCCGCCTGATAAGCCTTAATCATTGCCTGGGTATGATCACCCCCCTCATGAAGCTTTTGCGCCTCATCGGTTAACTTCCTCGCTTCTGCAATCTTATCTTTGGCAGTGGTGGAGAGAGAGGTTTTCTGAGCCTTTTCGATCAGGGCTTTATTCTCTTTGACCATAACCGGGCACTGAAACGCGGTAGCCTGAGAGACAGGCCAAAAAATAAGTATCGCTAGCAGAATCACTCCAGGAACGAACCATCGCTCCATACGGCATACCTCCTTTCCTGATAGAGCTATCTTAATAATATCAGAGAGGGATCTTTCCTCTCTTGACTTCTTATATTTTTTCATATCCCATACTCTCTGTCAAGGCTGGATAGAGATAGTCCATCTTGCTCAGGCCAGCAATTATAATGCATCCTTGTCTGCTGGACTCTGGTCACCGGTTCTCAGGAGGCCTATCCCCCATTTGGATAGAGGTAATACGCCTGAATGGAAACTGATATGATACATCCACGCAGAGGAGAGTCCGGTCAAATTTTTAGCAGAGCCGGATATTCTCTTCTCGAAACGGGAAATAGATACACTATGAGAATATGACAGGGAAGAGTGCTCATGGTATTATAGGGAGGATGTTCTTGCAGGCGGATCCACTCTGTAGAGGGAAAAGAGGGAGGAAATGATAAGAAGGGCGGAATGGTTGAGAGGACACTTTCGGTTCCTGTGGTATGGAGTGGGCATCGTGCTTCTGTGCTTTATGCCCCAGCTCTTAAATCCCTATCCTCTGTTCCTGCTGAGTTATGGTCTGGTATCCGCTATTGCCTGTTTGGGCTTAAATCTCCTCCTCGGATATACCGGTCTGGTATCGCTTGGCCATGCGGCATATTTTGGCATAGGGGCTTACACAGGAGGGTTTCTGTACGCTTTCTCTCCCCTCCGCTCGCTCGAACTTTACCTGGGAGCGGGTGTGCTTGCCGCAGCAGGGCTGGCCGCGCTGATCGGATCTCTGTGTGTGCGCTCGACCAGAATGCACTTTGCTATTTTGACCTTAGCCTTTGCTCAGGTCGTGCATTCCCTCTTTATCAGCGGTATTGTCTTCAGACCATTTGGGGGAACCGGCAAGGGGCTCTTTCTCCTCGGCGGAGGCGGATTGTATATTCCTCGATTCACCATAATGGGTACCGAATTCGATCCGGACACTTTTCGGATCGCCTTCTATTATGTCATTCTCCTTGCGTTTTGTATCAGCGCTTTTCTGTTGTGGCGGATTACCCATTCCCCGTTTGGCAAAGCCCTGCAAGCGATTCGCGACAATGAGAGGCGAGCAGTGTGTATTGGTCTACCCGTACACCGGTATCGCTGGTATGCCTTTATCATTTCCGGAACCTTTGCCGGTCTGGCCGGAGGCTTGTTTGGCCAGTTGAGTCGGCAGATCACCCCAGACCAGTTGCACTGGCTCCTGTCCGCCGAGCTGGTCATGGCGACGATCCTGGGGGGTACAAGATATTTCTGGGGACCAGTGCTCGGGGCACTGGGATTTGTTTTTCTGGAAGAACTCTCCTTTGGTTTTACCCGCTACCGAAGTCTCATTTTAGGTGTGCTGCTGGTGTTCCTCGTCTTGGTCTGCCCAATGGGCATCACCGGTGCGGCACATCTCTTGCTCCACAGAATACGCAGGGGCGGATGATGCATCCTCCATAGCGGGGATATATTATAGACCTCTCTTCAGACTCCATTTACTTGTTTGGGATATTCTCTCTCCCTGTTGTCTACAGTAATCTCCCAAGCGGATATACTTGCTCAGGCGACAGGTGTCAAGTCCAGAGTGAAGAGGGGAGACTATGGTGACCCCTTTGACAAAAAAATTGTTTTGGGATAAAATTTAGGGAAAGCTAATCTTTTTTTTAGGAAACAATGTTGAGTGGTGAGGATCAAGCGAGCGAGAGGAAGCAAAAAAATGTTTTCACTGGGAGAAAATTTACGAAAATTCCTATCACGACGCGACTTTTTACGTATGGGATTGGGCAGTGCCGCTACTCTTGCGGGAGGGGGTGCACTCAGTCAAGCCGCTTATACGCCAGAGAAGCCAGCAAAGGCTGGACACGGCATGGCTGGACACGAAAATGGAAACATGCTCCTGGTAGGTGCGGTGGATGCAAAACGGAATGGGTTTGATCCTATGCACCTCCTGGTCGATTGGGATTATGGACAGGTGAGCACTTTACCAGACGGACAGCGCGTGCGCGAATATACTATCATTGCTCAAGACAAAGAGATCGAGATTGCCCCGGGGATCTTCTTTCCGGCCTGGACTTATAATGGACGCGTCCCTGGTCCCACCCTACGGTGCACGGAAGGGGATCGCATCCGTATTCATTTCATCAATGCCGGGAGTATGCCGCATACCATCCATTTTCACGGAATCCATCCCTTTGAGATGGACGGAGTACCAGGAGCAGGACCGGGTGAGATAGGGATCGGCCAGGATTTTACCTACGAATTCGATGCAGAACCCTTTGGATGTCATCTCTATCACTGTCACGCCATTCCCCTCAAACGGCACATCCACAAAGGACTCTATGGGGCCTTTATCGTTGATCCAAAAGAAGGACGCCCCCCAGCACGAGAGTTTGTGATGGTCATGAATGCGTTTGATACCAACTTTGATGGGGAAAACGAGGTCTACGCGGTCAATACGGTCGGACATGAGTATGCTCGACGCCCCATCCCGGTAAAGGTGGGAGAACTGGTGCGGATTTATCTGATTAATGTCACCGAATTTGACCCCATTAATTCTTTCCACCTCCATGCCGAATTTTTTGACTACTATGATCATGGCACTACCCTGACCCCTACCTTGCGTAAGGTGGATACCATTATGCAATGTCAGGCGCAGCGAGGTATTCTCGAGTTTACCTATCGCTGGCCAGGTCGGTATATGTTTCATGCCCATCAATCAGAATTTGTGGAGCTGGGATGGATGGGAAATCTGAATGTCGTCGAGCCACAGGAGTTTGCAGCAGCCCTGGCCCAAACTGGTGTTGATGAAGAGTGGGATCGGAAAGCAACGCAAGGAAGTACCGTAACCTGGACAAAGGGGGTATAAGTATGAGCACACAATCTCTTACGACAACACGACCGGCTGGAATGATCTGGACACTCGCCCTTCTTCCAGTCCTTCTGCTTGGTCTGGTCCTGGCCTACATTGTGGTTACGGGTGGAGGACTCACCGAGCTCGCTGGTCCACCGGTTGAGCAGATTACTATCCAGCGTATTACACTGCCAGAGCCGGGAATCATCCAGGTAGAGGTGATCAATGACGGACCAGAACCGGTAACCATTCCGCAGGTGCTGGTCGATGAAGCCTACTGGGCATTCAAAGCTGAACCCTCTACCACGATCCCCCGGCTAGGACGTGCGATCTTTACTATTCCCTATCCCTGGGTACCGGAAGAAGCGCACGAGGTGACCCTGATCACGCGGCTGGGTACCACTTTTCACGCCGAGATTCCAGTAGCCATCTTGTCCCCGGAACCTTCACTGCGGCTCTTTACGCGATTCAGTCTGGTCGGTCTCTACGTCGGTATCGTTCCGGTGTTTTTAGGTATGTTGTGGTATCCATTCATGCGTCATCTGAGCAGGCAGGCCATGCACTTCATCTTGTCTCTGACGGTAGGGTTACTGATCTATCTAGCGATTGGGACGTGGCTGGATGCGCTGGAATTTGCGGAACGCCTCCCAGCCTTCTGGCAAGGAGTGCCCTTAGTGGTCTTTATTGCGCTCATCGCTCTTGGAGTCCTTCTGGCCGTGGGAAAGCGCCGGAAGGGAGAGGAGCATACCGCATTGCGTATTGCCTATCTGATTGCGCTGGGTATTGGATTCCATAACTTAGGAGAAGGACTAGCTATTGGCGCAGCATTTGCTTTGGGACAGGCTGCGCTCGGTACTTTCTTAATTCTCGGTTTTACTCTGCACAATATTACCGAAGGGGTGGGTATTGTAGCTCCGGTAGTCCACCAGAATCCTGGTCTGAAGCACTTGAGTTTGTTAGTACTGCTGGCAGGAGGCCCGGCTATTGTGGGGACGTGGTTAGGGGGATTTACTTACAATCCGGTGCTGGCCACTATTTTTCTGGCGATCGGTGTAGGAGCTATTCTCCAGGTGGTGTGGGAGGTGGGAAAACTCGTAGCCCGGGAGAGTGTCAAACTCGGTCAACCGGTGATCAACTGGACAAATCTTGGCGGCCTGGTCAGTGGGATAGCCCTGATGTACTTCACGGCCTTTCTGGTGAAGTTCTAGACCAAGAGCTCTCCTGGGGATGCGGAGAATAGGGGAAGCCGGATGATCAAAGGGATCAGAGAACTTCTGTGCGAGCATGACCGGGCTAATCATGAGTATTCATCTGGTGATACTGTTTGAGAGCAGAGTACTCCCGGCCGGATCGAACTGGTAGCCTGTCTTCTGGACGTCGGTCACAGTGATGGTATAAGTGCCTGGTCTGGTATCAAGGACAAGGAAGGTAGCCCGGCCAGAGGTATTTGTGGTGCGATTCTGGTCAGTTTTATCACCGCCCGGCAGATCCCAGTGCCCGGAGACAGTGGCAGCGGAGACAAGATTGCCGTTCTCATCTACCACCGTGACCCGAGCACCGACGATTCTTCTGAATAACGATCCCATCTGGATACGGGTAACTCGCAAGCAGTTGGTTGAACAACCGGTAACCGGGGTCAGATTGAAGTCCTGAACGGTTATAGCATCGGCACTGATCACCACACCACTGGCCACGCCGGATAGGTAGCCGTTGGCTGAAGCGGTAACAGTGTAAACACCGGTTGATATGGGGTCGATTCGGTAGAAGCCGCTGGCATTGGTCGTGGTGCTCAGCCCACCACCTGTATCCACCACTGCCCCACTGATCGGAAGACCGGTCGTGGCATCTCTGACTGTACCTTGAAGAGTGCCGGTCTGAATCGCCTCGACCAGACTGCGTAATCCGATCCGATAAGCTGCATAAGGCGCTTCGGAACGGAAGATGCTTCCCGCAAGAAGAGTAATGCCGTTTGCTCCCGCCAGTGCTGGATCTATCTCGGCGTCTGGGGCATCGAATACGGCGAACCCTTCCGGATCCACTGGCGTTCCGGTTGGGGTAATCCGCGTGCCGAAGATGTCCGTGCGCTTGTCCAGGAAAAAGGAGATGTTACGCAGATCCTCGTATAGCGCTACGTACTGCGTGCCGTTCCAGGTTAGCGCTGGATTGTCTTGGGCTTCCGGTGCTTCACTCACAATAATCAGCGACTCCACTGAGCCATCGTTCAGAACACGCGCCCCACCTATGTTATCCGTTCCGCTGTCTTCCCAGATCACCAGTGCATTCATACCATCGGTGGCAAGGTCGGGGTCGTACAAAAAGGAAGCCAGTCCCGTAGCCACGACGAAGGTTCCGGAGGTCGTACCGTTCGATTCGATAAAATTCGCATAGATATCCGCATGTGGATCGTCGTGGGTGAAATTGCGCTGATAGACCATCAGCCAGCGATTTCCCAGACCCGCAACAGCGGGTCGTCTGGCAAAAGAGAAGCCCAGGTCGATTGATGTGGGATCGAGGATCGCTCCATCAGATCCCCGCACCCGTACCCCGAACGGCTCTCGGACTTCGGCATTAATAGTCTGCTGGATCGCCACGACCAGAAACAGGTTTCCGGCAGCGGCTACATCAGGATTGAACCCCTCCATAACAGTAATTGGGCTGGGGTCGATCAGCGCACCATCCGGGGCAATGCGCTGAGCGTAGATGACACTGTTGTCCAGATTTCTGGAATCCACATCGCTCCACACGACTAGGTAGAGCGATCCATTCCAGGCCACTGCCGGCTCGGCCAGAAAAGGGCCACTGGCTAACCTCACCGGCTCGGTCAGCACTGGGTGGCCATTCGCATCTAACGGGTGAGCCATAATACGATTCTCACCCGAAACGCTGCTGCGGAAGACGAGCATGTAACCGTTGCGGCCAGCCGCCAGGTCCGCCTGCGTCTGGGCTGGCGCGCCGAACGAAACCACTGTAGGTATATCTGGAATCAAATTTCGTGAGAGGAAGAAGGTGGAGACATCGTCAGGGAACTCTCCGCCGGCCCGGTTATCCTTCCAGACGATCTGAACACCCCTGCCTACGGCCTGCGTGATCTCGGGCTGGTCGAAGAAGGCAGCTATTGGCTCGATCACGACACCGCCGGGGTCGAGCACCCGTCCACCGGTGGTTACTCGCGCAGCGCGTAATTCGTCCGGGTCTGTACCAAAGAGAGGCCTCTTAAAAGTAGTCACCCAGTTGGCCCCATCCCAGGTCACCCTGGGATCGTCTACTCCTAAGCTTACCAGGCCCGAGATCGCCAGCCCGCCGGGATCGAGCACCACACCGTCGTAGGTCACCCGAGTTCCCCGGGCCTCTCCAACCTGGGTGGTGCTGGTAAAGATGTTCCAGAGCACAAAGAACTCAGACCCGTTTGATGCTACACGCGCCGTCTCCTCACTCGAGGAGGTATGGGTAATCCGGATGGCGTTGGCGTCCTTAGGAACCAGGTTCGTGTCCAGCCTCCGGAAGTATACATCGCCGGAGAGGATATAGACCAGCAAGTACTCATCCACCGCGAAGTCCATGTCCAGGCTAAAGGTCAGGGTAGACGAGCAGGACACCAGAGGAACCCCTCCTGGGTCGAGTACCGATCCATCCGCTGCCACGCGAATCCCGATCAGGTCACAATCTCCACCAGATGTACCGCGCGTTACCACTGCCCAATTTGAACCATCGCTGGTAATGGCGAACTCTGCCGAGGTCGAACTGGCGTATTTATACACCGTGATAGGTGTTGGATCGAGCAGCACTCCACCGGGAGATACCCGGGCTGCCTGAACTTCCATTGACCAGAAAAACTGCGTCGGAGTCTGGCTCAGCCAGACCACCAGCCAGTTTGTCCCATTCCAGGAAACCTCTGGCTGAGTCTGATCGCCGGCAGCCTGCGTGAGAGGGATGGGTGTGGTATCGATAAGTTGTCCTGTGGCATCCAGACGTGCTGCATAGATATCCGCGCCCCCCTCATCAGGAATCAAAGGCGAACTGCCCGTCCGGTAGTCTGTCCAGGCTACCAGATACTGGTTTCCTCCCCTGCTGATGGTTGGCTGTTCCTGATTAAAGGCAGCCGGCCCCACCATTTCCTCGCCTGGCAGGAACTGTACCGGCGAGAGGTTTTGAGCCAGGCTAGCCTGGCTACTGATTACCAGCAGGAGAACGCCAATCAGAGTGACACTCCAGTGTATCGATTTCACCAACATCCTCACTCGTAAGTAACTATGACGAGGAATTTTGGACAAAAACTCCTTCGCTTCACCACTACTCAAAAACAGAGGAATATGCTCTGGTCACCCTTGAGCAAAGCGAAGGGTCTCTGGAAAGAGGTGAGATGCTTCGCTTCACTCAGCATGACAGGAAGAGTAACCGATGGCGGTGAAGAGGGCAAGAAATTTAGTCATACTTACTTAATCATTCACTAATCATAACCTCTACTTTTCTAATACATAAATATACCCGATCATAGGACCTTCACTCGCTGGACTATTATGGATATCACATTTGATCTCGAAGACGCCAGCCTTATTCGCGACAAAGGTAAGGGTCTTCTCCTCCCCACGGGCAATGCTGGTTGGGGCTACCCCAAAAGCCGGAACAGACACCACATGCTGTGCTCCCTTGATAGTGTGGATTTTGAGTACGACCTTATCCCCTTTGTTCACCACGATAAAGCCTGGATCAAAGGTATACCGCTCAATCTCATCCACCTTGCCACGATTGCGATCTACTACCTCCGCTTCTCCTTCTTTGGCATGCCACGACCATTCGCCGGTCACAATAGAGAATTCACGCGTTGCTGCTTGCACACCTGATAAGAAGAGGAAGAGAGAGAGTCCCACCATTATTACCAGGATAGGGGATGTTTTTGGGGATATACCTGACGAGAGTTTGTTTTGCTGCTGCATAGTCCCTCCTTTCTAGAGACAGGTCCTGTTACTAGGAAATTTATTGCTCTTTGTTTTATTATACACGTGCCTCTCTTCCCCTCTCAAGGGACGAAGGGAGAAGGAATACCCTGATTTTAGTCGCACAAATTTCCGACTTTAGTCTGATGCTGGGAAAAGGGGATAAAGATCTTCCTTGATTTTATACCGGAGCACAAGTTACTATTTTGTGCTGAGAAATAGACAGGGATAGCGCTGGAAAAACCGGTGACTTTTTTGAAAATCCGGAAAGCCAGTCCATTCTCAGGAGATCTCTTTGGGAAAGCCCGTACCCTGGGAGCGCAGGTGTCTCGCCCGCTGCAGGCCAGAGGCCTGCGCTCTCAGAACGCAGTGGAGGGTTGTCCATTCGACTCCCAGGATATACCTATTCCTATTCTTACATCTTCTTACATCGATATGGGCACTACCACAGAGCTCTCCTGGACAGGTACTGGGGAGGCACTCTATGGAGAAAATACGGACTTATCTGCACCAGCATCAGGGAGAGATGCTCGCCCTATTAGAACGTCTGGTCAATATCGATAGCGGTACCTATTGCAAAGCAGGCATCGATCTTTGTGGACAGATGCTGAGTACCGAACTCCAGGTACTCGGTTTTCAGACTGAAACTATTCCAGAAACCGTGTGGGGGAACCATATACGGGCAGAACGTCCTGGGAAAGGGAGAAAAGGTCTGTTTCTTTCCGCCCATCTCGATACAGTCTGTCCGGAGGGAACCGTGGCCAAGCGTCCTTTTCGTATCGAAGGGAATCTCGCTTATGGCCCGGGAGTGGGAGACATGAAGGGGGGAATCGTTCAGATGCTCTACGCTCTGAAGGCGTTACAGGCTCTCGGACGAGACACGCCTCCTCTTACCATCTTTTTGACAGGAGACGAAGAGGTCGGGAGTGTGCAGGGACGTCCTTATATCGAAGAGATCGCCCGACGATCGGAATGGGTGATAGTAATGGAACCCTCCACTACGCCAGGGATGATTGGGATAAGACGATGGGGAGTAGGGGCATTCTATTTGACGATTCGCGGGCAGGCAGCACATGTCTTGGATGTAAACAAGGCCGGGGTGAATGCCTGCCGGGAGCTGGCTCTGAAAATTCTGGCTTTAGAAAGCCTCAGCGATACCCAGCGGGGAGTAAAAGTCTCCGTAAATCTGGTGCGTGGTGGCACCTCGAGACAGGTAACGGCACCGGAAGCAGGGGCAGATATTGACGTGCGGGTACGGGATAGCACTCAGATGGAAGAGGTAGAAGCCCAGGTGCGTCAGATAGCAGGTAGGCCGATTCTGCCCGGTATCCAGATTGAACTGACCGGAAAAATGACTCGTCCCCCGATGGAACCAAATCCTCAGACCAAAGCTTTTCTTCGTCTTGCCAGCGACGTCGGTCGTGAGATAGGTATCGAGATAGAGCCGGTGGATAAGCTGGGTGGCTCTGATGGATGCTTTACGGCTGCTCTCGGTGTGGCTACTTTAGATGGGATGGGACCTCTATGTCACGACATCTGTGCAGAAACCGAGCGGATTGAGATCAGTAGCCTGGTTCCACGCACACTTCTCCTCGCTGGAATTATACAGCGATTAGGGGGAGAAGCGGACTGAAAGAGGCTTTGTTATTTGCCTTCTGAACCTTTCTCTTCGCTGCAGGGCTCAGCAGGAGAGAGTGGGTCAAGCTCAACAAGCAAAGGAGGTGGTCTTACCGGAAGTGCTCAACTCAAAGACCTTCCAGTTGTGTCTCACCCTCCTGATCTGGTTATCGAAATTCTATCTCCCAGTAATCTCCGTTGAGATATTGGTGCAAAGTTAGAAGATTACCGGATAATAGGGGTTCAAGAGTGCTGGATCGTCAGTCCTGAAGCCCAAACCGTAGAAGTTGTGTGCTTATCTGCTGAAAACATAGAGACTCTTGATATCTTCGGTACAGGAATGACGATTCGCTCCAAGGTCCTGGAGGGATTCATATTGTCAGTAGAAGGGATTTTTTCTTAACCGGTACACATTATGGTAAAGATGCTTTTGCACTTTTTCTTAAGTAAATATTCCTAAGAATTTTGCCTAAAAGCCAACAGTAGGGTGGGCTCAGCCCAGAAGAACCAGTGCTGTGTTGGTGGGCTCAGCCCACCCTACATGCGATAGACAAAAATGCAAGAGATTGAGTCAGAGTTACAATGTAAGTCACTATGACTAGAAATTTTTGACAAAAGCCCCTTCACTTCACCACTACTCGAAAAACGGAGAAATATGCTCTTGTCACCCTGATCCCTTCGCTGCGCTCCGGGAGTCGAACGGACAACCCTTCGCTGCGCTCCGGGAGTCGAATGGACAACCCTTCGCTGCGCTCCGGGATGACAAGGAGGACGCTACCAGCTATGAGTTCTAGAGCTATTCGTTTTACTCGAGGTCACCTCAAAGAGAAAATGCAGGGGTTTCAAGAGGTTAGAAAATTTTGTAAATGGATAATGGCACAAGTAATGAGAGAAGAGAATAAGGGGAGGATGGAATCATGAAAATTACCCAGGTTGAATGTCTGGTACTGGACAGACAATACCTCTTTGTCCGAATCTATACCGATGAAGGACTGATCGGCATAGGCGAGTGCTTCCGTCGGCAATTTCCGGCTACCAAAACTACTATTGAAGAGATCCTCACACCGGTCATCCTGGGCGAGGATCCTCTGGCCATAGAAGAGATCTGGAATAAAATGCACCAGGCCGTCCGCATGATCGGGGTGCACGGCTTCTCGGCGGTGGCCATGGCTGGGATCGATATCGCCCTGTGGGATCTGAAAGGAAAAGCTTTCGGGATGCCGGTGTATCAACTCCTCGGTGGAAAGGTGCGCGATAAGGTGCGTGTATACGCCAGCTCATTGCGTCGAGATTTGACTCCGCTCGAAGAGGCAAAACGAGCGGTAAGCTTTGCCGAAGCAGGGTATACAGCCTATAAACTGCACAGTGCAGTGCCAGGAGCTATCGATGATGCGGCGGATTATACTCTTGAGACGGTGCGGGAAGTGCGAAAAGCGGTTGGAGATAACTTTGCTCTCCTCGTGGATGTCAATGGTGCTTACTCACCGCATCATGCTATTGAAATCGGGAAACGGCTGGAAGATTTAGGAGTTTTTCACTTTGAAGAACCGGTCCCTTTTTATGATCTGCCCGGACTGGCCCAGGTAGCGGATGCCCTTGCTATGCCTGTGGCTGCTGGCGAGATGCAGTATAACCGCTGGCAGTTTCGCGATCTGATTATGCACGGTCACGTCGATATCCTGATGCCTGACGTGGTCAAGGCGGCTGGACTCTCCGAGTTACAGAAAATTGCAGCGCTGGCTTCCACCTGGAATAAACCGATCTCCACACACAACACCCAGCCGACAGTCTGCACGGCAGCGAATGTCCATTTCTGTGCGGTTCATCTCCATGCAGCCTATGCCAATGAATATAATATCGAACCGGTCTCGATACGGGATGAGTGGCCTATCCTGAAGACCCCACTGGAAGTCAAAGCCGGACACATCGCTGTGCCGGAAGGACCAGGATTGGGTGTGGAGCTGGATGAAGAAATGGTAAAAAGGCTGGCAGCACGGTAACAGAGAGCCCTCCGTGCCTTCAGAAGAAGTCGGTGAACTTGATTGCTCCCGGAAAGCAGGGTATTATACAGTTTTACTGTACCTTCAGTATTGCCTTTCTTGGGAACAGCGGGTGCTCTCCTGGGGATTCATGAGAAAACAGGATAGTGAGGGGAATCGGTAACCGGTGAAATCAGAAACACCACCTCGAAAGAATACTCCCGGCTTGAAGCTGATGCTACGAGCGTTTCAGCATCGCAATTATCGTCTGTTTTTTAGCGGTCATGGTATTTCCCTGATTGGCACCTGGATGCAACGCATCGCCATGAGCTGGTTGGTTTACCGCTTAACCGATTCCGCCTTCTTGTTAGGGTTAGTGGGCTTTGCGAATCATATCCCGACCTTTCTGTGCGCCCCTTTTGCCGGAGTCTTTGCTGACCGCTGGAATCGACAGCATGCGTTAATGGTTACTCAGGGACTGGCCATGGTACAGGCTCTCCTGCTCGGGTGGCTGACCTTGACCGGAATGATCCAGATCTGGCATATCATTCTCCTCAGTCTCTTTCACGGGTTCATCAGAGCTCTGGATATTCCTATACGCCATTCCTTTGTGCTGGAGATGGTTGAGAAAAAAGAGGATCTGAGCAATGCCATCGCCCTGAACTCTTCCATGTTCAATAGTGCTCGCTTAATCGGTCCTTCTCTGGCCGGAATAGTGATTACCCTGTTAGGCGAAGGGATCTGTTTTTTACTCAATGCCCTCAGCTATCTGGCTATTCTTCTGGCGCTAAAGGCCATGACCATCCCCCTAAAAACTCAACTGTCTGGCCGAAGCTCGCCTCTATGGCAGGGTGTAAAAGAAGGGTTTACCTATGTCCGGCGTTTTACTCCTATCCGTTCTATTTTACTCCTGCTCAGCCTGGCAAGCCTGCTAGCGATGCCTTATACGGTTATCTTGCCCATTTTTGCCAAAGACATTTTGCGGAGTGGACCCTCTACCCTCGGTTTTCTGATGGCCGGTGTGGGAGTAGGGGCTCTAACCGGAGCCTTTTTCCTGGCTGCTCGAAAACATGTGATTGGTCTGGAAAACTGGATTGTCAGAGCCGCTTGCATCTTTGGAGGTGGACTGATCGTTTTTTCCTTCTCACGAGTGGTATGGCTTTCTATACTGCTCATGGTCTTCACCGGTTTTGGGATGATGGTGCAAACCACCGCGAGCAACACGCTGTTGCAAACTATTGCCGATGATGATAAACGGGGTCGTATTATGAGCTATTACATGCTGGCCATGGGAGGAATGACCCCTTTCGGCAGTTTGCTGGCTGGAGGGTTAGCAAGCACCATCGGGGCTCCTAATACCTTGCTGATCGGCGGAATTGCCTGTCTCCTCGGTGCAAGCCTGTTTGCGAAACAGCTCCCCACTTTCCGAACCATGGTATATCCCATCTATGCCCGGATTGGGGTTATGCCAGAAGGTGCATTAGAAACACCATCGAAGAAGATCTCATGAAAAATATATCCGGTATACAGGTAATCCTGCGGATGCTACGAGCATTACACCATAGAAACTATCGGCTGTTTTTTGGTGGACAAGGCATCTCATTGATCGGGACCTGGATGCAGCGTATTGCGATGAGCTGGCTGGTATACCGGTTGACCGATTCGGAGCTTTTGCTGGGGGTGGTAGGCTTTTCCGGACAAATTCCCATCTTCCTGTTTGCTCCTTTCGCCGGAGTGGTAGCTGACCATTGCAATCGACGTCATTTTCTGCTGCTAACCCAAATCCTCTCTATGGGGCAGGCTTTTCTACTCGCCTTTCTCACCTTAACTAATACTGTGGCGATCTGGCATATCATCCTCCTCAGTCTCTTTCTGGGCATGATTAATGCCTTTGATACACCGGTACGGCAGTCTTTTGTGCTGGAGATGGTCGAGAAAAAAGAAGATTTGGGGAATGCCATTGCTCTGAATTCGTCACTATTCAATATGGCTCGACTCCTGGGCCCTTCGATTGCCGGTATCCTGATTGCGCTTGTAGGGGAAGGAGTCTGTTTTTTATTGAATGCCCTCAGTTATATAGCAGTCATTCTCGCCTTGCTCGCCATGCGAATTCCTCTCAAACCAGGAATAACGGCTCGCGGCAGACAGAATATGTGGCAAGGCCTAAAAGAAGGTTTTACTTATGTCTTTGGTTTCCCACCGATTCGAGCCATTCTCCTGCTGTTGGGTCTGGTGAGTCTGGTTGGTATGCCCTATACCATTCTTATGCCCGTCTTTGCTAAAGATATCTTACAGGGTGGTCCCTATACCCTCGGGTTTTTGATGGCTGGAGTGGGAGTCGGAGCTCTGATAGGAGCCATATGTCTGGCCTCTCGATCAACAGTACTGGGATTGGAGAGGTGGATCGTAGGAGCAGCCAGCCTCTTCGGCTTTGGGCTGGTCGTGTTTGCCCTCTCGCCAGTGGTATGGCTCTCCTTGTTGTTAATGGTCTTGACCGGTTTGGGGATGATTCTCTTAATGGCCTCAAGTAATACGCTGTTGCAAACGCTGGCTGATGATGATAAACGGGGCAGGGTGATGAGCTATTATACGATGGCCTTAGCCGGGATGACCCCCTTCGGAAACCTTCTCGCCGGTATCCTGGCCAGCAAGATAGGGGCTCCTGCAACTCTGATGCTCGGTGGAATGGCCTGTCTGATCGGTGCTTTGCTATTTGCAAGACAGCTTTCCACCTTCCGCGCCATGGTGCATACAATTTATATCAGACTGGGTATCATACAGAGTTGAAAACTTTAGGCTACTTTTGATAATTTGGCTCCACTTCATGACTGCTTCTGGGAGAGACTCTTCAGAGATATTATTTCTTCCGACCATTCTCTAGCTCCTCCAGTGCTCTTCGGGCAATGTCCAGGTAGTGCGGCTCTCCCTGCCATTGCTCGAGGAAATTCTGGAGCCTCTGGATTGCCTCTTCTCTTCGACCGACCTCTGCATAGAGCATACCCAGACTAAAATGAACCATGGTGAGAGAAGGATCAGAAGAGAGAGCGGCCTCATACTCTTCAATAGCTTTTTCTGGTTGTTGTTGCCGCAGGTAAAGCGAACCGAGATTGTTGTGCGCCGCAGCCAGCGAAGGCTCGAGCTGTAATGCTCTCTTATAAGCGGTCATGGCTTGCTCAAAGGCTCCTCGCTGAGTATAGGCTACTCCGAGATTGTAGTAAGCCTGCACATAACCTGGATCGATGGCTACTACAGTACTCAAGGCTTTGATAGCCTCTTCGGTTAGCCCCTGCCGCGCAGAAAGCAGCCCGATCTGATAATACGATTCTGCATGAGTCGGATTGAGCGCAAGTGCTTGCTGGTAGTATTGCATGGCCAGACTATTATTCCCTTGCCGAAAGGCAATATTCCCTAGCTCATGGTAGGCATAAAAAAAGAAGGGATCATAGTGCAGAGCTTCTCTATAAGCTGCTGCCGCCTCCTCGGGTGCTCCTTGACGCGAAAGGAGTAATCCCAGATTATAATGAGCAGAGGAAAGGGCTGGAAACAGGGTCAGTACCCGTCGATAGGTTTCTATGGCCAAAGAGATTTGACCGGTGGCAGTCAAAGAATAGGCCAGTTTGAAAAGGGCAGTCAGATGGTCCGGGTATTGCGAGAGATAGCGTTGATATGGCGGAATTGCTTCCCGGAACAATTTTTTGTTAAAATACGAATCGCCGAGGTAAAGCTGGGCATGCTGATAGTCTGGATCAAGGGTGACCGCTTTGTGATACAGACGCTCCTCCTCTGCAGTATCTCCCAGCGCTGCGGAGATCAGGCTCATCCCGTAGTAAAGCCCAGCCGATTCCGGAGTAAGAGCGAGTGCTTGCTGATAAGCCTGCATCGCTTTGGTATATTTTCCCTGATGACGCAGGATATCCCCCTCTTTTCGATACCGGAAAGCCTGGAGGAGGGGGGTATCCTGCTGTGGCTCTCGAATCAGGGTAGCCACATAATCGGCCAGGTATTTATATTCCAGGGAGAGATAACCTTCTCGTACCGAGTAACAAATATCTACGAGATCCGCTCGGATCTTCTTAGCGCGCAAGATTTCTACAAACTCCTCTGGCCACAGAGAGGGAATCTCCAACCGGTGTCCCAAATATGGGGGATCGAAATAGTCGGTGTCAATATCCAGGATAACCGGTTCCTGGAACTCGGGCAGATCTTCGAGCCGGGTAATGATAAAGGGGGTACCAAAAAGGGTTATTTCTATACGGTTATCCCGCCAGCGAAAGGTGTCCAGATCTTCCAGGGTGATACGTCCCACTGATTCTCTGATCAGCTTTTTGTATTCGACAACCAGGGAAGAGAGATCCGCTTCGGGAGTGACCCAGTACACCGCTTTAAACATCCCTTCACGCAGCGCCGGATAGATAAAATTCTTGATCGTGAGCGGCTTTTCCTGTATATGCCGGATGTCATAGGGGTCCCGCTCCACTGCCTGCAAGACTGCAGGGGTAGAAGCCTGAATAATCTTCTCTAGCAGAGGATCTGGAATCCATTCCAGGTCGATGTGACTGTCAATATGCACTAAAATCCGGTCTCGAATTCCCGCACGTTTCCAGGAGATATAGGCAGAGGAATTATTCTCAGCTAGGGTTACCGGGAGGGGGTTCTGCCCCACAATCTGGCCAGAAGCGGTAAACCAGATATAACTCAATCCGGCTACCAAGAGGAGGAAAACACTCCCGATGGTGTAAAGGAGAAGAGGAAAGATTTTCCGTTTCCTGGTCTGCAGATCAGGAGGGGTCGTTTCTCTTTGCAGAGGTGAGGTAACCGCTTTTACGCATTTTTTCCTCTTTTTCATCGGAACGATTCCTTAACCGGTTTTCACCACAGATGACGAGCGGATTTCCCTCCGCTACGCTCCGGGACGCACGGAGGGCACGAAGAATAAAAAGAGAAAAAACTTGCTTTTCTCTTAGAAGAACAGTACCCTACAAGCATAATAGCATAACCTGACATAGCAGTCCATGTCATTCTGAACACCCAGGGGGAGTGAAGGGTCTCGGTTCTGGACTACACAACGCCTGGTCAGAAGAGATTCTTTGTCGCTTCGCTCAGTATGACGTTTTCAGAATTTCTTCCTGTGGATCTGGTTGGGGGGAGTGGAGTTAAGACTATCATTTAAGTAACTATGACTAAATTTCTTACACTCTTCACCGCCATAAAAATGTAGGGTGGGCTGAGCCCACCAAGAATACCCCTGGCTGTGTTGGTGGGCTCAGCCCACCCTACATGCTGACAATGGGAAACTGGTTCTGGGACCAGGTAAGGAAAAACAGGTATTGATTTGCAAAAAGGTATAGTGAGAAGAAATGAGCTATGGATGGAGCTGATATCAAAACAAGATTAGAAGACCTGGAAGCCCGTCATAAACGCGCGGAGCTGGGTGGAGGAGTGGAACGGATAGAGCGGCAACATAAGGCGGGAAAATTGACCGCTCGCGAACGCCTTGCCTTGCTCCTCGATCCGGGAAGTTTTCATGAATTGGATAAACTGGTTACTCATCGTTGTAATAATTTTGGGATGGAAAAGCAGCGGATACCTGGAGATGGAGTGGTAACCGGTTACGGCACTATTGACGGACGGCAGGTGTTCGTCTTTGCTCAGGATTTCACTTTTGTGGGGGGGACCTTAGGCGAGACGCATGCTCAGAAGATCTGTAAGATTATGGATCTCGCCATGAAGGTTGGGGCACCGGTTATTGGCCTGAACGATTCCGGTGGAGCCCGTATTCAAGAGGGGGTGGTCAGTCTGGCTGGATATGCCGAAATCTTCCTGCGCAATACTCTGGCCTCAGGAGTTATCCCCCAGCTCTCGGCGATTATGGGCCCCTGCGCCGGTGGAGCAGTCTATTCCCCGGCCTTGACCGATTTCATCGTGATGGTCAAGGAGACCAGCTATATGTTTATTACCGGCCCAGAAGTGATCAAGGCGGTCACCCATGAGGAGGTTGGATTCAATGAGCTGGGTGGAGCCATGACGCACAATATGAAGAGTGGAGTAGCTCATCTGGCAGCCGACACAGAGGAAGAGTGCCTCTTCTTGCTCCGAGAGCTGCTGAGCTTTCTTCCCCAAAATAATGCCGAAGATCCCCCCCTAAAACCCTGTACCGATCCTGTCGATCGCACCGATGAGAGTCTCCGGACTCTTGTGCCGACCAATCCGAACAAACCTTACGATATGAAAAACCTGATCACTGCTGTTGTTGATGACCGATATTTTTTTGAGATTCAACCTCTCTTTGCCCAGAATATCGTGATAGGGTTTGCCCGTTTGCATGGACGAACGGTGGGTATCGTAGGGAATCAACCCAATTATCTGGCCGGAACCCTGGATATCAACTCCTCGATCAAAGGGGCGCGTTTTGTTCGTTTCTGTGATGCCTTCAATATTCCGGTGATAACCTTTGTTGATGTGCCCGGTTTTCTTCCCGGTACGGCCCAGGAATATGGAGGGATCATCAAGCATGGGGCCAAGCTGCTGTATGCCTACTGTGAAGCGACGGTGCCCAAAATAGCGCTCATTACCCGGAAAGCCTATGGTGGTGCCTATGATGTGATGTCCAGCAAACATATTCGTGGAGATATCAACTACGCTTATCCCACCGCCGAAATTGCGGTGATGGGGCCAGAGGCTGCGGCGAATATCATTTTCCGTCGGGAACTCGAAGCAGCGGATGATCCAGTAAAAGCCCGCGCGGAGAAAGCGGCGGAGTATCGAGAAAAGTTTGCCAATCCCTATATCGCTGCTCAACTGGGATATATCGATGAGGTCATCGATCCGAAAGAAACCAGACCTCGTCTGATTGCTGCGCTGGAGATGTTACGGAATAAGCGGGATACCAATCCTCCGAAGAAGCATGGGAATATTCCGTTATAAAATCACACCACAGAGGCACGGAGGACACGGAGAACTTCATGATATAATAGAGACAGCCATCTTGGAGTAAAAAGGTGCTTATAAGTAAACATTTAACACAATCTATTCTGAGCGCGGCCATTGAAGTGCATAAAGCTCTGGGTCCTGGCTTACTAGAGTCAGCTTATGAAGAATGCTTATGTCACGAATTTCACCTGCGCGGCCTTGGATACAAACGACAAGTGCCTTTACCAGTCGTTTATAAGAACGCTAAACTCGATTGTGGTTACCGGTTAGATGTCGTTGTGGAAGGTACGGTTATCCTGGAGCTGAAATCAATCGAGGAGTTGTTGCCTATTCATGAAGCCCAACTGTTGACTTACTTGCGTTTGAGTGGTAAGAGGGTGGGTCTATTAATAAACTTTAATGTCGCTACTTTACGGGATGGTATTGTGAGAAGAGTATTATGATTTTTTTACTTCGTGTCCTCCGTGTCTCCCGGAGCGAAGCGCAGGGAAGTCCAATTGTCATCTGTGGTGAAATAACGCGCTGAAATAAATATGATTTTATTATTACTCCGTGTCCTCCGTGTCTCTGTGGTGAAATAAACTGGAGTGGCTATGTTCAAAAAGATTCTGATCGCCAATCGTGGTGAAATTGCGATACGTATCATCCATGCCTGTCGGGAAATGGGAATTGTGCCGGTGGTGATCTATTCGGAAGCTGATCGAGCCTCTCTGCACGTTATGGCTGCCGATGAAGCCTACTGTGTAGGTCCACCTCCGGCTATCCAAAGTTATCTGCAGATAGAGCGTATCATCAAGGTTGCCCAGTCTTGCGGCGCGGAGGCGATTCATCCCGGCTATGGTTTCTTGTCCGAGAATGCAGATTTTGCCACCGCCTGTGCAGAGGCGGGCATAGTGTTTATCGGCCCATCCAGCCGTGCTATTGCTCTCATGGGGGATAAAGTTGCCGCAAAACGTCGCATGGCCGAAGCTGGGATACCGGTAGTGCCGGGGATGCAGCAGTCTTTAGCCAGTGATGAAGAGGCGCGGGAGTGGGTGGAACAGATCGGATATCCGGTGATCTTGAAATCGGCATTTGGGGGAGGAGGGAAAGGAATGCGTCTGGTGCGAGATCCTGCCGCTCTTCCCAGTGCGCTGCGGGCAGCTCGCTCGGAGTCTCGCTCCTCGTTTGGTAACCCGGCGGTGTATATTGAGAAGTTTATAGAAAATCCCCGTCATGTGGAAATTCAGATTATGGCCGATCAGTATGGACAGTATGTGCACTTGGGAGAACGAGAGTGTTCGATCCAGCGTCGCCATCAGAAATTGATCGAGGAATCTCCCTCTCCTATTATGACCCCTGCCCTTCGACAGCAGATGGGAGAAGCGGCTATCCAGGCTGCCCGGTCCGTGGAGTATGTGAACGCGGGAACGGTAGAGTTTCTGGTGGATGAGCACCGGCATTTTTACTTTCTGGAGATGAATACCCGACTCCAGGTCGAGCATGCGGTGACCGAACTGGTGACCGGTATCGATCTGGTCAAGGAACAGATTACCATTGCAGCAGGAGAAAAGCTCTCCTTTTCTCAAGAAGATATCCGGTGGCAGGGGGCAGCCATCGAGTGTCGGATTTATGCCGAGGATCCCGCGAATAATTTTCGTCCGTCCCCTGGAACGATTCTGGATCTCCGGGTTCCTGGTGGTTTTGGGGTGCGGGATGAACAGGGATTTTTTCCTGGTGCCGTAGTATCTCCCTATTACGACCCCTTGCTTTCTAAACTGATTGTCTGGGGACGTGACCGACAGGAAGCAATTCAGAGAATGCGCAGAGCGCTTGGCGAATATCATATTACCGGTATCAAAACGACGCTTCCTTTTCATCGCTGGATCATGGAGCATGAGCAATTTGTCCAGGGGAATTTTGATACCGGCTTTCTGGAGAGGGAATATCGGGGAGAAAAGAGAGGAGAGGAGGAGAAAGAGCTGCTGCTCCTCGCTGCAGCGGTAGGAGCATTCTATCGAGAAAAACAGAGGCAAAAGAGCGTTTCTCTCAAGTCTGACCAGGAGGACAAAGATCCCTGGAAGATAATGGGGAGATTCGAGTTGCTCAAACGGCGATTATAATCCTATGGAATATCAGGCAGTCTTCGGAAAAGATACGTATCTACTGCGTGTAACGGAAACAGCGGATGGGCGGTTGCAGGTGTGTATAGGTAACGCCTCCTACCTGGTGGATGTGGTCAATCCTTCTCCGCACCTCTACTCCCTCTTGGTAGAAGGGAAATCGTATACGGTACAGATAAGAGAAGGAGAAGGGGCAACGATACTGGTGACCCTCAACCAGCAAACCATCCCGGTGGAAATATTCGGTAAAGAGCATTTTCTGCGACAGAAAAAGCATGCGCACCATCTGGTCTCGGGCAGACAGGAGATTACGGCGCCGATGACTGGCCGGGTGGTGGAGGTGCTGGTTGAAGAGGGTGTCCAGGTTGAAGAGGGAACCCCTCTAGTTATTATTGAGGCTATGAAGATGGAGACCGAAATCCGTTCTCCCATAACCGGTACAGTGCGCAATGTACAGGTCAAACGGGAGATGGCAGTGGAGATTGGACAATTGTTGTTGGTTGTGGAATAAAAGGAGGGTATAATATACCACGGAGGCACGGTGAGCACGGAGAGTTCCATTGTAATGTAAAATTTCTATAGTCTCCGTGTCCTCCGTGTTTCTGTGGTAAATGTTCCTTAGTGCATTTTCAGGAACCCTCTTTGGGAAAGCACGTACCCTGGGAGCACGGGCTTCTCGTCGGCTGCAGGCCAGAGGCCTGCGCTCCTGAAGCGCAGCGAAGAGTTGTCCATTCGACTCCCAGGATCTTCCTCTCCCATCGACCTGGATCAATACCAAAAGGCTCTCTTGGATATGCACTAGGCATGGGAGAAGAGAGAACGGCAAACGGCAGAGAGGGAACAATGGACCAGATCAAAAAACAAAAAGAGGCGTGGGAACAGCAAACCGTACAACAGATACTCCAGCGATTTCCGGAGCGTCGAGACCATTTTGTGACCAGTTCTGGAATCGAGATGGCGCGGTTGTATACGCCACTGGACTTCCCCGAAGAGCGCTATCTAGAGGAGCTCGGCTTTCCTGGTGAGTATCCCTATACCCGTGGTGTGCATCCGACCATGTACCGGGGACGTTTCTGGACTATGCGACAATACGCCGGTTTTGCCTCTGCGGAGGAATCCAACCGGCGCTACAAGTATTTGTTAGAACATGGACAGACCGGACTCAGTGTGGCTTTTGATCTGCCGACCCAAATGGGATACGATTCGGATCATCCCCAGGTTACCGGTGAAGTGGGAAAGGTAGGAGTAGCTATCGATTCCCTTCAGGACATGGAAATTCTGTTCCAGGATATCCCCCTGGATCGGGTGAGCACCTCAATGACCATCAATGCCACGGCTGCTATTCTGCTGGCCATGTATATTGCTGTTGCCCGCAAGCAGCAGGTGGATCTGACCAGGCTTCGGGGCACGGTGCAAAATGATATCCTGAAAGAGTATATTGCCCGGGGTACCTATATCTATCCTCCGGCTCCCTCCATGCGGATTATTACCGATATTTTTGCCTACGCCCGGCAGCATCTTCCAAACTGGAATACCATCAGCATCAGCGGATACCATATTCGGGAAGCCGGGTCTTCGGCGGTGCAGGAAGTGGCTTTTACTCTGGCCAATGCGATTACCTATGTAGAGGCAGCGCTGCAGGCTGGACTGGATATCGACTCATTTGCCACCCGGCTCTCCTTTTTCTTTGGGGTGCACAATCATTTTCTGGAAGAGATTGCCAAGTTCCGGGCTGCTCGACGCCTCTGGGCGCGTATCATGCGCGACCGCTTCCAGGCCAAAGAGCCACGTTCCTGGCTCCTGCGTTTTCATAGCCAGACTGCCGGCTGCACCCTCACCGCCCAACAGCCTGAGAATAATATCATTCGGGTAGCCATCCAGGCACTGGCTGCGGTCCTCGGTGGGACGCAGTCGCTGCACACCAACGCCTTTGACGAAGCACTGGGGCTTCCCTCGGAAGAAACCGCCCGCATTGCCCTGCGTACCCAGCAGGTGCTTGCCCATGAGAACGGGGTAACCGATACGGTAGACCCACTTGGGGGCTCCTATGCCATCGAGGCCCTGACCGGTGAAATCGAACACCGGGTCCAGGACTATCTGGAAAAGATCGAAGCGATGGGTGGTATGCTACGGGCTATTGAAACAGGCTATGTGCAGGAAGAAATTCAGAAGAGTGCTTATCAGTATCAAAGGGAAGTGGAAGCACAACAGACCATTGTAGTCGGAGTCAACGCCTTTCGTACCGAGGAAGAGGCCACCATTCCGGTTGTGCAAATCGATCCGGCGGTGGAAAAACGGCAGAAAGAAAAATTATATCATCTGCGTAAAGAGCGAAACAAGGAGAAAGTCCGAGCGATCCTGGCTCATCTGGAAGATGCTGCTCGGGGAACAGATAATCTCTTTCCGATCATTTTGGAGGCGGTCGAGGCCTATGCAACGCTCGGCGAAATTTCGGATACGTTGCGCAGAGTCTTTGGGGAGTATCAGGAGAAGATCGTCTTATGAAGTGTCCAAAATGTGGGTATGTCAGCTTTGAGTATCTGGATATGTGCAAGAAGTGTCAGCATGATCTGACCATGTTCAAAGAGGAACGGGGAATCTTTGCGATCAAACCGGGGTTTATCGATTTGGCCATACTCCTCGATCGTCAAGAGGGGGAAGAATTTCTCGAGGAGTCTGCCCAAGCTACAGATGTTTTGACTGGTGCGCAGGAGGAGGAAGAAAGCGTACCTACCCATTCTTTACTCGATGAGGATCTGGAGGGGGTGGAGTTTCTCGAAGAAGACCGTTCCGAGGATGAAGAAGAGAGACCGGTGCCGACCATTGCCCTGGATGAGGAAGCCGATCTGTCTCTCGATCTCTCGGCGCTGGATCTGGAGGAGGAAGAAGAAACCCCTCCTCGTCCGGAAACCTCCCCAGCCGATGCAGAACATCTGATCGGGCTTGGAGACCTTGCTCAACTTGAGCAGAAGCGAGAGACTTCTGCGCAAGAAGCCGCTCCCGAGGCTTCTGCTACTCCAGCGGCTAAAGAAGAGGAGCATCTCATAGATCTGCAAGGGTTGGAAGAATTAGGTATTGAAACACCGGAACACGAAGTCTCTCCGGCCCCTGCAGCCGAAGATATTCCGGCTATCGATTTTACCCTCGAGGAAGAGGAATCAGAAGAAAAGCGCTCCAGGACGGAGCCGGATATCTCCATGACCGAGCTGAGCGATCTGGAAGAGGAAACGGAACAAGATTCGATCGATCTGGGTGATATCGATTTTGAGCTCGATCTGGAGGACTGGGATGATCAAGACGAGGACGAAAAAAAGTCATGAGCCTTACTGCTCCTCTTACTAACTATAGTGGTGTCACTCTGAGCGAAGCGAAGAGCCGCATGGTATTCTCATACTGATTGGTTCATAGCAAATAAGTCTCACTATGTCATTCTGAATCCTTCGTTTCACTCAGGATAAACTCCGCGAAGAGTCTTATGCAGAATATCAATACTCGGGAATACTGGAATCGTATCTGGCAGGAGGAGGGATTAACAACATGGCGCACCTATCGATTTCTCTTTGACCGGATTGTGGAGCTGATTCCTCCCTGGAGTCGGGTCCTGGATTTAGGATGCGGGGTAGGTATTCTGCTGAGACGCCTCCATCAGGAGAAACGGTGTATCTGCCTGGGTGTAGATATTTCCGATCAGGCTATTCTCCTTCTGGAGAAGAGAGGGCTTTCTGGTCTGGTCTCTCCTCTTCCCTGCTCCTCTGCCGTAATGCAAAAACTTTTCCACTATGCCCCACACTATGTAATCGCCACTGAACTGCTGGAACATCTGAGTGATGAAGAGTCGTTTCTCGCTCAGGCCCGAGCTCTTCTCAATCATTCAGAAGGGAGAGGGGCCTTGTTTGCCGTTCCCGATAATATCTTAGGCCCGGAGGAAGAACCGGAACACCAGCGCAAGTATACCCGGGGATCCTTCGCCCAGCTTCTCAAGCCGTATTTTGCTCAGGTCACCCTGGAGAGCCATCATCATCGTTTGTTGGCTATTTGCTATCCCTGAATTATCCTTAGTACATATCCAGGAGAGATCTTTGATATGGCCTAATTCAATTCAGAAATATGGATATCCTGGGAGTCGAATGGATAACCCTTCGCTTCGCTCCCGAAGCAGAGCGAAGGGAAGTCATATCGTCATCCGGGAGCGCGGGCCTCTGGCCCGCAGCGGGCGGGACGCCTGCCCTCCCAGCGTAGGCGCTTTACCAAGGATGTCTCCTGATAATGCATTAAGCTTTATAGAGGAGTGTAGTATGGAAAATCGTATTGTTATTGACCCTGAAATCCAGCATGGCAAGCCTGTCATTGGAGGTACTCGAGTGCCTGTTGTACGTATTAGTTGGAGGGCTAGCCGGTGGGATGACTACTGAGGAAATTATTCGAGAGTATAAGATAACTGAAGAGGATGTGCGAGCTGCACCGGAATATGCTAGCAAGCTCGTTGAGCAAGATGTACACTATCCCTTGCTAACCAGCTATACGTAGGGTGGGCCGTGCCCACCACAAAGACTTCGCGTGTTAGAATGTAAATTCTTATTTTTCAATAGTTCATGACTTATGGTGGGCATAGCCACCCTACCCCTAAGGGAATTTCTGCAAAAGTATAGACATATACATTCTGGCTAATAAGTTACGAACTCTGTACACAGTCGTTACAAGTGATCTTAAAAAGAGAGTCTACGAGCACAAACAGAAACTTATAGAGGGATTCACAGGGAAATATAACATTAATCAGCTCGTTTATTATGAGGTTACCTCTGACATCAATGTGGCAATTTCTAGAGAAAAACGAATCAAAGGATGGTTACGAGTGAAGAAGATAGCCCTGATCAAATCCGTGAATCCAACATGGTGTGACTTAAGTGTTGATTGGTCTAAAGAATGAGATTCTTCGCTCCCTTCGGTCACTCAGCATGACAGAGGGGGTAGTTGCTCAGCATGACAGATCAAAACCTTGTTACCAAAGCACTAATACCCTTTCAAGGTTCAAGCAGGATGCACTCCGGTAATGAGCAACAAAGGAGGACCAGTGATGTCACGTTACGAGCATGATTTCTATGCCTGGACCCAGGAACAGGCCACGCTGCTACGTGAGAAACGCTTTGCCGAAGTAGATCTCGATCATCTCATTGAGGAGGTGGAGACATTGGGACGGAGTGAGTGGAAAGAGCTACGTAGTCGTTTAATTATCCTGGTGATGCACCTCCTGAAATGGCATTATCAACCACGATCAGAAGCGAAAAGCTGGCGCAATACCATCCGCACCCAACGCGAGGAAATTGCTGATCTCTTGGCGAAAAATCCTAGCCTGAGGAAAGAGATCCCAGAGATACTGGCCAATGCCTATCATCGCGCAAGGCGACGCGCGGCTGATGAAACCGATCTTGATCAAGCGGCCTTTCCTGACCAATGTCCCTGGACGATAGACGAGGTCTTGCAGGACGCAGATCCTCGCTAGCCAAGATCCCTCCCTCACCCCTCCCTCCCCACGTTCAGGGACGGACAGAGAGACTCGATGGAATTTACACTCTTCCCTGTCGCACGAAGAGAACCCATCAATTTCCTCCCCCTTTCCCCCCATCCCAACCTTCCCCCTTGAGGGGGAAGGAAGATGTCCGCCCCTGAACCTCCCCACGGGAGGAAGGGCAGGATGGGTGAATGGGAATTTTAGTAAAAAAACTAAAAAAATACTTGACAAAAAAAGAAAAACATGGCTAGATAATGGAAAGCGAAAAAAAAAGCTTGACAGAAAAAGAGGGGAGTGTTACTATGCCACTCGTTTTAGAAGGTATTGAAATTATAGGGTATGTTCGAAGAGTGCGGTGCAGAGGCCAGTGTGCTACCCTGTGGGCGCAGGGAGGCGTCAGCTTCTGCAAAAGTCCCTCAATGCATCGAAAAGGAGGTGGTAAACGCTAGAAGTGGGAGATGAAAAAGGGGAGAAATAGGAAAACGGAGAAGTAAGCTACACAACGGTAGGGGTAGGTCAAACGAAAACAGGAACTATTTCTCTACATAGGAGAAACAGCAATGAGGAAATGGCTTATTGGTGGGCTTGTTTGTCTGTGTGTCCTGACCCTGGCGGCCGCTGAAGTCTTCGCCATTGCCGTAGATGCCCGGGGCCGGATCAGGGTGAAATATGGCGTTAGTAACTTCCCGGTAGGGAACAATTTTGGTGTCGTCCAGACGGATCTTGCCGGACCAACCGATGAATCCGATTCGGTATGGACCGTGCGCCAGCGTATGCGGAATCAGTTTATCTTCACTTTGAACGAGCACCTCAAAGGGGTCTGGCACCAGGAAATTGGCTACCTGGAATGGGGGCAGAATACCCCGACTGAAGGAGCGGGATTTAGCCGGGTCGGTCGTGGGTCTGGTGGTGGTTTTGGTGCAGACGGTGTGAACGTGGAAACCAAGGAACTTTACATGCAGTTTGATGTCCCCTTTACCGATTTAAGGACAAAGATGGGGATCTTTGGGGTAGACCATAGAATAGGTAATAGTGCTTTCTTCGGAACAGACATGGGCGCAGTTCGGGTCGAAGGACCGCTGTTTGGACCGATTGATACCCGGCTGACCTGGGTGCGGCATAATGCTACAAACTTTCCTACCCAGACCAGTCACCAATCCAGAGAAGCAAACCAGTGGTACTTTGATATCGGCCTGAACGTGCCGGATGGCACGATTCCTTTTGCCAATGGGGTACGAGCAGAAACCGGTTTTTACTGGTTTGATGATAACACGAGCCGGGGGAGCGGGTATACTACCAATACCTATATCACTGGTCTGAACCTCTTTGGTCAGATTGGTCCGGTCAAATTGGCCAACTATTTTGCCTATGGGTGGGCCATCTCTGGTGCGGCCTCGCAAAGACCAGCAGCGGCTCCACTGGCTAGTTTTCCGGGGGTACCAGCGGGAGAACCGCTCAGACGGCGCGGAGCCTTCAACCAGTTTGAGGCAACTGCTCCTATTGGTCCGGGCACCTTCACTCTGGCTTTCTTTTTCAGTTCTGGGGATGGAGATCGTTCCCCTGGGGATCGGGCGGATCGACCAACCCAGGATCTGAACGCTTTCCCCGGGTTGCAGTTTATGCGAGGAGACACCCCTGGGGTCAACTTTGATGGTACCGACAACATCTGTTTTGGCGGCAATGCCAGCCTGGAGCTCATCTGTGGTGATATCATTGATGAGTGGATCCTGGTTGCCAGCCCGAATAACGATGACCTGGGAATCATTCTTCCCATCTTTGGCTACTCGATCAAACCGACCAAAAATACCCAGATTGGTCTGAAGATTGCTCCGTTGTGGTCGGCGGTTGGGAACCCGAACAGCAAGGATGACAGCAGCTATATGGGAGTGGAAATTCTGGTTCCGGTCACCATCAGAATTTGGGATGGGTTAGCCATCGATATTCGCGGGGGCTACTTTGCTCGTGGTGGGTTCTGGGAAATGGATCCAACCATTCCCGGTACGAACCAGGCTGCTCGAGCTGCTCGAGAGGATCCAGACGATACCTGGTTATTTGTCACTCGCTTCCAGTATAACTGGTAAATTGTTTGTTCGATGTGATGGGGGTAGATTTTACGAAAAATCTACCCCTCTTTTTCTTTCCGACCTCCCAATGATCTCTGATGCCCTCTACTGTCATTGCGGTGAGCCTTTAGTTCATATGCTTTTTTTACTTGACAGGGTCACATTACCACCACCTGGTGCATTTTCAGGAGACATTCTTGATACAGCCTCCTCTGGGAGCGCGGGCGTCCCGCCCGCTGCTGACCAGAAGCCAGCGCTCCCAGAGCGTAGCGGAGGGTTGTCCATTCGACTCCCAGGACATCCATATTTGCTTCATTATGCTTGAGCAATACCAAAGGTCCCTCTTGGAACCAGTGTCTGATCAAGGTTAAAATGGCGAGTTGTTCCCTCTTTTCACCCTCACCAGGCCCTCTCCCCTCAAGGGTTCAGGAGCGGAAATGACCTGAAAAGGATATTAGCGGAGTGCTGCCGCCAGATCCGGTGGAAGCGGATAGAAGACCACCGCCGAGCTCGGTTTACCCAGGCCTAAAAAGCCACCACCCGCAAACTGCAAAGCAACGGCGATTTCTGGTTTCCCATCTTCGGTGACATCGGCAATCTGATAGTCCATAATCAAACCTTCGATCCTGGTAATAGCACCAAATTCGGTAAAACCAGTACCATCTTCATGTAAAAGTACAATATCGGCTTGCGTATTAGACGGACCACCAAAGCGAAAGGAACTCGATTCGCCAACAAAGCCACCAAACAGGCCCCCTGGAGAAAGGGGCCGAGTGACCAGTACCTCGGTCGTTTTTTCCTTTTTCTGCAGAAATAGTATGCGACTTCGGATGTATCCTTCGCTTTCCACGTTACTAGGGGTTATGGAAACGGATTCGAGTGTCTTTTCTCGTTGATAAATGAATTTTACGGTATTATTGGTATAAAAGGAGCTACTCTCCCAAAGTGTCTGTCTATCCTTCCATATTCTCAATTTTCCATCTGGACTAATCAGGAGGAGAGGAGCCTCAAGACCTTTGTCCGGCTGAATCCCTATAGCATAAACTGAGGTAGCTTTGGGAAGGTTGAGGTCTTCGATTCGTCCATAGCCATTTCCTGACCAGCTATAAAGGGAAACAGGGGAAAGATATGGAGTAGACAGGGAACGACTGAGCCGTTGAGTCAAGAGGAAAGGAACGGTTTTTGAACTCGAGATGACCCGGAAGAACCGATCTACATTGTCCCAGATCGTCTGAAAGGTTTTGCCATCATATTCGAGCACAAACGAAGAGAGCCGGCCAAAGAACAGATTGGTGACAAAGATTTCCGGTATCCCATTCCCGTTGACATCGCCGACATCTACCGCCAGATAGTTCCGTGTCGTTTTGCTCCCATTGTCCCAGAGTTTCTGCAATTGCTGACCATCCCATCGATAGATGGAGAGCCTGGTCGGCTCGATAAGGACGATATTATTTTCTCCCCGGCCCATCACATCCCCGATGGCCATGCCCACAATGTTCATTTCCAGTCTCTGACTCCGCTGGACAGCAGCCAGAGCCCCGCCGAGGGGTCTGTTCACATTCCAGAGTGGTTGCTGACTGCGCAGTTCCCATACCCCGGACTGTCTGCTGGGAGGAGGGCCAACCAGTGGTTGTTGCGGGTAGGATTGTTGAAGGGCAAACTGCTGAAGGGCAGCAGGATCCTGAATAATGATCGAGGTCAGGTCTTGCACCGCTCCGATAGTGGTGGAAATAAGGTTTGCGTGTAACACGAGCCGGCCTTCCAGTTGTTCGACCTGGGTAAAGAGCAGATACTCCACCGGAAAACGGTCCTTTAACTTTTCGACACCGGCCTGAGTGGTCAGTTCGGGGAGCTCTATGCCGCGTTCCAGCAACCACACCATGGTCTGATTCGGATCAAAGGTATCAAATCGACGCGTTTCTTTGAGACGATCGTGGAGAAACGCCAGAAAGATATCCGGATTAAAACCGATTGGAGAAGTATTCAGCATGGGCAAGATACCGAGACGGATAAGCCCCCCGGTAATTCGATATCTATCCCCGACCTTAATGACCTGCCCCTCTTTCATTCCCACCACCTCGGCAATCGAATACCCCTCACGCACTTCCACGATTTTTACTATTCCGACATCTTCTTCCAGACGCCCAAGCACCACACCGGTAAGGGGGTGTTTGAACTCCGGCCCCTCTCGAAACACCGACATCTCCATCCCCGGGCGTACACCGGTTGCTGTACCGGCATCCAGGTAAACCTGCCTGTTCTCGACGGTCACAATCACCCCTTCAACCTTGGGGAAGAAGGCTTGTACACGCTCTACAATACGGAGTAAACCAATCCGGTAGTCTGACTCCTGGGCAGCCCCCGGCAGAGAGAGCAGAGCCATGACGAGGGTGCAGAGTACGAAAAACCTCCAGGGGAAACCAGGGCAATGCTGAAGAAAAGGAAACTGGTGCATATTCTTCTGTGTCCTCTGTCATTCCCACCAGCCAGAGGGAGCAAAGAATTTTGGTCTTGCCCGCAATTTGTGCTGAGCAGATGAGATATACTTCATTGCACCTATCATGCGATTCTTCGCTACACTCAGGTTGGTATACTAAGACTTACTCGCTTTGAGTTTTTTTATGGTCAAATTACTCAGCCGTCAGTAATCAGGGTTCAGCATTCGGTTACGCCAATATCCAGGTTCCCTGTGCAAGTGGGCAATAGCCACAACTAGTATTTCCGATTCCAATAGTTAATAGACAATGCTATAAGGGAACCGTCGTGTTTGACAACGGCGTGTGTGCTGTGTGAATGGCGGCCACGCTTCTGGATACTGTCTGATACGTTCAAGCGTACTGAGAACTTCAAGAAGAAACTCATCTCCTAAGCCCGGTGATTCTGCGTTATAATACTCAACCGCCTCATCAAGTTCTCTTTGCGCTACTTCCAGGAATCGAATGTTCATTAGGTTCGATATTTTGCCAGTATCTGCTCCAGCGAAATGGTTCGTAAATTTCCGGCTTGATAGGCCTTGATACGGTCTGCAATTTCTTGACGCCACAAGGCATCGATAGCCTCATCCGGTTTATCGAGGCTTGAAAGCAGATGATCTATTAGGCGAGCCTTTTCTATGGCAGGAAGCCTCAGTACTAGATCAAGAATCTGCTTGGTTTCTTGACTCATATTTCGAACTCCTTTTCTCATGCTATCTAATGATATTTGCTTACGAACTCATAGCGAGTATTTCTCTCTTGTCATCCCACAACCTAGGGAAGTCCGTTCGTCATCCGAAGGATCTCGCATGTATTATTCCAAAACAGGAGATTCTTCGCACAGTTTATCCTGAGTGAAACGAAGGACTCAAAATGACATTCTGAAGATTACTCGCTATAAGTTCTACCAAAAGTTCACTCAAAATTATTGTAACCATTTAAAAACATTGACCTCTGTATAAGGAATATTGTGATAGGCAACAATAATGAAAATCCCTACTTCACTTAATCCATTCCTCTGCAGAAACATCTTCTCGTCATAATATAGGCTCAAATGCCTTCAACATAACAAACTTCCAGAGGTGAGTCAAGCCGCTTGTCTACGGCTTATATCCCAGGGTCTCTTCGTATTTTTTCAACACCTCTTCCCGTGGAAGAAATTCCTCCTTTCTTACTCTACGAAACAATCATTCTTGTACTACAGAGACATGCAAGACGCATGCACCCTCTCTAGTGTAGACCTCTTTCTCTAGGCTCTCCTTCAAGGAGCAGTGCTCGAAAGCCAGCTTGCCGACAGTGATCATCGGTTGTCAACGCTTCTGAAAGGCCACGGTCACTCATGACCACAAAGGATGCACAATCAGTTAGTCCCCAATCTTTATCTATACGACTCCGATATAATGCAAACGCAGCATGGAAGAGCTGGGAAGATACTGGAATGATATCGACCAAAGGACTCTTTTGGAGAGTTACAAGGATTTGCACAGCCTGCATACGAAACCTGAGCGCTGCGAGGCCGTCTGCAATTTCAACCAAGATGAACTCGGTAGTCACGAGTTGCCGCTTTTCTCTCGCAAGCCATTGCTCCCATCGAACCGCCGCTTCATGCCATTGATCACGGGTATTCACAAGAGCATTAATGTAAGCTGTATCCAGAAAGATAGGTTCAGAATGACGAAAGCTCACCGGTGTCATCTTCTAGGCGCCCGTGGGCGTACCAACTGTGGCGAGTCGAGAAGTCTGTAACACCCATATCTATTGCCCATCTGAGGATCTCTGTTAGTGGGTAGGTTCCTTCCTCAGTGGTCTCTTTTGCCTCACGTTCGATAGTTACGAGATACCAGGTATTCGGTTTTAAATCGAGTGGTTTCTCAGGTCGCAGGACTTCACCGTCGAACACAGCCCGAAATTTCTTGGTCATTGCTCTCCTCCTATCCTCGGTCCTTCCACTCGCTAGGGCATTTTTAGGAGACCTCTTTGGGAAAGCGTCTATGCTGGGAGCGCGGGCGTCCCGCCCGCGCTCCCAGGATATCTATATGCCTCATCGACTTAGGCCATGCCAAAGATCTCCATGGGATATGCACGAGGTTTTCTGTCTCCTTTAAACTCTATAATAAGGAGTTCTCCGAGTTCTACTGTCTTACAGAAACATCTTCTCGTCATAATATAGGCTCAAATGCCTTCAACATAACAAACTTCCAGAGGTGAGTCAAGCCGCTTGTCTACGGCTTGTATCCCAGGGTCTCTTCGTATTTTTTCAACACCTCTTCCCGTGGAAGAAATTCCTCTTCGAATTTTCGAATTTCTGGAAAACCGGCAAAAGCGTGTCGATCCTCTAACGGATGCCCTTTCATCGACGCAGTATGGTCGAGCATAGCCTGAGTTCCGCGTGTTTTCAGATCATGAGCGAGATCCCATACCCCACGTAGCGTGGCACTCAGACTCAGTCCAGGATAAATTACAGCCGCCACGCCCAGATTCTGGAGTTCCTCAACAGAGAGCTGTGGGGAGATCCCGGTACAATTATAGAGAATCGGCGCGTCAATCTCCTTCACCACTCGTTCGATCTCCTCCACGGAGACTGGAGCTTCTACAAAGATCACATCTGCGCCGGCCTGAGCGTAGGCATTCCCTCGTCTGATGGCTTCTTCCAGTCCTCCACCCAGCGCATTGCGGGCATCGGTACGGGCAATGATCACAAAATCCGGATCGAGTTCTTGACGGGCTTTATGCGCGGCACGATACTTTCCTACTGCCTCTTCCAGCGGAATAAGCATCTTCCCAGAAACATGGCCACACCGTTTCGGAGTCACCTGATCTTCCAGATGAATACCCGCCACGCCAGTCTGAATATACTCCCGCACGGTCCGGAGCACATTGATGGCATTCCCATACCCGGTATCGGCATCCGCCAGTACCGGAATCCGAACGGCGTTGGCGATATAGCGGGCGGTGGTATGCATCTCGGTCATCGTGGTTAATCCGACATCCGGCATCCCGAGCAGACCAACCGAAACTCCATAGCCAGACATATAAATCGCTTCAAACCCAACCTGTTCCAGTATCTTTGCCGTCACTGCATTGTAACAGCCTGGCATGACCAGAATCTCTTTCCGGGTAAGTAACTCCCGAAAAATGGTCGTCCGTTTCATTTTCCCTCCTCTCTGTCAAGGTGTAAGAAAAGGGGATAAAGGGAATATGGAGATGATATTGTATTGTAGAGCTAGGTAGCCTTGATTTCTTCTGGACTGGCTCCAATGGATAAGGAGATCTTGCTCCATTCCTCTTCATCGAGCTTCTGCATCAACTCTGCCTAGATGACATCATGCTTTTCCTTCATCCCTTTCCCCGTAAATTTTCGACTAAAGATGACGAGATGAATACTGTCGCCCGGGCCATCGGAGACATCGACAGCATCGTCAGGATCACTAAAGTAACCTTTCTTAAGTATGGTATAGACTTTCTGCTTTAATCGCTCATCCGCCATAGCTATTATCCCTTTACACATTGTGTTCAATCCATTGTATAATCTGGTCAACCGCCGTGAGAAAATCGGTCGCGTCTTGCCGATTTACCCCATCGGCTATAGAGCGCCATGCGGGTATCCAGCGGTTGACGAGGACAAATTGTGGCCATAACGTCCGGTGGTGCCGGAGCCGATTCAAGCCTTGGGTCAATCGTAACAGCAACTCAAGCTGATGGGTAAAGACCGTCAGGTGTTCAGCCAGCACACTGCGCCGCTGGAGCTCCTGCTCCAGTTCGTGGAGATTGCGACAGTTATATATCCGTATGAGCTTTGTTTTGAGCAAGCATTCCACAGCATATCCAGCCATATACATCGCTCCACGCCATCGCTCTGCATTGAGCAAGGCGCGTGCATCTTCCAACCGATGCACGCTCGCCTTGGCTTGTTCGCTAACGCCAGTGTACAGATCATGTGTCACGAGAGAGTATACCACCTTCGGTTGATCCACAGATCTGTCAAGGTGTAAGAAAAGACTCGCCTCTCCTCAGACAAAAATACTCTGGGGCAGGTAGGCAGATACCACCCAGTGCGGAGCATCAACCACCTCGCTAATCTTCAGATCGACCGCGGCGCTACAGAGAATATATGCCTCCTCACGGCTCATCTTATGAGTACGGGTCAGATGATCGATCATATACCGGATAGCTTTTTTCGTGCACTCCATCAGATCAGTATGATACCCGGTCGTGACATAAAATCCTTTGCTTTCCAGCCGACGGGGCAACAGTGAGGGGGTAAAGAACTGGGGTTCGGGTAAGTGCTCTCCCGGTCGGAGCCCAAACCGGAGCGTAACGGTCATCGGTGCCTCGATACCGGTACCGCACACTTCTCCATCTCCCTGTGCCGCATGACAATCTCCTACTGAGAAGAGCGCCTCCTGGACAAAGACCGGCAGGAAGAGCTGACTCCCCTGAGTTAAATGTCGGATATCCATATTCCCACCATGCGCTGCCGGAGGAGTGGTGGGAAATGCTCCTGGATCTTTAGGAGCGACCCCCATCACTCCACAGAAAGGAGCCAGCGGAAGCCGGATATCCGGACGAAAACTCCCCATGTCTCTTTCCAGTCGCCAGATAACAAAGTACGGCTCCGGAAACTCTTCGGCGAGTAAGCCAAATCCGGATCGAAAACCGGTCCACCCCCACCCTTTATGCTGAAATTCGAGAATCTCCACAACCAGCGTATCTCCCGGTTCTGCTCCACGGATCGCAATGGGACCGGTGAGGGGATGCCCCCGCCCAGTGGGTCTGTTCTGATAATCGGCCAGAGTGGAGTGAGGCGTAATATGTCCATTCGAAGCTTCGCGGGTTTCCAGCACTACCGTATCGCCAGGATCAATGGTGAGAACAGGCGACAAAGAATTATCCCACTGCTGATGAATCTGCTCCGCACGCAGATGGTGTAGTTTGGCCATGCTCAATTACTCCTTGTATCCCAATGAACAACGAAGTGACTGCAACGAGACTTTATCGTCCCGGTCATTCTGAGCGACTGAAAGGAGCAAAGAATCTCTTGTGGATGATAAAACTTCCCAAAGAGAGATTCTTCGTCGAGTTCCTTCGCTAGCGCTCAGGACAAGCCTCAGCATGACAAATCTCGTTGTAATCCTAAGAATTTTTGAAAAAGCCAGCTTTCCAAAAAGGTAGGGTGGGCTCTGCCCCCCATACATCAATGATTCTTCTCGGTGGGGTCAGCCTTCCCTCCATTCTGGTTATACACAACAGTACGGTCCTCCGGTATCTGGATGTTAAAAACAGAGAGCAGCGTTCCTTTAACTTGCTCGAGGACGAGAAGCGATTCGACATGATCCACCAGTGCACGCAGTTCATTCCGTTCTGCCTGGGCAAGCTTATCCTGAAAATCAAGAACATTGAAGCTGGTGGAGAGGCCAACTCGAAATTTTTCCTGCTCCGCCTCAAGCTGTTCTCGGGCGAGCCGGGTTGCTACTTTGGTGGCTTCGACGCGTTCACTGCTTACGCGTACCCGACGCACTGCTTCCCGAACCTGAGTCACAATATCCAGTTCCAGGCGGGTGAGAGCATCTTTGGCTTGCTCAAATTCCAGACGACGCTGGGTCAACTGGCCACGGGCAATACGATTACCCAAAGGGATTTCGAGCACGACACCGGCTTCCCAGGAATAGGTATCGGTATCCCCGAGCACTTCCAGTGCTCGGCCATAGGTTGAGTCGAGACCGTTTAAGCCGATACTCCCTCGAAAATCGACGCTGGGCAGGAGCTGGTTTTTGGCAAACCGCACCAGTAAATCACGATTGACGAGATCGATCTGAGCCTGTCTGATTTCCGGCCGATTTTGTAACGCTTCCTGCAGATTCTCTTCTAGAGGAGTAGCCTGAGGCTGGAAGACCGGCATATCGGTTGGTTTAATGGTTTTCTGCCAGCGTTCATCGGTATGGGAAGAGGTGAGAAGCCGTTTCAATCGGTCCTCAGCATCGCGTAAGGCTCCCTCTGCCTCGATCACATTGACCTGCTGCGAAGCCACCCGCGCCTGGGCCTGTACAATTTCAATCGGAGCTAATACTCCCGCTTCCACCCGGGCTCGATTTTCGGCCAGAAAATTTTCAGCCAGGCGAAGCGATTGGCGTTGCACTTCCAGATCCTGCTGACGAAAGACTAGTTCCCAATACGCATTTTGTACTTGCGCGACGATATCAATGACCCGCTGTTTCAGTTGTGCCAGCGAGATAGCGGTGGTGTTCTGCGCAATGACAATCCGGGTTGTATTCACACTGATACCAAGGTTACGGAGTAAAGGATGGCGTAAACTCAGGATCAGGTTCGAGCGATAGGAAGGATCAATAGTAGCAAACGCGGAATCGGTATTGGTCCGGTTATTGGTAAAGTCCAGCGTATAGGTTCCACCGGTCTGAAGCTGTTGAGAAAGCGAAAGATCGAGATCCAGGGTACGCTGGTCAGACACTTCTGCACCGGCAAGCTGAGTAGCCGTGGCAGTTCGGCTTCTCCGATTCGCGAGATCCACACCCAGGGAGGGATCAAATACCCCTTTCTCCTGAGTCACTCGTGCCTGCTGAATCGCTGGATTGAACCGTTCTACACGGATATCGATATTATTTTCCAGAGCGAGGGTGACCGCTTCCGAGAGCGAAAGAGGGATGGTCAATTCTTCTGAAATCTCGGGTACCACCTGTCCAGCCCAGAGAAGCGTATATCCCCAGAGCAGCCCGGTCAACCCTAATCCCATACCCAGAAGCAGAGCTTTCAAACGAAACAGGATAAACGAAAAAGACATGGCACAGCTTCCCTTGTACCTGAGAGCGCGGGCGGCCCGCCCACTGCGGGCTAGAAGCCTGCGTTCCCTTCATAGATAGTATAAACAGATCCATCAAAGACGAGAGGCTTCGCTCAGCCTGACCATTTTGTAATTCTTCACCCCTTCGATCGTTCCGCAGGGCGAAGAAGGGAAAGGACTATGGTATAGTGCTATTTGTTTTCCCCTCATTGTAGGCAGCCTTTTTCTCTCTGTCAAGTAGCGATACAGTCCATTTGATGAGAGATCCTTCGTTTCGTTCAGCATAACAAAGGAGATATCAGAATATACTTTCGAACATTAATGGCTTTGAGCAATTCTGCTGCGTTGATCCCGATTTTTTCCCGGTAATAAAAAGAGCAACGGCACTACACCGAGAAACATGGTACCCATTATCCAGGAAATATCATTATAGGCCAGCATGGTGGCTTGCTGATTGACCGTGTGGTCGATCAGAGCCAGGGCCTTCGTCTGAGCCGAGGCTGGATCGACCTGTTGCTGAATCAGGCGTGTAGCCAGAGCAGTATGGGCGGCCACATAGGCGCTGTTTAAAGGATGAATATGCGAAATCAGCCGTACGCGATGGAAGGTGGAACGTCGATCTGCAAGAGTGGCTACCAGCGCGTATCCGATGTTCCCTCCCACCCGGCGGGCCAGCGTGTAAAAGCCTGCCGCAGCAGTCATGTCTTCTCGTCTGACCGTGCTGAGGGCAACAGTAGTCAGGGTGACAAACATAAAAGGCATCCCGATCCCCATCAACAACAAGGGGGGGATCAGATTCCAGAATCCTACTCCTGTGGAGAGATGGGTGAGTTCTTGATAGGACCAGTAAATAATCCCTACCCCCGCTGCTATCAGGAGACGTGGATCCACGTAGTTGTACAGTCGGCCAGCCAGAGGCATGGCCAGAAACAGGGTAATGGCACGGGGGAGAAGGACCAGGCCAGCCTGATAGGCAGAATAGCCGAGAAGATTTTGCAGAAACTGAGGGATAATAAAGGTGGTGCCAAAGAGGGCCACCCCAAAAACCAGCCCTATGCTAGAACCTATGCTGAGGGGAATATTTCGCAAGATACGAAAATTGACAATCGGCTCTCTGGTCTGAAGCTCCCAGTAGACCAGCCAGAGCAGCACTACCAGAGTAATACCAGCACCGGCCGTGATCCAGGTAGACTCAAACCAGTGCTCCTCTTCTCCTCGTTCCAGCACAAGCTGCATACCGGTGAGCCCAATAGTAAGCAGCATAATCCCCAGCCAGTCAATCCGCTGCACACCCCTGTGCAGATAGGGAGGATCTTCCACAAAAGCACTGACCATTAACATGCCCGCCATACTGAAAGGGATATTGATATAAAAAACCCACGGCCAGCCGTAATGATCGGTCAGCCACCCTCCAAACACCGGACCGATAGCCGGGGCAAGTACCACACCCATCCCGTAGAGTGCCATAGCCATTCCCTGTTCTTCAGGAGGGAAGGTTTCCCGGAGAATGGCCTGAGAGAGCGGGATCAGGCTGCCACCCCCAATGCCCTGGGTCACACGATAGATCACCATCTGGGTAAAGGTTTGAGCCGTACCCGCCAGAATTGAACTGATGGTAAAGAGAGCGAACGAGGCAAGAAAAAAACGCTTTCTGCCGAGGAGCGTGCTCCACCATCCGGACATGGTGATCATAATGATCTCGGCAATGCTATAGCTGGTCGCTACCCAGGTAATTGCGGAGAGGGTCTCTCCAAAGGTGCCCATCATATGTGGAAGGGCTACGTTGACCACACTTACATCCATGACCGCCAGAAACGAACCAAACATTACGGCAATAGCGATCAACCATTTATTCCCCGATGAAGCTGGTCGAGGAGGCGGCTGCCCAGTCTTTGGAGCTGCTTGTACCCTGTTCATCGAGCCGCTGTCTCCGAGGTCGTCGAAGGAGGATAAGCCAGAAGACGTGGTCCACTGCGATCACTGGTGTCAATGGTGACGGCTATGGATAACCCTATGCGCAGCGGATAATCGGGTGGGGGAGGCTGATCCAGCACAATTTTGACCGGAACCCGTCGGGTCACTTTTACCCAGTTGCCAGTAGCATTTTCGGGAGGGAGCAACGAAAACGCATCCCCTGTACCGGCACTGATACTCTCTACACGCCCCCGATACTGATAGCCAGGATAGATATCAACCTCGATAATAGCAGGTTGTCCAATGGTGATTTCCTCTAATTGCACCTCTTTGAAGTTAGCCTGAATCCATACATCGGCTAACGGTACAATGGCCAGGAGAGGACGACCTGATTCCACATAGTTCCCTACTTCCACATTTTTCTTGCTCACATAACCGGCAACAGGGGCGCGAATCTCTGTATAAGAGAGATTCAGACGGGCTTGTTTTAAATTGGCCTCTGCTTGCTGCAGGTCTGCTTCTAAGGAATGGGAATCAAACACCCGCATCTGTGTGGAAAATGTGCCAGTCTCGGCCAGAGCAATTTGCGCCTGGACTTCTTGCATTTGTCGCTGAATGGCCGCCACTCGCTGTTCTTCCATATGTTGCGCCGCTCTCGCCGCCTCATAATTTGCCTCAGCCACCTTTTGTGCAGTGAATGCTGCGTCTAAATCTGCGTTGGGAACGAGATGCCGTTTGGCGAGAGCCTGTATCCGTACAAGATCTTTTTGAGCCTTTTCGAGGTTTGCTGCTGCCGCTTCTGCTTCTTTTCGTTTCTGCAACAAGCCAGCTTGTGCAGATTCAAGCGTCTTCTTAAGGGTGGCAAGACGGGCTTCGGCTTCCTGCACCAGAGCAGTGGTCTGGTTGCGAGTATACGGTACAGAAAGTTTTGCGGCTTCTAATCTCGCTCGTACCACAGCCACCGCTGCTTCCGCCTGCTCGACCGCCACCTGATAGTCATTGGGATCCAGGCGTACCAAGAGGTCTCCCACCTGGACAGGCTGGTTATCATCCACCAGGACCTCGATAACGGTTCCCGGAATCCGCGAACCGATAAAGGCAATGGTTCCGTGGACATACGCATCATCAGTCGATTCATGCACCAGGCTGTACTGCCACCAGTGATACCCTGCGATTCCACTGAGCAGTACGCAGATAAAGAAGACCCCTATGATCCATTTCCGCTGACGGCGAGCGGATCGCCTTGAAAAATCTTCTTCGAGTCTTGTGCTCTTTTCTTTTACCCTCACTTCTGGATCTACTTCGATGGTATCCCTCTGTTGACCGTTATCCGGCATCTTAAACCTCCCTTTCCTCTTCCAGGCCAGATATCGAGAGATTTTCAGGTTCCTGCATCCTTTCCGTCTCACTTAAGATGCCATAAAAGACGATATCCAGAATATCCTGTGCCTGTGCTTCGTAAGATGTGGACCGTCCCACAAAATAATTGGTAAACATGGTGCCATAGAGGAGATTCCCGATAACATCTGTAATCCTCTCCACCGGTATGGCGCGCACCCGACCGGCGGTGATGAGACTGCGGTAGAGTTCTTGCCAGTTTCCGACTTTGGCATCTCGATATTCGAAGTAGGTCGGTTTTTTACGGTCTTTAAACTCTGCTCGTTCCTGGATAAAGAGTTCGACGAGTTCTGGATGGGTATCGAAAAAAGCGAGATACGAGCGGATAGCCTGAGCAATTCGCTCTAAAGGATCGGACACTCCGGCGGTACAGCTCTCGATTTGACTCCGGAGGCAACGCATCCCTCGATCCACCGCAGCCAGAAAGAGATCCCGCTTGCTTGGAAAGTAGCGATAAATGGTTCCTTTGCCAATTTGCAACAGATCAGCCATGACCTGGAGATCGGTGTTGCGATAACCACGCTCAGCAAACATCCTCGTTGCTACCTCCAGAATCTCTTCTCGACGTCGTGCTATCAGGGTTTTATCCCTGGGACGGCCCGGTTTTTTGTTGGAAGCGACATTCATCAGTCTCTCCTTGCTCTCTATTCCATATTTCTCCTCGAAATGCCTGGGGTCTTCGCGCGTTCAGACACCCCGGAATGTAGTTTCAGGGGCGGACATCTTCCTTCCCCCTCAAGGGGGAAGGTTGGGATGGGGGGACAGGAAGGAACTTTTACACCCCCACCTCAATCCTCCCGAAGCGCAGCGCAGGGAAGTCCACTCGTCATCCCGGAGCGCAGCGCAGGGTTGTCCATTCGACTCCGGGGTTGAGCACTGTCAGGAGCCTGGAGACCCAGGGTGTCCGTGCGGAGCGCGGTCCCCGGATGCTTACTTGCTATCCACCGTTTTGATCTGGACAAGGTCCTAGTTAAGTGACGGACTGGTCAGTCATTTAAAAAGTATAGAAAAACGAACCCGAAATGTCAACCATTTTCTTGCTTCCCCCGAAATGGTCCACAAGTACTCCGAACGGCCACAAGGGGCGAAAAAACTCACTGTTATGAGAAATTCATCTCGAATCGAACGGCAAGAGGAGAATTGACAACCTCAAAAATGCATACTATGATAAAAGAAAAAACAGGAGGTAATGGTCTTTACCCTGGTCAGGAATATTTCCCATGCGTATAGATGCTCTCCTTTCCTCACGCGTTCCGGCAGTTCCCCATCTCCGTTTCCAACCAGGCCAACTCCTCCAGGGACGTGTTCTGGAGAAGCTGGCAGATGGAAAATGGCTGGTGCGGATCCGTGGCCTCAATCTGGTTACTGAATCTACAATCCCTCTGGAGGTGGGGGCGACCTTTCAGGCCCGGGTGCTCGGGGTGAAAGAGGTACTCACTTTACAACTGCTACCGCCGACTCAAAGTAGTCAGAGTGCACGGGTCTCTACAGCCGAATTGCTTGCCAGTTTAGGATTTGCTGCAACCCCAGAAAATACAGCTCTGTTACAGGCGCTCTTACACAAGGGATGGACACCCAGCATGCTCGGCCAGCTCCTCCCCTATCAGGAAGTATTACCCAGCGCACATCCGGCCACTATCCTCCTCGCCTGGCAAATGGGCCTACCACCTCATCCCCATCTCCTCGCTTCCCTGCAGACATTGCTCGGTGAGCAGCCTCCTATGGGGGAACTGCTAAAAGAGTTAGGCACGGTGCTCCAGTCTTTCTCTACCCGGCATCCTTCTCAGCCTTTCGCAGAGCAGGCACACGCTTTACAAGCCTGGATACCTTCTACACCCCAGGCCGGACTTCAGCCATGGCTCTCCCAACTCACTACCAGCTATGAAGCTGCCCTTCTCCAGGAAGCGGAGATTCAGAAGCTGACGAACAATTTGAAGGCTGTGCTCCTGCGAATCGCAACGCATCTTCACGAACTCTCCGATCCAGAAACTGCACACGCTTCCCATTTAGTACAAACCATTCTGCAGCAACTCGATGGGCACCTCCTGGCCAATCAGATTCCTCTGGAAGAGTTACCCCTTTTTTATTTTCAGATACCCTATACACTGGACGGGCAGAGCGGGACGATCACCTTTACTGGAGAAGAGAAGGCCCAAGGTAGGGAGAAGGAAAGGGCTTTCCAGTTTCGCTTTATCGCTCATACCGTGCATCTCGGTAAGCTCAAAGTCGTGCTTACCTTGTCGGGAGCTACCATCTCCTGTGATCTGATGGCCGAAGATGAAGAGGCCAGAGACTTTGTGCAACAGCATCAGGATGAATTACGGGAAAGCCTGGAAGGGCTTCAATATCAGGTAGAACGGATCCAGTGCACTATCGCGCCACCGGAGACTTTTGTCCGGGAAGTGGTCCGTACCATCCCTTCCCTGTTCAGTAAATGGGTTTCCCTGGACATACGAGTATGAAAAAACCACCTGCTCCACATCGAAAAACAGCCGTAGCACTCCGCTATCGCGCGCAGGAGGATCATGCGCCCCGGGTTATTGCGCAAGGATCGGGACTTCTGGCCGAACGCATTCTGGAAACGGCTCAACAGCACAACATTCCTGTCTATAAGGATGCAGTCCTGGTAGAGACACTCGGTAAATTGGATTTAGGAGCAGAGATTCCCGAATCACTCTACCGGGCCGTAGCCCAGATCCTGGCCTTTGTATATTCCTTAGACCAGAAGCGGGGGCAAGAAAAAAGCGAATAGCCAATTCTCTTCCCTTACAGCGGGAGCATGACGGCCATCCCTCCGGCGACCTGAATGGCTCCATCCAGGTCATCTACCCCAAGGACAACGTGACCCTCGCTGGTCACGTAGACCGAGTCGATGTTGATACCGGCCGTGGCCATAACGAGGGCCACGTCACCAAGCATACCCGGTTCGTCCAGCACCTGCACGATCAGGACCTCTCGCGTCGTATAGGCAATACCGGCCACCTTGAGGACTTCCGCAGCTTTATCCGGATAATTGGGGATAAACTGGACCCGACTCTCCTCCCCACAGCTCAGACCAAGAATGGCTTCAATATTGACGTTAGCATCGCCTAACAGGGTACCGAGTTGAGCTAGTGTCCCGGGTTTATTTTCCAGATGGACTGTAAACTCGATTACCATCGTCCCTCTCCTCACCAGGTCACAGTATGTTCTGGGTTTGTTCTCGTGCGATCCCCTGCAGGATTTCCGGAGATACTCCACGAGAACTCCTGGGATAGTAATCAGTGGCGCGTAAACAAATTTGGTTTTTCTACCCACTAATCACTGATCACTCTTCACTCCTTTACACCTTGTATGGAGGAGGGTAGAACAGGGTGCTATAGCTCCGGGTCAGGAGAAAAGTGGAACGCAGGAAGCACGATGCAGCGCTCATACGTTACCCGAGATAGAATGGAAACAAAGAACAGAATAGAGTGATCCCCCCTGTTTGGTAATTTTCACAGTATAATTCTCTCCCGGTACCCTGTCAACCAAAAACTTTCTGCACTCTGCGATCCCAACATAAGCAAACGAGAGTGGTCGAGACCAGGGGAACGGGAGACCCCTCCTGCCTCTTCTCCTCCTCCCAGAGGGGGCGGACATCTTCCTTCCCCCTCAAGGGGGAAGGTTGGGATGGGGGGGACAGGAAGGAACTTTTCCACCCCCACCTCAATCCTCCCCCCTCAAGGGGGAGGAAATTGATGGGTTCTCTTCGTGCGACAGGGAAGAGTGTAAATTCCATCGAGTCTCTCTGTCCGCCCCTGAACTCCTCCCTCCTGAGGGGGCATCAAATGGACAACCTTCCGCGGCGCTCCCGGAGCCAAGCGAAGGGTTGTCCATTTGTCATCCCGAAGCGTAGTGAAGGGTTGTCAGCTCGTCATCCCGGAGCCAAGCGAAGGGTTGTCAGCAGCGAGCAGCGCTGCAAAGAGATTCTTCGCCTTTGGATCAGCATGACAACTCATCATAACTTACTTAAGTAACTATGACTAAATTTCTTGCACTCTTCACCGCCATAAAATATAGGGTGGGCTGTGCCCACCGAGAATACCTCTGGCTTTTGTGAAAAATTCTTAGTGATACCTACTTAACAGAACACTAATTTCTGTTTCTCCAGCCATAGGGCTCTCCGAGTCACTTTGTTTTCATTACATAGACCCCATCCCAATCAGCCGGTGGGGGATGAGTTCTGAATTCTTGACATCTCTGGAGATAAAGCTGGCTTGGTCGATCTTGCGGCCTCTGGTGGAGCACCTGTTCAAAGCACCGGATGGCCTGGTCCCACTGTTGCTCTCGATATGCATACAGTCCCTCCTCAAAGCGTTTGACCATCTCCATCTGATCAGAAGAAGGGAGAGGGAGAAATCCCACCACTTCGAAGATGCGGGTCGGGTGTTCTTTTCCCTTGACGCGAATCAGATCGAGCTCTCGGGTAGCGATCCGGTCTCTGACCTGTGTCCAGGTCGATTCACTAATAATAATCTGGGTTCCGTATTCTTTATTCACCCCCTCCAGCCGTGAGCCGAGATTGACCTCATCCCCTATAACGGTGTAGTCAAAGCGAAGATCGGAGCCCATATTCCCTACCACCATCCGTCCGGTATTAATTCCCACGCCGATGTTGATGGGGGGAAGTCCTTTTCTTTTCCATTCTTGCTGGAGAGTGTGCAGGGTGGTGAACATGTGGATCGCAGTATGACAGGCCCGATAAGCATGGTCAGGAAGCGGAAGGGGTGCTCCATAGACCGCCATGATTGCATCACCGATATACTTATCGAGGAGGCCTTGATTCTCCAGGACAATTCGGGTCATCGCCGTGAGATATTCGCTGAGCAGATGCACCAGTTCCTGTGGAGTAAGCTGTTCAGAGATGGTACTAAAACCTCGAATATCAGAGAAGAGCACGGTCAGCTCTTTCTCTTCTCCTCCTAAGGTAAGCAATTGCGGGTTCTGAGACACCTGCTCCACCACTGCCGGATGGAGATAGTGCTGAAAAGCCCTTCGAATCATCCGCTTCTGGCGTTCTTCCACCAGGAATTTATACAGGGTAATAGCTCCCTGGGTGAACAGCACGGTTAGGATCGGAAAAGAGAGATTGACCCACAAACCGGCTCGAGTAAAGAGGATAAAATTAACCCATCCATAGAATCCCGCGAGACCAAAGGCGCAGAGATGCCCCCAAAAAGAAGGGAATTTCGGGCTGAGCCAGCCAAGCAGTACCCCCAGCAGACCGATACAGAGCAGATCAAGCAGTTGCGTAGAATCGCGTCGAAAGAGGAAGTCTCTTTGCAGAATGGTCTCGATCACCGTGGCATGTCGTTCCACTCCAGACAGCACGGGGGAAAAAGGAGTAACAAACGTATCGCTTACCCCAACAGCCTCTCCACCAATAAGCACGATTTTGTCCTTAAATATGGAGCTGGGAAATGCTCCGTGCAACACATCCACGAAAGGGAAGTGAGAAAAAGTGCCTGGTGGTCCATAGTAATTGACCAGCATCCGCATGGATTCGTCTGTAGGAATAAAAGTCTCTCCAAGCCGAATCCCTTCCCCAAAGCGGATGGAGACTTCTTCGAGAGTCAATTCTTGATATAGCCGCGCTACCTGAATCGCCAAGGAGGGGTAGTAGGCCCCCTGGTATTCCACCACCGGATAGTCATAGCGGGGAGTCCCGTCGGTATCAAAGGCTACATTGACGTGTGCCACGGCCTTTGCCTGCTCACCGAGCTCCGCTATGGGAGAGAGCAGGTCTGTGGCTACGAGTGGGAGAACCGGAGGTTGCTGCTTACCAGGGTGCATGGAGCGATAAGCGGAACGAGTGACAAAGTGAGGGGTCGAATGGACACCCTTGCGCTCTGCTTGGGGAGGCAATTGGACACCCCTGCGCTTCGCTCCAGGAGACAGCAAGCTAAAAGAGCCGGCCGGTCCCTGAGTCTGGTCCACAACAAAGGAGAGAGGAATCAGAACATTCCCAGCTTCCTGAAGGGCTGTAGCAAACTGATAGTCAGGATCACTCTTCCGGGCCAGCTCCTGAAGGGTTTGTTGAAACCTGGCCAGTTTCGGATCAGCGGTAGTGGAGAGCCCGGTAGAGTCCCAAAGAGCCTGGAGCTGACGGAGAGTCTCCAGGAAAGCAGGGCTTTCCGGCTCCAGGAAGAGGAGATCAAAGGCAATGACTTTGGCTCCCGCTGCGCTAAGCCGCTGAACAATTTCAGCAAAGGTGATCCGGCTCCAGGGCCACCTGCCCAGAGCAGCAATACTCTTCTCATCGATCAATACCAGGACGATCTGATTACCTGGAGTCTTCACACCACGAAGCTGAAACCGGAGATTCAGCATTGTCGTTTCCAGGTTGCGCATCGGCGCGAATTGCGCGGTACCGAGATAGAGCAGGAGAATTATAAAGGTGACCAGCAGACTCACCCGAAATTCGCTCAGGGCAAACCATCGATTCATGGAAGGGTCGTGGCTCTCCGCATAGCATTAATACGAGTGGCACCCCATCTCTTTGGGGCCAGTGGTGGTTGCTCACTCGCCACATCGGTTCCCATCCCGTTGGTGAGGAGCACTTCTCCTGAGATCTCTGGACGCACACTGGTCACCGCTACCTGTCCCACCAAAACCACTATTCCAGTAGATCTCACCGTGGCCTCTCCCATCCAGTCTGTCCCACGAAGAGCGGCTACGGCCGTGGAGGTGGTCACTTCAAACTGCGATTGAGGCAGAATTTTTTGCGCCAGCATGCGAAAGATACCCAGAGGGATACTGAAGAATAGCGAGTGGGTTTTTTGTGGTGGAGTATACACATACTTGGTGATGGTGAGTGTACTCTTTTCTCCAAGCATCACAATGGTCCCATCCGCAAAGGTCAGTTTGGTCTTGGAAGCGGCTTCAGTCTGGATAGTATCTTCTTGATAGAGGAGACTATGGAGCATAAGAGGCTCAGACTGTGCACTGCCAGCATGGGTGATCGTTGCTTTTCCTTCCAGCGCTGTCACCGAACCAATACTATCCGGTTGCTGGGCAAAAGAAAGAGAACCAAAGACGAAAGCACTTACCACGACCAAACCAAGAAAGACAGGATAACTAAAGCGTTGCATAGACACTTTCTCCTTTTTAGTTCAGAGAACGATCTCCTGATGAATTCTCTCTTCCCCTCTTGCCAGGCTAAAAAGATTATGGTTTACTAGCAACCACAAGTCAACAGGAAAATCTGAGTTTTACCTTTTCTGACAGGATGATGGAAAGAGAAGCTATGAGTCTTTATACTGATCTGGTATTTGAGGTATCTCGCTTCTATCGCGACTGGATGACGAATCACTATCTCCGAAGCACTGGACGCCCAGGGGCTCGGAGTGAATTAGAGCTCTATAAAGCCCATCAGCAGCTATTTCGTAAAGAGACCATAACCCTGCTGCAGGAATCGCTCCACCATACAGATTCGACTGAAGCAGATTTCTCGCCAAAAGCCTGTTCCTTTCTGCTCGAGTATCTTGTAGAGCATTGGCTTTCTTCTGCCCTTTGGGAACATCGGGAATCCCTCTCCAGACGACAACAGCAGGCCAGGGTGGCTCTTTCCGAAGAAGAAGAGATTCCCCTCCTTTCCATCGCCTCGCGGCTTGCTACAGAAAAAAAGCGTCATCGACGGATTCTCCTTTCCACCATGGCAGAAACTGTCAGCACCGAATTACATCCACTCTATCGGGAATACTGGCAGCAAATCGCTACTCGAGTCACTGAGCTGGGGTACTCCAACTATGCACTCCTCTGGCAAGAGATCGGCCGTTTGGATGTGGAAGCCCTGCAGAAACAAGGAGAGCTTTTTCTCCATGAAACTGCGGAGATGTATCTTGATGTTCTGCGCTGGATGCTCAAAAAAAGAGTTGATGTTTCCCTCAAGGAAGTCCAGCGTCATGATCTTCTCTTTCTGTTTCGCGGATCAGAGTTTGATCGCTATTTTCCTCCCACCGATATGTTATCGACTCTCCAGGCTATGACTGGTGAACTCTTCCCCGAACAGGGAGAGGGGCCAGATATCCTCTGGGAAGGATCAGAAGAAGGGTATCAACCGGTGTATACCACCTGTGTACCGGCTGAGGTGCCAGAGCGGGTTTATCTTCTGATCGCCCCTCGGGGAGGATGGAAGGGGTGGCAACAGCTACTCCAGGAGTACGGCAAGGCGTTGTTCTATATCCATATTCCTTCCGAAAAACCTTTCCCCTATCGGGTCCTTGGCGATCGGTCGCTCTGGATGAGTTACGCCTTTTTGTTCGCCTCATGTACCCGTGAACGCCTCTGGGTAGCGAAGTATCTTGATTTCCAGAATAATGAGGAGTATGTCCGTCTCAGTACCCTGGAAAAGTTATTTATTGTGCGACGGTATGTAGCAAAACTTCGTTATGAACTCACCTGTCATCACGAGGGGTTACGAGAAGAGATGGGAGATGCCTACGTCGAGTATATGGCTGAGGCATGTCGAGTGCAGTATCCCAGGACCTTGTATCTGTCTGACCTGGAAAATAACCTGCTCCCAGCCTGGTATCTGCGTGCCTGGTTCTTTGAGGCCCACCTGCGGGCCTATCTTCAGGAACATTACGGTGAAGAATGGTTTCGTGATCCAGACGCTGGAAGATGGCTGCAAGAACTATGGGATCTTGGACAAGAATACACACTGGAGGAACTTTCCACCCGGCTGGGATTTGCCCCTCTCTCTGCAGAAGCCCTTATTGCGGATTTTCTGACCAAATTGTAACCTCACCCGGTGAAGGAACTATATGGCCAGTGCACTTCCAGGAGATTTATATTCTTGCATCGACTTGAGCAATAACGCAGATCTCTCCTGGTATGCATCAGGCTGGAATGGCTAGAGATACAGGAAAGAGCTTGTGAGATTTCTCGAAACATGATAATATGTGAGAAAAATTACCCCATTTTAGTCACCCTCTTAGAAAAGAGAGGATTTATGGATCAGCTTCAAACTTTAGATCCAGAAGTGTGGGTTGAACAACACGGAGACTACCTTTTTCGCTATGCGCTGTTCCGACTGCGGGACCCGGATCTGGCCGAAAGTTTGGTACAGGAGACCTTTCTGGCTGCGTTGCATAGTCAAGAGAAGTTTGCTGGTCGATCCTCTGAACGGACGTGGTTGGTGGGTATCCTGAAACATAAAATCATCGATTACTTCCGTCGGAGCAGTCGTGAACAATCGGAAGAGGAATTTTTCAATGAACGGGGCTACTGGAAAGTAGAACCAGAGGAATGGAGGCTTGATCCAAGTGCAGTGATAGAAAACCAGGAATTCTGGCGAGCGCTCACTCATTGCGTATCCGAGCTTTCCCCTCGCCTGGCCAATGCCTTTTTGCTGCGGGAAGTGGATGGCCTGAGCAGTGAAGAAGTGTGTAAAACGCTCAATATTTCCGCTCCGAATCTCTGGGTGATGTTGCACCGCGCTCGACTTCATTTACGGCAGTGCCTGGAAAAGCACTGGTTTGGTCTTCCACAGCAGAGGAGAAGCTGATAGTGTTATTCCTTCCCTGTGAAGAAGTGACTCGCCTGGTCTCACAATCTTTAGAGCGTAAACTCCCTCTCCCTCTTCGGATAATCGTGTGGCTCCATTCACTGCGCTGTCAGGCTTGTCAGCGTTTTCAACACCAGATCCGTTTTCTGCATACCGTTTTCCGTCACTATCCCGAACATCTCGAATCAGAAGAGGCTGCTCCGCCTGGTCTTTCTCCCGAAGCTCGTGAACGGATCAAACGTTCCTTACGTGGTTAGAATCATACCTGAGATTTTGTTCTCCAGGCAGACCCTGCTCCTGACCAAATCCCTGTTTCTCCTTCCCTGTTTCCAGTTATTACCCTTAAGGGCATTTTTGCTTCCCAAAGCGCAGAGCATGGTTATCCCTCTTTGCAAAGGTGGAAAATACTCCCCTCTTTACTGGGATAACTTTAGGGAGGAAAAATGGTTAGTATCCGATCTATCTGAAAAATCGAAGAAAGGTTGTAAGGGTTACTCTGTTCACTCGACTAATACTTTGGAAAGCAAGTGAAGATGAGTTGTCATGCTGAGCTGAAGGTGAAGCAGCTCGTTTTTGAGATGCTTCGCAGAGTTTATTCCTTCGCGCTGCTCAGAGCCCGACCTGAGTAAAACGAAGGAACAAGCTCTGAGTGAAACGAAGGGTTCAGCATGACCGGTCAAAATTTTGTTTCCAAAGCACTAACCTTTTCAGTATGAAGTTTTTGGTAAAAGGCTTCTCTATCCATTGCCTGGCGAAGGAGAGATGAGGAAAAGATCAAGAAGAGGTTCAATAGAAAATGTTATTACTCCCGTGTGAGGAAGTGATTCGTTTGGTTTCCAAATCGCTGGATCAGAAGCTTCCCTGGATACAACGTCTTATTATTCGACTCCATCTTTTTCGTTGCCAATCCTGCACCCGTTTTCGGAACCAGATGTTCTTTCTTAGACATCTGCTCCGCACAAAACGTTCCTTCGCTCTTGAAGTCGAGGAACCAACCGCTCCTCCCCTCTCCTCGGAAGCTCGTGAGCGCCTGAAACGTCCTCTCCATCGTCGAGACCAGCAATAATCCTTCCCCCTCTTTCAAATCCAATTGAGCTGGGCTATCCACTCCTCGATGAGGACAATAGCCCTGGGAATGGCCTCCTGAACCATCAGACTCAGTTCAGGAGTAATATCTTCATACTGGACGGCATCCCAACAAAAACACCTGCGAAGGTAATACGCCTTTGGCTTTGACCAACACCAGAGCACGGGAGGGGCCCGTAGGGTGGCGTCACCTGCGGTAGTGTTTCGGTGTGGATTTCAGCCGCCAGATCATACTGCTGCACGAATTCTTCACCCGCTTCCTCCTTCAACACTAAATCTTCCGGTGATGGAAGAAAATCCCTCACCACGCGTAGTGTTCCCAAAGGCTCATCGGTATACTTAATGTCCCTTTGCATTTTCCTCTTCATAAATTTGCTTCCCTCTTCGCCAATATCCAGCACCAATGATACGAATGACTTGACCACGATAGGGAGAACGGTTAAAACGCCACCTCCCACTTGGCCAAAACAGTAGTAACGCTTTTCCTTCTGACTATGTTTCAGATCTTCTGCGATGATGCGATGCGGATCTAGAAAGGCATATTGGGCAAGCTCAAAAGAAACCCCATGCTTTTCCTGATTTTCACGGTTCTTTTCCTCATCCCATTCGAATCGAGTTGTCATAATTTTATAATAAGTATGACTAAATTTCTTGCATTTTTGTCTATCGCATGTAGGGTGGGCTGAGCCCACCAACACAGCGCTGGTTCTTCTCGGTGGGCTGAGCCCACCCTACTGTTGGCTTTTAGGCAAAATTCTTCGCCATATTTACTTAGCACAATCCAGAAGAAAATTCATATCATCATATGGATAAAATCTGCCCCAAGGATACATTCTACCACTGTTCCTATGGCCTGCTCCACCTCTGGAGAGAGGGGCTCTCCCATCGCAAAATCTGTGCCTTCTATACCATAGAGAATACAACAGGAAGGTAATTGATCGAGTGCCTTGGCCAGCATCAGGACTTCGGCAATGCCCAGCGTATGGGTGGAGCAATGAAAAATGGGCTGGGAAGAGATTGCGTGTGTACATTGAATCGATAGAGGGTACCGGCTGGTGCTCCCGAATGAACTGCATCGATTAGAAAAACAGTTTCCACCTCCTGCCAGGAATCGCGCAGGAGCATCCCATCACTTTCTATTTCCAGAACAGTCACCTGGTCCGCTAGCTCCTCTTTTATCCTCCGAGCAACCACCAGCCCAACCGCATCATCGCGTCGAGACCAGTTTCCAAAGCCAATGATGAGAACCTTTGACGGCCCAGGTGATACCATGGGGAGGCGAATGGACAACCCTTCGCTCCGCTTCGGGAGGCGAATGGACAACCCTTCGCTCCGCTTCGGGGTGACCAAGGGACTTCCCTTCGCTCCGCTTCGGGGAAGGGGGAATTGCAAATTTGGGGGTAATGATAAGCTTGGTACGGGAGGGGTCAACCAGGTTTGACCCCTCCTCAGGGAGGAAAATAGACACAGGGTTGAAAGAGACTTTGCACTATTTCTGGAGAGCAAAAGTTATGCCATCCATACGAACGTCGGAAACGAATCTAAGGTGGATAGCCTTCCCAGAAGAACGGAGCGCTTTTATCCATGGTAATAAGAGACCATATCATGTCCGGTTGAGACCAAATCTTTGGGACAATTTTCCCCTCATATAGACAAAATGTCTCATTTGCTCCACTTTCCTTTTCCCGGTCAAACAGATCAAGGGAACTCCCGATGAAGAGAGAGCAGACGCGGTATCTATGCCTGGTTCTGTTAAGTCCTGGAAAAAGAGAAAAGAATTCTGATTGAGAATACAAGACTCAACTTGTATAATAGCCACTAGACGAGGGGAAAGCACAACCGATGTGCTTTGATTGCTAAGATCATCTCCCTGGTGTCTGGCCATCCCGCAGATGGTAGGACCTTGTGCATGACACTTAAAACAGTTGCTTTCTTCAATATTTATATCGAGGAGGCTGACCTATGCCCGAACGTAAAGAAGTCCGTTTAGAACGTATGACACGTCGAGAATTCCGGGAAGCCTTCCAGGCCGGAAAGATCAAAGCCGCCATTATTCCCACGGGGAGCATCGAACAACATCTGGAGCATCTGGCCATGTGCCATGACATTGCCAGCAGCACCTATGTCGCAGAGCAGGCAGCTTTGAAATTGTATCCACAGGTAGTGGTGGCTGTGCCTATGGCCATCGGTATGAGCGAGCATCATATGTTTGCCCCTGGTTCATTGACGGCCAAACCAGGCAGTTGGCTCGCCGTGCTTTTTGATGCTGTGGAATCGTTTGTCCGGCACGGGATCAAGAATGTATTGATTTGCAATGGACATGGTGGCAATGAAGCCCCTATGGCTGGGATTATCAACCAGTGGAAACGCTACTTTGATCGAGATCACCCGGGGTGTAATATTCATTTCCAGAGCTACTGGCATCTCATTCCTAGAGACTTCGCTTACGAAGTGTTAGACACCGATCGAGTCCCTGGTCATGCCCAGGAGTTTGAGACTTCCTTTGCCTTACATGTTTTCCCGGAAAATGTCCGGCTCGATGCAGTGAAGGATCAGGAAGATACCGAACCGTCAGTGGGCACAGCGGAAAAAGGGAAACTCCTGGCCGAACGGGCAATTGAAGAGGTGGCGAAATTTGTCCAGGGCATGATAGAGGGGAAGATTCGGCATGAGATTACCGGTTTGTAGCTTTCCAGGCATGTACCCCCTCTGCGCAACAGCATGGTGAGTGGAGGGAAGTTTTTCGTCTCTTGAAGTGCAGGGTTTCCCTGACCACCGGTTAAGGAGGTAGTTTTAGACTCTTTGAAATAACCTTAGCGAAAAGGAGGAATAATGGCTCAATTACAGATACTCAATCCAGTGGCGCAAACAGTGCATCAAACTATTCCGGTAGCTTCTCGATTACCTGACTTGCAAGGGAAGAGAGTGGGACTCTACTGGAACATGAAAGCTGGAGGCGACGTTGCTCTGGCTCGAGTAGCGGAACTCCTGTCCACCCAGTATCCGGGATTACAGGTGAAGGATTTCGTAGGATCGGTGGGGCACATCATGCGGCATCTCACGGCAGAGGATGCCGACCGAATCGCCAAGGAATGCGATGCAGTGGTTGGCACAACGGCCGACTGAGGGTCCTGTACGTCGTGGCTTGTCCACGACATGGTGGAACTGGAAAAGCGAGGCATCCCCACGGTGAGCTGGACCGCTGAGCATTTTGTCGCCGATGCCAAACGGAGTGCCTATCATTTTGGAGTGGCCGATCTTCCTCTCGCCGTGATGCCCCTTCCTTTTACCAATCAGCAGGCTGAACGGATCCGGGCTATGGTCGATGCTGCCCTGCCTCAGGTGGTTGAAGGCTTAACCAAGACCATTACCCCCAGCACCATACCCGAAACTTCTACCAAACCAGCCGAGACGTTGACTATAGAAGGAGCAGATTTACTGGAAGCGGTAGAGCGCATGAATCAGCAGTTTCTGGAATGGGGGTGGAGTGATGGCTTCCCTCTGGTCGCCCCCACTCCACGTGCGGTTGAGCGGATGCTGACAGGAACCAAACTCAGTCCAGATACCGTGGTAGCCACCCTGGAGCCCGGGTTTGGTCTGGCCACAGTCGAGAAGCTGGCCATCAACGCTGTGATGGCTGGATGTCAACCAGCCCATCTGCCGGTCCTGATCGCTGCCACCCGCTGCCTAGCTGAGCCGAAAATCTATCTGCGGAATAAGGCGATGTCCACCGGTCCCCATGCCCCTCTGCTGGTGATCAATGGGCCGGTAGCCAAACAGCTTCAGCTCAACGCCCGCTGTTGCGCCTTAGGCCCTGGTGCTCCCTCATACGCCAATACGGTGATCGGACGAGCGGTTCGATTGATTATGATGAATGTCGGGCATACCTATCCAGGAGTATCGGATATGGATACCATCGGTTCACCACTCAAATACAGTCTCTGTGTAGCCGAAAATGTCGAGGAGAGCCCCTGGCCAGCGTATCATGTGGAGCAAGGGTACAGTGCGGAGGAGAGTACAGTTACCGTACAGTTTGTTTACGGGATCTGCGAACTTCATGATTTTACCAGCCATACTCCAGAGAACCTGGCGGCGGTTTTTTGTACAGCGATCACCAATGTGGCCCAGGTCGGAACCGGAATGTGGCTGATTGGGCGCCGGGCTGATCCCCGCTACCATGTCGATGAAAAGGAGCATAACATGCTCTTTATCTGCCCAGAACATGCTCAGGTATTTGCTGAGGCTGGCTGGACCAAACAGAAACTCCGCGAATATCTCTATGCAAAGGCACGCCTCCCTTTTCGGACTATGATGCTGAACAAAGAAGCCAAAGCCTTTGCCATTGCCCATCCTGAACTCCAGTGGCTTTGGGATTCTCCGGAGACCCTGTTGCCGGTCGTCGAAGATCCAGCCTGTTTTGAGATTGTGGTGGTTGGTGCCGCAGCGGGGCGAGGATCGTATTTCTATGGTGCCGGTGGACCGGTGACCAAGGTGATTGAAGGGTAAAGAGGGAAAACGAGGATCGAGGATAGAAAAGTGAGAATGGTTGAGCTATTTTTTTCTACGATCCTCGATCCTTATCTTGAGTGACTATCTTGAGGTTCTTTCTCTGACTATAGTAAGATCAAGGGCGCTCAGTGGATCCTGCACCGTTCTTTTTCCGACATCAAGAATCTCAAGAGCCACAATCTTTCTATCTTTTGCATAATCAATAATTATACCATCAAGTTCTATGGATTCGACAATACTTTCCTCGGGGAGAAACTCAATGTTCATCACATCATGTTCTGGATCATAGACTATCTTCATCGATATTCTCTTTCCAATAACGATCAATCTGTGAGGTTAAATAACCAATAATAACGAAATAAGAATCCTTCATTTCCTCAAAGACAACACGGAGGAGAAATTCTTTTCCTTTTACAACATATTTTCGGTGTGCTACGTTCCGCCCCCCGTACCCCTCCACAATTTGGGTAGGCTCTTGAAGGGTTTCCAGAACCCATCTTTCCGGGATTCCTTTACAACAAACGCTAACCGAGATTCCTTGATGGATTACTATCTCTAATTTATAATGGAACGGATAGCCGGTAAGTCTCAATGGGCAAAGAGCTCTATAGTGAGCATCTACCGGGAGGCGCAGAGCGATTTTGGTCAATATCTGGACTTCTATACAGGCATTGGATAATTTTGTCTAGTTTTCTGAAGATCTACTGGATTTTGGGAAGGTGTTGCAAAGATCAAATCGGACAAAGATACCCGTGTCTTGTATAGATGAACAAAAGGTCTTCTATCAGCGAGGCCTGATGAAAGGAGAATCGTATGCAGTCTCTTCCCACCCGTCCCTCCTTACCTGACTTTAGAAATTTCGGAACAGGCGTAAAAGTTTCGTTTGTGGTATTCCTGGTGGCGGTGCTTCTCCTGCTCTATGGAGTCTGGCTCTGGTTCTTCTGTCGGATCGAAGTGGCTTCAGGCAAAGCGGCAGTGCTGATTGCCAAAACTGGAACCAATCTCCCCAGTGGGCAGATTATCGCCACCACACCTGATCAGAAGGGGATCCAGCTTGCTCTCCTCTCCGAAGGCCGTCACTTTCGGAATCCCTTCTTTTGGGATTGGAAATTTGTCGATGTAGTAGATATTCCCGCCGGTAAACTGGGGGTGCTGGTACGGCAATTTGGCAGAGACCCCACTGTGGAGGAATTGCAAAAGGGACAGATCCTGGCTGAAGAGGGACAAAAGGGGATTCTCCAGGAGGTGCTTATGCCCGGACGGCATCGGATCAACCCGTATGCGTATCAGGTCGAACTCCACGACGCCATTCAGATTGATCCTGGATTTGTGGGAGTGGTGACCAATATGGTGGGTGCGGAACCGAAAGTCAAAAACCAGTTTCTGGTCGAGAAAGGAGAGCGAGGGGTGCAGGGGGAGGTCCTCCTGCCCGGTACCTACTACCTTAACCCTTATGTTACCCGGGTGGATCTGGTAGATACCCGCTCACAACGGTTTGACCTGGCAGGTGCGGATGCTCTTCGGTTTCCTTCTACCGATGGTTTTGAGATTACCGTACTGGCCACGGTGGAATGGTCTATCGATCCCCAACGCGCTGCAGAGGTCTTTGTACGTATCGGTGAACTGAGTGAGAAGCCGGAAGAGAACGAAGTGCTCCAGAAGATCATTATTCCGGCCGTGCGTGGGTTTGGGCGAACCGAGGGTTCGAAATACTCTGCTCCCAATTATATCAGTGGGGAGTCTCGGCTGGTCTTTCAAAATACCCTGTTTGAAAAGATGAAAACCTTTTGCGAACCGCGTGGAATCCGGATCAAGTCGGTACTGATCAATGACATCGAACCACCGCAGGAAATTGCCGCTCCGATTCGTGATCGGGAGATTGCCAGGGAGGAACTGTCCCGGAATCGAAACCAGCTTATTCAGGCGCAGGCTGAGCAAAGTCTGGCCCGGGAGGAAGAGCTGGTGAAACAACAACAGGAAAAGGTTCGTGCCGAAACGGTAAGACTCCAAAAGGTTATCGCGGCCAAAAACCGACAAGAGGTGGCTTTGATTGAGCAAGAAAAACTCTTAACCGTCGCCAAAACCGATCTGGAGGCAGCTAAAAAGGAGGCACAAGCGATCAAGGCACGGGGAAAGGCGGAAGCGGATGTTATTGTTTTGGAAGCCTCTGCAGAAGCAGAAGCGCTCCGCCGCTCCGTCGAAGCGTTTCAGGACCCGGTTGCCTACACCTTCTATGAGTTTTCTCAGAAGATAGCTCCTCGGATCGAGACGCTTTTTACGAATACCGAAGGACCGATGGGAAAACTTTTTGAAGGATTTCTCCCGGCTAAACCTGATAGACTCACTTCCCCCCCTGGAGAGGAGATAAGATAATGATCCCTCTGGCTAACCTCTGGCCTGTAATGCAGCGTGTAATACTTGGCACCATTCTTTTCCTCATTTTATTCATCTTCTTTGTAAACCTCACCTGGAAAATATTTTTTCAATATGTAGAGCCTGGTGAAATGTTGGTGATTATTTCAAAGACCGGCGATCCGCTTCCCAATGGTCAGATTCTGGCCAGGAAGGGACAAAAGGGGATTCAGGAAGAGGTATTAGGTGAAGGAAGACATTTTGTCATGCCGGTCATCAATGAAACGGAAATTCATCCCCTGATTGAGATCCCTCCAGGATATATCGGTGTAGTGACCTCCAAAGTAGGAGCCGATTTACCTCCTGGGCAAATATTGGCCGGAGAAGGGCAGAAAGGGATCTGGCGTAAGGTGCTTCCACCTGGAAGACATCGTCTTAATCCCTATGGGTACACGGTACAACTCTCCCCGGCTGTGCATATCCGACCAGGATACGTCGGTTTTGTCACCTCGCTGGTCGGAAAAGAACCGGAGGGAGAATTTGCGGGACCGGGGGAAAAGGGGGTGCGTCAGGATGTGCTTCAACCTGGACTCTATTATATCAATCCGTATGAGTACAGCGTGAAAGAGGTGGAGATTGGTATCAATCAGATCTCCTTTCTGAAGGAGTCCCGTCTCCGTTTTCCTTCTGAGGATGCTTTTGAGATCCAGTTGGATGCAACGGTAGAGTGGGAATTGATCCCCGAAAATGTGGCCAGAGTGATGGCCGAATTTGGCGATCGGACGGCGATCGAAGAGAAGGTAATCATCCCACAGAGCAAGTCTATCGGACGAATCCAGGGATCCAAATATGGGGCAAAAGAATTTCTGCTCGGTGAGGGACGTGAGCAGTTTCAGGATAGCTTCAAGAATGAGTTGTTGCGTATCGGAAAACAGAAAAATCTGAATATTCTGTCCGCCTTTATCCGGCACATTATTATCCCGGCCAGTCTGCTTGCCCCTATCAAAGAATCCTTTGTCGCCGTGGAAAAAGAAAAGACCGCGAAGGTCTGGGAAGAAACCAGGCGGAGTGCAGCAGATCTGGAACGAGAACGGACGATGATCGAACAGCGTCGGCGCGAAGTGCAGGCGGAAACCGCCGCCCTGGTCGCTACGATTGGGGCGCAAACGGAACAGGAGGTAGCCAACATTGATGCCCAGACTCGTCTCCGGGTAGCGGAAATGCAACAACAGATCGCTGAACTGGAAGCGGAACGGACGCGTACCCTGGGTACGGCAGGTGCTGAAGTGATTGAAATGCGCGGGAATGCTGTGGCAAGCGGTTTCCAGCAAAAGGTAAAGGCGTTTCAAGGGGATGCGACTTCTTTTGCCCGGTATAATTTTGCCCGGAATCTGGGAGAGCATTTCTCCATCCGAATTATCCACTCGGGACCGGGAACCCTCTGGACCGATCTCAAAGGGACAGCCGGGATCAGTGATCTTTCAGGCTTGAAAATCCTGCAAGAATCCCAACCAGCGCCAAAATAGAGACCAGCTCTATCATGATACCGATAGGGCATCTGAGAAGGCATGGGGGTAAACTCTGGACAAATTCGTATGCATTTCTTGCTTGTCAGCTATGCCCATTTTGTGATATGAAAATAACCATAAGAGTCTTACTAGTCCCCTATTCTTCTCCAGATTGAGGGAATAGGGGGAAACTCTCTCTATCCGGGTTTATCATTACTCACATTTTTTCCTCTTGGGATTTACAGGGAGAAAGGGACTAAAAATTTCCTCCCCCACCAAGGGGGCGGCAAATGGACAACCCTCCGCTCCGGGAGTCGAATGGACAACCCTCCGCTGCGCTTCGGGATGACAAATGGACTTCCCTGCGCTGCGCTTCGGGGAAGGGGGAATTGCAAATTTGTGGGTAATGACAAGCTATCCGGAAGGAGTAGAGAGTGGGATAATGTCCTTTACTTAAATGGAGAGGAGGTATAGCGTATGAGAAGAGTTTCGGTCTTTTGGAGCGCACTCGGTATTCTTGGTTTCGTAGTGGTCAGTGTAATGTTCCTGTCTCTCACGCAGGTGCCAGCGGGAGAGGTCCGGGTCTTTCCGCCACCTCCCCCTGCAGTCAGCCCTATTGCCGGAGCGATCGATTTCCATGTCCACTCGGCTCCGGATGTATTTGGCCGAAGCGTCAGCGACTTTGAGATCGCGGAGATCGCGGCAAATGCAGGGATGCGAGCTCTTGTGCTCAAAAACCACGTCACCAGTACTGCGGCTCGGGCCTTCCTGGTCAATCAAGTCGTTCCCAACATCCAGCTCTTTGGTGGCATTACGCTCAACCGTGCGGTAGGAGGGATCAATCCCGATGCGGTGGAATGGATGTTCCGCATGCAAGGTGGACGAGGCAAAGTCGTGTGGTTACCCACCTTTGATGCTGATCATCATTTGAAGACCTTTAAGGAACCAGGGGAAGGTCTCAAAGTAGCGGAAGGCGGAAAAGTACTGCCGGAAACCGAAGCGGTCTTGAAGGTTATTGCACGGGAAAATCTGGTGCTCAATACTGGTCATGTCTCTCCCGAAGAAACGCTTGCGGTGATTCAGAAGGCGAGAGAACTTGGGGTAAACAACATCGTTATTACGCATGCCATGGCGGATGTGCCTGGTCTCTCTATAGCCCAGTTGAAAGAAGCGGCTCAGATGGGGGCCTATATTGAGCTGGTCTATTTAAACCATCTCATGGGTCCCAATGCTCAACTGGCCTGGATGCGTCACTGGAAGCAGGTTTCTACCGAGGATATGGCCAAAGCGATTAAGGAAATCGGCGCAGAACACTTTTTACTGAGTACCGATCTGGGACAGACGGGTAATCCTATTCATACGGATGGATACAAAGCAATGATCGCCGGACTAAAAAATGCTGGTATCACGCAGGCACAGCTTGATATGATGATGAAGACCAATCCGGCAAAACTCCTGGGCCTGAATTAACCGGTTTCTCTTTTCCTCCTCCTGAACCGATTCAGGAGGAGGAATACTCTAGTAGAGGGCTCTTCTTATCTCTGATGATTCGATCAGGTGCCGCAGGAGAAAGGCAAGCACTGCCTCTGAACTTTTTCTTCCTTCAAAGATCTCTTCTGGAAATGCATTAGCGCCTCCCGATCCTTCAGGTTGATCGATCTTTTTCCTCTCTTCCCCTTTTTTTGAAAAAATACTTGACAACTTTTGCACTCATTTTTACCATATAGTGGGAGAGATATTATACTAGACCATTACCTGTACCTGATCTTGCTCTCCGCTCAATCAGGGTAATGGCAGCAGAGGAGACTTCCCGATGGCGAAAATCTATGCGATTGCCAATCAAAAAGGGGGGGTAGGGAAAAGTACCACCTGCTTATGTTTGGCCACAGGATTGACCGAAGAAGCCAATCGCAAAGTGCTTATGATCGATCTGGATCCGCAAGCAGGCCTGACTACTTCTTTAGGACTCCACCCGGAATCTTTTGCGCGCACCATCTACGATGTACTCATCAATCCAGAAGAAATCCCCCTTTCCAGTGTCATTATCCCGACCAAAATTCCGAATGTCTCTCTCGCCCCGGCAAACCTGGATCTGGCCGGAGCCGAGGTAGAATTATTTGGGGAAATAGGATGGGATCGGGTGCTCCGGGAAGTGCTGGAGCCGATTCAAGCCATGTTCGATTATATTTTTGCCGATTGTCCGCCCTCATTAGGCATTTTAACCACCAATGCGCTCATGGCGGCTGAGCAGGTGATTGTGCCCGTGCAGAGCGAATATCTCGCGTTAAGAGGTCTCAAACAGTTGCATGATATTATCAACAAGGTCCGTAAGAAAGGCAACCCGATTCTCCGTACGAAAATCCTCCGCACCATGCACAATCCTCGTACCATCCATTCGCAGGAAGTAGCGGAAGAAGTGAAAAAAATCTTTGGAAACCAGGTCTATGAGTCAATTATCAAGCGGACCATCAAATTTGCGGATTCGACCCTGGCTGGCGAACCGATTCTTTTATATGCCAAAGACTCCGACGCTGCCCATGCTTACCGGAGTCTAGCCAAAGAGGTGTTAGCAGAGTATGAGTAGAAAAAGACCTTCACTCAAAGGAAAAGGCGCCGATATCTTTTTTTCCAGTCTGGAAGAAGCTGTGGAAGAATCGCAAGACTATTCCGATATCGAGCCGATGAGTACTGCCCAGACAGCTCCTCCACAGCATTCTCATCCAGAGGATCAGCAACCTCCTCTTCAGCAGAACGATCTTCAGCAGCCCCAGTTCGAGCAGACCACTCGCCAGTCCTCCGGATCTCCTCAACCATCTGATCGTCAGCAGGGTGATTTTCAAGCTGCAGTGACTCCAGCCCAACAGCACTCTCTTGATCCGGCGCCAGAAGCAACCGCTTTTTATGTGCCCCCTTCACCACTGATGAGCCTTGATGTAGCCGTGCTGGTTCGCATAGTGGAAACCTTGCAACGAGAACTAGAGACAGCACGGGATGAGAAAAGGCGTATGCTGGATATGTTGCAAAACGAGCAACGCCACCGGCATATGCTTGAAGCCGGACGGCCACCCAAAGGCTGGGAAAATGTCTGGCCCAGACTGAAGATATGGTTCCAGGGGATTCATGGGCTGTACCGAATACGGGAGGGAGCGCGGAATTAAAAGTGTGCCAGAGCATCGATTTTCACGCCAGAGCATCTGTCAGGGCTACCCCATCTGCTGGAGCAGATTCGGTAGCAGAGAGGTTACCACCGCTCATATAGTCGGCCTGCGGAAAATTAGGCTTGACCACTCCTCCTTCATGCTATAATGTATTGGGAGATGTATTGATGAAGGATCAGCCTTTTCGTTCAGGACAAGTCATGTAGTGCTGGAAGTAGCTGGTTCAGAACGAATGGAAATAGCCCTGACACCCTCTCATTCCATTCTCCCAAGAGGTGTTGGTCCCTTCGGTGTCCAGAGAAGGAATGAAAGAGGAGGGATTTGTACTATACTTTTAGCCAAGCGAGGAAATCGAGATGTCTACCACAACCACTACACCGGATGTTCTCAGTCCCACCCCTACACGAAATCAGCTTACGGCCGGGATGATCGATTGTGATGTGCATCAAACCCTTCCCACCATTCGGGCTCTCTTTCCCTATCTACCGGCACGGTGGCGTTCGTATATCGAAGAGACAAATTTTCGGGTGCTCCCCAATGCCCCCTATCCCAAAGTGGTTAATGGGGGAGAACGCCTCGATGCGCGGCCGGAAAAGGGACCGGCTGGTTCTGATTTACCTCTTTTACAAAAACAACTCCTCGATGCCTATGGAATAAGCTATGCTATCCTGAATGGTCATTTTTACAATGTCTGTTTTATGGGTATCCCGGAATTTGGAGCAGCCCTGGCTGCAGCGTTTAATGACTGGACAGTGGAGCACTGGCTGGAAAAAGACTCCCGTTTACGAGGCGCCATCACGGTAGCAGCTCAGGATGCTGCACTGGCTGTACGGGAGATTGAGCGCCTTGGGGATCGAGCAGACATGGTTCAGGTCCTCTTACCGGCCGGAGCCCATGCCCCGTATGGACAGCGTCGCTATCATCCGATCTATGCGGCCGCCGAAGAGCGCGGTTTGCATATTGCGCTCCATTTTGGGGGTCTGGGGGTGGGGACGGGTAATCCGCCGACCGCTTGTGGATGGCCTTCCTTTTATCTGGAGTGGCATACGGCCATGTCTCAAGCTTATATGACTCATTTGGCCAGCTTTATCTGTGAAGGGGTCTTTGAACGTTTCCCCAAACTAAAGGTGATCTTTATCGAAGGGGGGATTGCTTGGGTTCCGGCGGTTCTCTGGAGATTAGACAAAAACTACCGCGGGTTACGTTCCGAAGTGCCCTGGTTACGGCGTCTGCCCAGTGAATATTTTCTAGAGCATTGCCGATTGACCACGCAGCCGATTGAGGAACCGGAGCAGACCGAGCATCTCCTCCATATGTTCGAGATGATTCAAGCCGAAAAAACGCTTCTTTTTGCCACCGACTATCCACATTGGGACTTCGATTCCCCGACTCAAGCCCTTCCAGCCAGACTCGATTCCAGACTGCGGCGACGCATCATGGTAGAGAATGCCCAAGAGCTTTATCATCTGGAGTGAGAGAAGAGATGGCGCGTTACGTGGTCGCCCGGGTGGGTGAAATCCCACCCGGTACACGGAAGATTGTGGAAGCCGGTCACCGCTCTATTGGCATCTTTAATGTCCAGGGGACCTTTTATGCTCTCCGGAATGCGTGTCCACATCAGGGAGCACCCCTCTGTACCGGACGGATTATCGGTTTAACGGTCTCTGATGAACCTGGTGAATCCCACTATGAACGGGAGGGGGAAATCATCCGCTGTCCCTGGCATGGCTGGGAATTTGATATTTGTACTGGTCGAGCCATTGTTGATCCCACTCATACCCGGGTTCGCAGCTACCAGGTCACTCTGGAACCTCCTTCCGTAGAGACCTATCCGGTCACGGTTGAAGATGAGCTGGTGGTGGTGCATGTCTAAGCCGGTTGGCAATTGGCCCGGAGCGCTTCGGGATCCAGGTGACTGGCAAGCCGCATTAAGTCTACGAGATCACAAAATAAGACGGTGAGCTGACGACAGCGGCATTATCGAGCTCGAATTGCCGTCTGAGTGCACGACAGGTCACCTGTCCTCGCTGGGTATGGCCATGACCTGAGCCAGGATTTCATCAAAGGTCATCTCTTCTCCTCCCGCAGACCCTTAAAACCCTACTGCATATCCATCCCGTCGGGGATCGGCTCCTCCCTGAAGCGCTCCGGATTCCTGATCGCGCAGGATGCCCTGTCCTCCTCCCACCGTCCAGGACCAATCGCCAATGGATTCTACCTGATGGCCTAATACCTGCAAAGCCTGTCGAGTCTCCAGAAGGAAACGATCCTCCATTTGCACACGTTGTCCCTCATAATACCGGAAACGAGGGGCTTCGATAGCCTCCTGGATACTCATTCCAAAGTCCAGGATATGGAGCAGCATCTGCGGAGTGGTCTGCAGGATACCGTAACTCCCTGGTGTACCGATGCTAAGGAAAAATTCCCCCTTGTAGAATACCTGCATAGGAGCCACGCAAAAATCGACCCTTTTCCAGGGTGCGATCAGATTTGGGCTCCCACTGGCCGGATCGATTTCAAACCAGTAGGCCATATTATTTAGAAAGATTCCCGTATCACCGATGGCCACGCCACATCCGAAAGCATTACCCAGAGTTTGCGTAATGGTGACCACATTCCCCTCCCCATCGGCAGTGGCCAGATGGGTAGTCATTCCACTGGCATATTCTTCAGGAATTCCAGGCTGAAGAGCTCCGACGATTTTCTGGGGATTATACCGTTCTCCTGAGACCAGAGCGGCTTTCTGCGGATCTATCCGTTGCTGCTGAGCTTTGGCATATTCCTTGGACAGGAGTCCGGAGAGAGGGAGAGGGGTATGGACGGGATCTCCGGCATATTTAATTCGGTCGGTAACGCTCAGCTTGATCGCTTCCATAAAGAGATGGAGGGTCTGCGGTTTCCCATACCCAAGGCTGGAGAGATCAAAATTTTCCAGGATGTTGAGCGTAGCCAGGATCTGAAAAGCGCTGGAATTGGGAGGAGGCACATGCACGACATAGTTCCGATAGGTGGTCTGGATAGGCTCTTCCCACTCCGCTTGATAATCCGCCAGATCCTTGCGCGTCAGCAGCCCTCCCTGCTCTTCCACAAAACGGATTATCCTCTCCGCCAGTTCTCCTCGATAAAACACCTCTTTACCCCCTTCCGCTATCATGTGCAAACTTCTGGACAGTGCACTCTGTTTCAAAATAGTACCGGGTTGGGGAGCTTTTCCATTGGGGAGCAGAATTTGCGCAGAAGTAGGAAAACGAGAGAGGATAGGGCTATTTTCCTGAATAAAGCGATGATTTTTGTAGGTCACCGGGAACCCTTTTTCTGCGTAGGAAATAGCCGGAGCCAGCACCCTGGCTCGCTCCATAGTGCCATAGGTTTCTAGAAGAGTGAGCCAGCCCGCCACATTCCCGGGTACCAGAGGCGAGAGCAGTCCCAGGAGCTTGGTCTCCGGTGTATACCGTTCGGGTTCGGCAGCATATGGAGCACGACCGCTAAAATTAAGCACCCGGATTCGGTTCTCCTTCGCAATATAACAGAGCAGGACCCCAATTCCCCCTACTCCCGACATGTAGGGTTCCACTACATTCAACGTGGAAGCGGCAGCTACTGCGGCGTCGATAGCATTTCCTCCCTCTAACAGCATCCGGAGTCCGGCTTGTGACGCTAACGGATGAGCTGTCGCTACCATCCCATTGCATCCCATAACTACTGGCCGATGCGCTTGATATCCTCGTATACTTTCATTCATCTGTTGCCTTCTCCTCTCCAATGATCTTTTGCACTTCCCTCACCGCATACCACTACCGGATTTTACTCCTTCTATCATTCTGAGTTATCTCGGTAAGAGACCATCCTTTGATTATCTTTATTAGCACTCAGGAAGGTCGCAGAATGACAACCTCTCCTTACTTCCTGTGCCTCTGTTGAGACAACTTTTAAGCCGAATCTGAGGACATTTCCGGTAAGCGCTTCCAAATCTCCTCTACCTGGGCGATCAGGTTTTTGTCACCACTCCGCTCAGCCGGTCCCCATCCTCTTTCTAGAGTCTGTCGTACCATCTGTGGTTGTTTCATCTGCTCATAAGCCCTGGCCAGATGGACATATACAGCCGCATACTCGGGATCGATATCCAGCACTTTTTCAAAGTAAGCAATAGCCTCGCTAACCTTCCCGAGCTGAAAATATTCATTGCCTAAACTAAAGAGGAGCATAGTATCATTTGGTTCCTGTTCCAGGAGTTGTTTAAACGCTTCGATACGTGCTTCACTCATCCTGATACCCTCATGATCGTTGGAGCTCATCATAAACAATCCGCCCAATGCGGGCCATACAGAGCACAGCTTGCTCTTCATGGGCTAGTTCCTTACCAAAGGTGGAGATGACCGCTTTGCCAGAGGGGGTAGAGAGCAGACCAGCATCTGCCCGGATCTGGGGGAGGGAGCCGGTCTTATGGGCGAGTGTAGCTTGCCGGGGCAGGAGCAAAGGCAGCCGGGCGTTCAGCATCTGCTTTTCCAGAATAGCCAATACCTCTCGACACGATTGCGGGGTGAGGATCTTCTCCTGATGGAGGGCCTTCAAAATATTATTCATCTCCTGCGGAGTGACCACATTATTCTGTTCGTTCCATTGATAGACCACACTCTGGAGATCGAGCTGATAATTCCGGAGTTTTTCACTGGCTATAGCATTATTTTCTGGAGTGAGGGGACTATTGCCCAGTCCGGCTGCTCCATAGATGAGATCTTTACAGTTCATGCGCACGAAGATCTTGGAAAAACCGTACTCGCGCAGAGTCTGTTGGACTCGATCTGCACCCACCATCTCCATCAACACATCGGTGGAGGTATTATCACTGAGAATAATCATTAGAATAGCCAAATCATGAACTGTTAAAGGGAGTTCAGGAGAGAGATGTCTGAGCAATCCTCCTCCCGGACTTAGCCTGGAGGCTGGAATTTTTACGATCCGCTGGAGATCTATCGTTCCGGCATCCCGTTGACGAAAGAGTTCTATTAAGATAGGGATCTTGAAAACACTGGCCATCGGAAACCATTCCTCAGCCCGATGAGTAAAATGGTCCCCACGCTCCAGGAGCTCAACCGCCACTCCCATACTCCCCTCAACCTGTTTGATCTCTGCCGCAATAGCATCTTTCCAAGACATGTTATTCTCCCTGTGTTAAGATATAACCACCAGCAAGAGGTTCATCTTCCCTTCTCCTTTTCGCCCTATTGTAACACACCCGGCTTTTGGTAGCTATCCCGAATACAGGTTTATTCTGAAATTCCAATTTCTCCTACCTTTGCTCTGCTTACTACTGCAACGAGACTTTTCTCTTTCTGTCATTCTGAGTCCTTCACTGTGCTCAGGATAAACTTTGGAAGGAGCGCAGAATCTCCTGAAGAACCATATATCCTCCAAAACGAGATTCTTCGTCGTTTCGCTCCTCAGAATGACAAAGTCTCGTTGTAATATTAGAACCTGAGCTCTGAATACTATAAAGGACTCAGCAGGAAAAAGAGGAATTATCGGTTTTGTGTTGCAGACCAGGAAGAAGAAGCCTATACTGAGACTGAAATACCCACTCTCATTGTCTTTTGAGCTTTCCTTTCTATAATAAATCCTGGGAGAATAGGTATGCCAAAACTCAACCGTGTCAAAGCAGCACTGCGAGAAGACCATAAAGTTTATGGATGTCATCTGACCTTTCCTTTCTCGTGGATCATAGAGATCCTTGGTGTCCTCCTGTTCGATCATGTGTGGCTTGATGGGGAGCATGGTCCCTTTGGGTTTGATCAGATAGAAGAATTGTGCCGGACGGCAGAGGCGGTGGGTATCACCCCTTTTGCCCGTGTCCCGGATATCGGCTCCTCGACCATCCTGCGTTACCTCGACCGGGGAGTCAAAGGGATCATCGCTTGATTCATTGCTCTACTTATCCACTCCTGTGTATCGTATCCGTCCTTGCCCTCATTGTGGAAAGCGTAATACACTCCATCCGAATCCCCAACGCCCCCGCAATCCTGAATCACACAGGCATATCTGTGGTTAGCAAGACGTTGCTCTTTCTCGATCAGAGGTGCGGCGTTGTTTCGGAATCTTCACATCACATCGCATCTGCACACCGTAGTTCATGTGCACCCTTCTTTGTTTGCATCTTCCCGGAAACATAATCCTGCTCTAAAGACAGGCTATTATTAGTGCATTCTCCGGAGACATCCTTGGCGTCCCGCCCGCAGCGGGCCAGAGGCCCACGCTCCCGGATGACGAGATGACTTCCCTTCGCTCTGCTTCGGGAGCGCAGCGGAGGGTTGTCCATTCGACTCCCAGGATATCTGTATTTCCCAATCCACTTGGACAATGCCAAGGCTCTCTCTTGGATATGCATTAGCATTAGCAAAACGGCTGATCTCCTGCGAGAAGAATTTTGGGCTTGGGATGTGGGGAGCTTCACTTACACACGCACTAAAACGCCGAACGAAAATTTTTGTATAAATCTCTTGACAAATTGATTCATTTGTTATATTTTAATTTCAAAAAATGATTCAATAGAATCTTTTATGAGGAAAATCATGACCGATGCACCCGAAGGACAGTGGCTGCTGTTAATTCACCAGATCCCTCCTAAACCAGATTATTTTCGGGTGAAGATCAGGCGGCGTCTCCAACGTCTAGGAACAGTAGCTCTGAAAAACACAGTGTATGTGCTTCCCAATACTGAGCAAGCCCAGGAAGACTTCCAGTGGGTTGTACGGGAGATTGTAGAAGGTGGAGGAGAGGCCTTACTCTGCAAAGCCTCTTTTCTCGAAGGGCTGACCGATGAAGGAGTCAAAGCTCTCTTTCAGAGTGCTCGTGATGCAGAGTATACTCAACTTGCCGAAGACCTCCGCCACCTCATAGAGAGGCTGCCGCCTGATCTCTCTATCGATGACGAACAGCGTGCGCAGATTACCCTCGAAACTACCCGTCTCCGGAGACGATTCGAAGAGGTTGTAGCTATCGATTTCTTTAGAGCACCAAATCGCGAAATGGTTGAAGGGTTACTCATGGGGTTAGAGACTCGTCTCAGAGCCTCCACTCTTGCCATTTCTGCTTTGGAGAACTCGGAGAGGTCGTTCAGGAACTATCAGGGATGTACGTGGGTCACCCGTCCGGGAGTCCATGTAGATCGGATCGCTAGTGCCTGGCTTATCCGACGCTTTGTCGATCCAGAGGCTCGATTTAAATTCGTTTCCTCTTCACGATACGCCCCAAGCCAAGGCGAAGTCCGCTTTGATATGTTTGAGGCTGAGTTTACCCACGAAGGGGATCGGTGCACTTTCGAAGTTCTCCTGGAACGTCTCAATCTGGATGACCAGGCATTACGCCATATCGCAGAGATCGTCCACGATATTGATCTGAAGGATGGGAAATTCCAGCGTGCGGAAGCGACTGGCGTTGGACTGTTGGTTACCGGCATCACCATGGCACACCAGAATGACGAGGAGCGTCTAGCCCGTGGGGCAGCGGTTTTTGATGACCTATACGCGTATTTTCAGAGAAAACAGGGCTAATCTCGTGCTTTGAGGGATCGAATTTAGCTAGCCCTAAAAGGTTTGATTGATCAAGCCCTAGTTTACTTGAGGTATCCAGAGATCAACCCCATCCTAGAGCAATCAGGCTTCATCGAAGAAGCAGAGGCCATACGGAAGGCTTACCAGGAACACGGGAAAGAAGAAGCTCTAAGGCTTATAGACCAGCGGATGTTGTTGAACAACCTGGCCATCTATGGCGATGCCCAACACTGTCAAGTGAAACTTCGCGAATTGATTAACGCAGGGATTGATCTGCCTACTATCAGAGTCTCCAATGTGCCCTATGCAGAACCCGAGAAAAAGAGGGTCTTTTCCCCAAGGAGAGCCAAAGGTAAGTCGCCGGAAGCAATTCCAGCAAGGAATGTGGGAAAGGGCGCATCTCAGGCCGTATCGGGAAGCGTGGCAGAAAATTCTTACACAGATGTCAGAAAAACTTCAGTAGCAAAGTCAGCCAACCTGCTTTAGAGTATTCTTAAACAATAATCCCCTGAGATCTACCTTGAGCTAAAGCTAACGCCTTTAAAATAGCCTGATTTTACCGATGATTAAAGGTGAAGTATGCGCATCCTGGTCGTCGAAGACGAAACAAAGGTAGCCCAAGCGCTTAAGGAAGGGCTTGAGACAGAACACTACCAGGTTGTAGTGGCGAACACAGGCGAAGAGGGATTTTTCTATGCGAATGCAGAAACCTTCGATCTTATAGTGCTCGACCTGATGCTTCCAGGCAGAGACGGAATCGAGGTTCTTACCAGGCTGCGAAAGCGTGGACTGCAAATGCCGATCTTGATTCTGACCGCAAAGGACGCCATCGAGGATCGGGTGCTAGGTCTGGACAGTAGGGCTGATGATTATCTAGTGAAGCCGTTTGCGTTTCCAGAACTCCTTGCCCGTATTCGGGCGCTCTTACGACGGGGCCGGACAGATTAGGTGCTTCGGCTTAAAGCCGGAGACCTCGAGATGGATCTCGTAACGCGCAGGGTTATTCGCGGCAGTCAAACTCTCCATTTAACCTCACGCGAGTTTGAGCTCCTCGAATATCTCTTGCGTCATCAGAATCAACTAGTGTCTCGGGAGATGCTCACACGAGAGGTATGGAAAGAGCCGTTCCGAGCCACACCGCTTGATAACGTGATCGATGTCCACATCGCGCGTTTACGGAGGAAAGTGGATCAGGACTTTCCCATCAAACTTATCCATACGGTACGAGGCGTCGGCTTTATCCTGCGGGAAGGTGAACTATGAAGAGATGGTGGCGTCCTCGTAGCATCCGTGTGCAGCTCACGCTCTGGTATGCCGCAGCGCTTACGGTAGTACTCGTGCTCTACGCTAGTGGCGTATTCGCCTTCCTGATACACAGCCTCTCTACTGAGCTAGATCGCCAGATCCACGAGGACTTTGAAATGGCCGAGCATATGCTAGAATGGACGGCAGAAGGGAGAGTACGCTGGCGTGTTGCACCAATCCATGAAGAAGCGGACATGGGTGATGGCCGATGGCTGGAGGTTTGGAGTCCGCAGGGAGAGCTTCTGTACCGTAGTCCTTCGTCTGAAAAAATAGAGTTAGGCCCCATACCTTCCGTCGCGTCCCGGGGTCACCCTATACCTGAATCTGTCAAGTTACTTGGCAATGTCTACGTTCGGCTTTTGATCGGCTCCTATCTTGTCAGTGGGCTTCCGGTGGTTATCCGTGTGGCCAGGTCTGAGGAAGAGCTCCGTGAGGAGCTCAGCAAACTCCTGCTGGTCTTGGGTTTGGGTCTTCCATTGGCGATCGGGATCGCCGGTCTGGGCGGATACGCCCTTGCGTGGCGTGTGCTGGCTCCAGTTGGCGAGATGGCCGATCGGGCGAGAATGATCACGGCGGAACGACTGGGGGAGCGACTGCCGGTCGAGAACCCTGACGACGAACTTGGGCATCTAGCTATGGTCTTCAACGAGACCTTCGCGCGCCTCGAGGGATCTTTTGAACAGATGCGTCGCTTCACTGCGGATGCGTCTCATGAACTCCGAACCCCTCTTACGGCGATCCGGAGTGTTGGCGAGGTGGGTCTGCGAGAACACCACGACGAGAGCGCTTACCGCGAGATTATCGGAAGCATGCTGGAGGAAACGGATCGGTTGGGTAGGTTAGTGGATAGCCTCTTGATGCTTTCTCGCGCTGACGCCGGACATCTGAGGCTCACTCCCGAGCGTGTGGATCTGGCAGAGTTAGCTCTTGAGGTGATCAACCATTTGGGTGTGCTTGCAGAAGAGAAGCAGCAGATTATCCATGTCAAGGCTCTAAAAGAGCCCATCTATGCGTTTGTGGATCGACTAGTTCTCCGTCAGGCTATCATTAATCTGGTCGATAATGCTATTAAATATAGTTCTGAGGGGGTGGACATTCAGGTCGTTGTCAGAGAGCAACCCTAGGGGCCTACTTTGGAGGTTATCGATAAAGGTCCCAGGATCGCAATTGAGCACAGGCGTTATGTCTTTGACAGGTTCTATCGAGTGGACAAAGCGCGTTCGCGAGAACTCGGAGGAACCGATCTAGGACTCTCTATTGCCCGCTGGGCCGTGGCGGTGCACGGCGGCCGCATCGAGTTGGAGAGTGAGGAGGACAAGGGGAGCACATTCCGCATTGTGCTTCCTGATCCAAAAACTAGAAACATCCCTTGCCACTATCTTGCTGTTCAATGCGAGTAAATTCTCGTCAGGGGTTCTAAGAGATGACAAGGTAGAGAGCAGGGGTTTAGCAGTGCTGCAGGGTACGGTACGGCAAGAGATAAGGAAAGATTGAAAAATCCTTATCCCAACCTTAAGATTCCCATCAAAAAGGAGCGGTATCATGAAATGGATTACTCGTGAACGTGTGAAGGTAGACAGGGTAGCCTGTCCCTGGCTGATCAAAAAGTTCGTGGACAAGGAGGCGGAGTTTTACTTTGTACCTGCTGACCAGGTACTCCAGGAAGCGGAACGGTTGGGTGCTATTCCGTTTGATGTCAAAGGGGTGGAACTCGGTCATCATGACAAAGAATGTTCCTTTGAGGCGATTCTCAAGAAGTATAATCTTACCAGTGACCCGGCGTTGGTATTACTTGGTAAAATTGTCAATGGAGCGGATACGGATAATACCCTCTGGAATCAGCCAGAAGGACCGGGACTGGAGGCTATTGCGGAAGGGTTTCGTCATTTAGGGTATAAGAATGACCACGAAATCAATGCAGCGGAGTGGATTGTATATGATGCGTTGTATGCGTACTGTCAGGAAATGATCCGACAAGGAAAACCGAATGGAGATTTTAAGGACTAAACTGCTATGCTACTCCAACTACCCGAAATCCAGGCGCTACATACACTTACCACGGATGGGCGCTTGCTCTTTGCCACGCGCACAGTGCGGCTTTTTGCTTATGGTCTCCTCTCGATTGTACTCGCTCTGTATCTGGCGCAGATCGGCCTCACCGACCAGCAGATCGGTTTGTTGCTGACATTGACCTTAGCGGGTGACGCTGCCCTTTCGCTCGGTATCACCACCATAGCGGACCGGATAGGACGGCGTCGCATGTTACTCGTTGGCGCTGGTTTGATGGTCTTTGCCGGTGTGGTGTTTGTGCTCACTCATAACCTCCTGCTGTTGACTCTAGCCGCCATCATTGGAACCCTCAGTCCGAGTGGGTCGGAAGTGGGACCATTTCTCTCTATCGAACAGGCCTCCCTCACCCAAATAGTGCCCGATCAACAGCGTACGCAGGTTTTTGCCTGGTATAACCTGGCTGGTTCCTTTGCCACCGCTCTGGGTGCCCTGGGCGGTGGAGCTCTCATCCAGGGGCTGCAGCAGGGAGGGTTCACCGCACTGGAGAGTTATCGGGTAGTGATTATCAGCTATGCCCTGCTGGGCCTAGCTCTGGGGATGTTATTCAGTCAGGTATCTCCAGCCGTCGAGGTACAGAGGGCTTCCCTGGCTCATCCGGTGACAGTGAGCATCCCTTTGGGCAAATACCGTTTCGGTCTGCATCGGTCCCGTCAGGTCGTCTTCAAACTCGCTGCGCTTTTTATGCTGGATTCCTTTGGAGGAGGGTTAATTGTACAATCCTTGATGGCTTACTGGTTTTCCATCCGTTTTGGTGTAGCACCAGCCGTATTGGGGAGCATCTTTTTTGGTGCGAATTTGTTTGCTGGACTGTCAGCCTTAGCCGCAGCCCGTTTAGCCGCCCGTTTTGGCTTAATCAATACCATGGTCTGGACGCATATTCCCTCCAATCTGTTGTTGATGCTCGTCCCCCTGATGCCCAATTTATCTTTGGCGATCCTTGTCCTTTTGGCCCGCTTTAGTCTCTCCCAGATGGATGTCCCTACCCGGCAGTCTTACATTATGGCCGTGGTGGACCCGAATGAACGCTCTGCTGCTGCCGGTATCACCGCTATTGCGCGCACCATAGGGAGCGCTGTAGCTCCGACGATCACTGGTGCTTTCCTCGGTGCTTCGCTGCTGAACCTCCCTTTCTTTTTTGCTGGCAGCCTCAAGATTGTCTATGATGTACTCCTGTATCGTAGTTTTCGTTATCTTAAACCTCCAGAAGAACGGGTCAACCATTAATTTGGTCAAGCTTCAGGGAGGGGCTGGAGAGCACTGCCGGGAAAGTACCAGGCAGAGGGTTGCTGTTGGGAGCACCTCAAGGTCTTACCGACCTTCCACCCAGACCACTTTCGGGTGAGAAAAAAAGAGTGGAGGCGTGTTAACTAATTCGGCTCTCCCTAAGTGGTTTCCGTTATCGTTATAAGGAGTTGTGGAGAATAGGAGTTTGTGTTGAGATCATCGAGACTATATGATAATATTATACCTCTTCTTTCATTAGAAGGAGAGCTACACCATGCTGGTGTTCTTTGAACGGACCAGGAAGCGACTGCTTGTCGAGTGGCTCGATCAGAACCCATTGAGACAGTGGTGCAAACAGCAGGAACTCGGCGTCCATAAAGCAGCCCTGTCCTGTACATGAGCATATATATAACAGTGGGAAAAAGGGCACTATCGTTCCGTGCAAGAGTTTTGAGGAGGTAATAGCATGACCCGCTATGAGCAGGATTTTTATGCGTGGGCACAAGAACAGGCGACCTTACTCAAGGAGAAGCGATTTGCGGAGTTAGATATTGACAACCTCGTTGAGGAGTTGGAGAGTATGGGACGGAGCGATAAACGGGAACTACGAAGCCGTGTGATTGTCTTACTTACGCACTTGCTTAAGTGGCATTTTCAGAGAAATAAACGCTCTCCAAGTTGGGAAGACACCATTGCTGAACAACGTGAACAAATCCAGTGGCTCTTCGATGAAAGCCCGAGCTTACGGTCGGCTCTCTCCGCGCTCGTGCAGCAAGCCTATCCAGCAGCCCGACGCAAAGCAGCGGCTGAAACCACTCTCCCTAAATCGAGCTTTCCTGAAACTTGCCCTTGGAGCGTGGAGGAGATCCTGGAAGAGGCGGAACCGCACTAATACAGCGGCCGTGGATACAAACTATTTCCCTCAGACGCTGAAGGAACGAAATGTGGATGACTTTATGTGGACCAAATTTTGCCCCTTTTAGAGGGATAGGTGGTGATGCAGTAGATCCAGCCGTAATAGCCGGGAAGGCTGGCAGCCATAGCGAGTTGGTTGCCAGAGTATTGCTTCGTGAATCGGCGGCGCAGGAGGGTTCGGCCCCTGATGCAGCCTTTTCGGAAATGGCTCAAAACTCGACCTGCAAAGCTGAAGCTCAGGAGTTGGTATTTAGTGAGTCACCAAAAAGTGTACAGAGCCTTTTACGACATGGCAGCATTACCGCCATATTCGATATTTATACCACATATCGTTCTTAGAGAAACGTGCAGCAGTGTGTAGCCTGTAGGGTGGGCTGTGCCCACCAAGAATACCCCTGGCTGTGTTGGTAGGCACAGCCCACCCTACCCCTACTCACCATTTTCACCTTGACAAGACCCTAGTAAAGTAAAAAAAGAGCTGAAGAATTTATAGAGCAGTTTTGTTAGGTTGGAATCAGGAGGTTATCAATCTTCTCGTTGACAACCTCCTGATTTTGTAGGATGGAGCTGACGGGGGTCGAACCCGTGACCTCATGACTGCCAGTCATGCGCGCTCCCAGCTGCGCCACAGCCCCTTTTTTGATATGCATACTATATTATTTTATCATACCATATATTTTGGCAGAGTCAACCAAAAAGTCTTCTCCCTTTCCTTCATCCTTTGCTTCAGAAACCCTCAGCTTTGCTGACTCAAGAGAAAGAAGGCAGCGATCAGGAGATCAGCAGCACGCTCAGCTTCGCTGTAGCAAAAACAGCGTATGATATTTGGTCATACGATAGACCTGCAGCACTTGAAACCGTTGTTTTTCTAGTAACCAGGTGAGATCGGAAAGCGTGTACCGGTTGTGGCGGGCAAACTGCAGATACCGTCGCTCAATATCGATTGGCCCGGGTATATTCTCAAAAAAGGCTAAATACTCCGGTAGAGAGACGCGGAGCCAATCAAATAACAAAAATACCCCTTCTGGCTTGAGTATTTCCCATATCTTCTCCAATACCGGCAGTGGATAATCAAAACCGTGAAAGACGTAATTTATGGTCAGAAGATCCACTGAAGCAGGAGGAAGCTGGGGAAAATGGGTGTAGATATCCTCTACATGCCACTCGACACGGATGCCATTGCATTCTAAAGTCCGGGCATGGGCTATCATTTCTGGACTCATGTCATATCCAGCAAACTGCCCGTGCGGGAATCGACGGGCCACATCTTGAACAAAAAGCCCCGGGCCTGTCCCCAGATCAACTACTACTGGATTGGCTGGCAGCAGCGGAACAACTTCTCGATCAAAGATCTCCCAAAATTTTTCACTGAAGCGCATAGGATAGGTAGCAATCATGCGTTGAAGAAATTCTTCCGGCGGCATCTTAAACGCTTCTTCATACTGGGCCATACGGATTCCTCCTCTCTCTTGGCTTATTCCGAGCTGGATGTATTGTATCCTTATGAGTCTGCTGTGCCACCAGGCCATATTCCATTTCGATACCCCCAATAAGGGTATGGAACTCTCTCCCTGACCTGGTACAGGAGTTTGCAGAAAGTTATACTGTGGAAGAGTAAATGCAATGTGTGGAAGAAATCAAGGCCGCCATTGCTGGAATTTTGCGCGGAAATCTCGATCAATGACCGAGACATGTTCAGCCACGACTTCCTTGGGGCTCCAGCGGATAAAAAAGTAGCCTGCCAGAAGAAGAACGGTGATATCGTCAAATTGTCCAAGCAATGGGAAAAAATCGACCAGAAAATCAAAAGGGAGCAAAAAATAACAGAGCGCAGCCACAAGCATACCTTTCAAATACCATGGAACACGGTAATCCTGAAATAAGCGCCATACCAGACGCACAAAGTTTGGGAGATGTGGCAGCATGCGCCAAAGATGGAGCAGAGAAGCACCACTTCGCAGGAAGTTCCTCATAGCTGATTCCTCCGTACATGATGCGGGAAAAGTAGAATTCTCATCTGTCACGTATCACGGAGCTCTATGCTACAATATCATAATCGACACCGGGGTATACGCTTGTTGACCGATGAACTCCACCTTATTCACATTGCATCGAGAGCTTGCCGGAGGTCAGCGATCAAGTCTTCCGCATCTTCAATTCCCAGGGACAAGCGTACCAGTTCGTCTTTTATGCCAATACGCAACCGATCTTCCAGTGCCATTTCATAGTAAGACATCAGTGCTGGTTGCTCGATCAGGGTCTCCACTCCGCCAAGACTGGGCGCAATATAGGGGATTTTGAGATGATCGATAAACCGGCTGGTATCTTCTCGATTCCCCGCAATTTCAAAGCTGACCACCCCTCCAAAGCCTCGCATCTGCTTTACCGCGATCTCATGCTGGGGATGGCTCGGTAGACCAGGATAATAGACCGCCTTTACCCGTGGATGGGTCGCCAAAAACTCAGCCACTCTTTGCCCATTTTCATTTTGTTTAGCAAGACGGAGCCCAAAACTCTTTAAACCACGTAACAGCAGATAGGCGCTGTGCGGATCAATAACCCCCCCCAGCATCGCCTGTACTCCCCGCAAAGCATCAATCATTGAAGCAGAACCGGTTACCACCCCCGCAAGCAAATCATTATGTCCGCCCAGATATTTCGTCGCACTGTGTACCACGAGATCTATTCCGAACAGTAGAGGTTGTTGATTATAGGGAGTAGCAAAGGTACTATCGATGACTACCTTGACTTGATGACGTTTTGCGATGGTCACAATCCGCTCTAAATCCAGAATATGCAGATACGGGTTAGTGGGAGATTCCGAAAAGATCAGACGGGTATTTTCTTGGATAGAATTCTCCAGCTTCTCGTACCCGTCTTCGATATTTACAATGGTAAAATCCACCCCGAGTTTTTTGAGTAGCGTGGAACAAAATTGCCGGGTTCGGCGGTAGCCATCACTGGTCAGAATGAGATGACTGTCTCGAGAGAGCATGCCAAGGAGCACTGTAGTGGTGGCAGCCATGCCACTCGAAAAAAGGAGCGCATCTTCTGCTCCATCCAGAGCAGCAATTTTCTGTTCAGCGACTCGCTGCGTTGGATTCCCATACCGTCCATACTCTTCCCGTTCGATACGTCCTTCCTTAAAATCAATCAATTCAGCCGTATCCCGAAAAGCATAGGTAGAAGTCTGAAAAATAGGAGTGGTAAGGGCATTGCCCGCTTTCTTTCGTTCTTCGCCTCCATGTACAGCACGTGTCGAATATCCGAGATAGGAATCCTTCATAGTATGGTATCCTTTTGCAGTAAGCACGACTCTTTTTTATATAGAACTCCTAGCGAGTATTCCTCTGTGGTCCTCCCGACCTCTTCCCTCTCTTCCCTTCAAACTCCCGATAAGGCTTTCTTACGAGTGGCTGCAAAACAACATGACAGGGTCGGAAAGGTTTTTTAAGGGTCAGCCTGACCTTTTAGGATTGACTCACTCCGAGTTGATAAACATCCTCATGGTAATACCTAGTTTCTGGTTTCGAGATGCTTTAATATGACCTGTTCTACTTGTCCGTAGTCCGCAGGAAGCTGAATAGGAGGGTTCGCATATTCCGACGTCACCCCTTCGAGTTTGCGTTCATGGTAAGCGACCTTAAAGTTAGTGAATTTCAACCCATGTGCAGTAGAGATCACCACAACCCGATGATGAGACTGAATAATTTTACGCTCCACCAGTTTAAAGAGCACAGCGAGAGCCACACCGGTATGCGGGCAGTTATACATTCCTGTCAGGTCGGCTCGAGCAGCCGCGTTGGCCAGTTCATCCTCCGAGGCTTGCTCGACAATTCCATCAAATCGTTTGAGTGTAGAGATGGCCCGATAGATGCTTACCGGATTTCCAATCTGAATGGCATTGGCCAGAGTAGGTTGGGCCACAATCGGTTTATATTCTTTGAATCCTGTCAGATAACTGCGATAAAGAGGATTAGCTCGCTCGGCCTGGGCACAGACAATACGAGGGAGTTTATCGATCAGTCCCAGATCTTGCATCATTAAAAACCCTTTACCCAGGGCCGTGACATTCCCCAGATTTCCACCCGGAATAATAATAAAATCGGGTACCTCCCAGTCAAATTGCTGGACGAGCTCGATACTCACCGTTTTTTGGCCTTCGATACGCAACGAATTGAGCGAATTGGCCAGGTAAATATTCTGCTTGCTGGTTATCTCTCGAACGATCTGCATACAGCCATCAAAATCTGTGTCCAGCGAGAGCACCAGCGCGCCATTTGCAATCGGCTGAATAAGCTGGGCGCTGGAGACCTTATTTCGCGGAAGGAAGACAATGGCCTGGATCCCAGCAGCCGCGCAATAGGCAGCCAGAGAGGCAGAAGTGTCTCCAGTGGAAGCACAAGCCACCGCACTGATCTTCTGTCCATTGGCCAGCATCTGTTTGACTACAGAGACCAGGACCGTCATCCCCAGATCTTTAAACGATCCGGTATGACTGTTCCCGCACTGTTTGACCCACAGATCACTCAGCCCGATCTGTCTTCCCAAACGTTCTGCCCAAAAGAGATTTGTACCCCCTTCATACATGGAAACTACATTCTCATTGTCTACAATAGGGCAGACCCACTCTTTTTTTCCCCACACCGCACTACCATAAGGGTAAGTGGTACGCATATACCGGTCATCGAACAGACGCTGCCACTCTTTCGCTGTTTTCCGTTTCAGCAGTTGCAGATCATGAACTACTTCCAGGAGTTCTCCACATTGTGGACAATGATAGATGATCTCAGTCAGAGGGTAATGTCCCTCACAACCCTTGGTGCATTGAAACCAAGCATTATACTCCTCCATGCTTCTTCCCTTACCTTTACTCCTGAGAAAGAATTCTCTATTTTCGAACTCAAAGCGAGTAAGCCTCAGAAGGTCATTCTGAGGCTTGCACTTCGTTCAAGGAGCCGAATGGACAACTCTGCGCTCTGCGTGAAGAATCCCTTCTTTTGGGAACACATCAGGAGGGGGCTTTCCCCCCTTCAGGATGATCTAGAGCGCAATACTCGCTATGAGTTCTTTGCCTATCTCTCCATCGCAATAACCATAGAACTTTCAACAGGTTGTGACACCTTTCGTGTTCCTTCTTTTCTTTTCTGGAAGGCTGGGACGAGAAAGATCGGAGCCAGCAATGTTGTGATCAAAGTCATCATGATGGCCACTCCAAAACCTGTACTGTTGATGACACCAGCAGAAAGTCCTACCCCGGCGACAATGAGCGCTACTTCGCCACGCGGTAGCATACCAATACCAATCCGGAGCGCTCCTATGTTATTAAACCCTACTGCTAAGGCCGGAAGACCAGCGCCAAAGAGTTTTGAAATAACGGCTAATATGCTGATCACCACACCAAAAAGGAGCGCACCCTGCATCGCTTCAAAATTGACCAGCATACCCATCACCACAAAAAAGACCGGTACCATAAACCCATAGATAGGAGTCAGGGCCTCTTCGAGTCGATGCTTGATCTCTCGTTCAGACAACCCCAGTCCCATCGAATACGCCCCGATGATCATAGCCAGACCGAAGAGTTCAGCAGCTGCCGAAGCGAGGAAACAGAGGGCCAGGGCCAGAGCCAGGATAGCTCCTTTGGTTTTGAACAGATTCAAAAACCGCTCAATATACCGAGAGAGCAGAATCACCGAAGCGGTTAAACCAACCCAGAACCCGAAAGCCTTCAAACCAATCATGCCGAGCGCTCCTAGTGAAACACTTCCCTGTCGAGACAGACTCACTACAATAGCCAACACCAGGATCCCCAGCACATCATCCACCACCGCTGAGGCCAGGATAGTCACCCCCTCTGGAGTGTCTATTTTTCCAATGTCGCTCAAAACCCGAGCTGTAATCCCGACCGAAGTTGCCGTCATAATCGCTCCCATGAAGAGCGCGGTTGGCTGCATGAAGGAAGGAGCAAAGCCCAAAAATACAGTCGCCCACGCCCCTAAGACAAAGGGAAAAAATACACCCCCCAACGCAATCACAAACGCCGGACCACCATAGCGCAAAAACTGGCGCAGATCAGTTTCCAATCCGGCCATAAAAAGGAGAACAATCGCTGCAATTTGTGCAAAAGCATACAGCTCGTTGGACACCGGTATCCCATTCCCGCCATGGGGGGCAACAAAGAGGGGGCCGATATGCGGAATAGTAATATACCCGCCGAGCAGATACGGACCAATGAGCATCCCCGCACAGAGTTCCCCCAGGACTCCAGGCTGTTTCAGATAGATTTCACAAAGTTCGCCAGCCACTTTGGCCACGATGAGAATGATCCCGATTTGCAGCACTAACTTGGTAACCAGTAGCAAAATATCACCACTTTGTTCTTCACCTCCAGAAGCAAAGCTAGGAAGAGCCAACATCATAACTATAGCATTGATGATGAGAAATGTCCATAATCGTTTCACGGTTTATCCTCTCCTTGTGTCAATTGGGTTAAGGTAGCTCCTTGATAATAGAACTGAAGAATCTCCTGATAAGTAAATCCTAGCTCTGCCATTTCTTTAGCTCCCCATTGTGAGAGTCCCACACCGTGTCCCCACCCACGCCCAACAAAGCGAATCTTCGAACCATTCTGTCGCAAAGTAAACAGAGTGCTACGCACCCTGTTCACTCCCAGGAGTAGCCGGAATTCGGTTCCTTTGAGCGTCACGTCTCCATGTGAATGGTGCACTTGAAGCCATAGCACTCTCCCGGTCGGGCTCCGTTCCAGAATAGTGAGCTTTTGGATGGCACCCACGGAATATCCTGCCAGTCTCAAAACCTGTTCTATTTCCGCGAGAGAAAGAGTGACCTCCCAGACTGCATGTGGCGAATCAGCACCATACAAGGAACGAACTGCGCGCAAATAAGGATGCTGAACTGACCATACGTATTGACTATCTTCGGTATACCCTCCCGAATCGGCATGATAATAGGCAGCGATGGGATGTCCTGCATAGGTCAGAATTTCACCCATCGTCTCATCTACCGCCTGATTCGTGCGGAGATCTTCGCCGTTATAGCCTCGATAGACCTGATCCCAGACCTCTGCCTTAACATCATACTCTCGTTCAGACTGTACCGCTTTACGGTAGAGGGTAAAGGTTCTCGCCGCAACCGCTTGCGCCTTGAGAGCCTCCTTCTTCCAGGCTGGTGAAATTTCTTGAGGAAGCACACCATACAGGTAATATCGAAGAGAGACCAGATTTATCACCTGTAACTTACCTGCGGAATCCAAGCGGATCTGTAGGGTTCCGCGATACCGAAAAGGCCCAATCTGGAAGAGGTTAGACGGATGGCGAGGTCGGAGTTCTATGTGCCCTCCGGGGAAGAGCCTCTTGTTAATGAGCATTCCCTTGCGTTGCCCTACAATGGTTAGTGTCCCTCTCTCTACCCGACTAAGCCGCACAGGGGCAGCAGCCACTACCTGATATGCTTGGCTGCTGCGAATAGTTACCTGCGATACCCCCTCCTGGAGGAGTATGCGAATCTCTGTGCGATCTATACCATAAGCAAGAGAGGGGAGACTACAGAGCCAGCAGCAGAATACCAAGAAAGAACGCATCCGATGTGGAGAAAAGGAGCAAAAAACCCACCACTTCTCTACCATGCTTTCTCCTTGAGAAGCCTCACCAGTTCAATTGGAAAGGAGATTTGCTCATGAGAGTCGTCTGTGGATACAACTCCTGTTCATTATAGCGGAATTTTTTCTTGGTGCAAGGATTTCTTGGTTCCCGTTCTCCTTATCGGCTTCAGATGGAAAAACTTTAATTTGTTGTTCCGATTGTAAGACGAGTGTTCTGTTGTGCTCTTTTCTCTCTTTCCCCAGTGCACACGCCGTGCAATGAAGGCAAGATAAAGACCACTTCTACTCCAGCCCTCCCGTTCCCTTTCTATTGACAGCTTTCCTCTTTCATGTTACTAAATAAACCCGAGAGTTCCTATTTCCCCGAACGATTAGAGACTGAGGAGTGGGATTTTATTCTGGTGTGTAGAAAGGAGGAGCATATGCCTAACCCATCAATCCTTCGAGCTGTTACACGACGTCGATTTCTCCAGACCGGTGGCCTCTTAGTCGGGACCTCCCTCCTGGGGGGACCCTGGCTCCGACTCGGCGCTGCTCAGGAAGCCCTCAAAATCGGCACCTTGATTCCCCTTACCGGTCCCCTGGCTGAATTTGGGCCAAATTTTCAAAAAGCAGCCGATCTCGCTGCTGGTCATTTGAAAGAGGCTGGTGTGGCTATCCAGCTTGTCCATGGGGATAGTGAAACCTCTGCGGTACCGGCCGTATCTGCTGCTCAAAAGCTGGTCAACATCGATAAAGTTCCGGCGATCATAGGGGCAGCGGCAAGTGGAGTGACCATCCCGGTTGCGGAGTCGGTCACCATTCCCAACAAGGTGGTGCAGATCTCCAATGCTTCTACCTCCCCCCTTATCACAGTACTGCCAGCAGACAGGGGACAGGATTTTCTCTTCCGCACCTGTCCTTCTGATGCCTTGCAAGGGGTCGTACTCGGCAAACTGGCTGCCGAACAGGGCTATAAAAAGGCGGCCATCCTTTACGTTAATAATCCATATGGACAAGGGTTAGCCGAGCAATTTCAAAAATCTTTCGAACACCGGGGAGGGAAAGTAACCGCCTCTATCCCCCATGATGAAGCTCCAGCACCAACGTATGTAGCTGAGTTGAAGAAGGCTACCGAAGGAAAGCCTGATGTGCTGGTGGCTCTCAGTTATCCAGGACATGCCACCATCTACCTCAAAGAGGCGATTGAAGGGAACTATATCAAGCAGTTCCTCTTTGTGGATGGCACCAAGTCGATAGAAGTGATCAAGGCAGTCGGTGCCAAAAATGTGGATGGCATGTTTGGGACTGCGCCGGGTTCTGCGCTCTCCGATTCTTATAATGTCTTTGTGGCCGAATATAGCAAGGTATACGGGGGAGTTCCTCCTTTACCCTTTATGACCAATATGTATGACGCAGTTATTGTGGTGGGGCTGGCGGCCAAGGCTGCGATGGGCAAAGGAGTCAAAGAGATCAGCGGGACCGTTATTCGTGATCATCTACGCCTGGTGGCTAATCCGCCTGGTGAGGTCGTAGGTGCAGGTTCTGCTGGGATGAAAAAAGCTGGAGAACTGTTGGGGGGTGGAAAAGAGATCAATTACGAGGGGGCATCCGGTTCGGTCGACTTTGATGAAAATGGGGATGTCATTACCCCTATCGAAATCTGGAAATTCAGCGGAGAGACGATTGTCACAGCGAGAATGGAGTACGATGTCCCGAAGATTTAAGGCCTCGTGAATACCACGGAGGCACGGAGAAAAGTTTTCTTCTCTTTCCTCCGTGTCCTCTGTAGTAAAACCCTGGAGCAGGAGCATGCTCAGGTTTCAGTCTCTTCCAGTTTGATTCCCTGAAGATTGCTTTGTCTCCTTAAATTTCCAGGGCATTCTTTTGTACCGCACAATCGGTCTGGATTTCACGAAGATACATCCCTTTTTCTTGAAAGGGAAGCCAGAAGAGATGAGCATACCGGAAACGGAGTTTAGCTACTTTGACTATTTTCTTCGTTTTTTTATGAAGTCGAGGAGTTAAAGAGTAGAGTAGCAGAGAAGCCATTTCCTTCGCTTCGCGCAGAGAGAGCCATACATCCGCAGCCTGTATAGCCTCCTCGAAAACAGATTTTGTGCCTGGAAACGGTGGCTGGGTATAGGTGAGTCGTGTGGCCAGCTTATCTACCAACTGCACATTCTTGACTTTAAAAGCTGGAATATAAAAAGAAATTGGCTGGTGGTCTTTCACTCGCTGTCGAGGGCGAAGTAAAGGGAAGAGGGTATAGAAATCGTGTAACGTCTTGTAAACCCTATCTGGAGTAGAGATTTCTACCAGAAACCGCCAGAAAGGTAAGTAGGTCCAGGTAGCAGTTCCAGCCGCCTGTGGTGGGTGAGAGATCGTATACGATACTTCTCGGTATTCTCCGTTTTTTTCTACCCATCCTCGTCCACATACCCGACACAGGTGTACCACGGTCATGGGCCGAAAGGGGAAGTCCCAGCCACAATTCGGACATTTGAAGGGGAGAAATCGGAGGGGTTGATAGGGAATCGTCGAGTGATCTCCTCTTACCCCAAGAGTTGACCGGTCAAAGCCTTTCTGGAGGACTCGATGGGCGAGGGCATCGAGCAGGAGATGGATAGGAGTTTGTTTATGGGTAAGCTCCACTGCAAAAAAGGGGAAATAGAGGAGGGCATACCGTTCACCTATTAAGGCCGATTTCTCCAGTTCTCGGATAACCGTCTCCTGTTCTTCTGCAGTTTCGATACTCTGCCTGACCTGGAGTACCGCTTCGCGAAGTGTTACGTTCTGCTCCACCAGCAGAGCCTCGGTTCCCATGGTAGGTTTATGAAAAGGCCAGAGTTTGAGGACCTGAGAGCGAATACCCAAAGAATGGAGTGGTAATGTCGAAGGGTCGAAGGCCGGAAAAGTTCTCTCCCAGGGGAAAGCTTGCAATTCTTTTCGATCTTCCCAGCCTAAGCCACCCAGAGGGCCTATCTGGTATCGTCGCGTAAACTGCCAGTGAAAGAGCATACCCTTCACATACCAGTAAGGCGCATAAATAAGGTGGGATGTCTGGAACTGAAAACTCTTTTTATATTTCCGACTTAGCGTTTTAGTGAGGGCTTGACCTACTTCCTCCCCAGTGCCACGAGGCTTGATAAAGAAAGCCTGGACCTGGTGTCGGCCGGTGGGTTTCAAGATGGAGCCACAGTATGCACAGTTAAAAACCGTCGCTTCTTCGGTGAGCTCTACCTCGGCACCGCATTGTGGGCAGGTTAACGCAATAGGCATAAGATTACCCTAGGAGGTTATCTTTTGCCCACAGTGATTGCAATAAATAGCCGAAGGGAGCACTTCCTGTTGACAATGGGGACATTGGGCCGTTTCACGCGTTACCCTGGCTCCACACATCATACAAAATTTGGCTTCTATTGGGAGATCGGTACCACATCTCAGACACCGATTCCCTATGATCATCTGATAGCCACATTGACTACAAAAACGAGCGGTATTGCTTACAGGGGAATGACATTTTGGGCAGACTGTCGTGTTCGGCCCCGCTCCAGCACTGGTCTGCAATGATTGTTGGAGCATGGTGGGAAGCATCATCCCCAACCCAGCGCCTAGACCGAGCCCCATCCCTAACCCGACCTTATCCTCCTCGACGCTGGTCGAAAGAGCGGCATCGCCTATCGCTTTGGCTACCTTAAATTTCATAAACCTGTCCAGGTCCCCCACGGCCCCTATTCCGCTTCGGTCATCTATCATTTTCTGTACTTCTGCGGGAGGGGTAATCGAGGTGACAAAAAGATCTTCAAGATGAATACCATATTTCTCGAAATCTCGCTGTACCCGAGCCTTTAAGGCCACACCAAGTTCATCGTAATGCTGGGGCAGATGGAAGATGGTATCGAGGATTTCGCCCAGCATATCATTGAATCGGGAGACAATGATCTCGCGTAAATAAGTCCCGATCTGCTCACTGGTTGCGATCCCTTCGGTACCTACCAGCGTATTGATAAAGAGCAGAGGCTGGAGGATGCGGATGGTATAAACCCCAAAGGCTCGGAGGCGTACTAAACCGAGCTTACTGTCCCGAAAGGCGACCGGTTCTCTTGTCCCCCATTTCAGGTTGGTAAAACTTTTCAGATTGACAAAATAGACTTCACATCGAAAAGGACTGGTAAAACCAAAAGGTAGAGACAGGAGTTTGGTTAACAAAGGGAGATTCAGGGTAGAGAGAGTATGTCTACCTGGACCCAAAAGGTCAAGCCCTTTCCCATCTCTGAAAAAGACGGCTGCCTGATTTTCCCGTACAATTAATTGGGCCCCAAATTTTATCTCTGCCGACCCACTCTCTGGAATACGATGCACCATCTCCAGGCCCGAGGGGTCAAACCACTCTAACACTTCTAAGAATACAGTCATACTCCTCCCCCTTACTCCATAGCTACAAACGAGATTCTGCTCTTCCTCTGATCACACCACCTGTTCAAGAGAATACCGCCCATATCAGCCAGGACTACACCCCCTTGAGAATCTGGTCACGTTTAGAAAGTTTTTGCTCCAGATGGTTCAGGGCTTTCTGTATCTCATTAAGAAGTGTGGATAGTTGTCCATCAGATTTTTTCCGGGCTAATTCTGCGATCGGTAGGCTCAGAGAGACGAGATCTTCCTTCAGAGAAGCATCAAACGCGAACAGCTCAGTTAAGACCTTTTCATCGACTCGCTCTGTCGCAAAGACCCCTGTATAACCTCTCGCCGCAAATAGGAGAGTACGGCCTATCTGATCTATCTGGCGAGTGAGATCATCGAGAGGTTTGAGATAGAGGAATTCTTTTTGGTAGGCCAGGGAAGTTTTCATCTTTTCGAGAGTGCTCCTCATCTCCTCTAATTGACGACTGAGAAGCATCCTGAGCTTTTTATCAGCATCACGAAAAGATTCCCGGTCCTGATATGATTGAATACCGGGCAGGATACGAGCTGTTTCCCGCAGGAGCTGTCCCAGCATTTCTTTGCTAAACTCCATGCTATCCTCCTCTATTTGCTGCTCATTTGGCCTCTGTTCTCTTTTTATATCGGAAGAATACGGAAAAACTTAAGAGTGGAGCGAGACTTTCCCCCTCTTTCATTCTTGAGGAACGGTAAAAACCGAAGAATCACTTTGAGGGCTATATGGTCTTCTCTAAGAGAGATTATTGGTCGTTTTACTCTTTGGTATGACAAACACATGGTAGTATGGAGAAGAAGCTACTGAGTCGTCAAGAAAAAAATGCTTTCTTCTCTCTAAATAGTATTCCTTAATTAATTCTATTCTCTCGCACACTGCACAAGGAGTTGTGCATATTGCACAACTCCTTGTGCACTACTTTTTTCTTCGATAAATCCTGTAATTTCATTTAGTCTAAAGAGTTTTTTTAATTTAAAGGCTTCTAAATTTGGGCATATCAGTCTACTCCTTAGGCAACCTTCTGAGATTTTTTCTTCTTAAGATACTGATTTTTATGGTTTAAAACCATCTCTACTCCTTTATTCTTTCTTGTGAAAACTCTGGCATAATCTTTGCCAGTTATAGAGCATGTCTTCGTAAATAGTTGTAAATAGTTTATATAAAAGTAGGAGTTTCTTCTTAACCTGAGGAACAATAATTAAAGAAAAACTAAGAGGAGGAGAGATCCATGAAAAAGTTGATAGCTGCTTTGTTGATTGCGAGTGCGCTGCTAGTTTCAGGTGTTTCTATCGGTATGGTTACCAGTTCATTAGTGGCAACAGCTTATGCTGGTGGTGGAGAAGGTAGCCGATAATACGCTCTTCCCGACCAAAAGTAGAAACCATCGCTAAAAGAGAAAAATAAAAAGGGTGCACCTCTAGGCACCTTTTTTATTTTCTATTTATTCTTTAATATACTCTTGACATTTTTTTTCTAGCCTGGCAGTATTGATTTATCCATTGATTGGATTAGCAAGAGATATTGGAAACTATTTTTCCGTGATCGGTGTCGTCACATTCTAAGCTCAACTATATATCTGTAAAGTTTAGAGGCAAGAAAGCTTACGAACTAGAGTGATAACCCCTTCTCCTATCTTGCCTATGATCTAAGGGGATAAATCAAAAATTTAAAAAGCCTTTTTTGAAGAATACCTTATAATGGACGATTTTTGTTATAAAAGAAGAGTGGCTAGATCTTTTTGTCAGGTCTTAGGATTGACTTTCCTTCTCACCCTATTTCTCTTGGCATGTTCCCAGGAATCTCCAAATCAAGGGAAAGAAGCTCCCTCAAAATCTATCAATCTATCATCTCCTGATTACAATCAAGAAAAAAAATCCCGGTATGGAGGTATTTATCGACGTCCTCTCGAAAATGAACCACTAACGCTCGATCCAGCTTTGATGACAGATATCTATGCTTTTATAGTGGCTAATGAAATCTTCGATGGTCTGGTTCAGTTTGACGCAGACCTCAATGTTCTTCCCGCCCTTGCCCAGTCATGGGAAGGAAGCAGGGATGGGCTGACCTGGACATTCCGATTGCGGGAGGGTGTAAAGTTTCATAATGGGAGATTACTTACTCCACAAGATATAGTGTACTCCTTTAGTCGATTACTGGATCCAAAGGTAAAATCTCCCAATGTTTGGCTCTTTGAGAGAGTAAAAGGAGCAAAAGAATATCTCCAGGGGAAGACCTCGACCGTTACAGGGATCGAAGTAGTAGATGAGCAAACGCTTAAGATCACTCTTGCCGAACCCTTTGCTCCTTTTATTACTTTGTTAGGTATGACTCAGGCGAGGATAGTGCCAAAAGAAGAGGTGGAAAAGAGAGGAGAGGGATTTGGGCGTCATCCTATAGGTAGTGGGCCTTTCCAATTTGTCCGTTGGGAGGAGAAAAAAGCGATTATTCTCCAGGCAAACTCGGAATATTTTGAAGGACGTCCCTATCTGGACGGTATCCATTTTATCCCTTTTAGTGGCTTAAGTACAGCGGAAATGGTACAGGAATTCCTAGCCGGAAACTTAGAAGATACTTTCGTTCCACCGGATAGGAGCAATGACCTGAGCAAAGATCGACGTTTTAAATTCGTAAAAAAGCCCACTCTGAGCCTCTTGCACATAGGGCTAAATAATACTATCCCCCCTTTGAATAATCGGAAAGTAAGACAAGCGCTGAACTATGCGATAGACAGAGTGCGGATTAATAGAGAGCTCCGTCAGAATCGTTTTGAAATTGCTACGGGTATTTTGCCTCCAGGGATGCCTGGATATAACCCTGAACTCAAAGGGTATCCTTATAATCCCCACAAGGCAAAACAGCTCCTTGCAGAGGCAGGATATCCAGAAGGAAGAGGCTTACCAGAACTCGAACTCTGGACGAGCGCAAGAACAGCGGTTGTCAGGGAAGAGCATGAGGCTATTCAAAAGGATCTTGCTGCTCTTGGGGTAACCGTCCATCTCAAATATGCCCCAGATTGGCCCACCTTTCTCGAAATGCTGACGCAAGGGAAAGTCCCCATGTACCGCTATGCGTGGTATGCGGACTTCCCGGATCCGGATAACTTTCTTTATGTCCTGCTCTTTTCAGAGAGTCCCAACAATTACGCTCGGTACAAAAATCCGAAGGTCGATGCCTTGCTGACCCAGGCCCGAGCTGAAACGGACTATTTACAACGGATCAAACTCTATCGTGAAGCGGAAGATCTGATTATGCAGGACGCTCCATGGATTAACCTTGTCTATTATACCTACGAACAGCTTTTCCAGCCTTATGTGCAGGGGATAGAAGTCAATGCGCTTGGCGAAATATCTATTCCCATGAAAAAAATCTGGCTCGACAAACCCAACGGCGAAATAAGTAGCGCATTACGGTAAACAGCGTTCTCTCCCTTTTCCAGCAGTCATCTCCGGACGAAATACCTCTCCTTTCCTTACGACCCTTCTTCCACTTCTTTCTCAACTGGAAGAAAAGCTTTTCGCATTTGCACAACTCAAATATGCTTGACAGGACGAGAATAAACCGCATACTCTACTGGAGTAAACAGCTCTGAGTATCTCATTATCAACTCTCTATTATTCTCTAAATTCAGCGCGAGTAAATCTCAGAATGATAAGGAGAATTACCTCGCTATGAGTACCCTGTCCATAAGGAGGATATCATGAGAAAGGTTTGTTCCGCGCTACAAACACTTTGGTTTATTGGTCTCCTGACTCTCATTGTGCTCATTCCAGCCAGTGAGGCCGCTCGGGAGGATACCATCGTAGTAGGACTGCTCGCAGAACCAGTAACTTTTGACCCTGCACAGGCTACTGATCTCAATACCACGCGGGTGATCAAGCGTATGTTTGAAGGGCTGGCTGCACAGGAACTCGGGAGTTACAAGATTATTCCTGGTCTAGCTGCTTCCTGGACCATTTCTCCTGACCGTCTATACCTTTACTCTTCGGGAAGGAGTAACTTTTCATGATGGGACCCCCTTGAATGCAGAGGCAGTGCAATTCTGCTTTCAGCGACAGATGGATCCGGACAATCCCTATTATAAAACCGGAGTGTATGCGTATGCCAAAGGCTTTTTGGGAAATGTCCAGCAGGTAGAAGTGATGGATCCTTTGACTGTTCGGGTAACCCTCAAGTCTCCGCTCGCCCCTTTTATTCAATACTTAGCTCATCACTCCCTGTACATCTATAGCCCAGCAGCTCTGAAGAAGTGGGGCAAAGAGATGGTCAAACATCCGGCTGGAACGGGCCCATTTCTCCTGGAAAGCTGGGAACCAGGGGTGAAGGTGACCCTGATGCGTAATCCTCACTATTGGGGCGGAGCACCAAAACTCGAAAGGATCATCTACGTGCTTTGATAAGATAAGTATGTTTACCGCTGTAGCTGGGGTTAGTCTCCCGGTCTTTTGGACCGGGATTATGTTAATACTCGTTTTTGCTGGAAGACTCCGCTGGTTTCCCACCGCCGGCATGTATGCTCCGACAGGTGGTGATTGGCTTGACCTGCTCCATCATCTCGTGCTACCAGCGATCACGCTAGGTACCGCTTCAGCGGCAATCCTTGCTCGTATGACTCGTTCCAGTATGCTCGAAATTATTCATCAAGATTACGTGCGTACAGCGCGAGCAAAAGGGGTAGCCGAGCGAGCCGTGATTGTCCGTCATGCGTTGAAAAATGCAGCAATCCCAGTGGTGACTGTTTTAGGACTTCAGTTTGGCTATCTGCTCGGAGGAGCGATTCTCACCGAAACGGTATTCTCTTGGCCAGGATTAGGTTCTATGATGGTGCGGGCCATTCAGGCCAGGGATTATCCTCTGGTGCAGGGGGGAGTATTATTTATTGCCAGCACTTTTGTTTTAGTGAATCTGCTGGTAGATATGGTGTATACCTTTCTGGATCCCCGTATTCGTTACTAGGAGGGATAAAAGGTGAGAGCAGGTATCTTCAGCATTTTTCTTAAGAATCGACTCGCTGTGATAGGGCTCTTGCTTGTGGTGTTCATGAGTATCTGTGCAGTGCTGGCTCCCTATCTTGCCCCCTTTGATCCCAATTGGATTGATACGCGGAATCGACTTGCTCCTCCAGCGACAACCGGACACTGGCTAGGAACCGATGAATTTGGACGGGATATGCTGAGTCGTTTATTGTGGGGAGCTCGAGTGTCACTCTTTGTTGGGATTTCCGCTACCCTTATCGCCTTGATTCTCGGGAGTGGATTGGGATTAGTCGCCGGGATTGTCGGAGGGAAAATTGATATGCTGATCATGCGGTTGATTGATATCTTGATGGCCTTTCCCTATTTTCTCCTCGCCATCGCGATCATTGCCGCATTTGGACCGGGGCTGCTCAATGGGATGCTTGCGGTGGCAGTAGTCAATATCCCGGTTTTCGCCCGGATTGTGCGTGGAACTGTTCTCTCCATTCGTGAGATGGAGTATGTCGAAGCAGCTAAAGCTCTGGGAGCCAGCTCCTATCGTATTTCTTACTGCCATATTCTGCGTAATGCCCTCGCCCCTATTATTGTGACTGGAACACTCACCGTAGGGTGGATGATTGCTGCCTCTGCTGGCCTGAGTTTTCTTGGTCTTGGGGTACAACCTCCTACTTCAGACTGGGGGACTATGCTCAGTAATAGCCGTCAATATATGAATGTCGCTCCGCATGTTGCTGCTTTTCCTGGTTTAGCTATCTTTAGTACGGTGCTCGGTTTTAATTTGCTAGGAGATGGACTGCGGGATGCACTTGATCCGCGTTTGAAGGTGTAAAGTTACTTACTAAAAAGGATCTGAAAAAGCCCTGGAGGAAAAGATGTCTCACTGGTGTAAATCCTTTGTTCTCTTTTTATTTATTGGAATTCTTTGGGAAGGTTTTCTGGACCGAACTTCCCTACCAATTGCTGATCTATATGCAGCCGCTTTCTTTCGATCAGAATCGAAGAGCTCTACGCACTCACCTGATCCCGATACGAGAGTCATTCTCTTTTTTGGTGATAGTTTAACTGCCGGGTATGGAGTAGATCCCGAGCAGGCATTTCCTGCCTTGATACAACAAAAAATCGATGCGCTCCATTGGCCATTTCGTGTGATAAATGCCGGAGTGAGTGGGGAAACTACGGCGGCAGGTTTGCGGAGAATTGATTGGGTCTTGCAACGGAAAATCGACCTGATGGTGCTGGAATTGGGTGCTAATGATGGGTTGCGTGGCTTTCCTCTGGAGACGACCAAACGCAACCTGAAAGCGATTATTGAGCGCACAAAAACCAAATACCCGGAAGCGCAAATTGTGCTCGCTGGCATGCAACTTCCGCCAAATTTGGGACTGGATTATACTGCCCAGTTTCGTTCCCTCTATCCAGAGCTGGCTAAAGAGTACAACCTTCCCCTCATTCCTTTCTTGCTGGAAGGGGTAGGAGGGGTACCCGCGTTGAATCTTCCAGATGGCATTCATCCTACTCCAGAAGGGCATAATATTATTGCGGAAAACGTGTGGAAGGTTGTAAAACCACTCCTCGAGTCGGGGCTATAGGCTCTGAGGGAGTTTCTATATCTCCGCACGGAGTATTTCTAAAGGAGGAGAGTTATGGATCCCTTTGCTGCTCAGGATACCAAGAGTTATGGTTAACCCACATACCAGCCCAACAGCAACCAGCAGAGGCTCCCAGGCAAGCGTAAAATCCACCTCAAAGACAAAGTGGGTCAAAGCCCAGGTGCTCCCCACGGCTAAAAGCAAACCTGTTATCGCTCCGAAGCTTCCCAAAAACAGATATTCCAGGATCATGATATGCTGTACTTGACGGCGCGTGGCGCCTAAGGTTCTTAACAATACACTTTCTTGGACCCGCTGATACCGGCCACTTACGATCACTCCCGTCAGCACAATTATCCCGGTGAGGATACTTAAGAAAGCCATTGTCCGAATTACCAGTGCTACTTTATCTAAAATAGTGTGGGCAGTGGTTAAAATAAGTTGAAGATCAATAACGGACACATTAGGAAACCGGGTAACCAGTGCCCGCTGGAAGGCAGCACTTGCTGCTGAGGAGTCCGCCCGGGTGACAAAAACGTGAAATTGGGGAGCATACTCTAACACACCAGGAGGAAAGACCACAAAAAAATTCGGACTCACCCGCTGCCAGTCAACCGCTCGTAAACTCCCGACTTTCGTCCTGATCGGGATACCCTGGACATCAAAAACCATTTCATCCCCAAGCTGGACCCCTAACTCTTGGGCAATCTCTTCCTCCACGGAGATAAAAATGGTCTGGTCAGAGGCTGTGTGCTGCCATTGGCCGGCCACGAGGGTTTCGGTATCAGCCAAGTGGGCTCTATAAGTCGAACGATATTCCCGCAGGAGAGCCCACTCGGATATTTTGGTACTTGGGTCACTGCGGATTTGGGCAATGGTTTTTCCCTTAAGAGCGGCTATACGCATAGGAACAATGGGTACCTGCTGGAGTAGGGGCATTCCAAAATCCATTAGCAGTTGTGCTACCGCTGTTTGTTGATCCCTCTGAATATCGATAAGTACCATATTAGGCTGCTCTGTGCTGTTTATACTGGTGATACTGGTGAAGAGAGCGGTTTGGGTAAGATAGAGAGTAGTGATGAGACAGGTCCCTAATCCCAGAGTGACGATGACCAGCACAGTTTGATTGTGAGGACGATAAAGATTCGCCAGGCCTTGTCGCCAAATATAGCTCCAGGAAAAAGGGAAATACCGTCGGATAATGTACATGAGTGCTTTGGCTACCAAAGCTAGCAAAACAAAAGCCACACCGATTCCACCGGTAAACCATAATCCATGCCCCCAGTATTTGGTTTGAGTGTGAGCAAATAGAGCAATACTGAGGACAATAAGACCATAACACAGCCAGCGCAGGGGATCCTGGGGAACAGATCCTGGTTCTTCATAGGGTTTGCGCAAGGCGAATAGCGGAGAGACCTGTCGAATGCTGAGGAGGGGTAACAGAGCGAAAAGCATGGTGAAGCTTACACCAACACCCATTCCCTGTATAATCGCTTTTCCCGAGAGTGCAAAACCTGCGTTCAGCGGCAGAAAATCGGCTAAAAGTCTTGGAAATAAGGCCACTATTCCTATTCCACCCCCTACACCAAGTATGGATCCAAGCATCCCCATAGCAGTGGCCTGAATAAGGTAAATCAAAAAGGTCTGTTTTGCCAAAGCTCCTAGACTCCGCAAAACAGCAATGGTGGGCAGTTTTTGTTTGACATAGGTGTGGATTGAGCTTGCCACGCCGATACTACCCACAAGCAGGGCAATAAAACTCCCCAGATTTAAAAAACGATAAAGATTGGCAAGGGCGTCTCCCAGATTGTCCTTTCGGGTTTCTACCGTCTCGTAACGTAAATGATATTGAGTGAGTTGAGGTTGAAGAGATTTGACCAGTTGGGTGATATCTCGTTCCTCTGGAAAATGGAAATAGACTCGATAAGAAACACGACTTCCCTGCTGGATGAGTTTAGTTTGTTCAAGATACTCAAATGGAATGTAAACACGGGGAGCAAAGTCACTTTGAAGGACAATTTCTCCCGGGATTTTTTGTAATCTGCCAGCAATGCGAAAGCGCAAAGCTCCTATCTGAATCAGATCACCTACCTCGGCTTCAAACTGGAACAGCAGGTTTTCATCTACCAGAGCATATAGACCTGTCCGGAAGGTCTTCGCGGCTGACTCTGGTACAGTCTGTAAGGTTCCATAATAAGGAAAGTCTCCGGTCAGGGCACGAACCTGAACCAAACGAGTCCCTCGATTTTCAGGGAAATAGACCATAGAGGCGAAACTGACCTGTCGAGATTGTTTTCCCCCAATCGCTTTGATCAACGCTTCTACGTCTGGAGGGAAGGATTGGCGGCTGCTCAGCACCAGATCTGCTCCTAGGAGCGTTTTAGACTGTTCATTGATGCTTTGCTCCATGGTAGCAGCAAATGTACCAATAGCGACCAGAGCAGCAATCCCTATGATAACGGAAGAAAGGAATAACAAGAACCGTTTGCGATGACTCCGACTGTCCCGCCAGGCCATTTTTATCGACCAGCTTAAAGACCATTTTTTCATAACGGAGACCATGCTGTGGCGGGAATATCGGCAATAATCTCTCCTCGCCGGAGATGAATAATCCGTTGTGCTCGCTGAGCCAGTTCAAGATTGTGGGAAACTAACACGAGCGTTGTACCCGCTTCTTTGTTCAACTCAAACAAGAGATCTTGTACCTGTGCACTGGTTTCTGCATCGAGATTCCCGGTCGGTTCATCGGCGAACAAGATTTTCGGTTGATGAATAAAAGCTCGGGCCAATGCTACCCGTTGTTGTTCACCTCCGGAGAGTTGTAAAGGGTAATGATGAAGACGATGGCCTAAACCGACACGAGTAAGCAAATCGATAGCCCGGGTCCGCACGTGCTTTTCCTGCCGGAGTTCGAGAGGAACCATCACATTTTCCAGGGCAGTCAGAGTCGGAATCAGTTGGAAATTTTGAAACACAAAACCAACCAGTTCAGTACGGAGCAGAGCACGTTCATCTTCGTCAAGAGTATTTAGTTCAATCCCATTGAGGACTACTGAACCAGCACTACAGTAGTCTAGGCCAGCACATAGGCCGAGCAGGGTGGTCTTCCCACTTCCAGAGGCTCCTACAATAGCACAACTTGTCCCCGCTTCTATAGAGAAAGTAACATCTTTTAGTACGGTCAAAGAGCGATCACCATTTTGATAAATTTTGCTCACGTGTTGGACATCCAAAATAATCGATTTCGTCATGCTCGCTTCTCATGGGTATCGGTAAAGACAAGGACAGGTGCCATCATTCCTTTATCCTGACTTCGTGATCCCTTTGGTCTTTATCTCACCCTCAATATCCTCCAACAGCAAAAGGTCCTCTATGGTTTGACGACGACGGATCAGTCGCGGTTGTCCCCCTTCGATCAAGATCTCTGGAGCATATGGACGACTGTTATAGTTACTCGCCATACTGGCTACATAGGCTCCGGTATCGTGAAACACCACCGTGTCTCCTACCTGGATCAGGGGTAAATCTCTTGGGGTGACCACCCCTCCTTCTTCTTGGGTGAAGACATCACCAGATTCACAGAGGGGACCCCCAATTACTGTAGGCTGGGTTGGCCCAGTGGCGATCACTCCTTCTGGTTTGACCACTGATATGGCATGATAACTCCCGTACATCACCGGTCGCATTAGATCATTAAAACCGGCATCAACCAGGGCAAAGTAATTCCCTCCTACCATTTTGGTAGCCAGAACTTTGGCGAGCAGGAGACCAGCTTCCGCTACCAGATAGCGTCCTGGTTCGATCTCCAGATGGATGGCATGTCCTACATACTCCTCAATTCGCTTGCGAGCTGTATCCCAAACCTGAAAATAGGCTTGGGTATCAATCGGCTGTTCTCCTGAGCGATAAGGAATAGGGAGACCACCTCCGGTCGAGATCGCCTGGATATCTCGCCCCAGAACTTGCACCTGCTTTACCATGGCATCAGCCACCTGTTTGAGATGATCGAAATCTGCTCCTGAGCCGATATGCATGTGGAGTCCTATCAGTTCCAGGTCATATTCATCGATCCGTTTGAGGGCTTCTGGCATATTTTCATACCAAATACCATGCTTACTCGAGGGACCACCGGTATTGGTTTTGCGGCTATGACCATGGCCAAAGCCGGGATTGACCCGACACCACACCTTATGCCCACGTTTATGTTGACCAAGTTGAGTGAGCATATCTTCCGATCCGGCATTGACCGGGATGTTCAGTGCAATAACTCGCTGAAGAGTAGCTTCATCGATGATATCGGCTGTAAAGATCAGATCAGAAAATTTTCCAGCTCCCGAGTATCCAGCCCGTAGGGCTCGTTCTATCTCTCCCAGCGATACGGCATCGACACTGACCCCTTCCGCCCGCATCAGGCGGAGGAGGTGGATGTTCGAGTTGGCTTTCTGGGCGTAGCGTATGGTATCGAAAGATCTGAGTGTATGAATTTGTCTGCGGATAATATCGGCAAAGTAGACATAACACGGTGTCCCGTATTCCCGAACTAATCGCTGGACCAGAGCCGGATCGACTACCTTCATGGTTCTCCCCTTCTTCGTTGCATTCCACTTACGATTTCTCTCCCGTTTTTGGAGAAGATAGAAAAAGCATACTTCCTAAATATCCACCTAAATTTCCCAATGTCAAGCTGAGTAACAGGGGACCTCTCTTAAGAAGTGCTACAGAGCCACCCAATGTTTCGCGGATGACCTTACAGGCTAGAATATAAATGCTACCGAATAAAGATGCGCATAATGTCATTATACAAGGCAAGCAGCATCAAGGAGATAAGGAGCACTAGCCCGATTTGCTGAACCTTCTCCAGGGTACGTACGTTCAGTGGTCGGCCCCGGATCCCTTCGATACAGAAAAAGAGAATATGTCCCCCATCGAGAATAGGAATGGGGAAGAGATTCAATATGCCTAAACTAATGCTAAGGAGAGCCGTGAGGTTGGCCAGGGGAAGAAAACCCTCCTTCGCTTGACTTCCGATCATGCCTGCAATACCAACCGGACCGGCTATCGTGCTGGCGGAAATTTTTCCTTGGATCAGTTTGATGATACTGACTAAGGTAAGCTGGATAATCTGTCCGGTGCGTTCCACTCCTTTGCCCAGAGCGGTCAGGGGATTATAGCTCACCATCGTTTCCTGAGGAGCGATACCGATTTGTCCGATCTCCAGATCCTCCCCAAAGATATTCTTGACCTGTTTTTGCTGGGGAACAACCGGAATAGTAATCAGTTCCCCATTCCGCTCTACCTGGACGGCGAGTTTTTTATTAGCACTGGCTTGGATAATTTCTACCAGATCAGTCCACTCGTTGATCGGTTTCTGGTCAATGGCCACAATACGGTCCCCCACCTGGAGACCGGCTTTGAGGGCTGGAGAGTCTGGGAGTATCTCGCCAATAACTGTGGTCAAGGACGGAACACCGAGGGTAAAAATCACTGCAAAGATGAGTATTGCCAGGAGCAGATTGAAAAGAGGACCAGCGATTACCACAGCCAGTTTGCTCCGCACTGGTTGATTCAAAAAGGCATTTTCTTGCCGACTATCCACTTCGCGCGGGTCATCTCCGACCAGCTTCACATAACCTCCTAACGGAAGTGCAGAGAGCCGATATTCGGTCTCTCCAAGACGCATTCCAACGAGTTTAGGACCAAACCCGAGAGAAAATATCTCCACACCGATTCCCATCCGTTTGGCGGCTAAAAAATGCCCAAGCTCATGGATAAAGATTAACAGGCCAAATACAATAATTACAGCGATTGCAGTCATCTCTAGTTCTCCTAGTTCGTCGTGCTTGCCTCCTGCAGGGGAGCGCAGGGAGTCCAATCTGTTATCCTGGAGCAAAGCGTAGGGTAGTCCATTCGTCACCCTGGATTATGGCCGTGGAAGTGCCTGAGAAGGGGTGATAATTTCTATACCGGGAGGAATATCAAAATGGAAGAGGTCAGGGGAAATGTCAACATTGACTTGGATATTCGTAAACCGAAGAGTGGTAACATTCCCCACAAAGTCGATCATCTGACTCTCCACAATATTAAAGGTCTGTGGATCAAAACGTAAGACAAGTTCCTGGAGAGTCGGATGTGGATCTTTGGGGATCAGCCTGAGGGCAGGGTTTTCATCCCCCCCTGGGGCAGCCTCTATGTGAAAAATATCCTCTAATTTCCCCTTCCCGGCTAAAAAGAGCATAGGGGAACGCGCTTGAAAGAGTTGCTCAATCGGTTCCTGAATCACCTGTTGCTCGCCTGGAAGATAAAACCATAAGGTATGCCCATCACTGACCAGTAACTGTTTTTCCCCTTGCTGGTATTCCCAGCGCATCATCCCCGGTTTCTTGATAAAAACTACTCCTCCGCTTTGCTGCTCTTCTCCTAGCGTCTTGACAAGAGTGATCTGCTGAAAATGAGCCTGCAAGCTTTGGGTTTCCTCATACCGTTGCTGAACTCGTCGAATGAGTTCCGAAAGCCCCTTATCCTCTCCTGCCCATACGGGTAGAAGCAAGCCTATAATCCATAGCCCACTGCACAATCCCCAACCCAGGTAGCGAGGGATATACTGGCACCCAAGAGACGTTCCTCTCTCTCTCCCACGGCTACCATACCGTTTTCTTTTGCACATCTGTTTTGTCATGCCTAATATACTACCTTGCTAACAGTTTTTTGACAAGAGCCACATTTTCAGTATGACCGGTCATATTTGCCGTAATCTTTCCACACACGAGTTTTCCTGCGAGATAGATATCGCCAAGAATATCGAGAATTTTATGCCGTACAAATTCATTGTCAAACCGGAGTTGGGTATTCAGCACCTTTTCATCGTCAATCAGGATGAAGTTATTTAAACGTCCTCCTCCCACCATCCCTTGTTCATGCAATTTCTCGATATCACGGAGAAAGCCAAATGTCCGGGCTGGAGCAATTTCCTTTTTAAAATGTTCTTCCCCTTGATAGTGAAAAGTAAATTCTTGTTTGCCAAGGGGAGGAGGATAATGGAGGCGATAGGTGACACTCAGGTGCTCTGCCGGTTCGATCAGGATATATTTGGTATCCTCTCTCTGCTCTCCTATGATACACGGAGCCTCAATATACCATTCTTCCGCTTCTTCTTCCTGCTCTTGAATTCCTCCCTCTTCCACCAGGCGGCAAAAATCGCGAGCAGAGCCATCCATAATAGGGACTTCTCCACTGATTTTTAGCAGGAGATTGGTGATCCGATACATATGCAGAACGGCCATGATATGTTCTACGGTCATGGCCATAGCCATCCCTTTTTTTAAGGTGGTGGCAAAATCGGTAGAATGGACAAACTCAGCGGTAGCTGGCACGATCTCCCCACTGGTAATATCGACAAAATTGATCCCACTGTTCGGCGGGAGAGGGCTTAAGATCAACCCTGTCTTAATCCCCGATTGGAGCCCTTGTCCATACAGGACAACACTCTTCTTAAGCGTTCGTTGATAACGCTTCTCAACGGAACGGAATTTTCCTAGACGAATATCAAGAGCACTGAGCTTTCTGCGAAAGCTTTGTTCAGACATCTGTAAGGTCTGGGCAGCGAGTGGGACTTGCCAGTGTTGTTTTTGAAGATGGTAAAGAAAAAACTCCTTTTCCCACGCTCGTTTGGCTTCTTTGTAGGACTCGAAACCTTCAAAGGGCGACCCTTCCGTAGAGAGCACCTGTCTACAGAGCGACATGGGAAGTTCTTTCGGTCCAATTCGTGACACGGGTACCGTCAGAACTATCCGCTCAATGATGTTTTTGAGTTCTTTGACATTCCCTGGCCAGTCAAAATTGACCAGGATGGCCATCGCTTCATCTTCAAACTTCTTTGTTCGCTTCCCGTATTTTCGGCAGTACACTTCCAGAAAGTGATTTGCCAATAAAGGAATCTCTTCTCGCCGTTCCCGGAGAGGAGGAAGCACAATTTCTTCCGATGCAAAGAGTTCTGCCAGAGGTTTGAAGATTTTCCCTTTCTGTAGGGCAGTCTGCAAGGGGATATTGGAAGCGGCAAAGATCCGTTCTATACCCTGTACTCTCTGCAAACACTCCCATACATATTCCTGGACATTGCTTTTCATACTATCAATTTCATCCAGAAAGAGTGTCCAGCTCTCGGAAAATGTGGGAAAGAGAGTTTCTATCTGCTCAGTACCAGTGAGAAGAGCGCAATTGATCTTATGCCAAACTCCCCGCGTTCCACTCTCTTGGTAAATGAACCGGGCAATCAATTCTTTTCCTGTTCCCTGTTCACCACTCAGAAGCACCGGTTCGCGGTGACGAGCCATCGTGGTAATAAGACGGTGGAGCGCTAGCAATCGACCCGGGGTACCAATAAGCTGATCCTCTTCTTCTTGCTCTTCTCGCTCCTCTTGTGTCAGGCGTTGTTGCTCGAGCGCCTTGTTCACCACCTGGAGTATCTCATCAAGAGAGAGAGGTTTCTCCACATAATCGAAGGCCCCAAGCTGAGTGGCTTTGACCGCTGTATCGATGCTTCCATGGCCAGACATCACGATGACTGCTAAATCAGAACGAAATTCCTTGATGGCTTGCAGGGTCTGAATCCCATCCATCCCGGGTAACCAAATGTCCAACAATACAAGATCTGGCGATTTGGATTTGACGATGTCCAGTCCAGTTCCTCCATCTTCAGCAAGTAAAACCTGAAAGCCCTCGTCAGACAAGATTCCTTCGAGGGAACGTAAAATACTCGTCTCGTCATCAATAACGAGGATGCGACCTTTCTGCAACCTGCATTCTCCTTTCTTCCTATCAAGCCATTTTTCTGCTCAGCACCGAGATTCTTCCCCTTTGCGATAGTATACCATCTTTATTTAATTATTCAGGAGATCGGCAATTCGATGATGAAGGAAGCTCCCTGAGGATGATGATCTTTCACCTGAATCGTTCCATTATGATCTGCGATGATGCGATTTACAATAGCCAGACCGAGACCAGTGCCCCGTTTTTTGGTAGAAAAATAGGGCAGGAAAAGCTTGGCTTTGTGTTCTGCCGGAATGCCAGATCCCGAATCGCTTACTTCGATACGTACCCGGTGGTATTGGAAGTCCGGGGTCGTTTTAATTTCGATTCGTCCCTCTCCAGCCATCGCCTCCACGGCATTTTCTAGCAGATTGATAAATACCCGCTTCATCTGATCGCGATCTACCTCCAGGGACGGGACTTTAGGATCGAAATGACACACAATATCCAGATGTTTGTGTGATCCACGATACAACATCACCACCTCTTCGATCAGATGATGCAGGTCATTGGGGGTCGGATGTGGTTCAGGCATACGGGCAAAATGAGAGAATTCATCTACCAGAGCTTTCATTTCCTCAACCTGTCCAATAATGGTGTGGGTACACTCTTCAAAGACAATCGGAAAATCTGGGGCTTTTTCTTGATATTTTTTGCGCATACGTTGAGCAGAGAGTCGAATGGGAGTGAGGGGATTTTTGATCTCGTGAGCAATCCCCTGGGCCACCTCACGCCAGGCTGCTGATTTCTGGGCTTTGATTAATTCCGTTAAATCGTCAAAGACGAGCACCATTCCTAAGTAGTGCTGAGAATAGTCACGGAGCAGCGTGATGTTCACAATAAGAGTCAAGAGCCGTCCCCCCACTAACACTTGGATCTGGTCTTCAATACGTTCCCGGTGTCCTTCGCTCATCTTTTTTACCAGAGCGCGGATAGCATTGAGATGAGCTGCATCAAAGACCCGTCGATAATTGGCTCCCCGCACTTGTTGACCATCCAGACCCAAAATCATCTCTGCCGACTTATTAATCGTAGATACTCGTCCATACTGATCGATTGAAATGACGCCGGTGGCAATATTCTCGAGTACTGCTTCCATATAACTTCGCCGTTCTTCGAGTTCACGGTTTGTTTGCCACAACCCCTCATTGACCCGTTCGATCTCTTTCTTGCTCTCCTGAAGATCAGCAGTCATCTGATTGAAGGAATCGACCAGCATACCAATTTCATCATTGCTCTCCGCGTGAATACGGAAATCGAGATGGCCTTCCGCTATCGCTCGTGTTCCCTCGGCTAACTGTTGAATAGGGGTCGTAATCCCTTTTGCTAGATAGATACCAAACCAGGTTGCCGAAAAGATAATCAATAAGGTAATAGTGAGAAAGGTCAAGATATAGCCAAACTTAATCGGATTCTGAAGAATTTTGAGCTGTCGATATTCTTCAAAGGTGGTGGTGATAGAGCGCATCTTTTTGACCAGACTATCCAGGATAAGGTAATTGACCACCACTACGCCGATAACTTTCCGATTCTCCGGAGCATAAATAGGCACTGCTCCCCGAATGATATCCCCTGGACCTACAGCCCGGATATCAGCGAATTCTTCCCCCGCATACAAAACACGATTCAAGAGGAGGGAGTAATCAGTTGCAGCAAGATAACTCCGTAACGAAGGGGTAAAGCTGGAAGCCCTTCGGGTACGATTCGGAGCAAAAACCTCTACCCCATCCACCATCAATTCCTGTTGGCGTTGTTCAATCATCGCCTGTAAAACGGCCTCGTTGCCAGGAGTGAGAAAATCGTTTTCTCCTAAGATTTGGGCCAGGTTTCGCGCAATGTGCAAGGCATTCTTTTCGGTCGTACGATAATAGGTTTGGGCCACATCCAGTGATTCCTCAAGGGATTTTTCGACCTGTGAGTTAAACCAGTTGCCGATGCTACTCGTGATAAAACGACTGGCAAATACGAAGAGAAGCACAGAGGGAATAAGAGAGAATCCGACAAAGGCAGCAACGAGTTTAGTTCGAAACTTTGACCCGATCATCTTCCCTTTGTGCTCAAAGTACAGCTTGACCAGATTGCGCAAGACCAGCAACATCAATACTATAAGCAAAATGATATTGATGTTGACCATGGTAAAGACCGCAATATTATTGGCCACCGGTGATGGCACCGAGAGGGTTTGCAGGTAATTTTCCAGGAGAGTCAACAGGATTACTAAACAGAAAACCCCTATGATAATCCAGCGATTGCGTTGCTTTTTCTTCCGAAGCGCATCATCAGAGGGGAACAAGGATTGCGGGGATGGAGGGGAAACGGCCGCTGGTGTGCTTTGCCACATAATTTAACCCTTATTACTTCACCCAGGCTTTGCTATTTTCGGGAACTCCAGGTTTCGTTACTAAAAAGGAAAGGAGCCGATTCAACCCAATTTGTGCTGCGTTGTCCAAAAGAGAGGAAAAAAAACAGCGGTTTCAAAGGAAAGGAAAATTCCACCGTTTTAATCTCCACCTTCATTTTTACATAATATTCCGCACCGATTTGTAATATGTAGACTGGCACAATAGGCTCAGCAAAGAGCATAGACATCCACCGTCTTACTTCGGCGAGATCCTTAGTGGTGCGGTTACTCCTGACTACCCCATTGGCTTGAACAAAATAAAATTCTTTCTTTAACGGATCGTATTTTACTTGATGCTGGATCTCCCTTGCAACCACTTCCTCATCAAACCAGAAGCTCTTCTTTTGATGGAGTTTCAGATAATAGATGAACGTTGTTGGAACCCCACTTTCAATAGCCTCAAGCACTTCTGGTGTAAAACCCCCTTTGACCCGTGCCGAAAGGAGTAAGGCCCGATCATCATTGGTAACGAAAATATCAGTAATGGCCGGTTCGTTTGATGTCGCAAAAACTACAGAGGATACAATACCGACAAGGAGCGCTATGAGAGCTCCAAATAGTACCTTTCGCACCATGCTCTCCCCTCCCTGAACCACACACATATTGTCTATATGAGTATTTAATGCCTGCATTGAGCCATAATTTTCCTCATCATAGCGAAACAACCACATGAAAGCAAGTAAATTTTCCATTTTTCTGAGCCGCCTGTCTACCCGATTCCTTATTTGTACCCACCCTTTGTCATTCCATCTCGCCTCACAAGGCCAGATCATTTGGCCTCTTTGCAAGAGGCATTTTTTGGAAGATAAGCTTATGCGCCTGTTGCAATTCGTTTACTGCCGCATCAAAAAAGGTATCCAAACGTTCCTGCATCTCTGGCGATAACCTGATCAGGGTCGAACGGGAGTCAGCAGGATTTGGTTCTTCATGAAGAAACCCTTCTTGGATCGCCTTTTCAATATATTTTCGTGCGGTAACCGGGCTTTTGATGTATTGCATAAATTTTAGAGCATCCGGTCGTTTTACCGGTTTCCCGGCTTTCCAAATTCTGGTAAATAAATCCCAATAAGCGGCTAAATAAAAATCCGTATTCCCTTCAAACACTTTTAGCCAATGCAGGCTAACTCTATCGAGCATATTAAGATATTCTCGGTGTTGCTCATGACTGTAGCGGAACGGCATAAAGCTCTCTTATCCTTCCTGAATAGAAACAGAGCCTTGTTCGGAAAGTCCATAAATTCAGCCTTATACCCACCTGTAGGCTTAATATGTCAGTATAAATGTACCCAAAAATGAATGCAACAATTTAGGCAAATTCTTTTGGGGTTGATTTTTCCTTTACTTTCCTCTATGCTTACGCGGAGACTAACATAGTGGATAGCGGTCAGTGGACAGGGCTCAGAAAAACTTTTCCTGGCCATGGAGTACTGTCCCCTGATCACTCATCAGACCGAGGATAATGTTCTTATCTGGAGTCTCAGAGAGAAGAGGTTGTCCTTTATCTCTCTATAAGAAATTTTGTTCTTGCAAGTCAAGGTTTGCCTTTTGAACTCACCACTGCCAATAGGCTGGAGAGGAGTGATATGCAGTGAATAAGGTAGAATTATGTTATCTCTCGGCTACTCAACTGCTTACCATGATACAGCAGCGAACCCTCTCTCCTGTAGAGCTTATGGAAGCTGTATTATCGCGGATAGAACATCTCCAACCACACCTGAATGCATTTACTATCGTCTGTTCAGAAGAAGCGCGAAAAGCGGCTCAGGAGGCCGAAGCTGCCATTTTGCGTGGAGAAAGTGTAAAACCGTTGCATGGCATTCCCTTTTCGGTTAAGGACCTGGTCTGGACCAAGGGTGTACGCACCACATTTGGATCGTATATTTTTGAGCATCATGTCCCTTCAGAGGATGCTCCTTGTGTCCAACGACTCAAGGAAGCTGGAGCCATCCTGATCGGAAAGACCACCACGCCCGAATTTGGTCATAAAGCGATTACTGATAGTCTCCTTTTTGGAGTGACCCGGAATCCCTGGAATTTAGAACGGACACCCGGGGGATCAAGCGGTGGAGCTGGTGCAGCAGTCGCAGCCGGTTTGGGGCCGCTAGCAGTGGGAACCGATGGAGGAGGATCGATCCGAATTCCGGCAAGCTGCACCGGGATTGTGGGACTCAAGCCTACCCTGGGACGCGTTCCCAATCCACAGGCTCCGGATGTCTTTGGCACGTTATCCCATATTGGACCAATGACTCGTACGGTGGCTGATGCCGCGATTATGCTGGATGTTATGGCCGGCCCAAATATCCTGGACCCTTACTCGTGCGGACTGGTTAAAGATACGGTGTCGTTGGTCGATCCAACAAAGGCTATAGAGGGGCTGAAAGGTCAAAAGGTAGCCTGGAGTCCGACCTTGGGGAATACGGAGGTGGATAGAGAGGTTCTCAAGTTAACCGAGGATGCTGTAAAAGTCTTTGCCGAATTTGGATGTGTGATAGAAGAAGCCCAGCCGGAGTGCCAATTCTCTGACGAGCAATATCTCGTGCTCTTCCGTACAACCTTAGCCACACGTTTGATCCCTTACGAAGAGCGTTTTCGTGAGAAAATTACCCCTTCGCTCTTGGATGCTCTTGGCCAGGGGAAACGTTATAGCGCAATAGAGCTCCAACAGGCTATCTATTCTCGAACTCAGCTCTTTCAGGCTATACAGCGCTTCTTCGAGCGCTTTGATTTCTTCCTGACTCCTACGCTGAGCACCCCAGCCTTGCCGGTCACCCATGACGGTCTGGGCCCAGTGACGATCAATGGCAAAGTGGCCGGTAGTATGCGCAATGCCTGGTATCCGTACACTCATCCCTTTAATATGGCTGGAAATCCAGCGATTTCTATCCCTTGTGGATGGACCCAGGATAATTTACCTGTAGGACTCCAGATCGTCGGACCATGGTTGACTGAAAAGGCGCTCTTACAGGCAGCCGCGGCTTTTGAAGCCGCCAGGCCGTGGGTGGATAAACGTCCTTTGCTTTAGCCCGGTACAGGTTGAGGTACTCCTGGGAATACGTAACATAACGCCTGGCAGGTATCTCACTTTGGTTTTATAGAGGACTGTGTTACTGATAGCAGAAGAGGAGAGAGGTTGATGGAATCCCTACGATTTCCAATCATGCTGACCTTTGATATCGATGCGGAGACGCTGTGGATAGCCCGGGATCCTAAAATGGCTAACTATCCGATTGCCCTTTCCCAGGGACGATATGGGACCAAAATTGGGGTAGAACGTATTTTGAGACTCTTGACCAAATATCACATTCCAGCCACATTTTTTGTCCCCGGGATGGTTATTGAGCAGCATGAACCCTTAATGAAAGAAATTATTCAGCAAGGACATGAAATTGCTCACCATAGCTATTCACACAGGTGGCTGGAGAATATCTCTTTAGAAGAAGAACGAATGGAAATGGAGAAAGGGATTACGCTGATCGAGAAGGTCACTGGACGCAAACCGCTAGGATATCGCTCTCCCGCAGGCGAGTTCAGTCCACATACGCTGGATCTCCTCTTGGAATACGAGTTTGCTTACTCCTCGAATTTCTTTGACGATGAAGTCCCTTACAAGCATGTAATCCACGGAAAAAAAACGAATTTAGTGGAGTTACCTTTTGCATGGGCGCTTGATGATGCCCCGTTCTTTCTCTATAGCAATCGTCTGCCGGGACGGGTTATGTCTGCCCCCTCGGCTGTACTGGAAACCTGGAAACGCGAGTTTGATGGTCTGTACGCTGAACGAAAAAGTTTTGTGCTGGCGATGCATCCTCAGATTATTGGACGCCCGTCACGGATCCAAATTTTAGAAGAGTTGATCCAGTATATGCAGCGGTTTTCAAATTCCTGGTTTGCCCGATGTGATCAGGTAGTAGAGAGCATTCGTGATCGGTTGTAGGAGAACAGAGATGCTGGCTTACTCCCCATCCCTGCATGCCCTGCTTACTGTGCCTCTAAGGGAGGACTGATTCTGTTCATCAAGGCTTTGGCTCTGGATTTGGCTCTCTCTATCCGGGTCAATGCTATATGCCCTTGGGCCGTGGAAACCCCGATGTTTTTCGGTGGACTGGCCCAAGAGCCTGATCCGCAAGTCGCTCAGCAGGCAATACTCGAGCGCTACCCCTTACGACGCTTCGCTCAACCTGAAGAAATAGCGCAAGCTGCGCTTTACCTGGCTTCTGATGCATCGACCTATGTTACTGGTATTGCGCTTCCAGTAGATGGAGGACGTACGATGCATTAAAAGAGGCTTTTCCTCGATTTTCTCTACGCAAGTAAAAGGACGGGTGGAAGCTCAGCCGTGCATTAGACCGACGCGCTGCGCGCATCGGTCTAATAGTGCTCTCAAATTTTTTAATACCTTCCCTTTTGACAATTTTCTTTCCCTCTTAAATATCTTAAGACTCCTCGTTTCCCCCATAAGACCATTGCCAACCTCCTTCGATTCCGAAAGTCTTGGAATAAAAGCCAATTTTGATCCCCTTATTCCTGTTGGCATGACTCTTGCTCTAAGAGGAGAACAGAAAATTGAGCAATGGTTTGGGTAACACCAGTACTTTATAAGATTAAGTAAGGAGGGAAAAGCTATGGCATTAGTAAAATGGGAACCGTTTGAGGGACTTATGACCATGCGGAAAGACATGGATCGCTTGTTTGAAGAGTTCTTTGGAGATACTCCTCTTTTTCAGAGAGGAAAAGTCAGCGTCCTCGAGCCTGCCATCGAGGTGGCGGAAACCGATGACGCGGTTATTGTAAAAGCGCAAGTCCCTGGGGTAAGCAAAGAGCAATTGCACCTGAGCCTCTCGGATAATGTACTCACCCTGAAGGGAGAGACAAAGGCGGAAGAGGAGAAGAAGGAAAAAAACTTCTATCGACGAGAGATTCGCTATGGCTCGTTCCAGCGTACCATTCCACTGCCGGTCACAGTGCAAGCGGATCAAGCGAAAGCGCAACTCAAAAATGGGATGTTGCAGGTCACTCTTCCCAAGATTGAGAAGGTAAAAGCCAAAGAAATTCCAGTGGAGATCAAATAAGAAGAGAAAAATCTTTCTCTCTCCCTCTCTCGATGAGCTAAGGCCACCTCATAAATTACTCGAGAACCCTTCCTTTCAGGCAAAGGGAAACTGGAGAGGAAGAGCTCCTAGCTCTTCCAGAGAGAGGAAAAAGGAGAGACACAGAATAAAGGATCAAGGGGATGAACAAAAAACATCTGTTACAAGGAGAGGGAAAAAAGCCTATGATGCAGTGGGATCCTTTTCGAGGAATCGATGAACTCCGTCGGGAAATTGATAGAGCGTTCGAGGGATTCGGTCTATGGCGAGAACCCTTTTCGCGTGTGGCTTTCTTGCCTGGTCGAGCAGCACGACGCTATCCATTGATTAATATCCACGAAGATACCGACAATATTTATGTGGAAGCTTTAGCTCCGGGTGTCAATCCTTCCTCATTTCAAGTGAGTGTGGTACGTAATATTTTAACTATTGCCGGAGAAAAACACCGGGTACCAGGTGATATCCAATCAGAGGCCTTTCATCGGAGCGAAAGAGCGGCAGGCAAGTTTGTCCGGAATATCGAACTTCCGGTCGAAGTCGATGAAAATCGGGTGAAAGCAGACTATCGCAATGGATTACTGGTCGTGCATCTCCCTAAAGCTGAAAAGGCAAAACCGAAACAGATCAGCATTAATGTAGCCTAAGAAGAGCTAAACAATTTTGTATAGAAGGAGAATACCCATGGTTGTGGAAAAAACAGTGGCTGCTCCTACCGGACAACAGGGCACTCCCGGGATGGAGGGGACCCGGATGCAAGAACGGTATATTACCCCCCCAGTCGATATATACGAGACATCGGAAGGATTGGTGGTGATGGCAGACTTACCAGGGGTCGCCAAAGAGGATATGGATGTACGTGTAGATAACAACATCTTGACCATCCGGGGTATCCCCAAGCACAGTGCTCCAGGAACTCCTGTCTACCAGGAATATGAGTTGATTCCCTTTTTCCGGCAATTTGAGCTGAGTGAGAAGGTGGATCAGAACAAAATTACGGCGGAATTAAAGTATGGCGTGTTGACTCTGAATTTACCAAAGGCTGAAGAGGCGAAACCGCGAAAGATCGAGGTAGCAATCGGCTAACCCCCCGAGAGGGGGCAGGAAAGGAGCCTCTTCCTGTCCCCTCTCTTCTTCTCTTCTTCACATCCGTCTCTGTTTTCCGATCATGATAATGCTTGACATTCTCCCCAAGATATCCTACAGTGAGGTTGTTTCCTTTTAGCTTTTCTTGCACTACTTGCAGAGAAGATTGCCCCTGCAGAGGATCCATCTCTTGAATCATTACAGTAGTATGAGTGTCCATGATCAAACCTCGGTAAGGAGAGAGATGATGCGTAAATCCGTACAACCACCTGTATGTTTAACCCGTCGGCAGTTCCTGATGGGTAGTAGTGCTCTTATGGGAACCTTGTGGACACTTCCGTCCTTGGCACGCGGTCAGACGACCTCCAGCCAGCCTTCTCTGGTGGCCGCTAGTGCTCCCTCGCGAAGCGGAGAAATTATTGCTGGGGTTTCAGAGAGAGCACTGACCTTAGATCCAGCCAATCATTATTCTATCTCTGCCACTTCCGTCCTCCGTCATATCTATGATCCTCTTGTGGATGTTACCAATGATAGTCAATTTATCCCAGCTCTCGCTGAATCATGGGAGGCAGTTAATAATACGACCTGGCGTTTTGTCTTACGACAAGGGGTGACGTTTCATGATGGGAGCCCTTTTAATGCAGACAGTGTTGTGTATTCCCTTACCCGTGTCCGTGACAATACCAAGTTGATTAAGTCGTTTGTGTATCAGGACATTGAGTCTGTGAGCAAGGATGGGGACTACGCGGTGGTGGTGACTACCAAACGCCCCTTTGGTTCTCTCCCCTCTCATCTCACAATGCTCGGTATGTTGCCTCCAAATGCAGCAGGGCAAGAAGATGCTTTTTTTCAAAAACCGATCGGGACCGGTCCTTTCCGCTTTGTAGAGTGGACTCATGGGGAGCAGATCATTATGACAGCCAACCCGAACTACTGGAAAACGGGAATCCCCAAGGTAGAAAAGGTGACCTTTCGGTTTATTCCAGAGCTTTCCACACGAATGGCTGGTGTACGGGCCGGGGAACTGCACGTTATCGATCGTATTCCACCGGATCATGTAGAGACTCTCAAAGGAAGCCCTGGGGTGAAAGTGCTGGATATTCCTGCGGTAGAGACCCAACGATGGCATTTCCAACTGGCCAAAGATCCAGTCAAAGATCTGCGGGTACGTCAGGCTATTTCTCTCTGTGTAGATCGTCATACTATTATTCGGGACCTTTTGCTGGGATACGGACTACCAGTAGTCGCACCAATTCCCCCAGGGTTGATTGGGCACACGAATCTGGGAGAGAAACCGTACGATCCAGATAAAGCGCGTTCGATTCTCAAACAGGCAGGCTATAGCAACGTATCCATCGATTGGGTGTTGATGAAAGATTTATACCCTAAACAACTGGAAATCGCTCAAGCGGTTGCTGCTATGGCGAGTGAAGCGGGGATAACGATCAATATCAAAAACCTGGAGATTGCCACGGCGCGTGAACACCGATCGGCAGGTACCTATGACCTCTTTTTCTCCGGTTGGGCTCATATGCCGCATGATCCAGACTGGTATTTAGGGCAATGGTTTACCAAGGCAGGTGCCGAGAAGCTCACCCGGTACAATAATCCCAGAGTGGAACAGCTTATTAGCGAGGGACGCGTTCCTGATCCCAAGATTCGACAGCAGAAATACGAAGAAATTCAGCGAATTCTTTGGGAGGAAGAACCAGAGATCTGGCCGTATTATAGTGTGGCAATTTATGCGATCAGTGACAAGCTGCAAAACTATGAAGCCCGTCGGGATTATTATATCTTGCTCGGGGATGTAAGTATCGCATAGGTTTCTGGATCGATGAAATCCTACTTTGTACGGCGTGTAGTGCAATCTATCATCACGCTATGGGGTGTCTCTATTCTGGTCTTTGTAATCTTGCGGGTTTTACCTGGGGATCCAGCCAAAATGCTCCTTCCAGAAGGAGCACCCCAATCAGCCGTGGAAGAACTCAATCGGCAACTTGGCCTCCGGGAACCGTTGTATACTCAGTACTATATCTTTCTGCGCAGTGTCTTTCGGGGCAACTTTGGACAATCCTTTCAATACCGCTCCTCAGCATTGGAGGTGGTGATAGAAAGACTCCCGGCAACTCTACAATTGACTCTGGCCGCAATGATCCTGACTGTGGGATTTGGAGTGGGCATCGGGATTGTGGCAGCGATTCGTCCAGGCACGGTCTATGACTATACGGGTACCCTTTTCGCGGTCTTAGGGCAATCGTTACCCAACTTCTGGTTAGGGATTATGCTTATTCTCCTCTTTGGGGTGACGCTCCGCTGGTTGCCCACCTCTGGTTTTCATGGGTGGCACTATTTGATCTTACCGAGTGTGACGCTTGCGGCCTATCCCACCGCGCTGGTAGCCCGTCTGACTCGTTCCAGCATGTTAGAAATATTGGGACAGGATTACATTCGTACTGTGCGGGCAAAGGGGGTAACCGAGTGGACGGTTGTGTTACGTCATGCCCTGAAAAACGCTACCATCCCTGTGTTGACAATCATTGGACTACAAATCGGCACCCTGCTGGGTGGAGCGGTGATCACCGAATCTGTCTTTGCCTGGCCTGGTATGGGGAAGCTGGTAGTCGATGCCATTTTTTTCCGTGACTTTCCGGTTGTGCAAACGATTCTTATTTTTTCGGCAACGATTTTTGTAGCGATCAATTTGCTGGTAGATTTGCTCTATACATTCATTGATCCTCGAATCCGGTACGGTTAAGTTTCATGAGTGATCCCCATTTCTCTCCAGCCTCTTCATCTGCTCATTCCTCCGCCAAACCGCTTCTGCGAGGCATACTCCGCGTGTGGCGGCAGAGTCCCCTGGTTTTGGTGGGTGGCCTGATTATGCTTATCGTTGTGCTCGCCAGCCTCTTTGCTCCGCTCCTCACAACCAAAGACCCTATTAAACCGAGCTTCAGCAAGCGACTCCAACCTCCTTGGGGATTAGGGGGATCATCTGAATTTCTCTTAGGCACCGATAATCTGGGACGCGATATTTTCTCTCGTCTCCTGTATGGAGGGCGTATCTCTCTGGCTTTAGCTACCAGTGCAGTCCTCCTGGCGGCAGCAGCAGGGGTAGTAATAGGACTCCTTTCTGGGTATCTGGGAGGACGATTGGACGACTTTGTGATGCGGTTAGCGGATGTGCAGCTCTCCTTTCCAGTGATAATGCTGGCTATTGCCATTGTGGCCGTAGTCGGGACAAGTCCGCTGGCCCTGGTGGGAGTCCTGGCTCTCAGCGGTTGGGTCCTGTATGCGCGCACGATCCGAGCGAATGTCTTGACCATTCGACAGCTTGAGTACATTGAAGCAGCCAGTGCGGTTGGAGGAAACGATCTGCGGATTATCTTCCGTCATATTCTTCCCAACACCCTGGCTCCGATTCTGGTAATTGGGAGTAGTCAATTTGCCACCATGGTGCTCTTAGAATCCGGTTTGAGTTTCCTTGGGATGGGAGTTCAACCCCCTCAACCCTCTTGGGGGATGATGTTAGCCGAAGGGAGAGATTATTTGAGCAATGCCTGGTGGATAGCGACGATTCCTGGCATGGCCATCTCTCTGGTAGTGCTGGGAGCCAATTTGCTAGGCGATGGACTCCGGGATCTGCTCGATCCGCATCTAAGACAGTAAGAGGAAATCAATCCAGTTATCGATTCGTGTGGCCAGTGCTTGAAAAGACATTCAGGATCAGAGTCTCTCCACACAAAGAGGAATTTTAGTTGATCGCTCAGTACTTTCGATGCTATAGTAGGTTCCGGAGAGTGTGGAGTATTCGAGTATGGTCTGGTCATGCTAAGGTCACTTTATCTTCGTAACTTCTGAGAAAAGTTAGTCGTAGGAAAGCATTGCAACCTGCCTTCACTTAACATAGAACTCATAGCGGGTAAATCCCAAAATGTTATTCTGAGCGAAGCGAAGAATCTCGTAGTTCTGCAGCGACTCATGAGAGCTCCTTCACTGATGACGAGCGGACTTCCCTGCGCTGCGCTTCGGGAGGACAAGAACGTGATACTCGCTATGAGTTCGTATAAAATTCCAAGGAGGAAAGCATGAAGGGTCGAAATGAGTTATGGTCTCTCTGGTTACTCGGTACCGTTTCCTTATTATTCCTGGCCTTTGTTCCCTTTTCGGTGGCGAATGAAATCACCGTGGCCATGTATGGTGGTTCTTTTGCTGATATGACAAAGAAATGTTATGTAGAACCCTTTGAGCAGATGTACAACGCAAAAGTCAATGTGGTCATCGGAACCTCCGTAGAAAACCTCGCCAAACTCCGGGCCCAGAGAAACAATCCGCAGATTGATGTCGCGTATATGGACTGGTCCGTTGCCCTCCAGGCTAAGAATGAGGGATTGATCGAAAAACTCGATCCGGCAAATATTCCGGCGATGGCCGATTTATATGAAAAGGCTATTGATAAAGATGGCTATATTGTCGCCCAACTCTTTGCTGCAACCGGTATTGTTTATAATACAGAGTTTGTGAAAGAACCTCCTACTTCCTGGAAGGACCTCTGGGATCCAAAATTTAAAGGGAAGATTGCTTTGAGCGATATTACCGGTACCGCCGGATATCAGACCTTATTGATGGCGGCAAAGATTCATGGGGGTGATATTACGAATCTCGATCCGGGTTTTGGGGCGATAAAGAAGCTCAAAGACAGTATTGTGACCTTCTATACGCATGCCGATCAGTTAGTGTCTCTTCTGGAAAGAGGTGAAGTATGGATTGCGCCTTGGTACCATGACCGGGCAGCGTTCACCCAGCAAAAAGGGGTACCGGTAGCCTTTGTGTTTCCCGAAGAAGGATCCGTGGCGATTCTTCCCGGTCTGACTATCGTGAAAGGAACGCAGAATAAAGTTTTAGCGGAAAAATATATCAACCTGATCCTGGAAGCGGAAGGACAAAAATGTTTTGCCGAAAATATGTTCGAAGGACCGGTAAATAAAAAAGTCAAACTCGATCCAGAGCTGGCCAAAAAGATGCCGTATGGCCAGGAACAAATTGAACGGATGTATGTTCCAGATTATGCTTATGTGAGCGAGCATCGTGGTGCATGGACCGAACGATGGAATAAAGAGATTACCAGGTAAGGGTTGTAAATTTGGCTGATTTGGAATTGCAGAATCTGACCAAACGTTTTGGTCATTTTACAGTAGTTGACGATCTGTTCCTCAAAGTAGAGAAAGGGGAGTTTATTTCGCTTCTCGGTCCCAGCGGGTGTGGTAAAACTACTACCCTGCGCATGATTGCTGGCTTGATTAAGCCAGATCGAGGAGAAATCTATATCAAAAACGAGCGAGTCAATGATACTCCAGTTTATAAACGAAACCTGGGGATGATCTTTCAGTCTTATGCGCTTTTTCCGCATCTGACCGTGGCAGACAATATCGGGTTTGGGCTCAAAATGAAGGGCTATCGCAAAGCGGAAATTATCCGGAAAACCCAGGAGGTGCTGGAACTGATTCAATTGCCTGATATCGGAAACCGTTTTCCGCGGCAACTGAGTGGCGGGCAACAACAACGGGTTGCCCTGGCGCGGGCTATTGTTACCGAACCATCTCTTTTGCTTCTGGATGAACCGCTGAGTAACCTGGACGCCAAACTCCGAGAACGGATGCGTATAGAGATCAAGCAACTGCAAGCAAAACTGCATATCACCACCATCTATGTCACTCACGATCAAACTGAGGCATTGACCATGTCTGATCGGGTGGTGGTAATGCATCAGGGCAGGATTGAGCAGATTGGCAGTCCTGCGGAAGTTTACGAAACACCAGCAACCGGATTTGTGGCAAGTTTTATTGGACGCTCCAATTTCCTGCGAGGTACAGTGATACGCAGGGACGAAGAAGAAGCAGAGGTTTCTACCCGCAAGGGATTACGCATCAGAACCTATCCCTCTCCGGAACTTTCCACAGGCCAGGAGGTGACGCTGGCTATCCGTCCAGAGCGTATCCGTCTTCTGGAGACGAGGGAGGCAAGATCGCTTCCCAATGGCTGTGCTGGAACTATTGAGTTCATTGCCTATCTAGGAGCGAGCACCCAGTATCAGATCGTCTCCGAACAGGGAGAATGGTTGATCGTGGAACAGCAAAATATCCGTGGTCTTCCGGCAAAGGAAAAGGGGGATAGGGTGTATCTGGAATGGAATCCTGAAGATTGCCTCTTCTCTGAGTTTCCCGAGGAAATCTCTTAAGAACATTTTATCTTAACCATGTCAGATGATCAGTTTTATAGCTGGTCATTCTGAGCGAAGCGAAGAATCTGAATCCAACTAGATGAGACCCTTCGCTTCGCTCAGGGTGACAAAGCTAAAAGTGATATGGTCAAGTTATATCAAGCGTGGAAATCTGTCTTTCCCTTCTGGTGATTTTTTGGGCAACCGGAGGAGGCATTCCACGTTTCGGCTGAGGTCTATCGCGAAGATGAGAAACTATTTTTCCTCCCAATCCTGGAGAGCTCTAGGAGGCACAAACCTCTCTCTCCATTCCTTCGTCGAAAGACATACGCCGTGGCTTTTGTTGTTACCGGCCGTGATGGTGTTGATGGTCTTTTTTGTGGTTCCTCTTGCCGATCTTTTTGTACTCAGTCTCCAGCATTATGTGCCTGGAAAAGGAGTTGCCGAGACCTTCACTGTAGAGAATTACACCAGATTTTTGACCGATTCCTACTATCTGGGCGTACTGCTCGAAACCTTATGGTTAGGAGTAGTGGTCACTACTCTGACCCTGGTGCTTGGCTATCCACTGGCCTACTTTCTGGCCAGAACTGTCTCTCCCAGGAAGGGGATATGGATTGCGCTGGTCATTTTTCCATTATTTACCAATATCGTCGTTCGATCCTTTAGCTGGATTATTCTACTCGGAAATAGAGGACTACTCAATAACTTCTTGCGAGAACTCCAGCTCATAGAACAACCCCTGAGACTCATGTTCAATTTCACCGGTGTAGTCATCGGGTTGACCCATATTTTTCTCCCTTTTATGGTCATTACCCTCACCAGTGTGCTTCAGAATATTGAGTTAGAGTACGAAGAGGCCGCACAGGTATTGGGAGCGAATCGATTCAGGACCTTCTGGTTGATCACCTTGCCCTTGAGTCTCCCCGGAATAGTGGCTGGCTCTTTGCTGGTGTTTCTCCTGACCATCACCGCGTTTGTCACGCCTCGACTGCTCGGAGGGGTGACCTTCAAAGTGATGTCCAACCTGATTTTTCAGGAATTTATGAGTACCTTTAACTGGCCCTTTGGGGCTGCCATGGCTTTTATACTCCTCATAGTCACGTTGATTATTATCTTCCTGTATCTGCGGGCTTTTCGACTGGAAAAAAGACAATATATCTAAGCAGCGGGGATTTCGTCAATGCTGAAGAAGATAGAATTGGGAAGCATGGTCTACAAACTCTTCCTCATACTGATCTATCTTTTTTTACTCTTGCCAGTGATCGTGATCTTTTTAGCCTCTATCAATCCGACCTCTTATTTGACCTTTCCACCCAAACAAATGACCTTGGCCTGGTATAAAAAAGCCCTTACCGAATCACAATATATCGCTGGTTTTCAGTATAGCCTTTGGGTAGCTGGGGTTACCGTCTGTATCTCCACGGCTATTGGAACCCTGGCTGCTTATGCAATTGTACGGTATCGATTTCCCGGGAGGGATGTATTAAACGCCTTTGCGCTATCCCCTTTGATCTTCCCCATGATCATTATCGGGATTGCCCTGCTCCAATTCTATAATACTCTGAAAATCTCCGGAACCTTTTGGGGTCTGGTGTGTGCGCATGTGGTGATCACCTTTCCTTATGTCATTCGGACCGTCTCAGCCAGTCTTTATCGGCTGGATACGACACTGGAAGAAGCCGCCTTGACCCTAGGGGCAAATGGGATAAAGACTTTTTTCCTGGTTACTCTCCCTTTGATCAAACCTGGAGTGATCGCTGGAGCAATCTTTGCCTTTATTGTCTCCTTTGATAATGTCCCAGTCTCTATCTTTCTGGTAGGAGTAAAGTCGACGACCCTGCCGGTGGTCATCTTTTCGTATATTGAATATGGGGTAGATCCAACCATTGCGGCAATTTCGACTCTTCTGGTCTGTTTTACCGGCATAGCTATTTTGTGTATCGAGCGCTGGATTGGATTTGGGAAGTTTGTGTAGACTGGGCAAGGTGTAAACAAGAGATATGGAGATAAGTAAGGAATAAGAAAGAGAAAACAAGGATGAAACTCCAAGATAAAGTAGCAATTGTGACCGGAGCCGGGCGTGGGATCGGGAAGGCTACAGCGGTACGCCTGGCTCAGGAAGGAGCCCATCTGGTCCTCAATGACCGCGATCGGCCTTCTCTGCAAGAAACTGCTCAACAAATTCAGGTCCTGGGAAGAGAGGTACTTATTGTTGCAGGGGATATCGCACAGGGACACCTTGTACGAGAGATGGTGCAGCAAACCATAGACCGGTTCGGAAAAATCGATATTCTGGTGAATAATGCCGGAGGGAGCAGGACTGTCAGTGGCCAACGAGTAAGCTACGAAGAATTAGAAGAACGAGACTGGTATTATATTATGGAACAAAATCTCAAGACGACTCATCTCTGTTGTCAGGCGGTGTTGCCTTGGATGAAACACCAGGGACAGGGATGTATTGTGAACACTTCCTCAGTAGCCGGAAGAACCTGTGAACCGGGTCAAAGTGGTCATCATTTGCTGGCTGCTATCGAGGTGACCTATGTCAGTGCCAAAGCAGCGATTGCCGGACTCACCAGGCAACTCGCCAGAGAGTATGCTCCTTTTGGTATCCGTATTAACGCCGTAGCTCCTGGGGTTATTCTCAGCAGTGAGCGATTACATCAATTCTGGGAGGAAAAATCGGAGACAGACAAAAAACGCGTGCTTGACCTGATTCCACTTGGCCGAACAGGGACACCGGAAGAGATAGCCAATGTCACCTTGTTCCTGGTCTCTGATGAGGCGAGTTATATCACCGGAGCAACCATCGATGTAAACGGTGGCTTGTTTATGGCTCCTTAGGGGAGATCGGCTGGGGCTCTCCTTCCCTCCACTTCTCTAAAGCAGGATGAGGGGACTATTTTCCAGAATACCTTGACAGGTATGGAAAGCAATGTTATAGTGCACGGAGAGTTTGGAGGATATCTCCTGCCCGTTATTTTACTCCATCGTTGCAACCTGTAGAGGTGTTCAGAGATGACACATGCTGGATATGACAGTATACTCTTGATTGGATTTGGTGGTCCAACGCCTGGGTGTTGTCAAAAATACGAACCATGCCCGGGTGAGGCCTTCTGTTTTGTGGAAGGGATAGTCGGTACAGCCCCCCAACAGGCGGAACGGGTCAAAGAAGTCGCACAGCATTATATGGAGCTGGGAGGGTTTTCCCCTTTTAATGATTTGACCTTCCAACAAGCCAAAGCGTTAGAAATTGCCTTAAAGAACAGACAGATTGGTTGGCCAGTGTATGTGGGGATGAAGAACTGGAGTCCCTATCTTCACGACGTCCTGATCGAGATGGCTCACAAAGGGCATCGAAAGATTCTGGGTATTATCATGGCTCCCCATCAATCGGTGGCAAGCTGGCAAAAGTATCAGCAGACCGTGGACAAGGCTCTTGAGGCCATAGCTGGTGAGCGACCGACGATCGATTATCTCGATCCGTGGTATGATCACCCCGGTTTTGTGCGAGCCATTGCAGACCGGATCCGCACGGCTTGTCAGGGATGGGATCACGCGCGCTTCCAGCAAGCAGCTCTTATCTTTACCGCGCATGCTATTCCTGAGGCAGCGGCAAAGTCATCTCCGTATATCCAGCAATATAAGGCGACTGCCACCGCCGTAGCTAAGCTACTGGGGAAAGAGTTTGATCTGGCCTATCAGAGTCAACCGAGTAATGCGACGGTACCCTGGACGAAACCGGATATCCTCGATCTGATCGAAGCAAAAAAGGAAGCGGGAATACGAGAGGTAATTGTAGCACCGATAGGTTTTCTGTGTGATCATGTGGAAGTGCTCTATGATCTCGATCTGGAAACTAAAGAGGTGGCTGAAAAGCTGGGGTTGGGTTTTGTACGTGCGGGAACGGTTGGTGATCATCCTGAGTTTATTGATATGCTCGCTGACCTGATTAGCAAACGGAATGCACACGCGTGAAACGCATTGCAGTTATTGGTGGAGGAATCACTGGTTTAGCCGCCTGTTATCGGCTGCTGGTAGAGGCGCAGAGGCGTGGTCTTTCTCTGCAGGTAACCTTATGTGAAGCAAGTAACCGTGTGGGTGGAGTTATTCAGACCGCCTCTCACCATGACCTGCTCATGGAGTATGGGCCGGATGCCTTTCTCTCTACCAAACCATGGGCGAAAGCATTATGTGAAGAGCTGGGGATTGCCGATCAACTGATCGGTACAAACTCTGCAGAGCGGCGAAGTTTTATCGTACGTCACAATACTCTTTATCCGGTGCCAGAAGGTTTTTACCTGATGGCTCCTTCTTCTTTCTGGCCCTTTATTACTACCCCTATCTTCAGTTGGCGTGGAAAACTACGGATGGCCTGTGAACTCTTTATTCCTCGTCGTCAAACTACAGATGATGAAAGTCTGGCCCATTTTGTCACACGCCGCTTAGGTCGAGAAGCCCTCCTCTGGATGGCTCAACCGATGGTAGCAGGTATCTACACAGCCGATCCGCACTATTTAAGTCTCCAGGCGACAATGCCCCAATTCCTGGAGATGGAACGGCGATACGGAAGTGTAATCAGGGGGTTATTAGCCCAAAAGAAAACAGCCAAACAACGAGCACAAAATACGAACGGAACCAGCGGGGCCCGTTATAGCCTGTTTCTTTCCTTTATTTCAGGGATGCAAACTCTCATCGAGGCATTGGTAAAATTTTTACCAGCCGATTGTATACGACTCGGCTCCAAGATTCTGCGCCTCAGTCGTATAGAGCAGCAAGGGATCTGGTGTTTGCATGATGCGAAACATCAGGAAATTCGAGCAGATGCGGTCTGTCTGGCCCTGCCTGCCCACCAGGGAGCTCCCCTTCTTCAGCCTTTTTCTCCTGACCTTGCTCGTCTGCTTGCCGATATTCCCTATGCCTCTTCGGCTACTATTAACATGGTTTTTCCTCGTAAACACGTTTCTCATCCGCTCAACGGTATGGGCTTTGTTGTCCCCTTCCAGGAAGGCCGCTCTCTTCTCGCCTGCTCGTTTAGCAGTGTCAAATTTGCAGGCCGTGCTCCTAACGATCAGGTCCTGCTGAGGGCTTTTGTCGGAGGAGCTCTCCAGGAAGATCTCCTGCAATACCCAGACCAGACGCTTATTGCTGTTGTATTGAAGGATCTCTACGAACTCCTGGGCATTACGGCGGAACCCACGCACGTCGTGGTAAGCAAACACTTCAAAGCTATGGCTCAATATCATGTAGGACATCTTGAGAAAGTTACCCATATCGAGTCGCTCATAGCCAAACTTCCCGGGCTAGCTTTAGCCGGGAATGCTTATCGAGGTATTGGGATTCCCGATTGTATTCACAGTGCAGAACAAGCAGCGCATAAGCTCTTGGATTTCCTTTTTTAGATCATCCAGCCGGTGGTGGTCCTGCCGATGGATATTCCGTCTTTGGACAACTGTTCGAAGGGTTTGATGTATTAGATACAATTGCTACCACACCGACCGGGCCGAATGATAAACCCCTTACTCCTATGATTATCGAGGACATAGAGATTCAGATTGTCGAATGATAGTCTCTTCTAAACCAGAGGAGTCCTTTTATGAGCAAGACCTCCCCTTCGCAAAAGCTTACCGGTTCAGCAGATCTCCGTTTACCAGATGCATTACGTGGTCCTTTACTCGAACATATTACCTACTTGCGCCAATGTTATGCCCAGCGAGGGTGGGGAGGACGGGTTGGTTTTGGTAAGAGACCAGCCGTTGTGGTCATCGATCTCGCCTTAGCCTGGACCATGGAACAGGGACCATTTGGTAGCAATCTGGATACCGTTGTGGAAGCCACCTGTCGAGTCCTGGAAGCAGCTCGAGCGGCTCGTATTCCCATCTTTTTTACTACCGGAGTCTCTGATCCTGCTGATCCCCCGAGTCCAGGCAGTAAGAAGCTCCTCCTCCCTTCTAATTTTTCTAAAGAAGAAAAGTACCAGCTCGATCCTCGTCTGCAGCATCAGCCCACGGAGAAGATCATCCGTAAACCGTACGCCTCTACGTTTAAAGGGACGAATTTTCAGGAGATGCTCACAGCACTTCAAGTAGATACCCTCATTGTCACGGGCTGCAGTACAAGCCATTGCGTTTACGCCACCTGCCGGGATGCTAGAGATAGTTTCCACGTTATTGTACCGCGTGAAGCGGTTGGGGAACGTTGTGAGCTCATGCACGAGGTCAATTTGCTGGATATCGATCTTGATTTAGGAGATGTCATGCCCGTGGAAGAGGTGATGGCCTGGCTGGAAGGATTAAAAACGACTCCTGCGGTTATGGCCTGAACAATTGATGACCAGTATCTGTTAGAGAATTTTTCGGGGATCGAGCGCATCCCGGAGCCCATCGCCTACATAATTGATGGAGAGCACAGCCAGAAAAATCATGGTGCCAGGAAAAATGGCCCAGTGAGGAGCAAAATCCAGATAGTCTTTCGCATCATAGAGGAGGCGCCCCCATGTAGGCATGTCTGGAGGAAAACCCAATCCCAGGAAGGAGAGGGAGGATTCGGTCAGGATAGCGGCTCCTACACCGAGAGAAGCGGAGACGATCACCGGACTCAAAGCATTGGGAAGGATATGCCGTATGATCAATCGGCCGGGTGGGGCTCCAATAGAGACCGCAGCCTCCACAAACTCTTTCTCTTTCAGGGACAAAAAGGAAGCTCGAACCAGACGAGCCGGTTGCATCCAGCGTAAACCCCCAATGACTATTACAATCAACAGAAAAATCCCCAGCTCTGGGCCGAGAAGCCGACGCATGGCGTCTCGAAAGAGATATACAACCAGCAGAAGAAGTGGAAGCTGAGGGAGAGAAATAAATAAATCGGTAAGGCGCATCAGGATGTTGTCAATGGCCCCGCCAAAATAGCCAGCAATAGCTCCGATAATGGTGCCGAGGGTCACCGCGATGAGTATCGAAATCAAACCCACCGCAATCGATACCCGACCTCCATACAGGATACGGGCTAACAAATCCTGGCCTAAATCATCTGTGCCCAGGGGATGAGCCAGGCTAGGTCCTTCCAGGGTCGCGGTAAAATCGATTTCGTCAATCCCCCGTTGATACACCAGGGGGCCTATCAAGGTACTGATCGTGAGAATCATGAGCACGATCATTCCCAGCAGCGCTAATCGATGTCGGCGAAATCGTTGCCAGACCCCCTTCCACAAACTCTGAGGAGGAGAAGCTTTTTCTGTTCCGGCCACGCTCTGTTTGCCCATAACGCCAAGGCTAGCCTTTACTTCTTGCCGCATCATCACTTTTCCCCTCCCTCTTCTTAACTATAACTAATCCGTGGATCAAGAATCCCATAAATAATATCAGCGATCAGATTAAAGATAACTACCAACGCCGAGTAGACAAAGGTAATGGCCATTACTACTGGGGTGTCAGTACTCTCAATGGATTGAATAAGTAAGGAACCGATACCCGGGACACGAAAAATTTGTTCAGTAATTACTGCACCAGTGAAAATAGTCGGAATCTGCAGCGCAACCACCGTCACGACCGGAATAAGGGCATTGCGGAGGGCATGCTTTAGAATCGTGCGTTGTTCGTTCAGTCCTTTTGCCCGGGCGGTATTGATAAATTCCTGATGAATAACCTCGAGCATCGAAGCCCGGACAAAACGGGTAAGAGTGGCTGCCTGAAATAAACCAAGGACAGCGATGGGCATGGCGGCCTGACGGATGTGCTCCACAAACCAGTCGATACCTGTCTCTTCGATCGTGGAACTATAAATAAAAGGAAGCCAGTCGAGATAAATACTGAATAGGAGGATAAAGAGAAGACCGGTAAAGAAGGTAGGTAACGAAAAACCTATAAAAGCGAGTGTCGTAGCAATCTGATCAAAAACGGAATAGGGTTTGATCGCGGAGATGATTCCGACGGGCAACGCGATAAGGATAGCCAAAATATAGGCTGAGCCGAGGACATAGAGGGTGACGAGTAAGCGCTGGAGAATTAACTCCTCAACCGGGAGCCTGCTGACAAACGAATACCCCCAATTGCCTTGCATCATGGAAGAGAACCAGCGTATGTACCGGACAGCCACCGGATCGTCGAGACCGAGTTGTTTGCGGAGGTTCATCCGGACTTCGGGAGGGATATTCGGATTCTGAGCTAATTCTCCAAACGGATCCCCTGGTGCCAGGGCCAGAATAGAGAAGAGGACGACACTAATACCCAAGAGCACAGGGATAGAAATCAGCAATCGCCGTATCAGATATTGAGACACCCTCTTCTCCTCCAACCATTAGTGCTTTGGAAACAAAATTTTGACCGGTCATGCTGAGCGGAGCGAAGCATCTCAAAACCGAGATACTTCGCCTTCGGCTCAGCATGGCACTAGTTGTAACTTATTTTCCACAGCACTAGGCACGATGGAAAGAATCCACCGCACAAAATTCTTAGCCAAGATTCATCACTTCTTATGTTTCCCGATACCAGTGTGACAGACGCCAGAGGTTCGAATCCCACGTGGTTAATTCCATTCCGCGCAGGTCATTCTTCGCTGCGGAAACCCCATTGCGCCAGACTACCGGAATCATCACGATATCATTGACGACCATATCGTTCATCTGGATAAAGAGCGCGGCACGCTTGACCGGATCGAGTTCAGCGCTTGCCTGTTTCCACAGCTTATCGTATTCCGGGTTGATCCACCGCTCGATATTTCGACCAGCCCAGTTATTAGCCTTGGAAGCGATTTCCCAACTCGTGTATTTCTCCATAAAGTTTTGAGGATCAGGCGATCCAAGCCCATGGGTATACATCTGGATATCGGTATAGAAATGGGCATAGGTATCCGGGTTGCCTGCATCGCTGGAGAAATAGACCCCTGCATTCACCGCTTTGAGCTCAACTTCAATACCGATCTCTTCAAAAGTTTTTTTGACAATAGCCTGGGTTTTCTGCCGTACCGGATTCACAGAGGTTTGATACACTATCTTCAAGCGACGACCGTCTTTGACTCGAATCCCATCGTTTCCACGAGTCCATCCCGCCTCATCCAGTAATTTGGCAGCCTTTTCCAGATCAAACTCCCACCGTGTATTGGGCGATCGGAAGCGGGGAGGAGCATTCACTATGTTGCTGGTGGTTTGCCCTGCAGGCCCATATAGTTGCTCAACCACTGCACGGCGATCCACTGCCAAAGCGTAGGCCTGCCGGACTCTGAAATCGGTTTGGAAAGGATGAGGAACTTTAATACTACTCCGTTCTCCGTCTACCTCTGTCCAGGGATCCGTCCGGTTTATCTGGATATGCTCTGTACCAGATCCGGGGGTAATAATAATCGTCCCCTTGGTGCCCCGCTGAGTGAGCTGATCGAGAATCCCTTTTTCTACCTGCATATTCCAGGCAAAATCGAATTCTCCAGTCTGAATCACCGCTCGAGCGGCCGAGGTCGCATCTCCTCCCCCTTTTAACTCCACGGTATCGAAGAAAGGACGATTAGGGACATGGTAATTCGGGTTGATCTCATAGAGGACGACATCCCCTGGCCTGAACTCTACGATCTTGTAGGGCCCGGTCCCTACGGGTTTATGGTTATAAGGAGCATCCCGAGACTTATCTCCTTTAAATGGGGCAAAAAGATGCTTTGGTATGACCTGGCCCCGACCGCCAAAAAAAGCATCATACCAGTAAGGAGTTGGTTCTTTAAAAGCCACTTTTACCGTGTGCTCATCGAGTTTTTCAATCCGGTCAATATTCTGATAGCTCCCCATAGTGATGGCAGTTGTGGCCGGATCGGTGACATATTCCCAGGTAAAGATTACATCATCCGCCGTAAAGGGTTTCCCGTCGTGCCAGCTCACCCCTTTTTTGAGGTGCCAGGTGACAGACTTTCCATCTCTGGATAGACCACCATTTTCATAGCTGGGGATCTCTTCTGCCAGAATCGGCACGAAATTGCCATCAGGATCAAAGGCGGCCAGTGGTTCATAGACCACACGAGAGGCATCGTAATCCTTTGTCCCTTGAGCAAGATGGACATTGAGAATCGTTGGTGCTTGCCACCACAGGAGACGCAGCCTCCCTCCTCCCCCTCGCTTAGTCGGAGTAAACGAGGATGAAGCAGGTTTTGGCTGGGCATGGGCCGGCGTATAGGCAGCTAACAGGTTGGCAATGAAGGGTCCAGAGAATCCCAAACCCATCATATACCGGACAAATTGCCGACGACTCGCTTCACCCTTGACGACTCGCATCACCCAGGCTCGTAAGGTTTTCTCGTCGATCATAGTAAGTACCCCTTTCTATAGCAATGACCAATGACCACGAGAGGAGTTCTCTCTATGCTCAAGCATCATTGATCATGGGGATAGAGCTTGATGCTCTCTATCCCTGGACAACTATCCTGCAAGCAAAGCGGAGATATCCCTCCTGTCGGGATCAGGACGTTTTACGCTTATGTTTCTCGATACCAGTGCGACAAGCGCCAGAGGTTCGAATCCCATGTGGTTAATTCCATCCCGCGCAGGGAGTTGTTTACTGCCGATACCCCGTTCCGCCACACAACCGGAACAAGGACTACATTTTCGATCAGCATATCATTCATCTGGATAAAAAGCGCTGCCCGTTTGACCGGATCAAACTCATTTGCCGCTTGTTTCCAGAGCTTATCATATTCTGGACTAGACCAGCGTTCGATATTCCGTCCAGACCAGTTATTCGCCTTCTGAGCAATCTGCCAACTGACAAACCGTTCCATATGCGCTTGAGGATCAGGGGCTCCCGGGCCACTCGTATACATCTGGATATCGGTGTAGAAGTGGGAATAAGTATCCGGATTTCCAGGATCGCTGGAGAAGTAGACACCGGCATTGACCGCTTTCAGTTCCATCTCGATCCCAATTTCTTCAAACGCTTTTTTCACAATAGCCTGTGTTTTTTGACGAATGGGATTAACAGAGGTCTGGTATACGATCTTCATACGTTGCCCATCTTTAACCCGAATACCGTCACTCCCTCGTTTCCAGCCAGCCTGCTCTAAAAGATCCGCTGCTTTTTTCAGATCATACTCCCAACTGGTATTCGGAGAGGCAAAACGGGGAGGTGCTACCAGAAAATTGCTGGTGGGTTGCCCGGCAGGGCCATAGAGCTGTTCGGCAACTGTGCGACGATCCACAGCCTTAGCATAGGCTTGCCGTATACGAATATCGGTCTGGAAGGGATGCGGCTTTTTGAGGCTGCTCCGCTCTCCATCGATTTCAGTCCAGGGATCGGTAAAATTGACCTGAATACGTTCGACAGAAGATCCGGGAGTAATAGCCACATGCCCTTTTCCACCACGTTCCAGCCGGGCTAGGATATCTTTTTCCACCTGCATGTTCCAGGCAAAATCGAATTCCCCGGTCTGGAGGACTGCACGGGCAGCCGAGGTGGCATCTCCTCCCCCTTTTAGCTCTACCGTGTCGAAGAAGGGGCGATTGGGGACATGATAATTTGGATTAATCTCGTACAACACCACATCACCAGGCCGGAAATCTACCACTTTATAAGGCCCGGTACCAATCGGTTTCAGGTTATAAGGGGCATCACGGGATTTCTCTCCCTTATAAGCCTCAAAGAGGTGTTTAGGTATGATCTGCCCGCGTCCACCGAAGAAAGCATCATACCAGTAGGGAGTGGCTTCTTTAAAGACCACTTTCACGGTATGATCATCGATTTTCTCGATATGATCAATCGTTTGATAGGTACCCGCTGTAGTGGCACCGGTAGCTGGGTCTGCGGCATATTCCCAGGTAAAGATCACATCATCGGCGGTGAAGGGCTTGCCATCGTGCCAGCTTACTCCCTTCTTGAGGCGCCAGGTCACTGATTTTCCATCTTTAGACAATCCCCCATTTTCTAGACTGGGAATCTCTGCCGCTAAGATGGGAACAAAATTAGCATCTGGATCAAAAGCGGCCAAGGGTTCGTAGACAACTCGAGACGCATCATAGTCCTTTGTACCAGTAGCCAGATGCACATTGAGAATGGTAGGCGCCTGCCACCAGAGAAGGCGCAGCTTTCCGCCCCCTCCTCGCTTGGTTGGCTCAAAGCTTGAGGCTGGTTTAGTCTGGGCGTACGCTGCTGGAGTATAGGCAGCTAACAGGTTTCCAATAAAGGGACCAGAGAATCCTAAACTCATCATATACCGAACAAATTGCCGACGACTGGCTTCCCCCTTAACGACTCGCATCACCCAGGCTCGTAAGGCTTTTTCATCGATCATAACCCTCTCCTTCCTTTACTCCTTTTCGCTTACTCTCCTTTTCACTGCCCTCTTTTTAGTCTTCCTTTTTGTCCAGCAGCATATCTGTCTTCTCCTTCGGTATCTTTGTAAAAAAAGAACACCGGGAAAACCTTGTCTATTCCTCAAAAGGAGAACACCTTTTCCTGCCACAAACCATTCTTCAGATACTCTTTAATCTTAGTGCAATACCAGAAGACCTCTTTGGTAAAGCACCCACGCTGAGAGTGCAGAGGTCTCGCCCTCTGCAGGCCAGAGGCCTGCGCTTTGCTCCGGGATGACGAGCTGATTTCCCTGCGCTCTGCTTCGGGAGCACAGCGAATGGTTATCCATTCGTCCACCCGAGTAGCCATATCCCTCAAGTAACTTTGTGCCACAGCGCTCTCTTGAATAGGCATTAGTAATGCGCTCAGAGCGAAGGTTGCTCTCTCGTCATCCTGAACCCGGCGCCACGTAGAAGGCTCAGCATGATCCTCGAGACCTACTCAATATACGGTCATTTTTAGAAGCAAAGGAGCCTTAGCGAAAAGTTTAAAATTTTTTATAAAAACAGTTATTATTTAAAGGCATGGTGACTTTATCATAGCCCGATTCTGCTGTCAACTGAAAAGCATTTGAGATAAAACATGATACAAAAACAAAGCTCTTTCCAGTGGTTCAGAATGGAAAGATAAAAGGGTAAAGCCTCATCGTAATATCAGGCTCGAGTCTATTCTTTACTCTACATCACACATAAAAATAGGCGGGAAGTGGTAGTGAGTGATGGAAGAAGAGGGACCAGTGACCTCTTTGGCCATGGCAATTGCCTCGGCCAGCGTTGGTGCTGCGGCGAATCCCATCCGCTGTGCTGCCTCCTTACTTGTAGGATTCACAAATATCACCTTCCCTAAATATTTTAACGCATAAGACCCCCAATACCACATATAAAAAGGGTGTACCCCGTGGTAGGCGTGAGAATACCGGTATAGTTGAATGTAGCGGGGCTCAAGGGCAAACGACTCTTCATACTTCCGCTCGATCTCAGCGGGATCGGTGGTCTCTGTTAATACCTGCTCAAAGAAATCGATGTAAGAGGGATGATGTACTGGATGAAATTTGTATTCGAGGGGATGCAGAAAGATCATCACCCCACCCTTGCGCACCAGGGGTTTATTGCGATAGAAGTTAAAGGTGTACCCTAAACCAAGACACATTACCAGAATGGGATTCATAATGGAATTGACATTATAAGGACTGAGATAGGGAAGACCAGCAATGAGAATATCTGCTTGTCCTTTGACCGGTACCAGTTGTTGTTTCCAGAGGTTTTCTAAGGTTTTCTCATGCACCAGATCGGTTTTTCCCGCGTGAATGCCAGTCAATCCGTACGGCGCATAGAGATGGGAAAAGATCTTACGGTTTATGGCTAAAGGGAGTAGGTCCAGACTGATTTTATTCAGGTAAAGATTGAGCTGATCAAAAAGGGTATAGCTCCGCTCTTGTTTCTGCAAAAAACCCAAAAGATGCGGAAACGTGTCACTGTTGAGCGTCGTCTCGATGGTAAAGATGTTTATATGCTCGGCCACCACCTTTCCCATGCGATTGCAGGAATGGTGCAATGCAGAGCGAGGAGGGTCCATGTAGGAACAGGAGTGTTCCATGGTATGGACGTTATGATGATGTCGTAGACTCCGATACGTGGTCAATCCGACCGGTACCGATTTATGTCCTCCATCCATAGGGACCAGATTGATATTCACATAAATCAGCAAATCGGACTCTACACAGCGTCGATTGATCTCCACCACTTCTCCTAACTCAGTTTGACCCAAAAAACTGATTTGCTCTTTATTTTCAGCATCATGATTGTAGAGTCGATCGGGATAAAACTGATGAAAAATCTGTGTTCCCAAAATCCGTTTTAGTTCACGGGCAGTCATATGCCGGTGCAGAGAAACAGCCGCAATCAGATGAATATCCGTTACTCCATGTTCAGCGAGCTTGTGGAGGACTTTCTCGATGACCAGTTGCCGGATATCTGGAGTCTGCATAGGGGGTAAGGGGAGGGAGATATCATCAAAAGCAATGGTTACCTTCATACCTGGACGAAGCTGAGCAGAGAGGGGATCACAGCCCAGGGGATGTTCCAACGCATATTCGATAGCCCCATCGACATCAGCAATCGGGGTCAAGGGTGGTGGGGGATAGATCACCCGAGTTCCTCGGGGAAGAGGGGCATACACAAATCGTTCTCCGTTGTGAAAGAGATATTTTTGCCGTTCATCCTCGACATAAGTGATCAAAGCACTTCTATCCAGGATAGAATCAGGAGTTGTTGTCATCATATTCTCCGATCTAGAAAACAAAAACGGTTTTAATGACTTTTGAGCGTCCGGTATGCAATGCGGTATTAATCGCTTGACGATAAGCTAGTAAGGGAAATTTGGCCCCAACGAGTGGCTTTACGGAAGGCCCAATCTGTTGCAGGAAACGCGTAGCCAAGGTAAAAGTAGGCAGCGTTTCACCCTGATATTTCTCCAGGCCATAGGTGTACGAGCCCTGAACATGAAGGGCCTTATACCAGACTGAGGTCCAATCAATGGGCCGGGGATTCCCGGGCATTCCCACCAGAATCACCTGTCCCCCCGGACGGGTAAAACGCAGCGCATCATCGATACTTTCACTGGATCCGACACAATCAAAGGTGACCTCTACCCCCCCGACCAGCACCGGTTTACCCAATTCGGGTTGGAATAGTTCCGCCTGCGTCAGTTCACAAAAGGTTGCGTAGAGATCTTTATGGAGAGAAAGGATAGTATCTGCACCCAGATTCTTGGCAAATTCCTGCTGATGGGGATATTTAGCAACCGCCAGAATTTTGCCTGAAAAACCGAGCGTCCGCAAAGCCACCAGGGTGAGTAGTCCCATAGTACCACAACCGAGAATAAGAATCGTTTGGGTTGCTTCCAGGGGGTGTGGCAAACTCAGTGCCGCATGCAGTGCACAGCTAAAGGGCTCAATGAGGACCGCTTCCTCATGCGAAAGGGTCTCTGGCACTGGATAGATCTGCGACTCATGCGCGACGACCACGTTGCTCCATCCTCCACCGGTATCTCGACAATATCCGGTCTGCACTCCAGCCGCAATATCTCCCCGCGTAATATTTTCACAGTGTCCATATTGCCCTTTGCGACAGGAGGGACAGAGGGGGGTAATCCCGCGGACCTGACAGGAGAGAGTGGGTTCGATTACTACGCGATCTCCCACCGCACAGCGCTGGACTGCGGACCCGACTTCTACGACCTCTCCCACAATTTCATGTCCCAGGATAAAAGGGAAGGAGGTGAATGGGGAAAAATAAGGCGTACCTTTTGCTCCAATAGTGGCTAAATCTGATCCACAAATACCACTCAGCAGGGTACGTACCCTGACCCAATGCGGTGTCGGTAGAGAGGGCTCCTCGGTCTCAATCAAGCGAATACAGGAATACCGGCTCGTGTTGAGGGCAGGAATGGCCGATCCTAAAAAGCGCACTATAAGATAGCGTGGAATACTCTTGACATATTGGATGGCATACATGATGTGGTAACAAACGCTTACTTTCCGTCCCAATTATATATCGGCCACTGCGCGGCTATGGCGATTTTTCGCAATTTTCTATCGGGATTCACTACACGAGGATATCCAACCGCCTGCAACATTGGCAAATCGGCAATACTATCTCCATATGCATAGCTCTGCTCTAATAAGATTCCTTTTCCCTTCGCATAGTCGCGGATCAGCCGAGCCTTTTCCGCTCCACTGATCGGAATCCCCTGGAGTTTCCCTGTAAAATAACCCCCCTCTTCCTCCAGGGTAACGGCAAACAGTTCATCCGCCTGCAAAACCTCTCGTAAAGGCTCCATGATAAAATCGAGGGATCCTGTAACCAGGACTATAAGCTCTCCTCGGGATTGATGTTGCTGAATCTGGCGTTGTGCTTCGGGAAAAAGGGCCTGGATCAGATACGGTTGTAACCGCTCCCGGCTCCATTGTCGTGCTTCTTTTACGGCGATATTCCGATAGTTGGAAAAGAATACCCGATTAAACAGGCTTCGATTTAGCGCATCGAGAAGAGCGTAATAAGGTATTTTGGGCAGAAAAGAGGCCAGCCACCAGACTCGAGAAAGCCAGGAGAGGGTCTGCCATTGAAAATAGGCATAGTAATGCACAACATTTGTTTGGACCAGGGTTCCATCGATATCAAAGAACGCCGCTATCCTCTGCAGGCGCTGCTCGCTCATGTCTGTTCCCCTCACCAGACAACAGGTGCACTACTCGATCAAAACCATGGACTGACACGCCACAGGTGATCCTGAAGAAAAGAAATTTCAGGGTCATGAATGCTCAGTTTGCCCGGACTGATCCCGGAGTTCTACAATACTATTCCGGACTTTATCGGTAATTTCCTGATACAGAAAATGGTTGGGAGTCTTTTTCTTTCGCTCTCGATATGCATCTATGAGAATAGGCATCCCAAACGTAACGCTAATCTTACTCTTTTTAGGAAGAAGAGCCCCCTTGGGGAGTGCGGCATAGGTTCCATGAATATAGGCTGGTATGATAGGAACTCTAGCCTCGCAAGCCAGAAAACCCAGCCCTTTCTTAAAAGACTGTAATTCTCCGGTGATCGACCGCCCTCCTTCTGGATAGATCAGTAAGCAATTCCCCTGAGCCAACACTCTCTGGGAAATACGAATCCCCTGCAAAAAGTTTTCATGCCGATCAAAGGGTAATACGTGCAAGAAAGTATTGACAAACCAGCCTTTCCAGCGATTCGTAAAGAAATAATCTCGAGCCCCTAGTATATACAACCGCTTTGCCTCTTCTCCCAGGGCAGCAATGATCGCTCCTGAATCGAGATGGCTACAATGATTTGCGGCAATAATATAAGGAATATCACGTGGGAGATACTCCAGCCCGTGACATTGCAGGTGAAAGACATGATGGTAGATTGTACGGAGAGTCGCTTTAAAAAGCCGTTTGGCTAATCGACATAGCGGGGAGGGGTTTTGGGGAAGGGTCAGAGATTCAAGAAGCGAAAGAGCTTCCTTGTCAACCCTACTGAGTTTTCGTTGGCGCTTCTGTTGTTTTTTGACCCTATCCAGCACATCCTGTACCGTCTGCAGTTCTCCAAAAAGGTGCTCAGGAATTGAGCTACCAAGGCGTGTCTCCAGCATCAACAGGAGTTCCATCTTCAGGAGAGAATCAATGCCTAAGTCTAACACCAGATAGTGGTCTGGATGGATATGCGTGATGGGGCGATTTAAGAGGCGAGCTAACTCTTCTATCACCACCTTTTCTTCCCAGTCCTGTGGAGTCCAGATAGGCATCGGAGGTTGAGCAGCCAGTTTTCCCTGGGCTAATTGATGACGCAAGATATCCTTCACTTGCTGTCGATGAATTTCGGATGTCCCACTCTTCTTCGGCAAGGTAGTCCAAAAATGGATTTTCTGGATGTGTTTATAAGTAGGAAGAGATATCGCTAGTTTCTTGATTTCCTGCCGAATCTGCTGCTGGAGCTCTTCGGAATCTCCCTGATGGGCTAAGGTGGGAACTATCACGGCATGGACCTCTTCTCCGCATGTTTCGGAGAGCGGTAGCCCTACGATACAGATCTCCGCAACACCCGGTACCGCTTTGTAGAGGGCTTCTAACTCTTCTGGATAGATATTTTTTCCCGCTCCAGAAACAATAATATCTTTAGTTCGACCGGTGATATACAGATATCCTTCTTCATCGCGATACCCCAGGTCGCCTGTATATAACCAGCCATCCTTGAGGACTTTTGCTGTAGCACGGGGATTATGAAAGTAACCATTCATAATCCCAGGGCTTCGGACCACGATTTCTCCGATACCATGCGCATTGGGGTTCTCAATACGCACTTCGACCCCGGGAAAAGGTAGACCAACTGATCCTTTTTTACTTTTGCCGGGAGGATTAACTGTAAGCACAGGAGCGCTCTCGGTAAGCCCATATCCTTCATAAATCGGTAGCCCGAGACGTTGAAACGCTTCATAAAGATCTGGGTCTAGAGCTGCTCCTCCACTGATCAGAAAGCGGAGTTTGCCGCCCAGCAGATGCTGGATCTCTGTACCAGTGCTCTCATTTCCATTGGCCGTCTGTCGCTGGAGACTGTCGTAAAGGAGACGGAAAAAACGAGGCATGGCTAAAATTACTGTCGTACCAGTCTCTTGCATGACCTCAAAAAGCGGACGGGATTTGAGGGTGTGCACATAAGTGATTGTGGCCCCCACAGAGAGAGGGATGAGAAAGCCACAGGTAAATTCTAAAGCATGCGAGAGGGGAAGCACAGAAAGAAATTGATCAGAAGGTTGAGGATCAAAAACCGCTGCGGCGGCCTGTATGGTAGCCAGGAAGTTCTTATGCGATAGCATGACCCCTTTCGGGTCTACTGCGGTTCCAGTGGTAAAAATAACCGAGGCGATCGACTCCGGAGTAGGGGCTACCTCTTCATTTCGCTCCTCATGTTTTGATCTTTTCTCCTTTTCTTCGGTATAGAAAGGTGCACATTCTCTGTTGATATTGAGAAGATCCAGACTAAACTCGCTCTGTTTATTTTGGTCCAGAGTAGTGGAAGAGAAGCGGGTAAAACAAAACTCGGACACGAGAATACTGCGTGCTTGCGTAAAGCGTGCCAACGACCAGACTTCATCTTCAGGGGTTTGCCAGTCAACAGGAACAACAGTTAATCCGCTAGAAACAGCCGCTAAATAGGCAATGCCCCATTCCGGTTGATTCTCCGCATACAACAGGACACGATCTCCTTTTCGGTAGTCGTACTGGAGAAATTTTTCTTTCATGCGCTGAATCAGTTCCTGGATTTCCTGGTAAGAATACCGAATCCACCCCCCATCACGCTTAATTTGCAAGGCGGTTTTCTCTGGAAAATTTGCGACCGTGCGTTCAAAAAGCTCGCTCAGAGTTGAGGGGGGAAGAGCAAGGGGTTGCTGAGTCTCTTGCATTTCCACTTCGGCCATCAAAGGTCCAGCGGAATGACTATCGAGCTTGAGAATGTGCCGTTTGATTCCAGGGATATGAATGTCCTGGATATAGTGTTTCCAGTCGATGGTAGTGACATCAAAATTGAACTGTTGTTGCTCTTGAGGGGATAATGAAGCAAACAGGCCTTGCGTATTTGTGGTCTCAAATCGGCGATCTACTGTAATATAGGGACCGTAGATTTCGGCATAGTAGAAAAGCCGATCTAAAGAGGTAGCCAAGGTGGCCAGACGGTGTTTCCAGGAGGTGGCCCAGCGAAAAGGCAGAAAATACTCACTGACATATCGCAGAAAAGCAAGGGGAAGACGATATTTGAGTTGTTGAGTCCAGTAAAAGCGGCGGGGACTTGGAAAACTCCAGCGGGCAACTTTGATCGGTTTCCCTTGCTTATCAAGCATAGGGTTCTGACAGAAATAGTCATAGCTTAGCTCGTAGATATCCCGATTGGTGAGAGGATTCTGGGTTCCCGTAGCCACCTGGTACACAGTAAGGGCATTGGATTGATAGGCTCGGGGAATAGCAGCCAGGATCGCATTGACGACAAAATCAACTGGAATGAGATCAATAACCGCATCCGGATTGAGAGGGAAGTCTTTTAAGCGTCCTTTTCCAAAAGCAATAATGAGCGGATCAGCCATACGAAATCCATCAAGCCAACCAGGATAGGGCTCGGCCAAACTGCTTTCAATGATCGAGGGACGCAGAATCACTACAGGCAGATCACCTCGTGTCGCAGCAATCATCTGTTCCCCCAAAGCCTTGGTAAAGGTATAGGTGTCTTTCCAACCACGTGCCTTGGCTCGCCGCATCCCCTCTTCTACGAGTTGCTGCCGTACCCAGCGCTTGCGTAAGGTCTCTATCTGCGCCTTCACCTGGTGCTCTTGACGACGACGCGTCTGTCGCAAGGCCTCTCGCCGAAAACGTTTTAACATATCCGGGTGACGGGAGTTCAATTCGATCCGCCGACAGCGGTCGAGGAGATCTTGAATTTCTCCCTTGAGATCAGAGGGGATGAGAGCTCCGTTTGGATCTGGGTGCTCTTGACCAAACATCTCGAAAGCGGAATGGAGAGATTCGGAGACGATTCCTCCATGCTGGCCATGCACATAAGCAGTTGAAACGTGGAGATAAACTGCATTAACACACGACTGTGCGAATTTGACCAGATGCTGAGGGGCAAGCGTATTTTGCTGTACCGCTTCATCAAGAGGCGCATCAAACATGACCACTGCCGCGGAGTTGATAATGACGTCTACTTCCCCTAGGAGCTCCGTGTATTGTTCGGGGGAGAGGCCCAACTCCGGATGCGTTATATCTCCGTCTAACGGAACAACTTTGCTCTGTATGAACGCCTCAAAGGACTCTCCATAGAGCTCCCGGAGTGGCGTAAAAACATCGGAAGTCAATATTTCGGTGGCAAAACGGGTTGCTGCGGAAAGTTTCTCTCCACTCACTAGCTCCTTTGGGCGAATAAGTAAATAGATCCGCCTGATGTCTGGCAGATCCTTAAGGATCTTCACCAAGAGTGGCTTTCCTAAAAAACCGGTCACTCCGGTAATAAAGACGACTTTATGACGGAAAAAGTGCACAATGCTGGTCATCGGTGTATCTACCATCTATCCATCTTGTGTTTTGGATTATACAATAGTTTTGTAGGAACATTACTCTAACAAAGCTTCTTTTATACCTTATTTCATGAGGTGGAGTCAAGAAAAAATCCATTCTTTCTGGAAAATTCTTCTCACTGAATACTCCTATGAATACCCGTATATTGGAGTAGAGGTGTCCTCGCTCAAAGTTTCCAAGAGATAATCCCTGATTCTTTACCTAGTGCAAAGCGAGTACGCAGGTTGCCAGCATGCAAATTTTTCCTAAGAAGCAGGAAAGAATAGGACGTCCAGGTGATTCTCTTCGCTGTTACTGAGTAGCAATGTCTGATCACTGGACAAGAGGCTTCGCCGCTCAACAGACGAACAAGCTCTGCAGGAATGTTTCCCAGTGTACTCTCCGGAGATATTTTTGACAAGCCTCCGCTGGGAGCCCGGGCATCCCGCCCACTGCGGTCCAAAGGCTGGCGCTCCCAGGACATCCGTATTCCCTCATTGACTTGTTGACTTGGGCAATCCTTAAGGATCTCTCTAGAATAGGCACTAGAGACGACAAATTGCTTAGAGATTGTCCAACAGGAGACTTGACGCTATCGATAGGGCCTGTTAGAGTATAACCATCTGATGTGGGTGTTGGTCATCTTATATGGTGTGTCGGTGTTATCCAGGTAGTCTAAATTTATATCAGAGTGCCCTATACTCCCGGCCGAGTCTATAGAGCGAGAGGATCTGATGTGTTGTAGCCTGCGGAGAGGAGGGGGTCTGATTATCTCATGCGGGAGCGATGATGGTTTTTTCGAAGCGTACAGCTTTTCTCCAGAAACTTCACCACCTCCTAAAAGTGGGCCAGAATCGGGCCATTTGCCAAAATCGGCCTCTCTTGATCAGCATGACAGAGCCAATTGATCCACTGCAGCCTCTTGTTTTGTTTCACAAAGCGCAAGACCAGGAATGTATTGTGTGGGAACAGCCGAGTCAAGGATTTGCCATGGTGGCCATCGGGGTAACCAAACAAGAGGTGGGCTGGGCAAAGAGGTTCTTTACACATCTCAGTTCGACCTATCGGCAGCTTTTAGCCGAGGCTTTGATCGAATCGCCGCCCACCTTTCCCTGGTCTTCTCCAATTGTCTTTTGTGGTTTCTCCTTCGATCCTTTACACCGATCACATCCCTCTTGGGAGGACTTTCCAGATGCGCTGCTAGTGCTCCCTCGTTTCCTTTTTGTCTTTTCCGGAAGTGCATCGTGGCTTACGGTCAATATTATCGTCATACCTCAGTGTGATATTATGACTATCGTTAAAAAGATTAGCAACGCCTTGGATGATCTCCTCTCTGCAAACCAGCCGATGAACAGTGAAGGCTCGATCTCCAGAAGGTGCCCGGAGCGGAGCGCAGGGTTGTCCGGTCGACTCCCGGATGATGCATTACAGAAGGATCAGTGGAAAGAGATGGTAAACAGAGCACTCCAGGAGATACAGCAGGGGACGGTAGAGAAGCTGGTACTCTCTCGGGAGTTCTATATGCATAGTCTACAACCTTTTAACCCCAGGGTTGTCCTGTGCCGACTGCGTACAAGCTACGGAAATTGCACTATTTTCGCCTTTGCCAGGGGAAAGAGTTGTTTTTTAGGAGCAACTCCTGAGTGCTTGGTGCGCTTGCAGGGACGTACTGTAGAAATGAACTGTCTGGCCGGTTCTATAGCACGAGGGACTACGGAAGAGGAAGATCGCTTCTTAGGAGAAACCCTGCTCACTAGCTCCAAAGATCAACACGAACATAGGGTAGTAGTTCGTGCCCTTCAGGATGCTCTAGAGCCTGTTTGTGCCTCTCTCAGTGTTCCGCAGATCCCTACCCTCCTCCTGTTGCCAAACGTGCAACATCTCTCTACACCCATACGGGGAATACTGAAACAAGAGCTGGATATTCTTCATCTGGTTGAACGATTGCACCCTACTCCTGCCTTAGGAGGGGTACCGCGAGAAGCTGCTCTTTCCCTTATTCGGACTTATGAAAGGTGGGGACGAGGCTGGTATGCTGCACCGATAGGATGGATGGATGGACAGGGAAGCGGGGAATTTGTCGTGGCCATTCGTTCGGCTTTGTTGAGAGGGAAAGAGGCCAGACTCTATACTGGTTGTGGTATTGTGAGCGGCTCAGATGCTGAACGAGAATATGAAGAGTCTTGTCTAAAATTACGGCCAATGCTTTGGGCGTTAAATAGCGGGGAACTAAATGGCAGGAGATAATGCGCTCTATCAGTTAGATAATGCGCTCTATCAGTTTGTTGGTGCTTTCGTAGATGAATTAGCGCGATCAGGCCTAAGGCATGCGTGTGTGTGTCCAGGCTCCCGTTCTACTCCCCTTACCCTACTCTTACACCGACACCCTGCAATTAAAATATGGATCCATCTTGATGAACGGTCAGCCGCTTTCTTTGCTCTGGGTATGGCGAAGGCCAGTCGTGAACCGGTTGCCATCGTAGCCACTTCCGGCACGGCTACGGTCAACTTTGCACCGGCTGTCGTGGAAGCTTACTATGCCCGAGTACCGTTACTGGTCCTGACCGCAGATCGACCACCTGAGCTCCGTGCTGTTGGCGCCTTACAAACTATCGATCAGGTACGACTCTATGGATCACATGTAAAATGGTTTGTCGAAATGCTTCTTCCGGAGGCTTCAGGAGAAGCGATCCGTTATGCTCGCACCGTAGCCTGTCGGGCGTTAGCCATTGCACGGGCAGAAGAGGCCGGCCCTGTCCATCTCAATTTCCCTTTCCGGGAACCACTCATCCCCGTGGGCCAGGAGGCACCCCCTGGCGCCCGAAATACAGTGGGATACCTGGAAACAGGGAGTCAACGTCCTTACGTCACGGTGACTCGAGCACCACAAAGACCAGAAGCGACTGATCTGGACGATCTGGCTGAGACGCTGAGGGCGACGGAGCGTGGGCTTCTGGTGTGCGGTCCCCAGGATGACCCCTGTTTCCCTTCGACAGTAGTCCGGCTGGCTCAGGAACTCTCTTTTCCTCTTCTTGCTGATCCCCTTTCCCAGGTACGCTGTGGCCCGCAGTATGGTCGAGGGGTGATCACGAGTTACGATGCTTTTTTGCGTGAGGAGGAGATGGGCAAAATATTGGCGCCAGAAGTAATTTTACGTTTTGGGGCCACACCGATTTCTAAACCACTCTCCTTATATCTGCAACACCATGCCTCTTGCCGTCAGTTCCTGATTGAAACCGGTGCAGGGTGGCATGATCCTGCACTCATTGCCAGTGATGTCTTATCGATGCAACCACGTGCCCTGTGCGAGGGATTGTTGAGTGCTCTCCGCAAGCAACCTCAGACCAAAACGCCAAAAAAGCTATCCTGGATGGAGTCCTGGGAACAATTAGAGAAACAGACGCGAACCACTTTACAGAATTATCTCCATACGGTCCAGGAGTTTTGTGAACCACGTGTTTTCTCCGAGCTGGCTCAGCTTCTTCCTGCTGATGCCATCCTGTTTAGCGGGAACAGCATGCCCATCCGGGACCTTGATACGTTCTTCCCGGGACAGAAGCAGCATCTCCGGTTTCTGGCAAACCGGGGAGTCAGTGGTATCGATGGGGTTGTATCGACCGCCTTAGGGGCAAGCGCGGTAAGCCCTGGTCCGTTAGTCCTGGTTATTGGTGACTTATCGTTTTATCATGATATGAACGGGTTGTTCGCTGCGAAACGACACCACCTGCAGGCAACCATAGTCCTCTTGCATAACGATGGAGGAGGTATTTTTTCTTTCCTTCCCCAAGCCCAAGAGGTGGAACACTTCGAGGAACTCTTTGGTACACCGCATGGACTCGATTTTCGCTATGCAGCGGAGATGTATGGTCTCACCTATCAACGACCTGAAAGCTGGGAAACGTTCCGTTCTGCCATCCAGCAAGCACTGAAAAGGTCCGGTGTTACCCTCATCGAAGTCCGTACGGAGCGCCGCACCAATCTGGAGCTACACCGGACCCTCTGGAAGGCTGTAGCTCAATCGATACGCCGCTATATATAATGAACTCAAAGTATTACTCTCTCGTCATCTTGACTGTAGCGAAAAATCGCTCATGAATTGCTCCAAAAACAGGAGATTCTTCGCATAGTTTATTCCTTTACGCTGTTCAGAGCCTGTCCTGAGTAAAACGAAGGAACAAGCTGTGAGCAAAGCGAAGGACTCAGGATGATATTCTGAAACATACTCACTATAAGTTCAATAATTAAGTAAGTATCACTAAGCATTTTTCACAAAAGCCAGAGGGAGGGTGGGCTGTGCCCACCAACACAGCCAGGGGTATTCTTGGTGGGCACAGCCCACCCTACATTTTTATGGCGGTGAAGAGTGCATGAAATTTAGTCATAGTTACTTAAGTAGGCAACAGAAATGACCCGTATTGCGGTTAATGGAGTCTATTTGAATGTAGAGATACAAGGGAAAGGCCCAGCACTGCTCTTATTGCATGGTTTTACGGGGAGCAGCAGTACCTGGACTCCCCATCTGGAAGCCTGGACGGGATTCACCACCATAGTAGTGGATCTCCTGGGACACGGTCAGGCTGACGCCCCCTCTAATCCGGACCGGTACCGTATGGAGCATTGTGTAGCGGATTTAGTGGCTCTCCTCGATCATCTGGGGATTAGGCGAACTGCCGTGCTCGGCTATTCTATGGGGGGGCGGGTAGCCCTGCATTTAGCCTTGTATGCTCCAGGACGGCTCTGGGCCCTCATTCTGGAAAGCGCTTCTCCTGGCATTTTAGAAGCTCATGAACGGACAACACGAGTGCAGAGCGATACAGCCCTGGCCGAGTTTATAGAGCGAGAGGGGCTGAAAGCTTTTGTAGATCGCTGGGAATCCTTGCCCCTTTTTGCTACCCAAACTCGTCTGTCAGATACGGTACGGAATACGCTGCGGCGGCAACGGTTGAAAAATAACCCGCTAGGATTGGCCAACAGTCTCCGGGGATTGGGTGCCGGCATGCAGCAGCCTGTCTTGTCAGAACTCCACAAAATTTCTCTACCGGTGTTGCTGCTTGCAGGGGCTTTAGACACAAAGTATACCGCTCTTGCTCATCAAATGGCCGACGTGTTGCCTTGTCCACACCTGTGTATAGTACCGGAAGTCGGACATGCCGTCCATCTCGAACAGCCGATCATCTTTGCTACTCAAGTACGAGAGTTTCTCGAGAGGTGTCTTCAACCCTCACCGCAGAAGAAGACAAAATCATTGGAATTTTAGTTTTCTGGTTGTCAGCTTTTGACCTTTTCTGTATAATGGCGAACCAATCAAAAGAGTATTATAATAAATGATGATCGAGAAAGGAGGAGAAGGGGTATGCGGTCATACAAAGTCTTTATCACGATACTGGTATGTGTATTCCTTCTGGGAATGAGTGGAGGAACAGCTCTTGTCTTCGCTGCCCCTCGTGGCCAGGTGGTGGTAGCCTTAGGGTCAAATATCCCGACATTGGACCCCCATATGCATAATGTCCGTATGGCTATAATTGCCGGGTGGCATCTCTTCGATCAGCTCATGGGTCGGGATACCAAAACGATGAAACCCATCCCCAAATTAGCCGAATCGGTAACCGCTCTGAATGACCTCACCTGGGAGGTCAAGCTTCGCAAAGGGGTAAAGTTTCACAATGGCGAACTCTTCAATGCGGATACGGTCAAATTTAATCTGGACCGGATCCTCAATCCCGCGCAAAAGTCTCCACGCCGCGGGCAGTGGACCTGGATTAAGGAGGTTAAGGTCGTCGATGAACATACCCTTCATATTCTCACCGAAAAACCCTATCCCTTGATTTTTGAACGCTTTACCACTCTTGATGTTATTCCGGCCCAGTACACCAGGGAAAAGGGGGATGATTTTATCGCCCGAAACCCGGTGGGTAGCGGGCCATACAAATTTGGAGAGTGGGTGAAGGGACAGCGCCTCGTTCTCGACGTGAATGAAAACTATTGGGGGAAAGCCCCTGAGGTGCGACGGGTGATTTTTCGAGAAATTCCAGAGACAGCTACTCAGATTGCCGAACTCCTCGCCGGAGGGGTAGATATCATTCGCACAGTCCCTCCGGATCAGATTCCGGTACTGGAGGCTGCTCCAAATGTTCGGATCTCTGCCACTCCTATTTTACGGGTCGTTTACCTGAGACCTGATGTACGGGGACGGGCATCACAAACACCCCTGATGAACGAGAAAGTACGTCAGGCTATTGCGTATGCAATAGATGTGGAAGGGATCATGGAGCACATTCTGAGTGGATATGCTGTACGCACCCCGGCAGTGGTCAATCCTCTCCATTTTGGGTATGATCCTTCCATTGAACCGATTACCTATGATCCGGAAAAAGCGAAAAAACTCCTGGTAGAAGCAGGCTACCCTGATGGATTTGAGATCACCCTCAATACATATAGTGGAAGCGTGGTTAGCCATCGGCAAGTCGCGGAAGCTATTATGGGTAACCTGGCTGAGGTTGGCATCAAGGTCAAAAATACCCATTATGAAGATGTAGGGACATTCAGTGAGAAGGATCGGGCTGGAACATTGGAAGGACTGACTCTGGCTAGCTGGGGGAGTTTTTCGGTGTTTGATGCCGATGCCCTGCTCTATCCCCTTCTGGTCTCCTCTGAACCTGGATCGTATGTAGCGGACGCTGAACTAGACCAGTGGATTCAGGAGGCCCGGGAGACTATTGATCAGGAGAAGCGTAAACAACTTTACTCCAAAGTACAGAGACGGATTGTAGAGAAAATGTACTGGATTCCGATGTATGCTCAATATGAAATCCTGGGAATCAGCAACCGGATCAACTATGAGGCAAGCGGGGACGAGATCATCAAAGTTTTTGAGGCAACGTGGAGAGAATAAATTGCTAAAGAACATCTGAGTGAGGTATCTTAGAGGTGGGATGCTTCGCTCAGATTCAACAGATTTGTTCTTTAGAACGATGTGATTAGAGCAGAAGAGTGTCTTTCTCTTGAGGAAAGCAAAAAGTATGGAGAAAGTTTTTCACTACATCGAAACTCATCGGGATCACTTTATTGCAGAACTGAGCACCCTGCTGGCTCAACCCAGTATCAGTGCGCAGAATAAAGGGATACAGGAATGTGCTGTGCTCCTGAAAGGAATGATGGAATCTTTAGGCATACAGACCCAAGTTCTCCCGACACGCCGACACCCAGTGGTCTATGGGGAGTTACGTCATCCTGCAGCGGCCAGAACTCTCCTTATTTATGGGCATTATGATGTACAGCCTCCAGAACCTTTGGAACTCTGGGATTCCCCTCCCTTTGAGCCTACCATTCGAAATGGACGGATTTATGCCCGGGGTAGTGGTGATGACAAAGGACAATTTTTTGCTCATCTCAAGGCAGTGGAAGCGTTTCAGCGTACCGAGACCCCTTTACCTCTGAATCTCAAATTTATTTTCGAAGGAGAAGAAGAAATCGGGAGTCCCAGCCTTCGTCCTTTTGTCGAAGAACGGAAATCCCTTCTGGCTGCCGATGCAGTCTACTATGCGGATGGCCCCGGGCATGAGAGTGGCAAGCAACTGCTTTTTCTCGGTTTAAAGGGTCTTCTCTATCTGGAGTTTCACTGCCGAGCAGCCAACCGTGACCTCCACTCCATGCGTGCTGCTGCTGTACCCAGCGGAGCCTGGCAACTCCTTCGCGCCTTGAACAGTTGTAAAGATGCTCAGGATCGGATTCTGATCGAGGGGTTTTATGAAAACGTCCTGGAACCGACTGCAGCAGAGCGAGAAGCGATGGGCAAAATCCCCTTTGATGAAACGGAGGTGCTGAGAGATCTGGAGATCAAAGAATTTGCAGGTGAAAAAGATCGTAGCTATCTGGAAAAGCTGATGTTTCGTCCAACGTTCAATATTGCCGGGATGATCAGTGGTTATACTGGAGAAGGCTCGAAAACCGTGCTCCCGGCTGTCGCTCGAGCGAAAGTAGATATCCGCCTCGTCCCCAACCAAACCCCAGATGAGATCTATACCAAGGTAGTTGCTCATCTGAACAAGCAGGGGTTTGGCGAGGTGGAGGTGCATCGTATGGAAGGAGAACTCTTACCTTCCAGGACTCCTTTGACCCATCCCTTTGTCCAGCTTGTGCAACGGAGTGTGGTTAAAGCTTGTGGTGAAGAGCCGGTAGTGCTGCCGAGTATCGGTGGAAGTGGACCAAATTATATCTGGACGGATATCCTGGGTCTTCCTCTGGTCATGGCGGCTTATTCTACCTATGATGAAAATAATCATGCACCAAATGAAAATCTGGAGATTGGTGCATTCATGCGCGGAATAAAAGTCAGTGCCCAGGTCTTTCATGATATGGCAACGAGTACATAACTCACTCATGTTCCATAGGAGGTTGCCCCCCAGAGTGAAGCTTCAGGGGCGGACAGGGAGGTGCAATGAAGTATCTTTCTCCTGCTCTCACAAGGAGAGAAACCATCAATTTCCTCTCCCTTGAGGGGGCGTCAAATGGACAACCCTTCGCTTCGCTCCGGGAGGATTGAGGTGGGGGTGCAGAAAGCTCTCTCTTCCCCCCATCCCAACCTTCCCCCACCGGGGGGGAAGGAGAAGGTGTCCGCCCCTGAAAGAGTGAAGCGAAGGGTCTCTATCTGACCGAAGTGAGCTTCTTCGCTTTGCCTAGTACTACAACGAGACTTTACTCTTTCTGCCATTCTGAGCGACCGGAAGGAGCGAAGAATCTGCGCATTTGTCTTCTTTTCGGTGGTATAGCGATCCAAAAGCAGCAACAGGAGAGTACCAGGCAAAGGATAGCCGCGAGAAAGGCCAGCGTATAACTTCCCTGCATATCATAGACAAAACCTCCAAACCAGGGACCGAGCGCTCCCCCAATCCCCCATCCTACTGTGATAAAGCCAAAAATAGCCGCAAAGTTTTTTCCCTGAAAGAGGTCAGCAACAATCGCCGCCAGGATAGGGCCTCTCGCTCCAAATCCTAACCCGAAGAAAAAGGTGTAGAGGTAGAGTATCGCTATGTGTGCTGTATCCTTTTGAATCAGCAAGAGGATCAAGACACCGAGGATCGAACTCAAAAAGCTCAGGGTGATAGCGCTTAAACGTCCTATGCGGTCTGAGATAATACCAAACACTATTCGACCAACGGTACTCCACACCCCTAATAATCCAAAAATAGAGGCAGCAAGTAATTTGCTATAACCGAGATCGACTAAGTAGGCTGTCTGATGAGTGGAGATCGGAAAAATCCCCAGCGGGATGAAGAGATTCGCGATAAAGAGCGACCAGAACTGTGGACTGTGCATGGCTTCGCGCAAGGTCCAGTGATGCATATCTGTACCCGGTTTTTCTGGTTGATGCGAGGAACGAAGTTTTGCCCTGTCGCATGTCTGATCTGGGGGCGTGTTATCGGGGTAGGCTCCCTTTTGTTCCGGGCTGTCCACCTGAAAAAAGAGATTAAGGGGAAAAATAATCAGCACCATAAAAGCAGCGAGCAACAGATAAGTTATACGCCATCCCCATAGAGAAATCATATACTGTAGCAGTGGACTCAAGAGCAGGATGCCCACACCCATCCCAGCATACGCCAGACTGAGAAACGTGCCGCGCTTTTTGATAAACCAGGCCGAGAGAATGGCTGCGTGGGGCACCCAGCCGAGTGCGGAGGAACCGGTAGCCGTGAAGAGGCCGAAGAAGAGGTAGAGGTGCCAGAGTTGAGTGGCCTGGCTGATGAAGACAAAAGAGAGGGCAAGGAGCAGGCTTCCGGCAGCGAGCACACGAGTCGGGCCGACTCGATCCACGATTTTGCCGATAAACAGTGAGTTCAAGCCAAAGATAAAGGTACCGAGCGCAAAGATCCCTGCCGTAACGCCTCGACCTTGCCCAAATTCTTCCAGGATGGCCACAAAAAAGACCGAAAAAGAGAGCCAGAGTCCAAAAGAACAGGCAATGTTGATGAAAACAATTCCGACGATCACCCACCCATAAAAGAATCGCGTGTTTATTGTCGGTTGAGAGGCTTCTACTGGCGAAGCGGAGTGAAGGATTGTCCATTTCCCTTCTGATTTTCGCATTACTTGGCGTAACCTTCTGCTGGTCAAGCAGGATCGTTAGTGGAGATTTGCTTTGTAGGCTGTTCCGCATAGACGACAACATAGGTTCCATTTTTCCAAAGGCAATCGACATTTATCAAGCCAGCTCCCCGCAAATAGCCCAGAAACACCTCAAGGGTATCTGCCCCATGATCGATGTCAGCTAAGCGTTGCCGATTTTCTTCTTGTTGCTGTCGCAGCATGGCCAGGACTTCTTCACTCCAACCCAATTCTGCGATTAACCGCTGTCGCATCAGAGCATATCGAGCAGCCAGGGCTTCGGTTGGAGGTTTGACTGCATCTCCAGCCAGCAGTACGCCTCCAGGGACCAGGCAGGTAGCCAACCGCTGATAGAACTGGTCCCGGTTTGTCCGAGGGAGGTGATGAAAGGCTATACAGGAAAGGATCAGATCATGCTTCTCCTCTGGTAAACTGGTGGCAAAGTCAACCTGATGAAGGCTGACTCGAGGACCAAAAGGTGCCAGGCGCTCCTCGGCCCGAGCTAACATCTTTGGGGAAAGATCATACCCAGCTACTGTGGCCTGCGGAAAGCGAAGAAGAAGTTGTTCGGTGAGGAGTGCAGTACCAATGCCTAACTCCAGCACGGTAAAGGAAGCCTCTGCTGAATAGGGAATCGCCCGCAGGAGTACCTGCTGCATCTCCGTATAATGTAACCGGTATGATCTTTGCGCATCATAGTCGGCAGCTCTGGCGTCAAAATGTGCTTGGGTCACTTCGACTCGCCTGTCCGTAACCATTCTACTAAAACCTCCGACAAGTTATTATATAAGAATTTGGGGTTATTGGGAGTCTGCACCAGACGCGAATATTTTGTCTGATTGCCTGGCGCTCTGTGAATCTGGTTTTGATGTGTCATGCTGAGCTCCGCGCTAGTACCTTAACATGAGTTTACCCTCTCTGGCATTCTGGGCGGCTGGAGGGTATGAAGAATCCCGTTTGTAGGCGACAATTTGTAGCCGATAGGCGAGATGCTTCGTCGAGATAACAAAAATTTAGCACTGGAGGCGCAAGGAGTCAACCGTTGTTTCCAAGCGAAGAGATGGATAAAAGGAGAAAGCGCTTGACAGAACCAGCAGAGCCTGGTATATGCTACAGTATGAGGGTTATGTATATATCCTAAAACTAGTCGAGTTCTCTCCATGAGGATCTATATTCTTCGGCGTGCGTTACAATCGATTATCGTCTGCTTGGGAGTCTCCGTGATCACCTTTATTCTTTTGAATGTCACCGGAGACCCTGCCCTGCTCCTTTTACCGCCAGAGGCGACTCGAGAAGATGTGGAGGTGCTTCGAGAACAGATGGGATTGAATGATCCCTATATTGTGCAATATGGTCGCTTTTTACTCAATGTGCTCCAGGGGGATTTTGGCAATTCTTTTTTTATCAAACAATCCGCTTCCTCTTTAGTTTTGGAACGCATGCCGGCGACTATCGAGCTGGCCATCGCTGGTTTTCTGGTGACTATTCTTATTTCTATTCCCCTGGGAGTTGCCGCAGCGATCAAACGAAACTCTTTCCTCGACTATCTGGCCAGCATTTTTGCTATTACGGGGCAAGCCATGCCTATTTTTTGGCTGGGCATTATGATGATTATCTTTTTCTCGGTAAAATTACGCTGGTTTCCAGTCTCTGGACGGGGGAGTTTCGCTCACCTGGTACTTCCGGCTATCACTTTAGGCTGGTATATTGCTCCCTTGACCATGCGGCTGACACGCTCCGGGATGCTGGAAGTGTTGTCTCAAGAATATATCAAAACCGCTCGTTCAAAAGGACTGCGCGAAAGCATGGTCTTATACAAGCATGCGTTACGCAATGCTTGCATTCCGGTAGTAACCGTCCTCGGCTTGCAGCTCGGCACTCTTTTAGGAGGGGCCGTCGTTACCGAAACCGTATTTGCCTGGCCCGGTGTAGCAAGCCTCGCCGTTACCTCGATTCGTAACTACGATTTTCCGGTAGTGCAGGCTGCGGTCATCATTTTTGCTTTTTTTATCGTTTTTGCGAATCTGCTGGCTGATATTGCTGTAGGGCTTCTTGATCCGAGGATCCGTTATGACTAGTCAGCATCCGGCTTCTGGGGTGCAGAAGACAGTAAAGATATTGGACAGGGCGGTGGAGCAACGGAGACAGGTGTGGAGACGCCTGTGGCGAGTGAAAAAGGGTCTGATCGGTCTTTTGATCGTCCTTACCGCTTTTGTACTCGCCATTGCTCCCCAAGTCTTTGCTCCTCATGATCCGTATAAGCAGAGTATCTCCACACGGTTAATCCCTCCCATATGGGAGGAGGGAGGGCGAAGAGAATTTTTGCTGGGAACCGATCATGTAGGACGGGATTATCTCAGCCGGATCATCTATGGAGCCCGTATTTCGATCCTGACCGGAACAGTTGCGGTAATCATTGCTTTGACTATTGGAGTTACTCTCGGAATTGCCGCCGGATATTATGGGAAATTTGTGGATACGCTGGTGACCAATTTGGTGAATATTATGATAGCGTTTCCTTTTATTTTGCTGGCTTTGGCCGTTATTGCTATCCTAGGACCAAATTTACGAAACATGATCATCGTCCTCGGTATAACCACCTGGCCGGTCTATACGCGGGTAGCTCGCTCGGAAGTACTTAGCTATCGGGAACGAGAATTTGTTCAGGCCGCGAGAGGGATGGGCTGTAGTGACTTGCGAATCATTCTCCGGCATATCTTTCCCAATTTGTTCAATTCGCTACTCGTGCTGGGGAGTATCGAGGTCGCCCGTACCATTCTGCGCGAAGCAGTACTGAGTTTTCTGGGGCTGGGAGTGCAACCCCCTGTTCCTTCATGGGGAGGTATGCTGAGTGAAGGACGGGTCTATATGCTGGGGCGGTGGTGGCTGGCTGCTTTCCCCGGATTAGCTATCTTTTTTACCACCCTGGGTATCAATTTGCTTGGTGATGGGTTACGCGATTTTCTCGACCCACATCTGGATCTATAACGCATTGCCCCTTGGTCATCAGATGGATTTTTCTACGAGCAATATGTGCTGTATCGCACCATGACCGGATACGCGGGTATACACTACTTTTCGCATTACGAGACAACGTTCGAATCCCCTGTAAGTAACCCTTTGTTCTCAATTGTATCCAGAGAGATGGAACAGAGCCTATGCGAAGATTTCTTCTTCTCCTTTCTGCTTTTGTGGGTACGGGAATGGTAGCATTCTCCTGTGCGAAGCCTCCCCTGGAATTGGCATTTCAGGGAAAGCTCCCGATTGAAGAGAGCAATAAAGTGATCAGTGATTACTGTATGGGATGTCATGTCCATGTGAGCTTTCGTTCGGATGAACATTTAGTGGCAAGTCATCAGTTTTACGATCGGCTCCCCTATCAAAATGCCCAAGAATGTCGTGTATGTCATTATATTAGAGAAGAAGGCATCTTTCTGCCCTCTGTGCATCGAGGAACTCGATGGCCTCAGTGGGTCGTAGAGGGACGATTCAAACGGTTCGAAACACGAGAACTTGCACGCACCGAGGCCCGGGAAAGCCCCTAGGGCAAGGCTTACAGGCGTAAAGTATTCAGGAGCTGTTCTTCTACTTCAGCCTTGACTATCAGTTGTTCTGTGGTTCCCTGGGGAAGAAAAGTAAAAGCCACGATGGCTTCCGCCATGCGTGGTGCTTTGCTATAGCGAGCAGTAATCCGGGCAATGAGCGTTCGTTCTTCAGGAGTAGTGGGGCCAAAGACCAGGGTTGTAGGCCCCAGATAGTTTGTAACCGTACACATGGCGGTGCAGACATCGGTATAATAAGAAAGGCGTTCATTCTCCTGCTCGTTTCTGCCCACAATAATTTTACAGCGCTCACTTAGACGAAAATGACGGCCGGTGGTCAGCAGATGGATCTCCTCTACCCGGGCGTTGGGGACATGGTGGAAGAGGTCACGCAATTTTTCCGCATACCGACTCTCGGTCAAAAGACATCCCCCGGCTGGAGAAGGATACTTGGTGATACCAAATTGCCGGGCTAATGCTATTTGCGGTTTTCGAGAGCGCCCCTGAATGGCATAGAGTTTGTCCCGATCGACAATGCCGGTGATTTCGGGAAGAGTAGGAGGGAGAAGCTTGGCAGAGAGGGGACGAAGAATCAGTCCAGCCAGCCCGCTTTCCGCATCAACCTTGGCCAGAGCGGCTCGTCGTTGGGATAACGGCCTTTGCCCCACAACTTCCCCGGTGATAATGAAAGAGGCTCCTATACCCTCCATGTACTCTTTAGCCGCTGCCAGCATCATAAGCCGACAGTCCAGACAGGGATTCATATGTTTTCCGTACCCAAAGCGGGGATTTTTTACCATCTCCACATACGCTTGTCCCATGTGATGGAGTTTGACATGGAATCCCAAATCATCGGCAAATTCTCGAGGGTCATGTCCGCAACTACTGTGCCCGTCACACCCAAAATGGGTCATACAGGTCAGAGCGTTCACTTCAATTCCCTGGGCCATAATTATTTTGACGGCCAGTATACTATCTAAACCTCCAGACAGGAGTGCAACCGCTTTTTTTTGCATATGGCTTTCCTCCTTCTTCGCTCTATGGCTTATAGAGTTCAGAATAATACAGAGTAAGGCGATGCAGATGCCGTGTATGAAAACGAGGAGGAAAAGGATACCCTGTTCCGCGTCTCCCATCTCGTCAATATCACAATACAAAATATGGTACTTCTTGGCGCCTGTCAACCCGGATTCCATTGCGATAAAAGGATACAGGTTGATTATTCACCTCATTTTTCTTAAGAAGGAGCCCTGTATGGACTATAATCATCAAGCACCACCACCTTTTCTCCTGAAACGGAAAGGGAAGATCTATTATCTCCACACTTTCCAGTGTTTACCTCTCTCTATAGCAGAAGCCTGGTCCTTTTTCTCAAACCCATCTAATCTGGCCTCGATTACCCCATCCTGGTTAGATTTTACTCTCCTTTCCGATGAGAAGGAGTTATCTACGATACAAGGAGAAATTCGGCCAGGCATGATTATCCGCTATCGAATCAGACCGATCCTGCATCTTCCGGTGCAATGGATCACCGAAATCACCCAGGTGCATAAACCGTATCTCTTTGTGGATGAACAGCGTTTGGGTCCATATCGTTTCTGGCATCATCAGCATCTATTGCAGCCCATTCAGAGAGGGGTTGCAATACAGGATATAGTGTATTATGCTTTTCCCTTAGGACCTTTTGGTCGACTCAGTCATACCCTTCTGTTTCGTAAACGATTAGAGGATATTTTTGTGTTTCGTCGATTAGCCCTTGAACAGAGATTTGGAATGTTGCCTTCTTCCTGAAAGGTTCCCGCTCGTCCTTCCCTCAGACCTCTAGAAAGGAGGAGAAAATGTATGCGGATTATCGATACCCATTGTCACGCCGGGTTGAATTGGTTTGAGCCGGTGGAAACCCTGTTACACGAAATGAATACGAACGGCGTTTCCCAGGCTGTCCTGATTCAACATCGTGGTACGTATGATAATACCTATCTCTTCGAATGTGCAAACCGCTTCCCTGGACGTTTTAAAGTTGTAGTGCTTCTCGATCCTGAGGACCCCGATCAGCCCAGAACTTTAACCAAACTCGCCGAGCAGGGCGCTGCGGGACTCCGACTCGCCCCGGAGTCACGGCTAGCTGGCTCTGATCCACTTGCCGTTTGGAAAAAGGCGGGAGAACTCGGCCTGGTAGTGAGCTGTCTGGGCAAAACCGCCCAATTTGCCGCTCCTGAGTTTCGCAGACTGGTCGAAGAATGCGCCGACACGGTCATTGTTATTGAACATCTTGCTGGAGCTTCCACCGACACGGTACGGCCCTATGATGAGTTGCGACGGGCTCTGCGACTTGCAGAGCTATCGAATACCTACATCAAAATCCCCGGTCTGGGGGAATTTACCGCTCGTCCTTCCCGCCTCCTCCCTTATTATCAGCTCGAACAGATTCCTCCTTTTATTGAGATGGCCTTTGATGCGTTTGGGCCCCATCGAATGATGTGGGGGAGTGATTTTCCACCAGTAGCTGCACGTGAAGGATACCGGAATGCTCTGGAAGGAGTGCGGACCCACCCAGCCCTGTCTCATGGGGATGATGTGGAATGGGTCATGGGAAAGACGGCTGCCTCGGTATGGAAGTTTGATCAGTAAGAAGGCCGTCTCTTCGACCAGTATTGCCTATGCGTCGTGGAGACAGGTATTCTGCTCTCTATCGAGATATTTCTGTCGCCACTCATTTTCGCAAGAAACGGAGGAAGGCTTTCAGATATACAGCTAAGCCAAGGGTAGCCAGCGCAGATAGCGATCCACTCAGGAGGAGCAGTGTACCCCCTTGGGAAGAATAGAGAAACAACGCACGCAAGGCGAAGCCAGCAAAGAAGAGGATGGAAACCGAAATGAGAATTTTGTGTGCGGTAATTAAAGTCATAGCATACCTCGCTGCTTGTCACCGAAGGGCTCTCTGTATAGGGAGTACACCCGGTACCTGGCTCTCGGACGATTCTTTCAGAAATGAAGGACCCGAAATCGTATTTGCTGAATAATACTTCTTCTCAGAAGGTAGCCAACCTTTCAAAGAAAGTCAAGTGAACACCGTGAGATTATTGACCCTGTTCCTAAAGGAGTTTTTATGCAAAACCTACGCCATATCTTAGTGCCTCTAGATTTTTCAGGATATTCAGAGGCTGCTCTCCCTTATGCAGCTCTGTTTGCCCGGAAATATGGAGCCAAAATCATCCTGCTCCATGTGATACCTGCCCAGATGTATGCGGTAGGAGAAATGGACTTCTGGCAATTTTCGGATGAGGTGCTTACTACTTTGGAAGAAAATGCCAGGCAAAAGCTTCAAGCGCTTTATTTTCCCGAGGAAAGGGTTGAGTTTGGTATAGAAGAAAGAGTGAGACAGGGAACCCCTTGTGTCGAGATCCTGCTCGAGGCGGAAGAACAAGAGGTAGATCTTATCGTTATGGCTACCCAGGGCCGCACTGGAATCGCTCATCTGATGCTGGGTAGTATCACCGAACGAATAGTGCGAGAAGCATTTTGCCCGGTACTAACGATTCGACCAGTCCTGGAAGAGAGAGAAGCCGAAAAATAAGAATCCCAATGTCCAAGCTAAAAGGGACTGTACTCGTTATAGATACTGGTTCTTCTACGACTGACTTTATATTGATTAAGGACTTAAAGACCATTTCATCTGTAAGAGACTTTGGAGACAATGCCTTAGGTGCTGTCATTATCGACTTAAAGATCATGCATCATATTATCAATCAACGAGCTGATCGAAGGGTTATCGAAGAATACTTCACAAAGAATCGCCATATCAAGGTAGATTTCTTATTGTACTGCAGGAAAGCTAAGGAAGAATATTTTAGTAATAAGATGCGTTAAACAGGGCGTAGAGGTGTGGAGATTTTTACACTGAAGAAGCAATACTCCTTATTTCCTCATTTCCTAAAGGTTTGCCTATACATGTCGTTTGTGGCATAGCGTGGCCGATATGTTGATTATCATTACAGTATATCGACAGCACCTGAATACTGGATAGATTGAAGAACTAGAACCCGTCTTTACTCTCTCTGATGCCACTCAGATTGCAATGGATAATGTTACAGAATAGATGCTTCGTTGCTGACACTCCTCGCCACGACATCTGGAGTCTCTCTTCAATCATAGCCAGCAAAGCAACGTAAGTTAGCCCTCCCAGCACTATTCCTCCTCTCGAGGGTGTTAGGTGACTTGTAAACCGTAACTATATAGGTTATCCTTAATCTATGATGAGAGAGCTTAAGTCCAAGGGAAAAACCCAATGCAAGACAAGAGGTGAAATCTATGAGTGAAACAGGGCATCCACAACCAACCGTGATCAGAACCAGTCGTGGGTTATCGATTGCTGGAACCCGTATTACTCTTTATAGTATCATGGATTACCTCCACGCTGGGTGGCCACCACACTTGATTCGTGATGAGTTTAATCTCACTGACCAACAGATGAACGATGTCATGGAGTATATTGAAGCGCACCGTGACGAAGTAGAAAGAGAATATCAATGCGTGCTCCAATATGCTGAGGAAATTCGGCACTATTGGGAGCCAAGGAATCGAGACCGCCTGGCGAAAATTGCTGAAAGCCCTCCGAAGCCGGGCCAAGAAGAGATTCGGGCCAAGTTGCAAGCGGCAAAGGCCAAGTTGGACATGATGTGAACACGATTTTAGTGGATCACGATATTGAGGGGCAGGTCACAGTTTTGTGGGGCACGCTGCTAGCGGAAGGCGGGTTGGCGCTCTGTCCCCTCCAAGTGGTGACATTTGCCCATGTTGGTTTATCCTTCGATAGCAGTGATCGAACCGTTTGGCGTTTCGCGCAGACCTAAAGAATGATGTTGTTGACACACAATCGAAACATGCAAGGTGAAGACTCCCTGGAACAAACTATCCGCGAGGAGAATACTCCGGCCTCTCTACCAGCCTTGACCATTGGGAGAGAAGTATTTTTTTTTACCACTTTACTCATTATCGTCCTATTACTAAAGCAAGGGTACGCTGCTCCATCTCCAGAAGGCAAGCCCAATCGTCTCGCTACCTCTAGCAGCGCTTACCTGCGCGCCGCCCAGCATCAGCCAGTAGACTGGTATGACTGGGGTGAAGAAGCTTTTCAAAAAGCTCGGGACCTGGATCGACCTGTTCTACTCGATATTGGAGCGATCTGGTGTCACTGGTGTCATGTGATGGATCGAGAGACCTATGAGAACCCTGGCCTTGCCCAATTCATTAATCAACACTTCATCGCGATCAAAGTAGATCGCGATGCCCGACCGGATATCGACCATCGTTACCAGAGAGCGGTGATGGCTTTAGCTGGACGTGCTGGATGGCCGCTCACCGTATTCTTGACTCCAGAGGGGGAGGTGATGTTTGGTGGCACCTATTTCCCACCAGAAGCCAGATCGGGGAGGCCAGGGATGCGAGAACTTTTGTCCCAGATTGCCACGTTGTATCGAGAAAATAAAACGGAGTTGTTACAACATGTAAAAGACTTCCACCAGAAACTTTCAGCCTATCAGCGAGAAATACTGGCGCCAGGAGACCTGGATCCCAAGATTATTCTGCAGATTCTCCAGGATATGGAATACCGTTTTGAGCCTCTCTATGGCGGATTTGATCCCGGACCAAAGTTTCCGCGTCCTGCCGCTATCGAGTTAGCCCTTTGGAGTTTGTATCAGAAACCTCATAAACAGATATTCCGCGATATGGTAGTCACAACACTGCGACATATGGCCAAAGGAGGCATCTTTGATCAGCTCGGAGGGGGATTTCATCGATATGCTACTGATGCCGCCTGGCGCGTTCCACACTTTGAGAAACTCCTGGATTTCAATGCTGCCCTGCTCGAGAATTATCTCCAGGCGTACCAGGCTACGGGAGAGGCTTTATTCAAAGAAGTAGCTCTCGCTACGATAGCCTATATCAATGGAACACTCTCCAATCAAGAGACCGGCGGATTCTATGCCACTCAGGACGCAGACATCCATCTGCAAGATGAGGGGAGTTATTTTACCTGGACTGGCCAGGAATTGACTGAAGTGCTTACTTTTGAAGAAGCTCGGGTCCTCTTCCTCTATTTCGGTGTCCCCGAAAAAGGTGAGGAGCGGCATGTACTGTATGTGGCTACCAAGCCAGAGAAAATCGCTCAGCAGCTCTCTCTACCTCTCGATACGGTGCATCAATATCTCCGTAGCGGCCTGGCTCGGCTGAAGACCGCTCGACAGCAGAGACAAGCTCCGCGAATAGATACAACTATTTACAGCGGGTGGAATGGGCTGATGATTTCTGCATATTTCGAAGGCTATCGAGTCCTCCAGCAGAAGGGGCTACGCGAGTTTGCCTTACAGACCCTGGATAGGGTATGGAGTCACCTCTTTACCCCTGATCAGGGAGTAGCGCATGCCCTGGTTCATGATCAGAAACAGGAGCTGTATCTGTTCGAGGATCAGATTTATTTGACCCGAGCCCTGCTCGATGCTTTTGAGATCACCGGAGAGCTTCGCTATCTTTCTCAGGCCAGGACGTTGATCGATATCACTCTCCACCGATTTTGGGATGAGCAAGGGGGAGGATTTTTTGATATTCCTCACCAAAAGAAAGGGATAGCCTTATTACAGGAACGTTCTAAACCGATTCACGATCACTCCCTTGCCGCTCCTAATGCTGTCGCCGCGCAGGTATTAGACCGGCTCTACTATTTGACTCTGGATGAGGAATACCGGAAGAGGGCAGAGGCTACTCTTAAAGCTTTTGCTGGGAAAGTAGGCAAGTATGGAATGTATGGAGCGGGCTTTGCCCTTGCTCTCCATTATCATCTCGATCATCCAGCACAGGTGGTAATCATTGGCCAGAAACATGATTCACAAACCCAGCATCTTTTGCACACGGCTATGGCGACCTATCGACCAGGCAAGCTGGTCTTAGTGTATGAAAAACAGCAGGATACCGTTGCGCTTCCTCCAGTTGTAGCCAATATAGTACAAGCCACTCCTCCAGAAAAGCAACCCATAGCTTATGTGTGCGCAGGAGAGGTTTGCGGACCACCAACCGATCAGGCAGAGAAGGTTGCTCTGCTCTTACAGACTATTGGACGACCGACAGAGTAGCCTCGGCAGGTGGGAAAATTCGCGTCAGAATGTTCTGACCAGAGCACTAATCTTCTGGCGTTATACAGATCACCACTTCTTCGCCACTTGCTAATTCTCGGCGAATGCGAAAGCAAAAGAGCCACCAGAGATACCAGTATTTTCGCCGGTACACTTGCTGCAATCTGGCCACGATATCCGGTGCGTTTTCTACCCAAACAGCCTGTCCTGTGAATGCTGGACCGTCAGGCGTGCCAACATGCACGGTGACTCGAGGAGTGGTTCGAATACGTCGAGCCTTGATTGTAGTACGTCTGGTGGTAAAATAGAGTTTCCCCTCGTGAAACATGAACCAGACCGGTACGGTTCCCGATCGTCCCGATTTTCCGTAGGTAGTCAGATAAATGAGGCGACTGCGGTGTAGGGCAGTGACAATTTGAGGGTTCATGTTTCCCCGTTCATTCTGATCCATTGGAACCCAGCTTTAATTAATCGGCTTAAACCATCAGCTTTGATGGTCCCAGTGGTATACTTTATGGATAAGTGAGTGCATTTATAAATCGATTCCAAAGGAACACCTCCAGAAGAGGAGAGCGAGGGGTGACTCTCCGCATCTCAAAGAGGTAGTCCATGGGAGACTTCAAAAGGGTAGCACATGCGATATAGCAATGCAAACACCCTCCTGTTTAGTGTCCAAAGTATCGGGTCCAAATGCTGCAAGGCAATCTCGGTTAAACAAGGGAGAAATACCCGATGAATCTGTCTTCAAACGCTGCTCTCCCCTTTTGGGGACAGGCGGAATCCCGGCAGCTAGAGTTTAAAGAGGGATTCCCAAAGGGGAATCAGGTGGCTAAAACAGTAATCGCTTTTGCCAATGGAGCCGGGGGTAAATTGGTCTTTGGTGTGCGCAACAAACCCAGACAGATCCTCGGTATTCCAGATGAAGAGCTTTTCTCTCTGGAAGAACGGATCGCCAATCATATTTTTACGCAGTGTACCCCTACTATCATCCCGGAAATCTATATCCAGTCAGTTGCAAAGAAAAATCTTCTGGTGGCAGAAATCTTTCCCGGTTTCCATAAACCGTACTACCTCAAGACAGAGGGAAAACACAAGGGCACATACATCCGGATTGGTTCCACGAATAAGCAAGCCTCTCTGGAAGTATTGGAAGAACTGGAAAGACAGCGGCGCAATGTGTCTTTTGACTCACTCCCGGTTTATGAGGTAGTTTGGGAGGAACTGGATATCACTCAGTTTCTTACCGACTACTTTCAGGCTACCAGAAGAAAGCTAGAAGAGACCCAATTAGAAAATCTAGGGCTATTGATCAGAGAACGGAATCAGACCCATCTTTCCAATGCCGCTATCCTCCTATCCGATTCCTTATATCGTAAAAAATTGTTCCCTTTTGCTCAGATTGAATGTGCCCGTTTTAAGGGCATCACACCACGTGTCTTCCTCGATCAGGCCAGCATCGATCTTCCCATCTATTTGGCCCCAGAGGAGTGCATTGCTTTTATCAAAAAAAATATCGTTCTGGGCTCCACCATTGGTGAAGTCTATCGACAGGATCGCTGGGAATACCCGCTAGAGGCCATCCGGGAAGTCGTTATTAATGCCGTTATACACCGGGATTACTCTCTCAAGGGGAGTGACATCAAAGTGGCCATCTTCGATGACATGCTGGGAATTACAAGCCCTGGACCGCTCCCGGATACTCTGTCTGTGGAAGATCTGGGAACCGGTCGCTCGGAGATTCGGAATCGGGTGTTAGCACCCATCTTTAAGGATCTGAGGTTGATCGAGGCGTGGGGAACTGGGATGCAAAAGATGCAGCAGGCTACCTCTGCCTATCCGGAAATGGAGGTGGGTTTCCAGGAAGTGGGCTACGCGTTTCAAGTGCAGTTTCGGAAAAAAGGGCTGAGTGGCACCAAGCTGGCACCAAGTGCTGAACAACTCATTGTGCTGCAAAGCTGTAAAACTCCTCTTCCTCTCTCCAAGTTATTAAAAATTCTCCATCGCTCAGACCGCACCAAGTTCCGGCGACAAATTCTTGTCCCCTTGCTAGAAGGGGGATTGTTAGCTTTGACCGAACCAGAGAAACCGAAGAGTCCCAAGCAAAGATATGTCACTACCCCACAAGGATTTCTTAGAGCATATTAAATACTATGAGCTGCTTTGCTCCGCTCAGTAGGACCTGTTGGAACTTATGTACTATTAGTTCAATGGTCACACTCGCTCAACAGGATTACAAACTCTGCAGAGAATTATGAAACTGTTACCTGGTAGGCCTGCTCAGAGCAGGTGGAATCCTGCCCTTTTCCTGACCCTTCTCCGGGCTCTTCTTATCCCTCTCTTTGTGTGGCTTGTGCTGCAAGGGGTCTCCGCTGGACAGAGCACCCCTCTTTTACTCTTGCTGTTTGGCATCATCGTCCTCTCTGATATGTTAGATGGGCCATTGGCCCGGCATTATCACCAGGTATCGGCTTTTGGATCGGTTGCTGATGTGCTTGCAGATATGACCTTTATCCTCTCCTCATTATGGACCGCCGTTTACGCTGGTCTGCTCCCCTGGTGGGTGCCGGCCGCTATTGTCGTACAAATCATTCAATTTGTAGGAGATTCTCTCTTCTTTTTTTCAAAGACTTCCCAGCAACCCTTTCGCAAAAACACACTTGGAAAACTGGCCGGTATCCTGTATTATATTGTGGTGGGAATCCTCTGTCTCCATCTGACTTTTCCCATCTTCTTTCCCGCCCAGTTACTTCCCCTCCTTTCTATTATAGTTGTCAGCTACACCCTTTTTTGTATTCTGGGACGCACCCGGCTTTACTGGAAAACAGAATAGTGGGAATGAACCAGCGATCAGGCACTGTTGAAGATTCCGGAAGAAAAGAGTGAAATCTCTCTTGGTGCACGAATACTTTTTCTGGTATTATACCAGATTCCTTCGCTATACCCCAGTGGGAGAACACCCCAGCGGTTATTTCTCCCTGTTCTAATGCGAGAATTTGCAGGAGGAAAAAGAGATTATGGTAAGACCTAAAGTAGTGGTAGCACGCAAACCACCCGGACCAGCCCTGAAACATCTAATCGAGCAGTGCGATACCTGGCTATGGGAAGAAGATAGAACTATGCCACGAGATCTGCTCCTGGAGAAGGTTCGTGATGCCGAAGGGCTCTATGTGATGATTTTTGATCAGGTGAATGAAGAGCTCCTGCAGGCTGCTCCTCATCTCAAAGTGGTGAGTACGATGGCAGTCGGAACGGATAATATTGACCTGCAGGCCTGCACAGCACGAGGGATTCCTGTGGGCTATACCCCTGGAGTAGTGACCGAAGCCACAGCCGATCTGGCCATGACCTTGATGCTGGCTTTGAGTCGCCGGATTGTTGAGGCTGCCCAATATGTTAAAAACAGACAGTGGAAACACTGGTCTCCTACTCTGATGATTTCTCATGATGTGTTTGGAAAAACGCTGGGGATCATTGGGATGGGGAGGATTGGACAGGCTATTGCCCGACGGGCTCGCGGTTTCGATATGACCATACTCTATCATACTCGCCAGTCCAAACCAGAGGCAGAAGAGGCTTATGGAGTAAAGTATCGAAACCTGGATGATTTATTAGCCGAATCTGATATCATTATGCTCGTCCTCCCCTTGACCGGCGAAACTCGCTATATGATTAATGCTGAAGCCTTTGCCAAAATGAAACCCTCCGCATTGCTGGTGAATGTAGCTCGTGGAGCGATCGTTGATTCCCAAGCTCTTTACCGGGCCCTTTCCTCTGGTCGTATCCGTGGAGCGGCTTTAGATGTCACTGATCCCGAACCGATTCCAGAGGACGATCCTTTATTGACCCTGGATAATTGCCTCATCGTTCCCCATGTGGGTACTTCCACCTGGGAAACACGGGCACGGATGACTGAAATCTCGGTTGAAAATCTGTTGAGAGGACTTCGTGGCGAACGGTTATTGTATTGTGCCAATCCAGAGGCACAAAAGAAGCCATAGCGTCTTTTTCCGGTACACAGAATTAACCGGGCAATGGAAAGCCACCCAAATGGCGCTCAGGAGCATTCTGGGTCTGGAGTGAAACGCAGGGAAATCCTCTGGTCACTCGCAAAGAGGCTCTTAAGAGAGGTGAGATGGTTTGTCTTCAACTCTCGAGACGAAAAATTCTGCCTATAGATTCCCAGGATCTTCCTCCCCATCGACCCGCAATACCAAAGGGCTCTCTTGGATATGCACTGGATAACCTTTCGTGGCTCACAGGACACCAGTCCTTAGGGCTGGACAAATAGTGCATCGTGAGTTCGCAAAGGAATGAACCAGAGAAAATCAGTCTTGACTTCCCGGTGAACCATCGGGAGATATCAAATTTCGAAAAACAGGAGATTCTTCGCTGCACTCAGAATGACCTTGAAGGATTTATCCGCTACAAGTTCGAATATACTCGGCTCAGGTAGATTTTATGGTCATGACCAGTGGGATAAGCTCCTGGATGGCTTTCACTGTTTTATCAATTTTGCCAGCCAGGAGGGTATCCTCATTAGTAGTGGTGAGAGCTTGTCTTAGCTCATGCAGATCCCGCAGTATAGCCGTTGCCGAGCTGATTACTTTCTTCGCATTTTCCAGTCGTATCGATTTGGCCGCCTGCTCTGCTTCCAGGGTAACTGCATTTACGACTTTGATATGCGTGGCCAGCTCGACAGTCCGGTTTGCAAGGCTGGCCAGGGCTTCGTCTACGGTTGTCTTGAAAATGTCCGTGATCGCCTTGCGCGCGATTTCATCCAGTTCTGCGGCAAGCGTATTCGGGGAGGCCATAATAAAAGCGCTTAGCTCTTCCTGCACCGCTACCCGTTTCTCGATATTCCCTGAGTGGATCGCTTTTCGCGCTTCCCCGAGCAATTCATGTAGCACTTTGGCCCAGTCTTCAAAAGTGATCAGAGCATCCCAATTCCTACTCATGGGGTCCTCTCCTCTCGTAGCAATTCTCTGATTTCGAGCACCGTCGCGGTCAGGAGACGAGTGTTTGGGGGAAATCCATTTTGTACCGAGACTGCGAGGGTTGAGTGGATGGCGGCCCATTGTCTGATCCCCTCTCGTGCTTTTTGAATCAGATTGATTTGGATAGCAATACGGTTGTTAATCGCCTGGAGTTCTGCCATCAGAGGCTCATACCGATCCCGCGTCAGGTCGATGAGCTGATTGACTTCCTGTAAGGCAGCGATCTGTTCGGTCTGGACGAGAGAGCTACCGATCTCCTGCTCCAGTTGTCTGCGTCGTCTTTCCAATGTCTGTCTATAATCAACCAGCGCAGCATGATGATCTTGCTGTAATAACTGGTCTCTGATGGGAACCCGGGCGGTGGCTAAGAGGTTTTCCAGATCCGCAAAATCCGCTATCAGAATCTCAGCAATACCCTGAATAGCAGGATCAGCCTGTGTGACCGCCTGGGAAAAGGATCGCGCGGCACGAACCTGTGCAACTACTCCGTACAGGCTTTTGGCAATAGCAATATATTTTGTGGGGAGAGGATCAGCAGACAAGGCATCCAAAAACCCCTGCAACGCATTCGCCACATTACCAGCATTTTCTCCTCCCATTCGTCCGGCCTCCGCAATGTGCGAGAGTGCATCCGTATACCTCACTATCGCTTGCATAGCGATTACTCTTACTGCTATCTCATGGCCGAGCTGCTCTGCCGCGTCACTTGCTCCTGCTTTAAGGAGGGTCAGTTGAACAGCGGTGGTGCTCTGCAGGACAGCGGTGTGTAATTGTGCTGTAGAATCAGCAAAAGGTTGTAAATCGGGGAGCGCACACCCGAAAAAGAGGAGGAGGTATTCCTCCGGAATCGATTTATACAATCACTCTCTTACCCACAAAGCATCACTGAAACCATCAGCAAAGCTGATGGTTTCAGCCGATTAATCATCGGACGCCTCCTGCGAAGTGGCATCCGATTTTACCTGACGGTAGAGAGACTCACCACCAAACGCCCTTTCCAGGCGATGGATTGCCGGTACAGTGTTATCATCGGCAAGCCGTCCAAAGACTTCCCCCAGTACCATCTGTAAATCTTCCGTAGGATAGGTTGCATCACGAAAAAACTGTTCACTACTGGTAGAGATTATGGAGGATGGTTCCTCGTCTTCGATAGTAATCTATGACTTGGCTGAGGCTGGCAGTAAAAATCTCGGGATTAAATGATCTGGTCAGGATATCTGAACGAGGTTGACAAGTCTGTAAAATGGATTGCATGGTGCATTCCCCGGTCTGAGAACATCTCTGGAAACGGATAATCTACACGCTTCAAAAGAGATGGTCTTCCTGAAATACTCTTCTGACTACTTTTATTCTAAACAAACAAAAAAGCTCATCTTCTTACAAGATTATTTTAACAATACTGCACAGGTCTTCAGGGTGCATATAAAATCTCTATGCTTATCGGAGATTCTGGGGGGTCATAAGAAAAAATAAAGAGTTGACGAATCTGGTGAAACATGCTAAAACTACTGTGCAATACAAGTGGGTACCTTTCTCCTCGGTTATCCTTCGTGGGGAGAAAACCAAACAGCAGGAGCCCATAACATATTGATCTAAAAGACGCCGGGGTGGCGGAACTGGTAGACGCAGGGGACTTAAAATCCCCCGGACCTTACCGTCCGTGCCGGTTCGAGTCCGGCCCTCGGCATCTGAAAGGGTTCTCTCGATCACACCCATGATCGATTTTGTGCTCCGAGCTCGATTGGGTATCGGTTCAGGAATTCTTGCCCTTACCATGTTTCTGACCATAGTATAGGGAAGATTTTGGAAGAGCCTCACTATCCGCAAATACTCCTTCCTAATAGGCTAGACTTCGTCAAGAAAATTTCGTATGGTATATAGGCGAAGTCATAGTGAGTATCATTCTCTAGTCATGCTGAGTTCTGCGCGTTGTTACCGGATAAGCACAGGACGGTCCTGTGCTTCGGGGCAAACGGCATAAGGGATCTCTTTTGCTTTGCGGCAAAATTATAAGCCGCTTTGTGGAGTAAGCCCTGGAAGATCATATGACTTCCCTGCGCTGTGCTCCGGAAGCGAAGCAGAATGAAGTCCTTTTGCCATTCTTAACCGAAGTGAAGGACTCAGCATGCTATGATGAAATTTACTCGATGAGATCGTCAACAAAGTTTATCACTTCTGCATTGGTATCTCAGTAGACCAGTGCTCTGGTAAATAAGTTCTGAGCCGAAGGCGAAGCATCTCGCTTTTGAGATGCTTCGCTCCGCTCAGCATGACAAATCAAAACCAAGTTACCAGAGCACTGGTCTGTTGACAGAGTCTACTCTGGTCGGCCAGATAGTCTTAAGGGAGAGATAACCCGATGCTTACCGCTATTTTGTCTGGTTTTGGATTATCACTGGTAGCACCATGGCTTTATAGGATCGGGCAGAGAGCAACGGGATGGTTTATTGCGCTCCTCCCTCTCGGCCTGGGAATATATTTTGTCACTCTTCTTCAACCGGTAAGAACGGCTGGAGCTTTTGTAGTGTCTCACACCTGGGTGCCGAGTTTAGGAATCCATTTTTCTTTCTATATTGACGGATTAAGTGTAACCTTTGCCCTGCTTATTAGCGGGATTGGGGCTCTCATCATGATCTATGCCGGTGGTTATCTGGCAGGCCACCCTCAGCTTGGGCGTCTCTATACCTATCTCCTCATGTTTATGGCCTCTATGCTGGGAGTTGTCCTGGCGAACAACATGATCACGCTTTTTGTGTTTTGGGAGCTGACCAGTCTGAGTTCTTATCTGCTGATCGGTTTCGATCACGAACGGGAAGCGGCACGCTCTGCTGCTCTCCAGGCCTTGCTCGTGACCGGGATTGGCGGATTGGCCCTATTGGCAGGGTTTATTTTGCTTGGACAAATCGGAGGCAGCCTGGAATTTTCCACTTTACTGAGCCAAAAAGAAACAGTGCGGTCGCATGCCCTGTATACCCCCATCCTCCTGCTCATTTTGGCCGGAGCCTTTACCAAGTCTGCCCAGTTCCCCTTCCATTTCTGGTTACCCGGAGCTATGGAAGCCCCTACTCCGGTGAGTGCCTATCTCCATTCCGCGACCATGGTCAAGGCGGGTGTCTATCTGTTAGCCCGTCTGAGTCCGCTGCTTGGTGACACAGCTCTCTGGCAATATACTGTGACCACGGTGGGCGCGATTACTATGCTGTTCAGTGCTTATCTCGCCTGGCAACAGACTGATCTCAAACGTATCCTGGCCTATTCCACGGTGAGTGCGCTGGGAACCTTGACGTTACTCCTGGGTCTGGGTACCGGCCTGGCCATAAAGGCGGCGATAGTTTTTCTCCTGGTACATTCTCTGTATAAAGGAGCCCTCTTTCTGGTGGCCGGGGCGGTGGATCATGAAACTGGGACGCGCAATGTTCAGGCTCTCGGAGGTCTTGGACGAATGATGCCAATTACAGCAGTGGCGGCGACTTTGGCTGCTCTCTCTATGGCCGGTCTACCCCCGCTCTTTGGTTTTATCGGCAAGGAATTGTTATATGAAGCCACATTGAGCCGATATGTGCTTACCCTGGTCGCGGTGTTGAGTAATATATTTATGGTGGCGATTGCCGGGATACTGATACTTCGACCGTTTTTTGGTGTACAACTTCCTACACCCCAAAAACCGCTTGAAGCCTCCATTGATCTCTGGCTGGGACCTCTGTTGCTGGGAGGGCTCGGTTTGCTCATCGGTTTTTTTCCGCATACCCTGGTCACTCCCCTGGTCTCTCTGGCTGTCGCTGCTGTGTTTACCCAACCAGTTGAGGTGCAATTAGCCTTATGGCATGGGATAAATCCCGTCCTCGTGTTGAGCGGAGTTACAGTGGCTGGTGGAGGATTACTCTATCTCTGGGGAGGACTACTGACGGGTATTGTTCAGAAGATCGAGTGGATAAACCAGTGGGGCCCGGAGAGTTGGTATAAACTGACCCTTGAGGGTCTGAATAGGGTGGCTGCTGTCCAGACAAGCATCCTGCAAAATGGGTATCTCCGTTTCTATTTATTGATGATTATTGCAACCACGGCCGGATTGGTCGGTTATACCCTCCTCAGTCATAGCCAGTGGCAGGGCTTTGGGGAATGGTCAGATGTGCGCTCCTATGAGTGGATAATCGGCCTGTTGATCCTGTTAGCGGCCATAATGGCGGTCTATTCTCCTTCCCGTTTGGGAGCAGTGGCTGCCCTCGGAGTGGTTGGGTATGGGGTAGCCATGATCTATATTCTGTTTGGTGCCCCAGACTTAGCTATGACCCAGTTTTCTATCGAAACGCTAAGCGTGATTCTGTTTGTCCTGGTCCTCTATCGCCTTCCACGCTATGCCAAGTTCACCAGTACTGGCGAACGGATTCGTGATGGCCTCATTGCCCTGGCTGCTGGAGGACTGGTAACCGTCTTGATTCTCCTGGTGACCGCTGTTCCTTTGCAATCACGCTTGACCCCTTATTTTGCAGAAAATAGTTTCATTCTGGCCAAAGGACGCAATATCGTAAATGTGATCCTGGTCGATTTTCGTGGCCTGGACACGCTGGGAGAAATCACGGTTCTTGCGGTAGCCGCTATTGGAGTTTATGCTTTACTCAAACTCCGTTTAGAGCAGGGAGAAAAATAGATGAGGATGACCACCTTAATTCTATCAACCGCTACTCGGTATCTGCTCCCCTTGCTTTTACTCTTCTCGATCTTTATTTTACTCCGTGGCCATAACGAACCAGGTGGAGGTTTTATCGGAGGGTTAGTGGCGGCAGCAGCGTTTGCGTTATATGGTATTGCGTATGGGGTCGAAAAGGTACGCCAGTTGCTGGTTGTGGAACCGCGGAGGTTAATTGGCGTAGGATTACTGGTCGCTGTAAGCAGTGGTTGTCTCTCCTTGTTTGTTCATCAGCCTTTTATGACCGGCCTCTGGAGTATCCAGGAAGTGCCTGTTCTGGGAAAAGTAGGGACGCCTCTTTTGTTTGATGTGGGAGTCTATCTGGTAGTGATCGGGGTAATGGTGCTGATTATCGTTTCCCTGGCGGAGGAGTGAGATGGAGACAGTGCTGGCTTTTGTGGTGGGAGGATTGTACGTTGCCGGGTTATATTTAATGTTCCGGCGGAGTATCGTAAAACTGATTATCGGTTTGGGGCTCCTCGGTCATGCTGCAAACCTGCTGATCTTTACCATGGGGCGTTTGACCCGTGCCCATCCGCCGATTATTCCTGTGGAGGCCACCCGCTTGACAGAGCCTTTTGCTGATCCACTTCCCCAGGCCCTGATTTTAACCGCTATAGTGATCGGGTTCGGAGTCCAGGCTTTTGCACTGGTATTGATTCGACGGGCTTATCAGACGGTGGGAACCGATGATCTTGATCAGATGAAAGCAACCGATACCTAGTACATTTTCCGGAGACACCTGGATAAAGCACTCTCAAGATATCCACCGAGTTAGATACACTCCACCTGGGGAGTAAACAATGAAAAATCTGGTATTATTTCCCATTATCGTTCCCTTTCTCACTGCTATTGCTTCGTTGCTGGTCTGGTCTCAACCGCGTGTACAGCGGATCCTCAGTGTGGTAGGCACTGCGAGCCTGCTGGGAACTGCTTTGGGACTTTTGGCCCTGGTATGGCAAGAGGGTATTCAGGCGGTCCAGATAGGAAACTGGCCTGCCCCTTTTGGGATTACCCTGGTAGCTGATCTGTTAGGCGCTATTATGGTAGTGCTGGCCGGACTTATGGGACTGGCCGTTGCGGTCTATTCTCTGGCAACTATTGATCCACAGCGAGAAGCGTTTGGGTACTATCCATTACTCAACATCCTCTTGATGGGAGTTTGTGGCGCTTTTCTCACCGGTGATATGTTTAATCTGTATGTCTGGTTTGAGGTAATGCTGATTGCCTCCTTTGTCCTTCTGGCTCTGGGGGGTGAGCGGGCTCAGCTTGAAGGGGCGATCAAATATGTGACCTTGAATCTCATGTCTTCCGCCCTCTTTCTGGCAGCCCTGGGTATTCTTTATAGCCTTGCCGGGACGTTAAACATGGCAGACCTCGCCCGTCAGTTACCGGCTATAGCCCAACAAGGTCTGGTTACGGCGCTGGCAATGCTGTTTTTGGTAGCCTTTGGGATCAAAGCTGCCCTCTTTCCACTCTTCTTCTGGCTCCCAGCGTCTTATCATACCCCACCAGTGGCTGTATCGGCTATTTTTGCTGGCTTACTGACCAAGGTGGGAGTGTATGCCTTGATCCGGGTTTTTACCTTGCTGTTTGTACAAGATGTGAGCTACACGCATACGCTTATCTTAATTATTGCCGGATTGACCATGGCTACCGGGGTCTTGGGGGCAGCAGCTCAGGGCGAGTTCCGGCGTATCCTCTCTTTTCATATTGTGAGTCAAATAGGGTATATGATCATGGGACTAGGCCTCTTCACTCCCCTCGCCCTCACTGGTTCCATTTTTTATATTATTCATCATATTATTGTAAAAACCAATCTCTTCCTGGTAAGTGGAGTGGTCTATCGCTTAGAGGGGGCCTATGATCTCAAAAAGTTGGGAGGCCTTTACAAGCATTACCCGGCTGTTGCCGTCTTGTTTCTCATTCCGGCTTTCTCTCTGGCTGGAATTCCCCCTCTTTCCGGTTTTTGGGCAAAATTGATCCTGCTCATAGCTGGTCTAAATATAAACCAGTATGCTATTGTTCTTACAGCACTGCTGGTAAGTCTACTGACCCTGTTTTCCATGACCAAAATCTGGGCGGAAGTATTTTGGAAGGCAAAACCAGCCTTGGAAGACACCGGAAGAGGACAGACAACGCAAGAGGCTCCTGCTCAGAAGCTATTTGTACTGCTGCTCCCTATTATCGTGCTGGCGCTGTTGACCATCACCATAGGCCTTACCGTCGAACCTATGCTGATGTTGGCTCAGCGTGCCGCTGACCAGTTACTCAACCCAGAAAATTATATTCGTGCTGTGTTAGGAGAAAAGGCATAAGATGTTTCTCTTTAATTTGTTACTCGCCCTGTCCTGGATAATCCTTACCGGACAATTTAACCCGGTGAATCTTCTGTTCGGCTTTGCTCTGGGATATGTGATGCTGTGGCTTGTGCAACGGGTCATAGGCCCTGCCCGGTATTTTGGAAAGGTGCACCAGGTGATCCGGTTTGTCCTCTTTTTTTTCTGGGAATTACTGAAGGCTAATCTGCGCGTCACCTATGATGTCTTGACTCCTCGTCATCACATGCGACCTGGCGTGATTGCGATTCCGCTTTCTGTACAGACCGATGAGGAGATTACCCTCTTAGCAAATTTGATTACCCTCACCCCAGGTACGTTATCCCTGGATGTATCATCAGATCGGCGTGTCTTATACATTCATGCGATGTATGTAGAGGACATCCAGCAAACGCGGCAAGAGATAAAAGACGGATTTGAGAAACGCATACAGGAGGTATGGCAATGAATCTGCAAAACTTAGCGTTATTTCTGGTTCTACCGTTGTTGAGTATGGGTGTGGTACTGGCCTTTATTCGTCTCATTCTGGGTCCAAGTTTGCCTGACCGGGTTGTGGCCCTGGATCTGATGGCCACTCTGGTCATCGGAATTATTGCCGTTTATGCCATGGCCACCCGGCAGCCAGTATTCCTCGATGTCGCCATCATTTTAGCCCTCCTCTCCTTTTTGGGAACAGTCGCTTTTGCTTCCTATGTAGAAAGGAGAGTTTAAGTATGCAAGAAACAATGAGTGCTCTCTTTATGCTCCTGGGTACTTTTTTTATGTTTATAGCCTCTGTTGGAATTATTCGCATGCCCGATCTCTTCCTCCGGATGTCGGCCACCTCCAAATCGGCTACCTTGGGGGTGGGATTTGTTTTGCTGGCCGTTGCGGTCTATTTTGATGATCTGGGAGTGACTTGTCGGGCACTGGCTACGATTCTCTTCGTCTTTTTGACCGCTCCTATTGCAGCGCATCGCATCGGGCGCGCCGCTTATTTTGTTGGTGTGCCACTATGGGAAGGGACCCGGTATGACGATTTACGAGGGCGTTATGATATTAATACCCATATCTGTACAAGTCCACCGGAATTATTTCCTGAAGCTGATCTGGAGCAGGCTTTAGAACGGGCTCGACGTCATGATCAGGACGATTAACGAGAAAAGGAGGAAACTCGATGGAACATAAAGCATTAATACTGGATCTCCTCGAATGGCTGGCCGAGGGCCCCCGGCCGTATCAGGAGGTGATGGGAGCCTGGCGTACATCCTGTCCGAGATTGACTATCTGGGAAGATACTGTTGATGCAGGTTTTGTGCGTATCGAGTCTGGAGATAACTCGACGCAACTCGTATGGTTGACGACACGGGGCTTCGAGTTTCTGCAAGCGAATGGACGTGCCGGATCCATTCAAAGTGCTTAGGCACGATAATCGCTGTGCAGGCGCTCATAGTCCAAGCAGAGTTCACACGTAGCTGCCCTGTAATTGTTCGGTCGGGTATCTGTTTTTGAGGCTTCCCGCGTGGCTACCGCATGGGAGGTCAACAGCGATATGGGGTGTGTCGTACGGAGAATACAGGTGGTGCATGTCCTTAGCCACAAAAGACCAACGATTAAAACAGCTCGTACAAAAGATTGCCCCTGGGAGTAAGTTACTTCGAATATATTGAGGGGAAGCCAGAATTTGCTCCCGCTCATTCAGCCGATTTTATTCTGGAGCTCGCCACATACCTGACCCGGATTCACAGTGTAGATTGTTCGAAGCTGGATTTGTCTTTCCTTCCTGGACAACCAAAAAGGTTTACCGACTATTTTGGTCCACCCTCGGCAGATGGAGGTACTACCTTGATAGATGAGGAGCGTATTCGGGATACACTGGAATCGGTCTGGCCCTTACCGCAGCGAAATGCTTCTGTTCTGCTGCATGGCGATTTTTGGCCTGGCAATATTTTGTGGCAGGAGGAGAAGCTCGTGGCTGTCATTGATTGGGAAGATGCTCAATTAGGAGATCCTCTTTCAGATCTTGCAATCAGCAGGCTGGACATTTTAGAGATATTTGGCATGGAGGCCATGTATGCCTTTACCGATCAGTATAAATCAAGGATGCCCATCGATTATACTACCCTCCCGTACTGGGATCTGTGCGCTGCCCTGCGGCTGGCTCGCCTGGCAGGTTCTCATCTCGCCGAGTGGGTTGCATTCTTTGTCTCTGTTGGGAGAGAAGACATCACCGAACAAACGGTGAGCACCCATTTTAAGTGTTTTGTTACCCAGGCATTTGAAAAGCTTGGAGTTCGATAAAATAATGGCTGTACACACGCTGTCTTGAGGGAAGAAGTCACTCCTGATGACACCTGCTCGGAAGCCCACATAGGGCACTACATGCACTACGAGGAAGTCAATATGGCATTTGTACTCTTTGTTCTTGGCCTGCTCCTGTTGATTCTTGGTGCGGAACTCCTGGTGCGTGGAGCGTCGCGCTTGGCTTTGGCTTTTGGTATTTCTCCTTTAGTCATTGGTCTGACAGTGGTAGCTTATGGAACCAGTGCCCCGGAAGTGGCAGTGAGTATGCAGTCGAGTATGCTCGGTCAAGGTGATATTGCCCTGGGCAACGTGGTAGGGAGTAATATTGCCAATGTCTTGCTGATTCTTGGTATCTCCGCCCTCATTACTCCCCTTGTGGTATCGCAACAGCTCATCCGATTCGATGTGCCCCTTATGATTGGGGGGTTTTTTCTCTTTCTTCTCTTTGCCCTTGATGGGAAGATAAGCCACCTGAATGGCCTGGTGCTTTTGACAGGAGCGGTGCTCTATACCGGGTGGGTCATTCGCCAAAGCCGAAAGGAGACTGCACAGATCCAAGCGGAGTATGCTCAGGAATTTGGCTCTATCCCTTCGCTATCCCTGAGAGCACGGATGATGTATGGAGTATATATTCTTATTGGACTGCTGTTATTGATCCTGGGATCACGCTGGCTGGTAAATGGGGCAGTAACCTTTGCCAGAATATTAGGGGTGAGTGAGTTGATCATCGGGTTAACCATTATCGCCGTGGGGACCTCGTTGCCGGAAGTCGCCACATCGGTCATAGCCAGTCTGCGTAATGAACGTGATATCGCGGTGGGTAATGTGGTGGGGAGCAATCTGTTTAATATCCTCCTGGTCCTGGGGCTCTCTACCATTGTAGCTCCGGATGGAATTTCCGTCTCCCCTGCCGCCTTGCATTTTGATATCCCGATCATGCTGGCGGTGGGTGTAGCCTGTTTACCGATTTTCTTCACCGGCCATTGCATTGCTCGATGGGAAGGAGCGCTTTTCCTGGGGTATTATATGGCTTATACTCTCTATCTGATTCTGGAGGCTACCCAGCATGATGCCCTGCCGGTATTTAGCTTTGTAATGATCGCCTTTGTTATCCCTCTCACCGTCCTGACTCTGCTGATTGTGGTAATACGCACCCTCCGTGCTCGTATTCCAGGAGATCCATCCCGATGAGATGTCCTGCTGAAGTATCGTCCTTTTCCAAAAAAACTTCTTGACTTTCACTACCCCGGACAGTAGTCTTCCACTCAGGACGCATTTTACGATTGCTTTATAATCCTGAGGAGGCCACTCTTTTTTATCCAAGAGGGAGGAACCGGTGATGAAACGCACGAGTTTTCTTTGGTCTACTTTCATTCTGATACTTGTTTTAGGGGTAAGTGGGTATACATTGGTTCTGGCTGCAGAGGCTCCGCCATCCCTGGATGTAATCAAATGGGCTTATCCTCCAAAGTTCAACAATCTGCCCATTAATCTGGTGGGAGATGCTGGTCATAATCTGAAGCCGTACGAGTTCTGGAAGAACGATTTTGAAAAGGCTGGATTGACTATCCAGATCATCGAAGTCCCCTTTGAAGGGGTCTATGAGAAACTGAAGATGGAGTTTGTAGCCGGTACTGGAGCTTTTGATGTCGTAACCTTTTACCCGGCTTACATCGGGGATTTTGCGGGGAATGGCTATCTAGAGCCGCTGGATGATTACATGAAAAAGCAACCTGCCGAGGTCTGGGATCCCAATCCAGCGGATGTGCTGGCCCCCTTTTGGGAGTTATACTGCAAGTTTGGAGGGAAGGTGTATGCCTTACCTATTGATGGGGATGTGCATATGCTGATGTATCGAAAAGATCTCTTTGCCCATCCGGAGGAGCGGGCAGCTTTTCAAGCCAAACATGGCAAAGAACTAAAGCCTCCAGAGACCTGGGAAGATTGGCTAGAGATCGGTGCTTTCTTCACCCGAAAAAAGGGTGAAAAGCTGGCGGGGATGGTTCTCGATCGAGACTTCTATGGTTCTGCAGAGTTTGCCAAACGAGGTTTTAGTTTTGCCTGGTTTGTAAATCGATGGGCGGCTTTTGGAGAACCGTATTTCGACGAAAATATGAAACCACTGGTCAATTCCCCGAATGCAGTAAAAGCTTTGCAAAACTTTGTGGATAGCTTGCAGAATGCTCCACCAGATGTGCGTGGATATGGGTATGACGAACTCCGGGATGCCTTTCTCAAAGGGAATGTGGCTATGGTTGTCCAGTGGACCGATGTGCCAAAGAAAGGTGCTGATCCCAACCAGTCAAATATCGTAGGAAAAATCGGTGTGGGAAGAGTACCCGGCTGGCGGATTGGAGGAACGGTTGTGCATCGAGCCATGATGCCAGTGGGACGTGTAGTAGCCGTGGCGGCTGATTCTGGAAACAAAGAGGCTGCCTACTGGGTAGCCAAACATGTCAGCTATGATCGCAGTCTGGAAGATGTCTCTACCCCTCTCACCGGCCTGGATCCTTATCGCAAAACCCACTTTACTAACCCGCAGGCGTACACGATGTTCAGTACTATCGAAGAGGCCCAGGCCTATCTGAAAGGAGTCGAAGCGGCCATGGCTGATGGCTATCCGGAGATCTTTATTCCCGGAGCGGCTCAATATGAAGATTCACTGGATTTGCATGTCAATAAAGCCCTGGCTGGCCAGGAGACTCCGCAGCAGGCTCTCGATGCAGTGGCCAGGGAGTGGGAGGATATCACCAATAAACTGGGTCGCCAAAAACAGATAGAACTCTGGCGTAAAGCCCTTGAGGCATATCGAACTTTAGGGCTGATCAAATAGCGTAGACAGGGTGGATGAGGGAAGGGTGGTGGGCAATGGATGGCTCTGCGCGGAGTGCAGAAATACACTCCGTGTCCACTCTCTTCCAAAGAAGAAGCCTTTCCCCTGAATGGTGAGAAAATTGAATGGAAAGTCTTTCCCATATGGGAAGGGACAATCTGGAAGGTATTTTCATGGTAGCAGGCTGTGCCAGCATATCCCGGAAATCGGTTGCGGATACTTTGCGCAGACGTGCAGTGCCTATTTTATTCGTCCTGCCGGCTGCGCTTACATTGCTGGCTATCACCGTTTTCCCTTTTCTGTATGAGCTTTTCCTGGCCTTCATGTCCTGGGAGTTAACCGTCAATGTCTCACCCCACTTTATAGGACTACAGAACTTTTCCACCATCCTTTTTAAGGATACGCGTTTTTGGTCTGCTATGCGTGTGACTGCCATCCTGATGACCGGTGGGGTGGTGATGCAACTCTGTATCGGGACAGGACTGGCTCTTCTGCTGAATCGCCTGGGGACATGGCGAGTACCTCTGGTCTCCCTCTTCTTGATTCCAGTGATGATTGCGCCAGTGGTGGCCGGTTTTCAATTCCGGATGATTTATCATGATCAGTTTGGGCCACTCAACTATCTGATCGAACTGTTGACCGGCGGCTGGTGGCGGGGATTTGCCTGGATCGCCGATCCGAAGGTGGCACTTTTGGCGATTATGCTGACCGATGTATGGCAATGGACACCTTTTTTGATGCTCATTGTCCTGGCGGGTCTCCAGACTATTCCTCTAGAACTCTACGAAGCAGCCGAAGTCGATGGGGCGTCCTCCTGGCAGACGTTCTGGTCGATTACGGTCCCCTTATTGCTCCCGGCTATCGTTATTGGCATATTGATTCGGGCTATGGACTCTTTCAAGTTGTTTGATATTATCTATCTCCTCACCGGTGGAGGGCCGGGGAATGTCACCGAGACCATCAGTTTTTATACCTATCTGCAAGGATTCAAGTTTTTTAGCATGGGTTATACCGCAGCAATGGGTTTTCTCCAGTTGATCGTTATCATTCTGATTGCCCAGATCTTTCTGCACTTTTTAAAACGGCAACGGGAAGGAGCTTGACATGCGCCCCCTCTCTCCCCTCCAAATGGCGATCACCATCGGTGTGCTGGCCATAGCCCTGTTTCTCTTTATGTTTCCGGTAGTGTGGATGTTTCTGACCTCTTTCAAGACCGAATCCGAATATTTTGCCTATCCACCCGTGTTTATTCCGCACGAGTTTAGCCTGCGTAATTATGTAAACGCCATGAGGTTTCCACCGAATGGGCGGGGAGGGCTCCAGGGATTACGGGATAGCCTTATCATTTCCCTCGCGACCATGCTCGTCTCGGTTCTCGTAGGATCTCTGGCTGCTTATAGTCTGGCCCGATTCCGTACGGGTGGGGAGAATCTTTCCTTCTGGATTCTCTCCACCCGTATGTTTCCTCCCGTGGCTTCGGCCTTACCTCTATTTCTGATCTTTAAACAGATCAGATTGCTGGATACTTACCTGGCATTGATTATTGCCAATACGATTTTCAACTTACCCTTTGTGATCTGGTTGCTCAAGGGATTTTTTGAGGAACTGCCGATTGAGCTGGAAGAGGCCGCCTTAATGGATGGGTGTTCGCTTTGGGGAGCCTTTGGGCGCATTGCCTTACCCTTGATTGCACCAGGACTTGTGTCCACAGCACTCTTTTCCTTTATCTTTGCCTGGAATGAGTTTATGTTTGCCTTGTTGCTGACCAGACGGAATGTGCGAACGCTGACCATTATTGTTCCGAGTTTAGTAGGCGGACATGAAATTTTGTGGGGGGAGATTGCCGCCACCGGGGTCATGGCCATTATTCCCGGGATCCTCCTCTCCCTGCTGTTGCAACGATACCTCGTCCGTGGCCTCACCCTCGGAGCACTCAAGGGATAAAGTAATAATGTACTGAACAGAGAGTAAAGGAGGAAATGATGTCTCAACCAGTGAAATTGATCGCCTTATTAAAGGCGAAACCAGGTCTGAGCCGTGCCGAATTTACCAAGCGCTGGGTCGAAGGACATGCTCCGTTAACCCTGCGATTCAAACACCTCAAAGGGTATCGCATCAATGTGGCTATAGAGGATTATCAAGAGATTCCTGGTGAATTGCCTTACGATGGTACCGCGGAGTTGTGGTGGGACTCGCTGGAGGAAATGCAAGCAGACTTTGCTTCACCCGAAGCCCAGGCTGCTGTAGCTGATGCGGATACCTTCACGGTGGTTCGTACTCATATCTATACGCGTGAATATATTCTGAAATGATCTGAGCTCCAGAATGATCACACTTTATTGCAGATAGGGGAAAGAGAAGTGTAAAACGAGGAGATAAAGAGGAGAAATATACTATGGCTATCCAAACGGTTGCGATATTGAGCCCGGGTGATATGGGGCATGCGGTGGGACGGGTTCTCGGGGAGCATGGACTCGACGTGATCACCTGCGTAAAAGGAAGGAGCCAGCGAACCCAGGAACTCGCTCGCAAGGCCTGTATTCGTGATGTAGAGTCTCTGGAAAAATTGGTGCTCGAAGCCGATCTGATCCTCTCCATTTTAGTGCCAGCAGAGGCGATCAAGGTTGCTCAGCAGGTGGCCACTGCTTTGCGTAATACGGGAGCTACTCCTTTCTTTGCAGACTGTAATGCTATCTCTCCTCAAACCACCAAAAAAATACAGACTATCATCGCTGCGGCCGGTGGTCGGTTTATCGATGCCTCTATTATCGGCCCTCCACCGGGTAAAGGTGATGCTCCACGTTTTTATACCTCCAGTCCTTACAACGAGGTCATGATGGCACTCGATGGCAAAGGGATCGTGGTTCGGCCTATTGGAGAGGAGATCGGTCGCGCTTCGGGAATCAAGATGTGTTACGCAGCTTTGACCAAAGGAACCTCTGCCTTGCATATTGCTTTACTGACTGCGGCGGAAGCTCTCGGGCTTTCAGAGGAACTCCGCGCCGAACTCCAATCGAGTCAAGCGCAAGCTTATAAACGTATGGAAACCCAGATACCTGGTCTGGCCTCGAAAGCCTATCGCTGGGTTGGAGAGATGGAAGAGATTGCCGCCACTTTTGAACAGGTAGGGGTTACTCCGCATTTTCATCATGGTGCAGCGGATATTTACCGCCTATTTGGGGAAACGCTTCTGGCACAGGAGACCCCGGAGACTATCGACCAGAATCGAACCCTGGCCCAGACTATTGCTATCCTGGCTCAAGCCCTTCCGTCAAAGACCACACCATAACAGGCCGATTCATAGGGGGGAGACTGCATGAAAATTACACGTATTGAGACGATCCAGATTGCCGAGTTTCCACAGCTTTTGTTTGTACACCTGTATACCGATGAAGGTATTATTGGTCTGGGCGAGACCAGCTTTGGTCCTCAGGCTGTTTCGACTTTCATCCATACTCAGGTTGCTCCCTATTTGCTCGGTCAGAATCCTTTACATATTGAACGCCACTGGCAGGAGATCTTTGCTCGGGGAAGAACAACCCTGAGTCGAGGGACGGAGATCCGGGCACTCTCTGCCCTGGACATTGCACTGTGGGATATCTTCGGGCAGGTGACCGGTATGCCGATCTATCAATTGCTTGGTGGTCCGTGCCGAGAACGGATTCAGATTTATAATACCTGTGCCGGGTATCGCTATGGAGTCAGTCTGACCCAACCAGTTCCTCAAGGCTCATTTCAGTCTTCACAGGAAGGGAAATACGAAGATCTCGAAGGATTCCTTTACCGGGCAGATGAACTGGCGGAGAGCTTGCTCAGCGAAGGGATCTGCGCCATGAAAATCTGGCCTTTTGATCAGTTTGCGTCAAAGACCCGGGGACAGTATATCAGCCTGGAAGACCTGGACAAAGGTCTGGAACCGTTCCGAAAGATCCGCAAAGCAGTGGGAAACCGGATGGAGATCGCTGTAGAAATGCACAGTCTGTGGAATCTACCGACGGCTATACGGATCGCCAAGGCTCTGGAAGAATTCGAACCGTTCTGGTTTGAGGACCCGGTGCGCATGGATAACCTGGATGCCTTGTCACAATTCAAGGCTTCTACCCATATTCCAACCTGTGCCAGCGAGACCGTGTCTACTCGTTTTGCCTTTCGAGAAATGCTGGAACGACACGCGACCAGTATCGTCATGCTCGATGTCGCCTGGGTGGGAGGGATCTCGGAAGCTCGTCGGGTAGCTGCTCTGGCCGAAACTCATCATCTCCCTTTTGCTCCTCATGATTGTGTAGGTCCGGTAACTCTGATGGCATCAGTCCATTTATGCATGAATGCTCCCAATGCCCTGATTCAGGAGACTGTACGGGCTTTTAATACCGGCTGGTATCCTAAACTGGTCACCCAATTACCGCAGATCGCCGAGGGGTATGTCTATGCACCGGAAGCACCAGGGCTAGGGCTGGCTCTCTTACCTGATGTCGTGAAACGTTCTGATGCGACTGTTCATAGCTCGGTCTTGTAAAGGAGGAAAAGTATGCGTATCGCGATCGGTGGTCTCATGCATGAATCGAACACCTTTAACCCTCTCCGCACCGATCGTACGGCATTTAGTATCCAAACAGGGGATGATATTCTGACTATCTGGCGAGCGGCTCATCATGAAATGGGAGGTTTTATTGCTGGAGCCGAGCAGTTTGGGTATACGCTTCACCCTACTATTATGGCCTGGGCAACCCCTGCCGGTCCGGTCACTGATGAGATGCTTGATTGGTGGACCGCCGAGCTGCTGACTCGACTCCAGCAAGCCTCTTCACTCGATGGACTCCTCCTGGCTTTACATGGGGCCATGGTTGTAGAGAGTTTTCAGGATGGAGATGGGGAAGTCGTACGACGGCTACGGGCTACACTGGGCAGAGAATTTCCCATTGTGGTGACTCATGATTATCATGCCAATGTCTCTGAGTTACTCGTTGCCGAGTCTACCGCTCTGATCATTTATAAAACCTGTCCCCATGTCGATCAGCGGCAGATCGGTTTGCAAGCAGCTCATCTGATTACCCGGATAGTTCATGGCGAAATCCAACCAATCCAGGTTTTGGCCAAGCCCCCTATGCTGTTGAACATCCGTTTTCATAATACCAGTCTGCCACCGATGCAACCCATCATGGATGCAGCGCGGGCGTTAGAGCAGGAAGAGGGAGTGCTGGCAGCGAGTGTAGCTGCAGGCTATCAATATGCCGATGTCTTTGAGATGGGCCCAAGCGCGGTTGTGGTGACGGACAATGATCCGGTGCGGGCTCAACAGGAGGCTGAACGACTCGGAAACCTGCTCTGGCAGATGCGTGAGCAACTCGTGTTTACCTTACCCGAGGCCAGGGAGGCGGTGCAGATGGCTATGACTGAAGCCCACACCGCTTACAAACCGATCATTCTGGTAGAAATGGGTGATAATATTGGTGGAGGATCAGCCGGGGATAGTACCATCATCCTAGAAGAACTACTGCGACAACAGGCCCAGGGCTGGGTGGTGATTCTCACCGATCCAGAGGCGGTAAAAGCGTGTGTAGGGGCCGGGATCGGTACAGAGATCAGGTTACGTGTCGGCGGCAAGACCGATCAATGGCATGGGACACCGGTGGATGTGGGTGGGCGAGTGCGTTCCTTGCACGATGGGCGATATGAAGAGCGGGAGCCACGGCATGGAGGGAAACGCTTTCATGATCAGGGCATGACTGCTGTACTGGAGATAGCAGATCCTCGAGGAGTAGCGAATAGTTATCTCGTGCTGACCAGTAAACGGGAACCCCCCTTTTCCCTGCAACAGATTCTCAGTGTGGGTATTACCCCAGCGTATCAAAAGATTCTGGTAGTCAAAGCTGCCGTGGCTTTTCGGGCAGCCTACGAGCCGATAGCAGGGCGGATTATCGAGGTAGATACTCCAGGGCTTACCGCGGTCAACCCTCAGCGTTTTACCTACCGGTATGTACGGCGCCCCTTGTGGGGACTCGAAGACTAGAAATCTGAAATCTGGAAATGGAAATCTGGGGACACCATACTTATTTCTGTCTAGATTCCCTCTTTCACCCTGGCTTTTGCCGCTGCGGGATCCGCTGAAATGCCTCGGCGGGTTTCCACAGCAAACCCTCGTGTCCCCCCTGGGCTGCGTCTACCAGAAAACCGTCGTGGGCTGGTAAATGCCTCCCTGCATGAAGTCATTGAGGAGGATCGGTACTGTTGCTCATGCGATCCCTACTATGTGACAACGCTCTGTCTGCGCCACTCCAAAGCCCTGAATTATGTATGGTGTCCCCCGAATTCGGGGTGTCCCCCGAATTCCGCCGAATTCCGAATTCCCGAATTCCGCGAATTCGCGAGAAAGGTTGTTCCCACCATGAGTCGAAGGAGCGCTCTTCGACTGATCCTATTGCTTCCTACCAAGTCATTTTCCGCTTCTTTGGGCTTTGCTTCCATCACGGGCAACTCCCCTCAAGGTCTGCCCCTTTCTGAAAAAAGGAAGGGGCTGAGCATTTCACCTAACGCTCAGCATCAGCGGCGCGAGCAGAGCGAGCGTCCGCTGGATGCGCTGGTTAGGCTCGGATAATGGTTTATTCTGATAAAATTGTTTGTACTGCAGCAGGAAATTTGCTGAGCGGTAATTCACTCAGATCAATCTTCTGACTCGCGTTATCAATGTCAATCCCCACCAGATTGCCGGCTGCGTCATAATCCAATACGATACCTTCAGCGACCTCCTGGCTCTCTACACTCGGCGTGGAAGACAGATCGATATAGAGCGAATCGGTCTCAGGATAGTAGGTGAGTTTCATGCTCTGAACCTCCTGTCTGGAAATGCATTATGAATAGTAACTTTGCCGGCAAGAGTGATCACACGGAGTATACGCCCTCCCAGTTCCTCAATCCTTCCCCAGAACCGGAATCGGTTCTCCCCCTGGGGTTCAACGCGTAGGTTTTCCACGACCTGGATACACCATGCTTTTCTCAGATAAGGTCTCTTGCGTAACACCTCATTCTCAAAATAGGGTGTAAATTTGTATTCCTGTTTCTCCATGAAGAACAGTCTATTTTATAAGAATCCCTATGAATGTTGCCTAACCATTGATTCATTTGCCATTTTGCCCTGATAATGCTATATTGGCAGAGTTTTCGGGCAGCTTTGCCCAATGCTCGTTATCAGCCATCTCAGGGCACCACCTCGGAGGTATTATATGCCTGACGCAAAGAAAAATCAACAACCAAAGCTCCTCGACGAAGTCCGAAAGGTGCTCCGTCTGCACCATTATTCCATGCACACCGAGCGATCCTATGTGAATTGGATCGTACGGTTCGTCCGTTTCCACCGCATGAAGTCGCGGGCGGATCTTTTCCCCCCCGAACCGAAGATCGAAGCGTTCCTGACCGACCGGGCCGTGCACGGAAACGTCGCTCCCGCAACCCAGAACCGGATGATGAACGCCCTGGTGTTCCTCTATAAGCGCGTCCTCAAACACCCCTTGGATGGCAGTATCGATGCGGTGCACGCCGAGAAGAAGATCAACCTCCCCGTGGTCATGACTCGCGAAGAGGTCGCCACCACGTTGACCCCAGCATCATCAACAAGGCCATCAAAGTGGCCGCTCGCCGTACCGGTCTGACCAAGCGCATCAGTGCCCATACCTTTCGTCATTCTTTCGCCACCCACCTGCTGCAACGCGAAACCGACATCCGCACCATTCAGCAACTGCTTGGTCACAAAGATGTGGCCACCACCATGGTCTACACCCACGTTCTGCGACAGGGTGGCCAGAGCGTTTTGAGCCCCTTGGACGATCTCGGCGTTTGACCTTCCTCCTCTCCTGCTAGGCCAACTTATGAGTAGATAGAAAGAGAATCTAACACAAAAGCGAAAAACATATTTTATTGTCAGTACATCACAATGAGACCATTTTGGATTCGATGTGTATGGTGTACTGAACAAAGGCGAGTGGATGAGCCATAATGCTCCAAGAGAACACCTTAGCCCAGGCTCTCATCCGCTACACCGCTGAGCACCTGATAGCCAAATATCCGGAGCACTTACGGGGAGCAACCGCGGTAGCGACATGACTCACCAAGCAATTTCCCTGAATATTTCACCTTGACTTTCATAGTGGCCAGCAGGTAGAGAAGAATTATTCACGTTACTCCAAGTAACTTCTGTGAAGGATGCAGTATCCCATCTCAAGATATACCCGCTCAGGTAGAGAGTGGACGAGGAGACTATTATATGCATAAACAACACGATTCACAAAAACGATATCGTTTGGGATTCGATGTGGGGGGGACTTTTACCGATTTTGTATTGTATGATGAACAAGAAGGCACAGTACGCACCGCCAAGGTACTCACCACACCCCACAATCCAGCCGATGGGGTAATAGAAGGACTACGCAAAATTCAGGCCGACTTTGGAGTGAGTATGTCCGCTGTGCATAAGGCGGTGCATCATGGCACGACCTTGATCATTAATGCGCTTATTGAACGGAAGGGGGTCAAAACCGGACTCATCACCACCAAAGGATTCCGGGATATTTTAGAATTCCAGCGAGAATTTCGCTACGATATCTATGATTTGAATCTTCTGTTTCCACCACCTCTGGTGCCACGGTTTTTACGTCAAGAAGTACCAGAGCGCCTCTTGTATAACGGTACCGTGCTCACACCTCTGGATTACACAGTGGCCGAAGAGGTGATCCAGCGATTGCTGGACCAAGGAGTAGAAGCCATAGCAGTCTGTCTCCTCCATTCTTATAAAAATCCCGCGCACGAAAAGGCAATTGGTACCATGATTCAGCGTCAAGCTCCAGAGATTGCCCTCTCTCTCTCCTCGGACATCTTGGCAGAACTTCGTGAATATGAACGTACGGTCATTACGGTGATGAATGCGTACGTCCAGCCGATTGCCAGACGTTATCTTACCCACCTACACACCCGATTACGGGAAGAAGGGTTTCAGGATGTGTGGCATGTGATGGCCTCCAATGGCGGTGTCCTCACCGTGGAAAATGCGGCGACCTATCCCGTGCGTACCCTGGAGTCAGGTCCGGTAGGAGGAGCACTGGCTGCTGCCTATTATGGCAAATTGACCGGTTTTCGTAATCTCCTCTCCTTTGATATGGGGGGGACTACAGCCAAGTCTTGCGTAATCAAAGATGGAGAAATTGGCATCACTACCGACTATGAAGTAGCACGGGCCAAACGATTCAAAAAGGGAAGTGGCCTTCCGGTCAAGCTTCCGGTTATCGATATGATTGAAATTGGAGCTGGAGGGGGAAGTATTGCCCGGATAGACGAATTGGGACTGATCACGGTGGGACCAGAAAGCGCCGGTGCAGATCCTGGACCAGCCTGCTATGGGTTTGGAGGACAAGAACCAACAGTTACCGATGCCGATTTAGTCCTCGGCTATTTTAATCCAGATTATTTCTTAGGTGGAGCGATGCGTTTAGAGAAAGAAGCCTCTTTCCGGGTCCTCCGCAAGATTGCCGATCCGTTGCATATGACTCCTGTTGAGGCGGCGTGGGGGATTTATGAGATTGTCAATACCAACATGGCTGAGGCAGCCCGGACGCATATGGTAGAGCGGGGAGTAGATGCACGTACCCTCACCATGTTCGCTTATGGAGGAGCTGGTCCAGCCCATGCTCACCGTATTGCCGGGATGCTGAAAATTCCTCAGGTCATCTTCCCACGAAGTGCGGGAGTCCTTTCGGCGCTGGGTTTTCTCACCGCCCCTCTCTCCTTTGATTTTGTGCGCTCTCATATTCAGGAACTCAGTGAACTGGATATCGATTTGATCAATAACCTATATGCCGAACTGGTCAGAGAAGCCACAACCTTATTACGCGAAGCTGGCGTACCAGCCCAGGAGATTACCATAGTGCGTACTGCCGATATGCGCTATGCTGGGCAAGGATTTGAAGTAAATATCCCCATACCTGATCGCGTGCTGGCTGAAGAAGATCGGAAAACGCTCTTCCAGACTTTTCATGAGGTGTATCAAGAGCAATACGGACGCATGATTCAGGGGGTACCGGTCGAAAGTGTAAACTGGCGCTTGTTAGCCTCTGGACCACGACCAGAGATCCATATTAAACGTGAAGAGCGGAAGGATTTGGGAGACCCGGTCAAAGGAGAGCGAGAAGCGTATTTTGGTGATCTTGGAGGATTTGTCCCCTGTAAAGTCTATGACCGTTATAAATGCTCGCCTGGTATGCGATTAACTGGACCGGCACTGATTGAAGAACGAGAATGTACCATTGTAATCGGTCCTGGCGGTGTGGCAGAGGTGGATGATTACCTGAATCTCATCCTGCATATTTCCTGATGCATATCCAAGAGAGATCTTTGATATTGCCCAGTCGATCAGGAAATATGGATATCCTGGAAGAGCGGGCCTTTGGCCTGCTCTTCCAGCCCAGATGCTTTACCGAGGTGTCTCCTGAGAATGCAGTGAGCCTGCATGAGGTCTGGCCATCCTCCCTTCTGAGTGCCTGAAGAGAGTAAATTCTTTGATTACCTCATGAGGGCATCTTGGGCAACCGGTAATAGACTGTTCAGACCCTCTCCTTTGGTTTTCTAAATCAATAGGCTACAATATACCCTCCATCATGCCGGGGTTCGGTACTCCCTACGAAAACCCGAGGTTCTGCGGAGAGGCCAATGAGCTGTACCGATCCCGAGGAACTCCACGCTGGCTTGATTTCCACCATATGACCCCGACGGGATAACTGTGTCGCTACCTCTGAAGGAAACCGATCTTCCAGCACAACCTGAAATCCATCAAAGCTGCCCCAGCGCGGAGCATCCACTGCTTCTCCGACATCCATCCCAAAGTCGAGTAGATTGGTGATCACCTGTAAATTTGTCTGTACCTGCATATCGGCACCGGGGGTTCCGCCAACGAGGCAGGGTCTCCCATCTTCTAAGATCAAAAAGGTGTTGAGAGTATGGACTGGTCGTTTTCCCGGCTCTAAGACGTTTGGATGGTCTTCATGCAGAGAAAAGCCGAGCATTCGAGAATTCATGAGGACCCCCGTGTCCCCCATTACTACTCCACACCCGGTATAGAGGCTATGGATATACGATACGGCATGTCCCTCCTCGTCTACACAGCAGAGATAAGTGGTGTCCCCTCCATATAATTTTTTATCTTTCATGGCCGGTTCTGGTAATGCCTGGTAACGATTAATACGGCCTCTTAACTCACGCAGATAGGTCTCCGAAAGGAGTTCTGCAACAGGGATCTTGATATATCGTGGATCTCCCAGTATGCGTTGTCGTTCTCCAAAGGCTATCTTTTTCGCTTCAATCATCAGGTGCAGAGCAGCCGGTGCTCCAAAACCAAGCTGTCCCATATCAAACCCTTCCAGTATACCGAGCATCAACAGCAAAACAATCCCTTGAGATACCGGAGGTTGTTCGCTGATGGTAAATCCACGATAGGATAACGTAAGAGGAGGGAGGATCTCTGCCGAGTAGCTTGCAAAATCCTCACTATCAAATACACCCCCATTTCGCTCAGAAAATTGGATCATACGTTTCGCCAGAGGACCTCGGTAAAAGGCATCTGCCCCTCCTTCGGCAATAAAGCCGAGAGTCTCTCCTAACTCTGGTTGCCGAAAAATGCTCCCCACGGCAGGGGCCTGACCATGCTGGGGTAAGAAGAGCCGTGCCGTTTCGGCAAATTGAGCATATTTATCTCGATCACGCAGGATATTGCGCACAAAGCGCTGATGGGCAACGAATCCCTGCTGGGCATATTCTATAGCTGGTTGGAGCACCTCGCGGAGCGATTGTCTTCCAAAGCGTTTTATTGCGAGATCCCATCCTCCCACGATACCCGGTACAGTGGCGGCCAGTAGGCCCGCTTCTGGAATCCCTCCTTGTTTGAGGTATCGCTCTCTGGTAGCTCGACGCGGAGCCGGTCCGCTGGCATTAATAGCATAAACCTGCCCTGTTGCAGCATGATAAATTTGCATGAAGGCATCACCACCTATCTGACCTGACCAGGGATTGGTCACACACAAAACTGCCGCTGCGGCAATGGTCGCATCAATGGCATTGCCCCCAGACCGGAGCACTGCAAGACCGGCACTGGAAGCAAGCGGATCAATGGTGGCAATCATCCCATGCCTGCTCAGCACTACGCCACGGCGGGGATAATCGGTGCGTCCTTGAGCATCGGGGAATAGAGACAAAGAGGGGAATGGTTTAGACGACACGAGAAGACTCCTTTCTAGGCAAGCTCTTTTACATCAAAGAAATCGCGTAATCCATCTCCCAAGAGATTGATACTGAGCACCGTAAGCATAATGGCCAGACCGGGAAAGACTCCAAGCCACCAGGCTAAGGTAAAAAATCCGCGGGCATCGCTCAGGATCAATCCCCAGGTAGGGGTACTGGGTTTCACTCCTAACCCCAAAAAAGAGAGACCGGCTTCCGCCAGAATCGCATAAGCTATCCCTACAGTAGACTGGACAATAATCGGCGCAAGAGCATTGGGTAAAATATGGGTGAGCATAATCCGGTTCTCTGGCACTCCCACTGCCCGAGCGGCACTAATATATTCTGTCTCCCGGATTTTTAAGACCTCGGCACGGGTCAGACGGGCGAAGTCGTCGAGAAAGGAGATGGTCACTGCCACGATGACATTGGATAATCCGGTACCAAAAATGGCCACCAGACCAACGGCGATGATAAAGTTTGGAAAGGCCCAGACTAGATCTATATAGCGCATGATAAGGGTATCAATCCAGCTTCCATAGTACCCGGCGATCAGCCCCATTGCTACGCCCGCCACCATGGAGAGGAGTACTGTCGATACCCCAACCAGAAGTGAGATACGGGAACCATAGATGATGCGGCTTAATAGATCACGTCCTAGATCATCGGTCCCTAAGGGGTGGGCTATAGAGGGAGGATGCAGGAGTTCAAACTCTTGTGTGTTAGGATCATAAGGCGCCAATAACGGGGCAAATATTGCCATGAGGACCATCAGGGAAAGAATAACGAATCCTCCTGTGGCGCGTCTGTCTCGGCGTAAGAGGTGCTGAAGGCGGTGTTTATGCTGATAGGAATTCATTCTTCGTAACGAATCATTGGGTTAATATAGGTATATAACATATCTACAAAGAGATTGACAAAGACGAACACTCCGGAAATGACCAGAATCGTTCCTTGTACCACCGGGTAATCGCGATTAAGAATACTCCGAATGAGAAGACGCCCCAATCCCTTGATAGCAAAGACATCTTCAATGATTACGGCTCCACTGAGCAAAAGAGCAAAAGCAATTCCCATGACTGTCACCACAGGGATCAGGGCATTGCGCAAAGCATGTTTGAGGAGCACAATACGTTCCGGAAGCCCCTTAGAGCGGGCGGTCTTCATGTAGTCACAGCTCAGCACTTCGAGCATAGCCGACCGGGTCATCCGGGCAAGGACAGCCGAGAAGGCTGTCCCGATGGCAATAGAAGGTAGTAGCAGATGTTTGAGCCAGGGTACAAAACCAGCAGAGAGCTCCGTATAACCAAAAGACGGTAACCAGCGCAGTTTCACCGAGAAGACGATTATTAAGATGATCCCCAGCCAAAAATTGGGCATGCTAAGGCCCAAAAAAGCGAGGAGTGTAAGAAAATGATCTAATTTTGAATATTTGCGCACAGCCGAGACCAGACCGGCAGGAAGGGAGAGGAGTAAAGCGATCAAAAAGGAGAAAAGAGCAAGGGACAGGGTACGAGGAAAGGCTTCTGCAATAAGCACTCCTACCTGTTGTTGTGAGTAGATGGAATGCCCCAGGTCACCCTGCAGCAGGTTTTTCAGCCATTTACCATATTGCACATAGAACGGTTGATCCAGCCCCAGATTATGGCGCACCTGCTCTATGGTTGCCGGGTCGGCATCCAACCCAATCATGGCCTTGACCGGATCCCCAGGGATAGCTCGCATCATAAAGAACACCAACGTCGCCACCCCCCACATTACCAGCAAGGCATAAAGAATACGTCGGCAAATATAGCTGCGCATATCCTGTTACACCGGAAACAGACTCAAAAAAGAACTCTGATATGACACTCGCTTCTCCTTTCTTTCACGTTATCCTTCCAAACCGGCAGAGGCTAATGCTCTGTTAACTTAGTTTTGATTGGTCATGCTGAGCCCTCCGCTTTGCTCAACAAGCTAAAGGTGGGGTGGGCTCAGCCCACCCTACACCGAAGCAGAGCGCAGGGAAGTCATCTCGTTATCCAGGATAAACTCTGTGAAGTACTCAAAAGCGAGATGCTTCGCCTTCAGCTCAGCATGCCAACTCGTCAGAACTTACGTAACAGAGCATTAGTTTGAGGCTCCATTCCCAAAGAGGAAGGGAATGATAGAAAGGAAACTGTACATAGTTATCCGAGCGATACCGTGTGGAAGTCTCGCAACCCCGGGATATGGACAAACCCCTGCACATTCTTGCGCATCGCTGCTATATCGACATTGTGGTACAGAAATACGGCAGCCATATCTGCTGTCAGGACATCTTCGGCTTGATGCACAAGGGTGCGACGCTTCTCTAAATCGATAGCCTTCCGTTCAGCCTCAATAAGCTTGTCTGTCTCTGGATTACTGTATTTGAAGGTATTAAACTTCGAAGTGGTCTTAAACCAATCGTCTAACGAATCATCAGGATCGGGATCACCACCGCTGCCCAGCAGCATCATTTCGTATTCAGAAGCATAAAAACGTTTAATCATTACGGAAAAATCTACCACATCGAGTTCGATTTCAATGTTGGCATTCTTTTTGAGCATCTTGGTAATAATTTGTCCAATCCGTCGAGTCGTGGGCATGACAACCAGTGTGCTTTTGAACCCATTCGGAAAACCAGCTTCTGCGAGCAATCGTTTGGCTCCCTGGGGATCAAACCGTTGGGGACTGGTCTCGGCAAGATTTCGGAAGAAAGCTTTCTGTGCTGCGGGAATGGGTCCGTACCCAGGCAATCCTCTTCCAAACAGCCCGCGTTTGACCAGATCTGGACGATCCATAGCTTTGGCAATGGCTGAGCGCACTCGTTTATCATCAAAGGGTTTTTTGTCAAAGGGTAAAAGAATAGACTGAAATCCAGGATCTGGAGCTCGAGATAATACAATGTCGGTATTGGCTTCCAGTCGATCAATAAATTGAACCGGAGGGTTATCGACAAAATGGACATCGCCAGTCTCAATGGCCGCTACTAAAGTGGTTGGTTCTGGAATGGGACGAATGACAATCCGATCCAGTTTGGGCTGCCCTTCTACAAAATAGTCGGCAAAGCGTTCCAGTATAAGTCTGTCCCCCTGCTTATGTTCTACGACTCGAAAGGCTCCCGTGCCTATCGGCGTGATATTGTACCCTTTACCCAGCTTCTCAATAGCTTCCTGATTAACAATAGTCATAGCCCGACCACTGGACCGTTCCAGGACTTTCATCAGAAAAGAGGCCGAAGGTTGTTTAAGCGTGAAACGCACTGTATACTGATCCAGCTTTTCCAATTGGTTTATCGGATCTAAAACGCCTTTATGCAGTGAGCCTACTGCTGGATCAAGAGTACGATTATAGGTAAACAGGACATCGTCTGCATCAAAAGTGGTACCGTTATGAAATTTTACTCCCCGACGCAGGTGAAAAATCCATTGCAGCCCATCTGAGGATACTTCCCAGCTTTCGGCAAGGTCCCCGCGAGGGATCAGATCGTGATCGATGTGGGTCAAGCCATTGAAAATATTCGAGGCGACTTGAAATTCGATAGCCTTGTTGATAAAGGCCGGGTCAAGGTTATCAAATTTGTCCGTACTCCAGCCGACGATTAACTCACCCCCACTTCCTTGCGCTATGGCCGGGTGCGGCTTTAGAAGACGGGGAAGGTAGCCTATTAGGCCACTCGCAGCAAATAGTTTGAGTGCTGTGCGGCGGCTGATTTCTGTTCCACTCAATTCTTCAGCACGTATCCCAAGCATGGGATCCTGTGGATCAAAATCATACGCTGCTTCCAGCTCTTCTCTGAACTTTGCTATTTTTGTAGACATAAGGTTTCCTCCTCTCAATATGGTTTTATCTACCCACCAGGCGAAATCTGGCGCAGAAAAGAGGTAAGAGAAGCCCGGCACATCTTTCTCTCCGTTGGTGAGTGGTTGTTTCCATTGTGACACAAGAGCAATCCTTTTTCAAAACCTTTCCTCACCCTTGGCATCATTCCTGTTCTCATTCCACTCTTCTACCTTGATCAGATTGGTTGTGCCTGGAACCCCTACTGGAATTCCGGCGGTAATAACAACTGTGTCACCTGGTTTGAGCAGGTTCGATTGTTTGACTACCTTAAGGGCCTTTTCAATCGTTTCATCGGTATCGTGCATCGGTTCGCTCAGGAGAGGACGCACTCCCCAGATCAAGGCTAAACGACGATATGTCTTTTCATTTGGTGTAGGTGCTATGATAGGATATCGAGGACGGTGTCTGGCCACCAACCGGGCTGTGCTTCCCGATTCTGTACAGGTGATAATAGCAGAAGCATGAAGATCCGCTGCGAGTCGGCAGGAAGCATACGCTACAGCCTCTGGTGTGGTCTTTTTTCCTCCTCGTGATTGTAACCGTTGCATCCATATGTCAAAGGGAAAACCTGTTTCAACATCTTCGGCAATCTGGCTCATAATGGTTACGGCTCTAACCGGATATTTTCCCACCGCAGATTCTTCGGAGAGCATGACTGCATCCGTTCCGTCTAAGATCGCATTGGCCACATCCGTTACTTCGGCCCGAGTAGGACGGGGATTTTCGACCATTGAGCGAAGCATTTGGGTAGCAGTAATCACAGGTTTCCCCGCCTGATTGGATTTTTCGATCAACATCTTCTGGATAAGAGGTATTTTGGGTAAGGGTATCTCTACTCCCAGATCACCACGAGCGACCATAATTCCATCCACAACCTCGATAATTTCATCAATATGCTGCAAGGCTTCATGTTTTTCAATCTTCGCAATGATCGGAATGTGGCCACCATGCTCTTGAATAAAGTGTTTGGCTTCCAGGACATCTGCCGCTGTTCGGACAAAAGAGAGTGCTACGTAATCGACCTCTTGCTGGATACCAAAAAGGAGATCTTCTTTATCTTTCTCGGTGAGGTTGGGAGCATTTTCGATAGAGCGTGTAGGTAAGTTAATCCCTTTATAGGAGGTGAGTGGCCCACCAATAACTACCTGGCAGATGATGTCGTGCTCGGTAGTTTCTCGTACCTTTAGCTCAAGGGCCCCATCATTCAGCAACAGAATATCTCCTGGCTGTACTACCTTTGGTAACCCAGCATAGGTAATGGATACCTCGTGCTCATTGCCGGGAACCGGTCGGTTAGTTAAAACAAACTGTGCTTCTGGTTCAAGTGTAATGGAGCCAGCAGCTATTTCTCCGGTTCGGATCTTGATGCCAGCTAAGTCCTGAAGAATAGCCACTGGCTGACCCAAGCGAGTGGCAATACGTCGAATAGTGGTAATGACCTGCTGGTGTTCGGCTTGGGTGCCATGGGAGAAATTCAATCGAGCGACATTCATCCCTGCCTGGATAAGGGACTCCAGGATCTCTGGAGAATGGGAAACAGGGCCAATAGTACAGACTATTTTGGTTCGGCACATAGGGTTTATGACTCCTTGCTCATGAATTGCTGATGGCTCATAGAAGTATGGTTTAAGGTAAGGTGGTCTTGCGAGAGTTGAGAGAGCATATTCTGAAGATGGTACCGTGATAGGAGCTGATTACTTATCTCTTTATTGGAGATTCCAGGTCGGTGTCAAATATTTCTCCTGCAAGAGTTTTGCACACAGACTCTCTTCTGCAACGGTCAACTTGCCCGGAATGAATTCTACCCCCAATTCTCTACGAAAACCTTCCAGAAGCGCAGTCTGAACCTCTGTATACGTAAAGATCTGTCCAGTAACTTCTTCTAAAGAGGTCATGCGTTCCTGAGCTAATTTAATTCCCTCCTGGCGTTCTGCTTCACTCAGCCGTAACAAGGCAAAAAACTTGGGGATATCGAGTTGTAAAAGCAGAGAACCTTGCTGGAGTAAGGCGCCTCGAAATCGACGCTGCGCACTTCCAACCAGTTTTCGTCCTCCCACTGCAATTTCGTAAGAGGAGAGGGTCAAAAAACAACTGGTGGAAAGAGCCTGCAACGGTTTTGATCGACGCGGAGGTTCCAAAGTGGCATGGACACCCAAGAAAGAAAGACCACGGATAAGGGCTTGGCTAATCAATTTATAAGAACCAAGCAGGTCTTCAGGAAAGAATACTGCGGGCTGAGAAACGATCAGGCTATAAGTTATTTCATGCTCATGCAGGACTGCCCTTCCCCCCGTAGGTCGGCGGACAATATCGATTCCAGAACGTTGACATTGGCTAATATCGATCTCTCTGGAAGCCTTTTGGGGGTAACCGAGCGAGAGAGCGGGGGGAGACCAGGCGAAGAACCGAAGTGTTGGGACACCAGGTTGTTCTACTGCCTGGAGTAACAGCGCTTCATCTATGGCCATATTGACGAAACCGTTACCTGGACCACTGTCCAACAGGCGCCAACCAGTCAAATTTTGTCCCCTTTATATGTTATTTCTCTTGAACTTTAGCATAAATTTGTATCCACTGATGCTCGACATATTCTGCTGAGCTCTTTACTGCCTCAAGCTCAACTCTGGATAAGTGTCTATTTACCAGTATGCTCCTCGAGGGGTGGTTGGGGGAGAGAAGAATCTATGTATGCACTCTTAATTATTCCCTTGTTGTTGAATATAGGCCTGGTATTCTTCAGCAGTTAAAAGAGTATCGACTTCGCTTGTATTACTCATCTCAACGATAAGTAACCACCCTTCACCATACGGGTCAGAGTTCACGAGTTCTGGATGTTCTTCCAGCTTTTTATTAACCTCCACAACAGTTCCGCTTACAGGAGAGTAGAGATCTGACACGGCTTTGACCGATTCTACTACCCCAAAAGTACCCATCTGCGTCACAGTGCTCCCCACTTCAGGCAATTCTACATAGACCACATCCCCCAATTCGTCTTGGGCGAAATCGGTAATGCCGATCGTGGCACGCCGTCCATCTATCCGTGCCCATTCATGTTCTTTGGTATACTTCAGACTCGAAGGAAACTCCATGCGCCTCTCCTCTCTAAAATACAAAACGTTTATCTGCTAAACCCTGAGATGCCATTCCGAACGAAGCGAAGAAACTGAAGGTGTTATTGCCTTTCGCAAAAATCCTTCCCTTTGTTTGAAATGAGAAAAAAGCAATACCCCCTATCATGCTACTGACGAGTTCTTCCTTACCGTTTTACCTGACTGGGATAAAAGGGGGTGCGTACCACTTCTGCTGCACCCTTTTTTCCGCGGATATCAATCTCTAATCTCGTACCAGGGGCAGCATAGGGAGTTTGAACATAGCCCAGCCCGATAGATTTTTGTAAGGAGGGAGAAAATGTCCCACTGGTGACTTCTCCGACCGTTTTTCCCTCCGTCCAAATCGGGTAATGTGACCGCGCAACTCTCCGATCCTGCATCATGAAGCCTATCAGCTTTCGTGGAACTCCGGCTTCTTTCTCTTTTAATAAAGCCTCTCTGCCGATAAAATCCCCCTTTTTGAATTTGACGACCCACCCCAACCCGGCCTGGAGGGGTGTATGTTCACGGGTCATATCATTTCCGTACAGGAGATAGCGCATTTCGAGACGGAGAGTGTCGCGAGCTCCGAGCCCAATCGGTTGAATGCCGTAAGCAGAACCAGCTTTCAGAATAGCTTCCCAAAGTATACGCGCGTAGGCATTTTGAAAGTAGAGTTCAAACCCATCTTCTCCCGTATAACCAGTTCGGGAGATCCACACATCAGTATTAGAAATTTTTCCATAGGTAGCCCAGTAATACTTTAAGGAAGAGAGATCAATAGAAGTCAAAGGCTGCAGGGTTTGTTCCGCATTTCTTCCCTGCACTGCGAGAAGCGTAATCTCATCACTTCGGTTGCTAAGCTCTACTTTGCCCCTCGCCTGCTCGGTGATCCATTCCCAATCACTCTCAATGTTGGCGGCATTAACGACCAGTAAAAAATGGTCATCACCAAGCCGATAGATGGTCAAATCATCGATAATTCCACCTTGAGGATCACACATAACCGTATACTGAACCTGATGAATAGCCAGAGCCGAGACATCGTTGGTAACAAGGTGTTGCAGGAAAGCAAGGGCATCTCGCCCGCGCACTTCGATCTCTCCCATGTGGCTGATATCAAAGAGACCAACGGACTGGCGAACTGCCAGATGTTCTTCAATGATTCCTTTGTATTGCACAGGCATTTCCCACCCCGCAAACGGAACCATCTTTGCTCCCAGCTCTTTATGGATGTGAAACAGCGGGGTACGTTTTAGGGGCGTTCTCGGTGTATTTTCCATGCTCTCCCTCATGATAAAGAGATGAAAAAGCAACTAGACTATCTTTGCATATGTGTGCAGTATAGTGAAAAGAGAGCGAAAAGGCAAGAAAAAATCAAGGAATAACAGTGAGAAACCGGAGAACTTAGCAGGGAAAAGATACCCAGTAATCAGGTAAGAGGCAAACTCTCTGCTTTACCTCTTACCTAATCAGGTGAGGCAAACTTTGTGAAGCGATCTGCTCAATCATGGGATCGTATGGCATTATGTACATTTAGCGGAAATTCAATTCACTCTCTACTGGACGAAATTCGTCGCTTGCTGCTTCGGCTGAGTCCTCCTCTCCTGGAGGAGGGAGGATAGATCTTTTGATAGACCTGTCGGGCATATTCTCTGGTAAAGCCAAAATAATCCCCAATTTCTTGAAATGTGGCATTCTGTTCTACCATTTCCTGAAAAATATCAATCGCATTTTCGCCATATTTCTCTTTGAATTTGCGTTCAAACTTATCGGCAGGGGGAATTTTAAACTTATTGCGCCAGTTGAAAATGGTGGTGGTGCCCACATCTAAAATTTGCGCAATCTGATAGTCTGCCAGGCGATCGATCTCCACTTTTTCGCGAAGAAACTTCTCGATATCCTTCTTATCAATCTTCATTTTTCTCTTCCTACCCATTGTCGTTGTTCCTAACCCTTGAAGGTGCAAAAGTCTACTGATGACGACTTTTTCCTCTTAAATGTAAAAACTCTTCTTCCTTCGCTTCACAAAGTCTCAGGTTCTTCCTCTCTTTTCCTAAGAAGAGAGATATCTCCGGGAGAGCCATCCTCTCTTTTCCCCTATCTGGTAAAGACCAGAAAGAATAGAAGAAGAACCCTTACCTGTCGCCTGCACCTGGATTAGCTAATATCACCCCTACACCCTGTGTGTACACAAAATCGTTTTCCTATTTTGCAATTATTATACCAAATCAGAAGAGAAATTCAACCTCTCTTCCCTTGAAAAATCGTTTTCCTCTCCTCTGTACCGTACCTCCTCTTTTATCAGGTGTGTTGCCACAAATTCATCCGTAATCAGGACATTACAGAAACCTCCATGAAGTGCTCCCCGAATGGCCTGTAATTTTTCTTTTCCCCCAGCCACTGCAATGACAAATTTTCCAAATTGTCTGGCCATTTGCTGCAGATGAGTAGCTGGAATCGCGAGAAGACGCTGAAGCACTCCCTCTAATTCCGGAGCATGCACCAGAGCGCCATTCGAATCAAAAGGTTGATAATTAATTTCTCCAACGACATTCAGAGCTTGAAGTTGCACCGGAGAAATGCCATACGATTCAGCCAGCAGCGCAAATCCAGGGGTTTCCCCACTAATACATCCGATCCCAAAGAGAAAAATATCGGCGGACATAGCACCTTCATACACCTGTTTGATATCCGAGCGGGACAACAGAAGTTTTCGCTGTTGTTCCAAATCATCTAAAGGGAGAAAGGGGTAACTCGGAAGTGCGTATGCCGTAACTTGAGGTCGATACTTTGCCGCCATCATTCCCACGAGAGTATTGGAAAACAGATCGACCATCTTTAAAGAACTTTCTAATAAACTCTCTGCGCATAGAGGGTAAAGCGTAAGATTGGTAAACTTCTTTTCCTTGAGCTGTTTCACCAGATTATATAAGGTAAACCCGCAAGAAAGACCGACCTTGGCGCCATTACCAGCTATTCTCTCAAAATATTGCGCTCCCGCATGCCCGAGATCCTCCTTCAGCAGCGATTCTTCTCCACTCGTAATTACAATAGCTTCTTTGAGCCCAAATCGTTGAACCAATTCCATTTCCAAGCGGGGAATACGTGGAATATGAATTTTCACTTCAACAATACCTTCTTCATAGGCTTTTTTCAACAGACGAGATACCTTACTGGGTGATATGTGGAGGATTTCCGCAATCTCTTTCTGACTCCGGTTATGTCGGAAATGTAACTGCACACAGGAGACCATTTCTTTTATTTCTTGTCTGTGCTCCAGATCTTCCTTCATCCCTCTTCTCCTTTGCCTGATTGGTTTTCTTGACCGTGGCAAAACTCTGCAAGGTTTTGCTTCACTGTAAAATATTTTTCATCACACGTCAAGAAAGAGTCAACAGGATCAAGAGAACCACCAAGAACTCTTTGGCTATTCGAAATAAACTACCCCTTCTCCGAGCAATGCTTCTACTTCATGGAAAAGAGGATCGGAAGGAGTGACCTGAAATCGACTATCCGGGAGAAGAACAACTTCGCGATTATCGGGAAAGAAAAAATGCAAATAGACCTGGAGCTTTCCTGGTGTCTTTTGCAATAATGCGGAGAGTTGTTCCAGATAGCCTCGTTCATGCCGTGAAGGATACAATTTGAGATGGCATCGAGAAAAAACAGAATAGGGACTCTCTTCCAGAGAGAGCACTTGTCCGGCGATGATTTTCGCACTCTTCTCCCCACTCGTATCGACAGTTCCACGTACCAGGACTGGTTTCTCTTTTTCCAGGATTAAGGCACACTGCTGATACACATCTGGAAAGACAATAACCTCTACCTCACCCTGCAGATCTTCCAGGGTGAGAAAAGCCATCCGGTCACCTTTTTTGGTCGTTTGAAAACGAACCTGAGTAATGATTCCACCGAGAGTCACTTTTGTACCACCAGCAGCAGTTTGCACACGTTCGGCGTCGGTATTCGTATAGAGTTGCAATTTTCGTTTGTAGTGGCTGAGTGGATGACCGGAGAGGTAAAACCCTAACGCTTCTTTCTCATAGTTTAACAACTGACTTTGCTCCCATTCTTCCATCTGACGACTATAGGTAAAGGCGATAGAGGGAAGGCTGGCATTGTCCTGGTCTGCACCTCCGAAGAGATTGATCTGTCCATTCTCCCGCTCTTTGAACATTTGTTGAGCCATCTTAAGCACCTCATCCAACGAGGCGAACATTTGGGCTCGTTTTTCACCCAGCGAATCAAAGGCTCCACATTTGATCAAACTCTCGATCATGCGGCGGTTGACCTGCCGAAGATCTACACGTTGGCAGAAATCGACAAAGGAACGAAATTTCTCCGCTTTTCGTACCTGGAGAATATTCTCGATAGCGCCTTCTCCAACATTTTTTACCGCGGCTAAGCCAAAACGGATCTGCTCTCCCACTACCCGGAAATCACGATAGCTTTCGTTAACATCAGGAGAAAGTATCTGAATACCCATTTCCTGGCATTCACGAATATAGCGCACAATTTTGTCCGTTTTATCCATGTCACTGGTGAGAAGAGCGGCCATATATTCGGTAGGATAATGGGCTTTGAGATAGGCCGTGTGATAAGCAATAAGAGCATAGGTAGCCGAATGGGATTTATTAAATCCATAACCAGCAAAATGCTCCATCAGCGCAAAAATCTTTTCGGCCTTCTCTTTACTGATGCCATTAGCCATTGCTCCTTCTACGAATTTGGCTCGTTGCTGCGCCATCACGTCTGCTTTTTTCTTCCCCATAGCTCGCCGGAGGAGATCTGCAGCTCCTAGACTAAAACCAGCCAGGATGCTGGCAATCTTCATGACTTGCTCTTGATAAACGATGACCCCATAGGTTTCTTTCAGAATGGCTTCGAGCTGGGGTAATTCGTAAGTAATAGGTATCTTTCCATGTTTGCGCTGGATAAAGTCGTCAATCATGCCTGAACCGAGGGGTCCAGGTCGATAGAGAGCTACTAAAGCGATGAGATCCTCAAAGACTTCGGGCTGGAGTTTTTGCAGGATATCCCGAAGCCCTTGACTTTCTAATTGAAATATCCCAAATGTTTTGGCCTCACTGAGGAGTTGATAAGTGGCTTTATCATCGAGTGGAATCTCCTCCAGAACAAGCTCTTCCCCTCGGCCCTGCCGGATGAGTTCTAAGGTATGATGGATAACCGTAAGCGTTCTCAAGCCCAGAAAATCGATTTTGAGTAATCCCAAAGCCTCGATATCTTCCATAGGAAATTGGGTGGTGATAGCCTCTCCTCGTGTTCCTTTATACAAGGGAAGAAACTCGGTCAAGGGTTTCGGAGAAATGACGACCCCTGCCGCATGGATCGAGGCATGGCGAGTCATCCCTTCGAGTTTCTGGGCCAGGGTCAACAGGGTTTTACTGGTGCCTTCTTGCTGGGCAAGCTCCTTCAGGCGAGGTTCTTCCTCCATCGCCTTCTCCAGGGTCATATTGAGTTTAGCTGGCACCAGTTTGGCTACCTTGTCGACTTCTCCATAGGGAAGATCCAACGCCCGTCCCACGTCGCGGATTACCCCTTTGGCCAGCATCTTTCCGAAGGTAATGATTTGCGCTACATTTTCTTTCCCATACTTCTCGGTTACATAGCTGATAACCTCATCCCGTCGCTCCATACAGAAGTCGATATCGATATCGGGAAGAGTTACCCGCTCTGGGTTGAGGAAACGTTCAAAGATGAGGTCATACTTCAGTGGATCGAGATCGGTGATTCGTAAGACATAAGCTAGCAAACTTCCCGCTGCAGACCCACGACCTGGACCAACTGGAATCCCTTGCTCCTTGGCATAGCGGACAAAATCCCACACAATGAGAAAATAGCCGGGATAACCCATGGCATTGATGATTTTGAGCTCTTCGGCCAGTCGTTGTCGATAGAGCGGTTCTTGTTGGCTCCGGTTAAAGCCATTCCCCTTCCTCTCCAGGAATTTGAGGCGTTCTTCCAAACCTTCCCAGGCCAGTTTTTCCAGATACCCTTCCAGAGTATATCCCGGCGGTACTTCATAGCGCGGAAGCAGGCTCTGACCCAGAGGGATCTCGACCGAACAGCGCTCGGCGATTTCGATGGTCCGTTCAAGCACTTCCGGACAGGAGCGAAAAAGTGTATACATCTCTTCGGCAGATTTGAAATAGAATTGCTCAGAAGAGAACTTGAGCCGCTTCGGATCGTTTATCGCTTTTCCGGTTTGGATACAGAGGAGCACATCATGCACCTTCGCATCTTCAGCTTCAAAATAGTGGCAATCGTTTGTTGCCACGAGAGGAATACCGGTCTGTTGGCTCAGTTGAAAGAGCCTTGTGTTCAGTTCTTGCTGGCCTTCCAGGCCTTGGTCCTGGATTTCCAGGTAATAATTCTCTGCTCCAAAGACCGCCTGATACCAGCGGGCTAGCTTTTCGGCCTGCTGGATTTCACCTTTGAGCAACAGGTGAGAAAGTTCGCTGCTCCAGCAGCCACTCAGAGCAAGCAGGCCTTCTGCATGTTCGGCAAGAATGGTTTTGTCAATACGCGGACGATAATAGAAACCCTCCAGATAACCAGCAGTGACTAGCTTGCTCAGATTTCTATATCCCACCTCATTTTGCACGAGCAGGGTGAGATGATGAGCGTACTCTCCTCCGGGCAATACTTTCCGATCAAAACGGCTCTCTGACGCCATATACACTTCACACCCCAGGATTGGTTTTACTCCACTCCCCCGAGCCTTCCGATAGAATTCGATCGCTCCAAACATGTTCCCATGATCGGTTAAGGCAACCGCTGGCATACCCCATTGTTGCGCCCGATCGATTAAGTTCTGAATCCGATTGGCCCCATCCAGGAGACTATATTCCGAATGCACGTGAAGATGAACGAAATTAGGGTGTGACATTGAAGACTCCTGTTCTGCTAAAGAATCGAGAGCTAGGGCTCTTGTTGATAGTTGGGCGATTCCTTGGTGACAATGATATCATGGACGTGACTTTCGCGCAGACCAGCATTGGTAATTCGAATAAATTGCGCTTTGGCATGGAGTTCGGGAATAGTGCGACACCCACAATACCCCATGCCAGCCCGTAAACCACCAACAAGCTGGTGTACTAAAGACGAAAGAGACCCTTTAAAGGGAATCATCCCTTCCACACCTTCGGGAACGAGAGTCGAAAGGGGAGCCTGTTTTTGGAAATACCGATCCGCACTTCCGGCTTCGAGGGCGCCCAATGACCCCATACCACGATAGACCTTATAACTCCGCCCCTGATAGAGGATTTTCTCCCCCGGACTCTCTTCGGTACCGGCAAAGATGCTCCCAATCATCACTGAATGTGCCCCAGCGGCTAAAGCTTTGGTGATATCTCCGGAATATCGAATGCCTCCATCAGCAATAATAGGGATCCCATATTTTTTTCCAACCTCTGCACACTCAGCAATAGCAGTCAGTTGAGGGACTCCAATTCCCGCAACCACTCGGGTTGTACAAATAGAAGAGGGACCAATACCCACCTTGACCGCATCGGCCCCGGCGTTGATCAGATCAAGGGTGGCCTCAGCAGTAGCAACATTACCTGCGATAAGCTCGGTATTCGGATAATTTTTCTTGATCGTTTCTACCATACGCAGGACTAATAATGAATGGCCATGCGCGGTATCGACGACCAGCACATCTACACCAGCCCTGACCAGTGATTCTACCCGTTTGGCACTTTCGGCTGAGGTGCCCACAGCAGCCCCCACCACTAACCGTCCCCATGAATCTTTACAGGCATTGGGATATTTGCGCCGTTTTTCGATGTCTTTGATCGTTATAAGTCCTCGTAACCGAAACTGCTCATCCACCACGGGAAGTTTTTCGATACGATTCTTGTGCAGGATTTCCTTCGATTCTTCCAGAGTAATGCCCACGGGAGCAGTAATTAAGTTCTCCTTGGTCATCAGTTCAGAGACCTTTTTCGTAAGATCGGTTTCAAACCGTAAATCCCGGTTGGTGAGAATACCGACGAGCTTTTCTCCCTGGGTAATGGGAATGCCCGAAATTCGGTAACGCTCCATGATTTCCAGGGCTTCACTCACTTTTTGATGAGGGGACATAGTGACTGGGTCTACGATCATGCCACTTTCTGAGCGTTTGACCTTATCCACTTCCGCCGCTTGAGCCTCAATAGAGAGATTCCGATGGATGATTCCTATTCCCCCTTCTTGGGCTAAAGCGATAGCCAGTCGGGCTTCTGTAACCGTATCCATGGCTGCACTCAATAAAGGATTATTCATCCGAATTTTCGGCGTCAATTGGGTAGAAACATCGACCTCAGCCGGTAAAACATCCGATTTTGCTGGCATTAACAGTACATCGTCAAAGGTTAAGCCTTCCTTCAAAGTTCCTTGTAGCATGAGACATTCTCCCTACTGCCGGGTAAGGTATTCTGGTTATGAGGAATGGTGCGACAAATCTTTCCCTCAGTATACCAAAATTCTTTTCCACAGAAAACTGAGCTGCTCCTTAATGACTGGAAAGATCTTTTCTCCTCTGTTTTCAATCGCTTAAAAAATATTTCTCTGCTAATGTGAAAGAATGCTTGACAAGGAGACGGCTGTATGCCAGAATGAAAGATGGTTCAAATCAGGTTACTCATCTCTCCAAGAAAGTTATTCCCATCTCTTTACCTAACATAGGGTTGTCCTCTTGTCAACTAAATTTTCATGTATGGCCAGATCTTTTTCTTTTTTTAAGAATGGGCATAATAAGGGGAGTATAGGGTGGACGAGTCGATCTGGCGGAAAACATTAGAGCTGATCGAAGATGAGGTTGGCAAAACCAAGTTTTCTACCTGGTTTGAGCCATTACAATATCTCTCTACCAGGGAAAAGTGTATAACCCTTCGCGTGCCGAATAATTTTATTAAAGAATGGCTTATCGAGCATTATCAAGACCTGATCCTGAATATCATTCATCGCTTAACCCGCACGCAGTATAGTCTCCATTTTCAGACTGAGATCGAAGAGGATCTCTCCATGGAGGAGATTCCTCCAGATACCTTCACCTCTTCTCCGGCAATCTGGAAGGGAAAAGGAGAAAACCGGGATGAAGAGTCTGTCTACAAAGCCCATTTGACCTTTGAAAACTTTGTAGTGGGCTCCTGTAATCAATTTGCCCATGCCGCCTGTCTCGCTGTTGCTGATCGACCCGCCCAAACCTATAATCCTCTCTTTATCTATGGAGGAGTCGGTTTAGGCAAGACGCACCTCCTGCACTCCATTGGTAATTTTCTTAAAGAAACCAATCCGAGCTTTAAAACCCACTATGTCTCGTCAGAAAAATTTCTAAATGAACTCGTTGATGCCCTTCGCTACGATCAGATCATGGACTTTCGAGATCGCTATCGTAAAAATGACCTCTTGATGATCGATGATGTTCAATTTCTCGCCGGAAAAGAGCGCACGCAGGAGGAATTTTTTCATACCTTTAACGCTCTTTATGACGACCGGAAACAGATTGTACTGGCTAGTGATCGGCCTCCCCGGGAGATGGCGACCCTGGAAAGCCGCTTACGCTCTCGTTTCGAATGGGGACTGATAGCCGATCTTCAACCCCCCGATCTAGAGACCAAGATAGCCATTCTCAAGAAAAAAGCAGAGCAATTACAACTGACGCTCTCCGATGAGCTCATTTTTCTCATCGCTCGGAATATCAAAGCTGATGTCCGGAAGTTAGAGGGGGCCCTCAATCGCTTGGTCGTACACTCCTCGTTGACCGGGATGCGGGTGGATGACGAGACTGCTCAACATATCTTAAAGGATATCTTAGAGGGCACTGATCAGATTATAACGGTAAAGTGGGTACAGGAGGTTGTGGCCACCTATTATAAGATTGAACGGGCCCTGCTCATCTCGTCTAAGCGTCGTCGAGATATCGCCTTTCCACGACAGGTAGCCATGTATCTGGCTCGAGAACTCACTGATGATTCTCTTCCTGAAATTGGGAAAAGTTTCGGAGGTCGTGACCATACTACTGTGATGCATGCCTATCAAAAAGTGAAAGAAATGATGGACAAAGATGAGAAATTTGCAGAAGAAATCACTCATCTGATCAAAATCATTCAAAACTAGCCCTCTCTAGTCGTGCAGACTGTTTCACTTTTTTTTCGCTTTTCCTGCATTTTTTACTTGACATTTCCGTAGTAATTGGTTTAACTACAGTTAAGTCGCTTTTTAGGAAAATTGGACAGGAGTGAGGTCCTCCTTCCTGCCTAAGTGGAGGGAAACAAGAGGCTAAATACGGGGTATTTATGTTTGCAGGGGAATATAAATGCACGGTGGATGGGAAGGGTCGTTTTATCCTGCCTGCGCCCTTTCGTGACCTCTTTCAAAATCCGGAGTCTACTCAGGAAAGCAAGGGAATCATCTTTTTAAAAGGCCAAGAACCCTCTCTTTGGCTCTATCGCTTAGAAGACTGGCAGAATATCTTAGGGAGGACCCGCGCCAAACTTGACGACGATCAGAGTCGTCTCTTTATGCACTTCATTGTTTCTGAATCGCTGACCTCGGAGATAGACAAAAATGGCCGTATCTGTATTCCCAAGCGACTACGAGACTATGCACAGATTGATACAGAGGTTACCGTAGTGGGGCTATATGAGCGCCTGGAAATTTGGAGTCCTCCAATCTGGACAAGTTATCTGAGTCGGATTGAAGAAACCCATGAAACAGCGCTGAGTAAGATCCTCAATATTCTCTAATGCTCGCGATTCAGAAGCCTTACCTTTCCCGCCGTGTTCCTGGCTTTCTTTCCCGAGAGCAAGCATATCCCTTATATAATATATTGGGCTCTGCAGTAGAGAAGATTACGGAGGCAGAGAGTAACCGGAAGGAACAGTGACACGATCATGAATATCGAGATTAAGCAGGTATCCGGTGATATCGTTGAATTGATTTTTAACCCAAAAGAAGAAGACTTACGTATCGGTGAAAGCCTCTGTATTATAGAAAAAGAGAGTGGCCGGGGGATAATCGTCCAGGTGATCGAATTTAAAACCGTGACCTATCCCTCACTTATTCAAGAACAACTCCGCCTGGTCGTAAGTGGAGAAGCTCCACTCTTTCCTCCCTTTATGGAATCCTTTAACCAGGAAGTCTTGACTGAAGCCATACCGGTTAAAAATCTGAAGATTGCTATTGCCAAAGTGCGCAAACTGACCGGTACCCCCTGGAATCAGTGGGATGGCTGGATTCCCACCCGTGATGTGATTATTACCAAGACGGAAGATGAGGAACTGTTTACCAATTGTATAGGGGATCTGGGAAATCTCTTACACCTGGGAAAGACTCTCAGCGGCAAAGATTTTTTTATTGAAGGGCGGACATTAGAGAAGGTCAACATTATTACCGGGGTCAAAGGTTCCGGAAAATCGCATCTGGCGAAAGTGATTTTGTTACAGTTAATCCGGCACGGAGCCCCCACTATTGTCTTTGATCTGAATCGCGAATATATTCATCTCCCTAAGCATCTGGTTGATCAGGAAACTGGCGAGGTCATTTCGCGGGGCATTATTCATTTACACGCCGGGGGTAACTTAAAATTAGGGGTGCGACAATTCGGGCTTGCTCCGTTGATTACCATGCTTACCAAGTTCGGCCTTCCAGAAGTCTCCGCCATGTACGTAGAAAACCGGCTCTCTCGCCTCCTCGAAGAGATGAAACAGCAAGAGAAGCGCGGGATGCGTCCCCCTTTTCTCGGAATCGAGCATCTGATCCAGATGGCTCAAAATTATGAGTTTTCGGGGAGTGATGTGGTCAACGGAGCCATCCTGAGCCGTCTTGAAGCGATTCGTAATACCGGTGTTTTTGCGTCCACTCCTGCTGAAGCCTTTTCCCTGCATGACCAGTATGCACAGATCCGGGAAGGTGGAGCACTCGTCATTGACCTCTCTCAACTTTCTAACCTTGCCCGGATAGGATTTGTCCAAGCGATCATCGAAATTATCCGCGAAATCTGTGAACAAGAACTTGCCCAAAAGACCGACCGTTTTCCTTTTGTCTTTTTTGAGGAAGCTCATCTCTATATTAACCGCAATACGATCGGCTATATTGTCACCCGCGCTCGACATCTTGGAGTCACCTGCTTTTTTGTGACGAATATGGTGGGAGGCCTTGATGAAACCGTGCTTCGGCAAGTAGACAATCTCTTTATTACCCGTCTCCCTTTTGACGATGATGTAAAACACATTGGCAAAAGTGCTCTAACCGATCAACAGACCATGAATTCCTTTGTGAAACGGCTCCGGAATCATCATAGCTTGGTTCTGGGAGATGCTACGAGGCAATATCCAGTTATCTTTGCCGTAGATAGTTTAGAAGGCATTAATACCGCGGGAGAAACCCAGTTCTTTTTTAAACCCAAAAAGGGGAAAGGATTTCGGCAAGATACTCAACCGGCTTTGCCTCTGCTTGCCTCTCCTCAGTCGATTGTGGTTTCGTCCAGGACTGAAACTCTTCAGGAGCCTCCTCCAGAGACTCTCGCTCCCCCACACAAAGGAGGAGAGCTACTGCCTTCTTCCGAAGGATCTCTCTCCTCTGCGCTGCTCGCCCAAATCAAACAGATGTGGCCCCAAATTATCAAACAGATTGGGAAAAAACGGAAAGCGCTGGAATCCATTCTTTCTCCAGCCCGACCCACCGATCTCCAGCAAGGAACATTGACCATTTCTTTTCCTGCGGCCCATAAGTTTCAAAAGGAGATGCTGGAAACCGACGAATACCGCGATATTCTGTTGCACGAACTCTTGCTCCTTTTTGGGATTCCTTTTAACTTGACCTGCGATATTCGAGAAAAGCCCGCGATCAAAGGGAGATCTTCCTCGTCCTGAGGTATTCTCAAAAGGCCTCCATGGAAAAGCACGTACCCTGGGAGCACGAGCGTCTCGCCCGCTGCAGGCCGGAGGCCTGCTTCTCTAGGATGACGAGATGACTTCCCTGCGCTTTGCTCCGGGATGACGAGATGACTTCCCTGCGCTTTGCTCCGGGAGCGTAGCGGAGGGTTATCCATTCGACTCTGGAAGATCCACATTCCCTCATCGACCTGGGCAAGGCCAAAGAGCTTTCTGGGATACACCAATCTGACGCTGAAATTAAATTGTCTAGAGCAGAGAGGGAAGCGAGAGGGCTATCGCTGGAGATTCTGAAAAATCTGCCAGGTGGCTTTCGAGCGATTCAAGGTATAGAAATGAATACCAGGAGCGCCATTTGCGAGGAGTTCCTGGCACTGAATGGTGGCATGTTCAATCCCACAAGCCTCGACTGCTTCCTGGTCATCCTGGAGGGCTTCTAGTCGGCGGAGCAATTCGGGTGGGATAGAAGCACCGCACATATCGGTGAAGCGTTTGATCTGGTTGACATTCAGGATAGGCATGATCCCGGGAATAATCGGAACCGTAATCCCTATGCGGCGTGCTCGTTCGACAAAATCAAAATAAAAGCGATTATCAAAAAAGAGTTGGGTAATGATAAATTCGCCTCCAGCTTCTACCTTTCTTTTCAGATTCACAAGATCTTGCTCAAGGCTGGGGCTCTCTAGGTGGCCTTCAGGATATCCGGCAACGCCGAGGCAAAAGGAATATCTTTGTTTAATGAACTCTACGAGTTCGTTTGCGTATTTAAACCCTCCTTCGGTCGCGACAAAGGTTTTCTCCCCCCGCGGAGGATCTCCCCGGAGGGCTAATATATTTTCGATACCCCTGGCATGTATTTCCGCTAATACAGCATCAATATCTGCTCTGGTGGCTCCGACACATGTCAGGTGGGCCATACTCTCAATGCCAATTTCATGTTTAATTTGGGCTACCAGTTCCACTGTTTTACGGCGAGTACTGCCCCCTGCCCCATAGGTGACCGAGATAAAGGTCGGACGGAGTTCCTTCAATTTCCCGATGGTCTTATATAACTCCTCAAACCCCGCATCATTCTTCGGGGGAAAAAACTCAAAAGAAAAGACCGGTTGGGCTTGTTGAAGCAGGGTACAAATTTTCATGATATGTACTCTATTCCCGGCTAATATTGAAGGAGGGAAAAAACATCATACTCCTGCAGACGTTCTCGTCCCTTCAGAAAAGCCAACTCTATCAGAAAAGCTATCCCAACGATTTTCCCCTGAGCCTGCCGGAGCAAATCGGTGGCCGCCATCATCGTACCCCCAGTGGCCAGCACATCATCCACGAGTAAGATATGTTGGCCTGGCTGAATAGCATCCAGATGCATTTCCATCGTATCGGTACCGTATTCGAGTTGATAGGTCGCTTTATGAGTATGATAAGGAAGTTTTCCCGCTTTTCGGATAGGCACCAAACCAGCATGTAAAAAGTAGGCGAGCGCTGCCCCCAAAATAAACCCTCGTGCTTCTATGGAGACCACCAAATCAATAGGGCTTCCTTTATAATGCGCTCCAATGCCCTCTATGGCTTGACGGAAAGCCATCGCATCATTCAAAAGAGGGGTAATATCTTTAAAGAGGATCCCTTTTTGAGGAAAGTCTGGAATATCACGAATTTTAGCTTTTAGTATTTCGCTCACCACCTGTAAACCTCTTCTCCTCTCCCCAGGTTATTTTCGAGAGAGTTTTCCTTGAGTCAATGCCTGGATTCTAATACTGCAAATGCCTTCTCTACCGCTTCTTCCGGTGTACTCACTCGCCAAATCGCTTGCCCTAAATCCCATGTCTCCAATCCGATTACCGGTTTGCCAATTTTGAGGGCCAACGCAATCTCAGAGAGAGTCCCATATTCTCCGCTTAACGCGATCAGCACCTCAGCCGTGCGCACAATCAGAAGATTTCTTGCATGGCTCATTCCAGTCACTATCGGAATATCAATATAGCGATTGGCTTCCTGAGCATCACAACCAGGCAGGATACCTACCGTTATCCCGCCTTGCTCTTTCGCTCCTTGAGCCGCGGCCTCCATGACCCCACCCAGTCCACCACAGACCAGGATAGCTCCCCGCTCGGCGATTCTTCTCCCAATCTCTCGCGCTTGAGCACAAACGGCTGAAGTCGCTTGGCCAGCTCCGATCACACCAATTCTATGTGGTTGTGGCATAAGAAAACTGTGCTGATAAAAAAGGGAAATAACCTGAACGTATCATCTACCGTTGTACAGAGCAAAATGTCCGTGATCGGGACGACTGGATTTGAACCAGCGACCCCCTACTCCCGAAGCAGGTGCGCTACCAGGCTGCGCTACGTCCCGATCAATGCTCATCATGCTCTTTGAGAGAAAAATCCCACTGTTCTAAAGCCTGATATGCCGTATAGTTCGTCAGATCAAAGTGTAAGGGGGTGATAGAAATGTAGCGTTGATGGATGGCAAAGAAATCAGTCGTTGCGTTTTCTATCCAGATCGGTTCCCCTCCTCCGATCCAGTAATATTTTTTTCCACGAGGATCCACTTTCTCCACTACGGCATCCGCCACAGCATCACTATAAATCCGTCGCCCCTGGTGAGTCACCTTTACCCCCCGTATCTCTTCCCATGACCCCTCAGGCACATTTACATTGAGCAGGGTATCTTCAGGTAACCCCTTCTGCAGCACAAGAGCGGAAAGACGATAGGTAAACTCTGCGGCAACCGAAAAATCAAACCTTTCTTGTGCTACTAAAGAAACAGCGATAGAAGGGACGCCAAATAATGTCCCCTCCATAGCTGCCGACACGGTTCCCGAATAGATGATATCATCTCCGAGATTTGCCCCCTTGTTAATACCGGAAACAATGAGCTGCGGTTTGCGTCCTTTGAGAAGAGCATTCATGGCTAGATTGATGCAATCGGTGGGGGTACCATCTACAGAGAACCATTGTTCCCGTACTTGTTGCACCCGAAGCGGTCGATGCAAAGTCAAAGAGTGACTCACCGCACTTCGGTCTCTATCTGGAGCCACGATATAAACCTGTCCCAGTTTACTTAGGTGAACCTCGAGCGCTTGTAAGCCTTCGGAATGAATTCCATCATCATTCGATACCAGAATAATCATATCTGCTCTCAGCACTATTCTGTGCGTTCTTAGTGTGTGGTCGGGGCGAGAGGATTTGAACCTCCGACCCCCTGAACCCCATTCAGGTGCGCTACCAGGCTGCGCCACGCCCCGACTTCTCTCCGAAGAGATTTATACCATACCAAATCTCTTGCCAAAATTCAATCCCTTATTTAGAAGTGAGCAGAGAAAGTAGCGATTCAAGCTCTGTTTTTATTTCATGCAGTGTTTGCAGGAGATGTTCCTCTTTCTCACGAGGAACCACTTTTTCTGCTTGGGTTTTTTCTTCTTCGGGCTTTTTGTCACTATACAGGCTACAGAGTTTCTTGTGGGCACCGGGAATAGTATAGCGCTGGGTATAGAGCAATTCTTTAATGGTGCAGATCAGATCGATATCGCGTTTTTCATAAATGCGCTGTCCAGAACGGTTTTTCCGTGGACACAACATGCTAAATTCCGACTCCCAATAGCGGAGCACATGGGATTTTATCCCGGTGATCTTCGCCACTTCGCCAATCCGATAAAATAATTTTCCTGAGAAATCACGTGGCATGTGTGTCTCACTAATCTTCTGCCCTTCAATCCTTGGGGAATGCATCATTAACAGCATCTTTTAGAATCTTGCTGGGCCGAAAGGTGAGAACTTTGCGGGGAGGAATGGTAATTTCTTCCCCCGTTTTGGGATTACGACCTAAACGGACATTCTTTTGTCGTACCGCAAAAGTTCCAAAACCTACAATCTGCACCTTCTCCCCCCTGAACAATGCCTCTTTCAATACATTAAGCGTTGCTTCAACTACTTCTGCTGCTTCATTCCGAGAGAAACCAATCCTTTCATAAATAATCGTGACCAAATCCGCCTTAATCATCACTTCTACCTCCTTTGAGGGGTTTGGCTCCCTCGGGATTTCAAAACACACTTCCACTTCCCCTGACCCTATATCCTCTCTTACGCATAGAATTTCCCTCTCCTCTTAAAAAGGGAAGAATTTTGCTTCTCCCTTCTCTTCCGAAGAATATTAATGGGCATTTTCCCGTTTGGCTTCTGCAATCACTTTTTCAGCCAGATGCGCAGGAACTTCTTCATAATGGGAAAACTCCATAGAGAAAGTACCCCGACCGGCCGTCATAGAGCGGAGTCCAGAAGAGTACCGTAAAACTTCAGCCATCGGAGCAAGAGCCTTAATAAGCTGCTCCCCATTTCCAATCGGCTCAACACCAAGGACTTTGCCTCGTTTCGCATTCAAGTCTCCCAGTACATCCCCCATACACTCATCTGGAACGATGACCTCCATGCGCACAATCGGCTCTAACAACACGGGATTAGCTTCACTTATTGCTTTCTTAAAACCCATAGATGCCGCAATCTTAAACGCCATTTCCGAGGAGTCTACTTCATGGTAGGAGCCGTCATAGACGGTTACTCGGACATCCACAACCGGATACCCGGCCAGAATACCTTCCGCCATTGCTTCCTGGACCCCCTTTTCTACAGCCGGAATATATTGTCGAGGGATCACTCCTCCCACAATTTTATCGACAAAGGCAAAGCCCTCACCACGGGGCAAGGGTTCTACTTCCAGCCAGGCATCGCCGTACTGTCCACGCCCTCCCGACTGTTTCTTGTACTTTCCCTGAGCCTTGGCACTGGATCGAATCGTTTCTTTGTAAGGAATACGAGGAGTTTTGGTTTCTACTTCCACTCCAAATTTATTTTTGAGCCGCTCCATCGCTACTTCGAGATGAAGTTCTCCCATTCCGGAAACGATCAATTGCTTGGTCTGCTCATCTCGTCCTACACGAATCGTTGGATCTTCTTCCATAATCCGGGCAAGAGCCGTACTCACCTTTTCCTCATCTCCCCGTGATTTAGGCTCCACGGCTACCGAAATCACCGGGTTTGGAAAAGCAATCGGATCAAAGAGTATAGGCGCTTTCTCATCAGCCAACGTATCACCAGTAGTGGTTATCTTCAGTTTAGCTACCGCCGCCACCTCTCCGGGGCCTATTTCGGGTACCGGTGTTTGATTCTTCCCCTGGAGCCAGAAAATCTGTCCGATTCTCTCCCGCTCTCTCTTCGTCGCATTATAGACCGAAGAATCGGAAGAGAGTTTTCCGGAAAACACACGGAATATGGTAAGTTTTCCAGCGTACGGATCGCTCTGGGTTTTGAAAACCAAAGCGGAAAACGGTTCTGTAGCCTCTGGCTTCCGTAGAATTTTTTCATCACCCTGTAACGATTTCCCTTCCACAGGAGGACGATCTAAAGGGGAAGGAAACGCCGTCACAATAAGATCGAGCAAGGGATGCACTCCTATGTTTTTGGTTGCTGAACCGAGCAGAATAGGGACGAGGGTTCTCTGGATTACGCCTTTGCGCAAACCATCTCGCATCTCCTCTTCGGAAAGCTCCCCGCTTTCCAGATATTTTTCAATGAGAGCCTCATCATTTTCGGCAATCCGCTCGATCAGTTTTTCTCTATATTCTGTGGCCATATCCTGATATTCGGCAGGGATCTCTTCTATGGTGAAGTGTCCGCTGGTGTCTGGGGTGTAGAGATAAGCCTTCTGAGTCACAAGATCAATTACTCCTCGAAATGCACTCCCTTCACCTATGGGCAAATGGATCGGTACAGGAATTTCCTGAAATGCTTTGCGTATCCCTTCCAAGCTCTGGATAAAATTAGTTCGCTCATGATCCATCTTGTTCACGAAGAGTATCCGAGCTAGTTGACGTTGTTCGGTCCATTGCCACATCCGTTCGGTCTGGATTCGCACACCGGCATCTGTGCTCACCACAATCACCGCGGCATCGATTACTCGAAGCGCAGCATATGTATCAGCCAGGAAATTTGCATACCCAGGGGTATCAATGACCGTTATTTTATGCTTGAGCCATTCCAGGTAGCCAGTGGAGGCACTAATGGAGGCCTGTCGCTTCATTTCTTCTGGATCATAATCCATGGTTGAGGAGCCATCCTCCACTTTTCCCAAACGAGTAATCTCACCCGCATCGAACAGCATAGCCTCCACCAGAGAAGTCTTGCCTGTTCCTCCATCGGATAAGATCCCTATCGTTCGTAATTGCTGGATGGCAAATTCTTTAGTCTTCATTTCTTCCTCCTTTGAACTACCGGCAATTGTTCTATCAATGAATGCTTATTTCTAGGCTATTGCAGCCCCTATGCCCGGTGAGAAATTCTCAGCCTGCTTGTCCATTCTGCTGCCTTGAGGCTCCTCAAAGTCGACACCACTCCTTTGTCACACACGCTTCGAGGCCCTCTATATAAAATACCCTGACCATGTTTAGTTATACAAGATAGTTCCCCTGTCATGCTAAACGAGGCGAAGAATCTCCCCTTTATTATACTGCGGAAACCCTTCGCTTCGCTCAGGGTGACAGAGGCTAAGTCTAACCTTGTCGAGATACTCTGCGTGGTGGTAGAGGGAACGTTTGCAAGACACATGGGATGCAACATACCACCAAATCCCTGGTTTGTCAAGCAGCAGAATACGTTGAAAACTCTTGACTTACCGTCGCCTTCGACACAAAATTTTCAGCGGAACCCCCTGAAATCCATAGACCTCCCGAAGGCGGTTTTGCAGATAACGGAGGTATGGAGCGGACACTCCTGATGGCTCGTTGACAAATAGGACAAACGTAGGAGGAGAATGTCGAACCTGGGTAGCATAATAGAGCTTTGTCTTTTTGCCACGATAAAGTGGAGGATGACGTTGCTCCCAGACCCTGGTGAAAAAGGTATTCACTTCGGCGGTGGGAATCCGTTTCCGGAATTCTTCCGTTACGCTCCGTATCAAGGGGAAAATTTTCGTAACCCGCTGACCGGTCAAGGCCGAAACAAAAATGACCGGTGCATAAGAGAGATACCCCAGACGTTGATGGATCTCTTTGACATAGGTGCCTGCGGTCGATTGATCTTTAGCCACCAGATCCCATTTATTCATCACCAGAATGGATCCCCGCCCTTTCTTTTCTACATAAGCAGCAATCCGTATGTCTTGATCTACTACGCCCTGGGTCGCATCGATTACCAGAAGAGCCACATCACATCGATCAATACTCCGCTGGGCCATAAGCACACTCTGTTCTTCGATGTCCTGGTGAATCCGGGCTTTCCGACGAATCCCCGCCGTATCGACAAAAAGATATACCTCTCCATCGGCCTTTATCAACGTATCAATCGAATCACGGGTAGTACCCGGTTTATCATGAACGAGTAAACGTTCCTTTCCCAATAATCGGTTAATGAGAGAAGATTTTCCGACATTGGGACGACCAACCACGGCCACTTTTGCTCGAACTTCCCTCTCCTCTGGACTCTCCCGGGGGGTGGTCGTTCCCAGCATCTCGTAGAGGCGATCGAGCAGCTCCCCAACTCCTCTCCCATGGAGAGCCGAAATAGGGAAGATTTTTTCCACTCCCAGTTGATAAAATTCGTACCCACGCTCTTCCTGGTGAGCACTATCAATTTTGTTCACGACCAATAATACCGGTGTCTGGACCTTGCGCACCATTTCCGCTACTTCCATATCGAGAGGAGTGATACCTTCTTTCCCATCCACAAGAAAGATGAGCACATCCGCTTCTTCGATAGCTATCCGAGTCTGTTCAAGCACCTGTCGCATAATATTATCGGGCGCGGAAGGCTCAATACCTCCAGTATCAACCAGGACAAAGGATCGATCACGCCAGGAAGTCTCCGCATAATTACGGTCTCTGGTTAAACCGGGGACCTCGGATACAATGGCCTTCCGTTGCTGGATAATGCGGTTGAACAGGGTTGATTTTCCGACATTGGGGCGGCCAATAATGGTCACAATCGGCTTCTTCATTCCCCTTTTCTCCCTATCCTCTCCAGAGACCACTCCACAGGCAAGCGTAAACGTTCACCATCTCGCCGGGCATAGCACAGATATCCCTTATGCTGTCCATGGTAGAAGAGCTGACGAGTAATCTCAACATCCTGACAGCAATACTGGATCACTTTCGCTATCTCTCCGGATTTAAACCATTCGAGGGCTTGTAATCCATCTCCCCCTTTGGAAATATGAAGAGTGTGTTCAGCGAGGTGACCGAGGCTCAGGCGAAATCCTAAACGCCGTTGCACATCCTCTAAAATATCAAAAGTGGGAAGGGTAGAGAAGGGAAAATCCTTATACCCTTTTAACACCGCATAATCAAAATTTTTGAGGTTAAAGCCGATAACCAGATCAGCACCACGCAGACGCTCAATGAGATCAAAGACCTCATCCTCCTGGAAGATTTCAAATTCTCCCCTCTGTTCATCCCAGATGACTCCCACAGCAAGACCCATTGCCTCTTTGTGTTCCCATCCCCCTACCTCTTCAGCACTGCGTTGAGTTTCGAGATCAAAAAAGAGAATGTGCTTCATTGTATGCCCCTTTTTCTCCTCTTCTCCCCTCTCTGGCCCACTTGTGCTCTCTTCTGTTACAACGAGGGGATGAGACTCCGCAATAGTGCGCTGGTCAGCTAGAAGCAAATTCAGCAAAAGAGTTGCTCCAGCCTTATCCAGGGGTTTATTTCCCGAACCGCATTTCGGGGAATGGATACACGAAGGACAGCCCTCTAGACAAGAGCAGTCTTGAATCAGGTGTAAGGTCTTGGTCAGGAGATCCTCGATAATTTGAAACCCTTTTTCTGCTAAACCAATTCCTCCTGGATACCCATCATAAATAAAAATAGTTCCCATCCCTACTTGTGGATGATGGGCAAAGGAAATCCCTCCAATATCATACCGGTCACAGAGGGCATAGAGAGGAAAAAGGGAAATGGCGGCATGCTCTATGGCATGGATACTCCCCATGAAGTGTTTTTGAGCCTCTTCTACCCTTTCTTGTAACGAGGGATCAATCTCTATCCAAAAACCCATTGTCTCGAAGATCTCCGGTGGAAGGTCAAGGGTGTGGGTACTCAGTGGAATTTGACCTTGAATCCTCTTTCGTTGATAGCCTACTACCTGCTCGCGTACTCGCAGTTTGCCCAAACGGACACGAAAATTTTTAAGCACTATGGTTTCCAAACAGGAGAGAATGTCCGTATCCTTGTGAACAGTGGGCTGGGTAAAATAGTTGGCCTTGACTGCCAGCGCCTGGACCTCTTTCTGGGCAAAGTCGATATTCGTGATAACGTATTGACGAGCCCGGTGGAGATAAATAGCTCCTTGATGACATTCCTGAAAGAGTTTTCCTCCTCCGATGGTTCCGATCAATTTTCCCTGCTGATCGGTAATAGAAAAACTTTCCCCGACCGAGCGGATATCTACATTACGCTGAGGATAGCGCTGTTTAGAGAACCATCTTGTTCCACTTTCATGGGAGACCAGAGCCCCCTCGTTTTCGAGCTCTTCCAATAGAGGCAGCAGGTGAGCTCCCCCTAAAATCGGATCATCGAGAGAAAGAGGGAGTTCTGCTGCTCCACAGATAAGATGAGCTTTCATAATTGGTGCATTCCAGGGATCAACTGCCACTTCTTCATACCCTCGATCAAAAAAATCGGTGGGATGATGGAGAAAATATTGATCCAGGGCATCTTCTAAGCCAATCAGGATCACTGCTGCTTCTCTGTTTCCTCTACCGACTCGCCCACTCCGCTGCCAGGTAGTTACGATACTCCCGGGGTAGCCGACTAAGATACACAGATCGAGGCCTCCTACATCAATTCCTACCTCCAAGGCACTAGTAGAAATAACTGCAGCGAGTTCGTTCGAAAAAAGACGACGTTCGATTTCTCGTCGTTCCTCGGGCAGATACCCGGCGCGATAAGCACTGATTTTTTCTCGAAGAGAAGGCTTTTCTTCAATAGCCCAGGTATAAATGAGTTCGGTGATCTTCCGGGCTTTGGTAAAGACAATCGTTTTTAAACCATCCTCGATAGCTTTCAATAAGAGTTTGGTGGCTAAAACCGCCGCGCTCCCTTCTGGATTCATCAAAAGGAAATATTTGCTCTGGGTGGGAGCACCACTTTCGGTAATTTCGGTAAAGGGGAGTCCCACCAAGGTTTCGGCGAGCCTTTTTCCCTGTGCAATGGTTGCCGAGGCGGTAATAAACTGGGGATTCGACCCATAATAGTGACAGATCCGTCGTAACCGACGCAAGAGATGCAAGACATGCGTCCCAAAGATACCACGATAGGTATGTAATTCATCGATGACCACATAGGAGAGGCGGCTGAAAAAAGCTTGCCACTGGCTGTGATAGGGTAAAATACCTACGTGCAGCATATCGGGATTGCTGATCACAACATGAGGAGGGTCCTCCTTGATCTTGCGGCGATCGGTGCTTCTGGTGTCACCGTCATACATCGCTACCCGTAAGGGGGTAGAGGGGGGAAAGAGACGTTGCCAGGGCTGAAGCCCCTTTCGTTGATCTTGTCCGAGAGCTTTCATCGGAAACAGATAAAGCGCGCGATTCTGCTCCTTTCCCTGCCAGATCGTTTCCAGAATAGGGAGATTGTAAATAAGAGTCTTCCCACTGGCCGTCGGAGTAATCAGGGCCAGATGTTCTCCGCGTCGGATGGCTTCTATCCCTTCGACCTGGTGCGAATAGAGGCGAGAAATTCCCATCGAGTGCAACAATGTAAGAAAAGGAGCTGGCAGGAGAGGAGATAAATCTTTATATACTGCTGGTAAGGCTGGAAGACGACGAAGGTGGAGGAGTTGCTCTCGCAGAGTCGGTTCGCGTTGAATCTCCTCTACAAATTTCTGGACTGCTCTAGACATAGCAAATCAATTTCCAGGCTTCTGGCTTTGCCAGGAAACCAAACTCTTTGTCTTGTCTGCATAATCTTTTAATCCTTCCAGAATCCCACGCGCCAAGGTGAGCCGGTAGGCATCCCTTTTCAGTTGTTTTTCTTCTTCGGGATTGCTGATAAAGGCTACCTCAACGAGGATACTGGGCATTTCTGCACCAAGTAACACAAAGAAAGGGGCCTGCTTCACCCCCCGATTTTCCACGGTGGAGTAGTGTTTACTCAGATGAGTGATCATAGCTGTTTGTACGACATGGGCCATCCGGCTGGATTCATTCCGTTTCGTATTGAACAAAATATCCTTCAACAGAATCTGCAGGTCACTAATCCGTCGCACCAAGGTCATATTCTCTCGGGCAGCCGTTTCCATCGCTTCGGGAGAGGTGGCAAGGTCTAGAAAATAGGTTTCCACTCCTTTCCCTTCTTCTCGAGGACTGGCATTAGTATGGATAGAAATAAAGAGATCCGCCTCTTGACTATTGGCGATGGCGGTCCGTTCTTCAAGGGGGATAAAGACATCTTTTTCCCTAGTCATGACTACTTTCCAACCCAACTCGCGCTCGATAAGTTTCCGGAGTTTCCAGGCAATATCAAGAACAATATCCTTCTCTTTCAGACCAGTGGGGCCAATCCCTCCCGGATCTTTTCCCCCATGTCCGGGATCGATCACTACTTTTCCAATGCCCAGACCGAGTTGTTGCACTAAAGAGAGTGGTGTAGAAAAGCCCTGCTCTTTTCGAGCAGCAAATCCTGCTGTCGAGGAAAGAGCAGACCCGGCCAGTTCTTTTTTCTGGCCAAACACATCAATAACAACGCGAAAAGGATCCTCGAGGGTAAAAATCTTGTAATGGGCAATCTCTTCGAGATCCAGCACTACACGCACCACTTCTGGCTGATATTGCGCCGCTCGTATCCGCTTTAATTGCCCATTAGCAATCTCGACCGATGCCGGAGATTGGGCGGGCTTGATCCGTGCCGGAGAGAAATCTAGGTAAAGGCGCTCTGGATTGGTTAGACGGCTTTCCTGGAAATTGACTACGCCATCCACATCCACCACGACGCGGGTATAGCGAGAATTCGACCAGTGTCGAATAGTCTGGATTACCTGAGGAGGCTCGTGAGTTCCTGGGGCGGTCTGGAGCTTACTCTTAGCCTGTGTAGAATTCGGGGGTTTCGGCCCTCCATTCGTTAATTCTTCCAGGCTGCTAGTCGCTTTTTCCACCATATCACCAGTGGGAAAGTGCTGAATGACTGCCTGGTAAGCTTTTTTAGCCTGGATAAGGTCTCCGTAAGTACGCGCAATCTCCCCTAATTGAAACTGGGCATCATCGGCCAGACGGCTCGTGGGATATTGTTGCACAAAATATTGATAAGCCTGGACAGCCATTTGCCGATCTTCTGGTTTTTGAGAAAGCTTTGCAAGATCCAAAGCGAGTCTTCCAATCAGAAAGAGCGCTCTCTGTCCTTCTGGACTGTGCGGATAGTCTTTCCAGAGTAGTTGAAAAGCACGGATACATTTCAGCCATTGCACACGCTGCTTTTGGAGGTCTGGCGAGGTTTTGAGCGTGTAGTACATCTCTCGAGCCTCTTGATACCGGGCCTTGACTCCTCTCTCTTCGCTCGCCATAACTAACGAAAAGAGTACCATTATCCCTATCAAGCTAAGGGTTAGCCGAAGTGTCCACATGATCTATCTCCCAAGAACAGTGTACGAAAAGGCATCCGGCTTTCCAGGCTAGATTTCCTTCCGCTCGTTATGTACCGATCTCCCAGGAAGCAAGATAAGCTTTTTGGGCTTCGGTAAGCTCATCAATCTGAATATTAAGAGCTTGTAACTTTAAGCGTGCTACCATCTGGTCAAGGTCTTCGGGGACAGGGTAGACTTTTTTGGATAACTCTTTACCATGGGAAACAAGGTATTCTACCGAGAGGGCCTGATCGGCAAAGCTCATATCCATTACACTGGAAGGATGCCCTTCTGCTGCCGCCAGATTGATCAGTCTCCCTTCTCCCAGGACATTGATTCGACGCCCATCCTGCAGGGTATATTCCTCCACATGCTCACGGACCTTTCGTTTCCCTTTGCTTAACCGTTCCAGCGCTTCCAGATCGAGCTCAACATTAAAATGCCCAGAGTTCGCTACAATAGCCCCATCTTTCATCAGAGCGAAGTGCTCTTGGCGAATGACCTGCGTATCTCCGGTTAAGGTCACAAAGAAATTCCCAAGTTTGGCGGCTTCTTGCATGGGCATAACCCAAAACCCATCCATGACCGCTTCGAGGGCTCGCAGAGGGTCAACTTCGGTGACAATGACATTTGCTCCTAATCCGCGTGCTTTCTGGGCCACACCACGTCCACACCATCCATACCCACAGACGACAAAAGTCGAACCAGCAATTAAGCGGTTTGTAGCACGAATAATACCATCCAGGGTGCTTTGTCCTGTGCCATAGCGGTTATCAAACAGATATTTAGTCTTCGCATCATTCACCGCAATAATGGGATAACGTAAAACCCCTTTTTCTGCCATACTCCGGAGTCGGATCACTCCAGTAGTGGTTTCTTCTGTTCCACCAAAGACTTCCGACATCACCGATGCAGGCTGGGAATGCAGGGTGGAAACCAGATCCGCTCCATCATCCATGGTAAGATGGGGCTTCAGTGCTAGCACTTGATGGATATGACGGTAGTAAGTATCTTTATCTTCTCCTTTTATGGCGAAGACCGGGATATTGAAATGCCTGACCAGAGCAGCCGCAACATCATCCTGCGTGCTCAGGGGATTTGAAGCACACAGTGCAACCTCTGCTCCCCCACTCTGCAAAGTGAGCATAAGACTCGCCGTTTCTGTGGTCACGTGTAAACAGGCGGCTATGCGGATACCTTGAAGAGGCTTCTCCCGACCAAATCGTTCGCGGATTAGATTCAAGACGGGCATACTCTGATTAGCCCACTCAATACGTAAAAGTCCCTGTTCAGCTAGAGACTTATCTTTAATATCAAACTCCATTCTCTCTTCTCCTGTCCCACTGGTTAGGGATATGAGGGTACACTCCTCTATAAACCGGCTGCTGCTCGTAGCTCTTGCGCTTTATCTGTTCGTTCCCAGCTAAATTCGGGCTCTTCTCGTCCAAAGTGCCCATAGACAGCCGTATTCCGAAAAATAGGTCGTCGTAAATCTAGAGATTTGATGATACCGGCTGGTTTCAAAGCAAAATGCTCCCGAACCAGTTTAGCAATCTTCTCCTCGTCAATTACATTGGTATTATCCGTGTTGACCATAACCGAAACCGGATCGGCCACGCCAATGGCATAGGCGAGCTGTACTTCGCAACGCTTGGCTAATCCTGCTGCCACAATGTTCTTGGCGATATACCGGGCCATATAAGAAGCGGAGCGATCGACTTTGGTAGGATCTTTCCCAGAAAAGCATCCACCACCGTGCCGTCCCATTCCTCCGTAGGTATCGACGATGATCTTTCGACCGGTTAAGCCACAATCACCCATGGGGCCGCCGATCACAAAACGACCGGTAGGATTAATGTGATAGGTGATATTTTTTTCTTGAATGTATTGCGGAGGAATTATGGCTTTGATTACCTGCTCAATGATATCCGCTCGAATCGTATCCAAACTCACCTCGGGACTATGCTGAGCAGAGATAACCACGGTATCGACCCGAATAGGTACCCCATATTGATATTCTACGGTAACCTGGGATTTTCCATCGGGCCGCAGATAAGGGAGAATTTGTTTTTTTCGTACCTCTGCCAAGCGGCGGACCAGCTTGTGCGCTAACATAATGGGAAGAGGCATCAATTCTGGCGTCTCATCTGTAGCATAGCCAAACATGAGCCCTTGATCCCCTGCCCCTTGTTCAAGATGCAATCCCTGTCCTTCAGTCACTCCCTGAGAAATATCGGGTGATTGTTCATGCACTGAAGAGATAACCCCACAGGTATCGCAGTCAAAGCCATAATCCGACTTGATATATCCTATATCACGAATCACTTGACGCGCAATCGCCGGGATGTCGATATAGGCTGAGGTGGTGATCTCACCAGCAACGATTACTAACCCAGTGGTGACCAGCGTTTCACACGCCACACGCCCCATCGGGTCATGGGTAAAAATCGCATCGAGTACCGCGTCAGAAATCTGATCAGCAATTTTATCTGGATGACCTTCCGTCACCGATTCCGAAGTAAAAAGATAAGAGTTTTTACTCATGTATACCTCTCCTTCATAAGAAACTTTCCTTTCGTAGTTACACGCTTTTTGCTCGCCTCTCTTCGTCTAGTAGTAGCCTGACTCGCTCATCCTTCTTTATGAAGATCTCGATGTCGAAGGGTCACATAATAATCCAGTTCACGCAGAAAAACTTCCAAACGATTCGCGATGGTTACTGAACGATGTTTCCCTCCGGTACATCCAATGGCAATGGTGAGATAGGCTTTCTGCTCATTTTGTTCATAGAGTGGGAGCAGAAAGCGAAGAAAATCAAAGAGTCTTTGCAGAAAATGTTGAGTCATCTCGGCTTCGAGGACGTAACGAGCCACCCGCTCATCATTTCCTGTAAGTGGACGCAACGCCTCGATGAAGTGTGGATTAGGCAAAAATCGAATATCAAAGACGAGGTCGGCGTTAATAGGTAGCCCATATTTATAGCCAAATGAGATGAGGGATACAGCCATTCGCCGGTGTTGATTCGTCGATCGATACGTAGTACTAATAATCTCTTTTAATTGATGAACCGTAAACTCAGACGTGTCAATAATTCGGTCAGCACGTTGTTGAAGATCGGCCAGTAACTCCTTTTCATGCTTAATCCCTTCAATGACTGGGATCTTGTCCGCTAAAGGGTGTCTCCGCCGTGTTTCACTATATCGACGAATCAGGACGTCATCCTGAGCTTCTAGAAACAGAATTTCGATACGAAACCCTTCGGATTTAAGACTGTCTAACATCTCTAGAAAACCATAAAAGAAATCCCCTTCCCGAATATCGATCCCCAAAGCCACCTGACTAATCTCTGGAGATTGCAGGGCAAGCTCGGCAAATTTGGGCAAAAGAGCAATGGGAAGGTTATCGACGCAATAAAAACCTAAATCTTCAAAGGCTTTTATGGCCACACTTTTCCCCGATCCAGATAGTCCGGTCACGACGACAAATCGGACATTCTCCATGCCTCTTATCCCTTATACCATGATCCCTTAAAGCATATAGGGAAACCTTTGGTCTTCTAGTGCTCTGTTAACTTAGTTTTGAGTGGTCATGCTGAGCGGAGCGAAGCATCTCAAAACTAAGTTAACAGAGCACTAGTCTCACAGTGTAAAGAGTTTCTTCCGCCTGTTGGCCGGTAGAATATTCAGTTCCTGCCGATATTTGGCCACGGTACGACGGGCGATATTGATCTTTTCCTTTTTAAGGGCCTCGACAATCTGCTGATCAGTCAGAGGTTTCCGGGGATCCTCAGCGGACACCAAACGCCTGATCTTATCCTTGATCAGCAGCGAAGACATCCCTTCTCCGTCATCTGATTCGATTCGGCTATGAAAAAAGTATTTGAGTTCAAACACCCCTTGTGGGGTATGAATATATTTGTTGGTAGTCACGCGGCTCACCGTAGATTCATGCATACCAATATCTTCAGCTACATCGCGCAACACCAGGGGTTTGAGATATGCTAACCCCTTATCCAAAAATTCTTTCTGAAACTTGACCAAGCTCTGGGCGACTTTCAGAAGAGTTTGACGTCTTTGCTCGATGCTTTTGATCAACCAGACTGCAGAACGAAATTTTTCCTCTAGATATTGCTTGGCAGAAGCATTATCCACATCACCACTCAAAAGAGCACGATACTGAGGATTGATACGCAGACGAGGGACATTATCGTCATTCAACAATACCTGATACTCGTCACCCATTTTGACCACAATAACATCTGGAACCACATATTCCGGTTGTTCTTCTTGAAATTGCCACCCCGGCTTGGGATTGAGTCCCCGGATAATCCTGATTGCGTCGATTACTTCCTCAACGGTACACCCCTCTTCTTTGGCGATCTGAGAGAATTGATGGCCCTCTAGTTGTCCCAGATGGCCTAGCACTAATTTTTCTGCAAGGGTCTTTTCATAACCCAGATGACGAAGCTGAATAAGCAAACATTCCTTCAGGTCTCGGGCTCCTACTCCCGTCGGATCAAAGGTTTGGACAAGATTCAAGACCTGCTCTACTCGCTCCAGAGGGACATGAAAAACATCGGCAATCTCCTGCAGATCTACCGTCAGATAACCAGCCTCATCAATATTGCTGATAATACTCGTACCAATTTTGCGGTCGAGTGGGTCATGACACGAGACATAAAGCTGAAACAGGAGATGATCGGTTAAGGAGATAGAACTTCTCAAGGTATTTTCCAGCGGAAAATTCTCTTCCGATGGTTCGGGAGCAAAATTTGTATCAGGAGCATCTGGGAAGTAGTTTTCCCAATCGATATCTTCTAAATGCAATTCTTCTTCCTCTTTTGAAGCGTCCTTCTCCTCTATCTGCTCCTCTTCGGGTAGCTGCTCTTCCTCCTCTGGCACTTCTTCCAGTAAAGGATTCTCGATCATCTCTTGCTGTACCAGTTGCGAAAGCTCCAACCGAGACATCAAGAGCAGTTCGATAGCCTGTTGAAGCATAGGGGTCATCGTAAGCTTCTGGGTTTGTTTTAATTGAAGCTTGGTTTCCATTGCCATAACTGAAAGCCTCTTACTTCCCTTTGGAGAGGTCTGTTATTCCAGAGTAAATTTTTCGCCAAGATAGATCCGCCGCACCATTTCACTGAGCGCGACATCGCGGGGATGTCCACTGGCCAAAATCTTTCCTTCGTGAATCACATAGGTTCGATCTGTAATTTCAAGGATTTCCCGCACGCGATGATCTGTCATCAGCACACCAATCCCACGCTGTTTGAGATGGAAGATAATCTCCTGAAGTTCCGAAACCACAATAGGATCAATACCAGCAAACGGTTCATCCAGGAGGATAAATGCTGGATCAGTCACCAAAGAGCGGGCAATCTCTACGCGTCGTCGTTCTCCTCCAGACAAGGAAGAGACCCGACGTTGGGCCAGATGCGCAATCCCCAGTTCTTCCAAAAAGAACATCGCCTGCTGTTTTCGCTCTCGTTTACTTCCCAGGAACCGTTCCAAAATCGCCAGAAGATTCTCCTCTACAGTCAGGCGCCGAAAAACCGACGGTTCCTGTGGAAGATAGCTGATGCCCTTCCGAGCTCGTTTATAAATAGGGAGTAACGTGATATCTTCCTGGTTAAAGAGCACTTTTCCCTGCTGGGGAAATATCAGGCCGATGAGCATAGAGAAGGTCGTAGTCTTTCCAGCCCCATTAGGGCCGAGCAGCCCTACAATCTCACCGTCCTGAAGGGAAAGACTGACCTCGTCCACTACTCTTTTCCCCCGATACGATTTCACTAAGGATAAGGCCTCTAACTGTGCCATTGGGGGCTCTCACTGTTTACGGCTTTGTGGCTTGCCACGAGGTGCCCTCTCTTCTGGATAGAGGATCATTTTGACTCGCTGGGCTCCTCCATTGACTACTACCCGATCTTCCTGCAAGAAGAGGATCATCTCTGCTCCGGTGATCTCATTCTTGTTTTCCCACGCTCTGGGATTTCCCGTTAAAGTAATCTTTTGCTCTTTATTTGAAAAGACCGCTTTCTCAGCCGTCACCATCTGTTCTCCCCGTTGGATCCTGACCCCACCAGAGGCAATAACCTGGGCCACCTGTCGTTCTTGTTGATTATAAATAACCTCCATCTGGGGAGAAGAAATACGCAGGTTCCCCTGCTGGGCCTCGACTCTTCCGGTAAAAAGAATGCGTCCAGTTTGATTATTGGCTACGACTTCATCTGCTTGAATTTCAATCGGTTCGTTGCCAAGAGGAGTCAGTGGTGTCTGTTCACCTGCCCTGATCTCCGGGAGAACTCCTATCAGCACTACTAAAAAGCAGATGAAAGCCCATCCCTTTCCCTGCGACATCTCTATCCTAACTCCATTACGAGGTCGGTAGAATTCTGACCCGCACTTTTTCTTGTACCTTCAACTCCTGTCCACTAGCATCAGAGCGGAAACCCCGTCCCTCGATTTCAAGCCCACCCCCCTGGATTTTCACCAGGTCATTCGTATACAAGACCTTCTCTGACGGATCCCACATCAGAGAATCGGTGGTCAACAGATACCCCTGGCCATTGTCGAGGTACACGTTCCCTTTTACCGTAATTTCGCGCGTGGTACTATTTAACTCACCACGTTGGGCTAACAGTCGAATCGGTTTAGATGCAGAAGATGAGGGGAAAAAAGTCAATTCAAGATTACGGAGAATAACGATATTGGCATCTTCCTCTGTACTTTGTGCATCAATCGCCAGCAACTCCCACTGTTTCTTCTGCTGAAAAATATCGACTACCCGAAAATTGTCCAACCGTACAAATGGATGATCTTCTGTAATATGCATGGGATGATAAGAAATCTTGGCTGTTCTCTCCCAATGATGCTGTACAACGACGAGACCCCCTCCTACAAAGCCCACCAGCAATAAAAACCGCAGTCCCTGTTTCACATGAAACATTATCACCGTTCCATTCTCTCACTTTCTTGCCAAACATGTACATACTCGCCTGAAATGCTCTCCTCGCGGAGTCAACCCTATCTTTCTTTGTTCTTCTTTCCAAAACGATAAAAAGACATCCAATCTTTCTGGAGGAAGTAATTCTGCTCCCTTTTCTGCCCATTCCACCACACAAATTCCATCTCCCTGAAAATATTCCCTGTATCCTATTTCTTCGAGCTCATCAAGGGTGTTCAGTCGAAACAAATCAAAATGATAGACCGGAAAAGTCCCTTCATAAATATTCAGGAGGGTAAAGGTAGGACTCGTCACAGTGCGTGCCTCAATCCCCCCTATTCCTTGTACCAGTCCTTTGGTGAAAGTGGTTTTTCCGCTACCGAGCTCCCCAAAGAGACAGACCATATCGCCAGGACGAAGTAAGGTTCCTAGCCGAGAACCGAGTCGCATTGTTTCGTCAGCGCTAGCGGTCACAAATTCATACATGCCTCATGTTACCATGGCTCTTATCTGGCTCAGGGCAGCAGGAAGAAACTCTAAAATATCACCCGCGATAAGACCGGCTTCTCCCCGAGCTTGCACTGCAAGATCTCCAGCCAGCCCATGCAAAAACACCGCAGCCTGCGGCGCTCTATGAGGAGCAAGTCCCTGGCCGAGAAGTCCTCCAATCATTCCAGCCAAGACATCCCCGGTGCCAGCAGTCGCCATACCAGCATTTCCTGTAGAATTGATAGCCACTGATCCATCCGGACAAGCCACAAGCGTTCGGGCTCCCTTGAGCACCAGATAGACACCATATTTTTGCACAAACTCCTGGGCAACAGCGATACGATGTTCCTGTACCTCTTTGATAGAGAGTCCGACTAAACGCGCCATCTCTCCAGGATGAGGGGTAAGAATACGGGGAGCCTCATGCTCTTCCAAAAGACTGAGATTCTGAGCCACCAGATTCAATCCATCTGCATCAATCACTAGCGGAAGCGTAACCTCGCGTACCACCTGTTCGACAAATTTACCTGTTGCCGAATCGATAGAGAGACCAGGACCCAGCACTACAACATCCACCTGGGCCAAAAACGGTTTCAGCACAGGAAATGCTTCTACTCCCAAACACCCTGTATCGGTCTCGGGCAACGGTAAAGTCATCACCTCGGTTAACCGACTCTCCATCGCCAGATTCAACCCTTTGGGAAGCGCATAGGTTACCAACCCGGCTCCCACCCGTAAAGCTCCCATACTCGCTAATGCTCCCGCTCCACTCTTGCCGGGCGATCCGGCAATGACCAGCACATGTCCATACATTCCTTTATGGCTATCCGGCTCGCGTGGAGAAAAATACGGAGCAATCTCTGCCCCCTCTAACCAGCTAAGGGACAAAGAGGGCTGCTGAAGCAACGCCAGAGGAATTCCAATGTCTACTACCTCCAGTACCCCGACAGCCTTTGCTGCGGGATAAAGCAACACTCCAACCTTTGGTAAGGCCAGCGTCACCGTACAGTCAGCCCATACATGGATTCCTGGTATTTGACCCGTGTCTGCAGAAAGCCCTGAAGGAATATCCACAGCAACGGTAGGAATAGGATACGCATTGATTAAAGAGATCACCGTGGCATACAGTCCACGTACTCCCGCCTTCAGACCGGTTCCCAGGAGGGCGTCCACAAAAAGCCCATAATGACCTAACCGTTCTCGGATCTGCTGTATGTGGGTCTCTGAAGTTACTTCGACCACTTCTCCACCGAGCGCAAGGAAGATATCCAGATTGACTCGGGCATCGCCTCTGACTTCCTCACGGGAGGCTAGCAGAAACACGGTCACAGAAACGCGATCGCGGAGCAGATATCTCGCCGTAACCAATCCATCCCCACCATTATTCCCTTTTCCTGCAAAGACAGCGACTCCCCTGGTAAGGTGTTGAGCATAACGCTCCCGAAGCACTCGGGCCACCTGCATACCAGCCTGCTCCATCAGCAACAGGCTCGGCATATGGTATTCGGTGACCGTGCGCTGATCAATCGTCCGCATTTCTTCAGCAGTAACCACTTTCACTGGCTTGTGCTCCTTGCTACACGCAGAGATTACAGGCCGCTTTTAGCTTCAGGGAGGTTCTTGCTCTCATTCCCCTATTTCTTTCCGGATCACTTCGGCCATTTGCTGAGCTAACGCCTCGATTTGTGCCGCATCTGGTCCTTCCACCATCACTCTGGCCAATGGCTCTGTACCGGAGAGCCTCACCAACAACCTCCCCCTCTCACCCAGCTCTTGCTGAATCGAGGCAGCCATCTCCTGGACAGAGGGAAAACTTAACGGGTCTTTACGCACTGTAATGGGAACATTGACCAAGATCTGCGGATATTTCTGCAAGCAAAGAGAGAGCTCTCCCAACGTGTTCCCGGTCTTGCGAAGTGTTTGGAGTAATTGCAGTGCCGTAATGATCCCATCACCCGTAGTTTGATAGTCCAGAAAGATGAGATGGCCAGATTGTTCTCCACCAAGCTGAGCTTTGACGCGTAACATCTCCTCCAGGACATACCGATCACCTACTGGTGCTCTGATAAATTCCCCACCCATCGCTTTAATGCCTAACTCAACTCCGACATTGCTCATCACGGTTCCCACCACCTTCTTCGAAGTAAGTCGTCGCTCTCGTAGCCATTCTTGCACACAAATGAGCAGGATATAATCTCCATCACGAACTACTCCTGCCTCGTCCACTGTGATCAAACGATCCGCATCTCCATCAAAACTCAAGCCGAGGTCTGCGTGATGGAGAGTTACTTTATCCTGGAGCTCTTCGGGAAAGAGTGCACCGCATCGCTGATTGATATTTTGGCCATTGGGGGCCGTGTGATACGCATAGACCGTCGCTCCTAATTTCTGGAGCAATTTAGGAGCCAGACGAAAAGCAGCTCCATTTGCACAATCGATGACGATACGCATACCTCGAAAATCAATTCCAGGAGTGAGCGAATTGAGGGCAAACTCAATATAGCGGTCTTCCCCTTCAGTGACGGGCCAGATTTTGCCAATTCCTGCTCCTGTCGGACGTTTAACAATCTCTTTTTCTTGCAGAAAACTCTCTAAGGCCTCTTCCATCTTATCTGACAGCTTGAACCCATCAGCACCAAAAAACTTGATCCCATTATCCTCAAAGGGATTATGGGAGGCGGAAATCACAATACCCGCCACCCCACCCAGAGCTCGAGTGAGATAGGCCACCGCTGGGGTGGGCATGATCCCCACTTGAAGGACATCGACTCCTGCGGAGCAGAGTCCGGCGCAAAGAGCTGCCTCGAGCATATCGCCGGATAATCTCGTATCTTTCCCCAAAACCACCGAAGCCTTGTCTTGATCCTGTGTAAAGAGATAGGCGGCTGCACGACCCAGCAGAAAAGCGGTTTCTGGAGTTAAAGGTTCCTGATTCGCTACCCCCCGGATACCATCGGTTCCGAAGTATTTACCCATCGCTGCTCTCCTCCACGGGCAGGACTTCCTCTTCCTGATCTTTTCCCGGCGTAAATTTCTGGTTGAGAATCCGGTCGATCTCCACACCATCCACGACTTCACGTTCCAACAAGGCTTCTGCTAGAGCATAAAGTTTATCAATATTCTTCTCTAAGAGGGCTTTGGCTCGCTCAAAGCTTTCCACCACCAAGCGATGGACTTCTTCATCGATGATTTCTGCCGTCTCTTCGCTATAGTCCTTATGTTGAGCAATTTCACGGCCCAAAAAGATCTGTTCCTCACGCTTCCCAAAGGAGAGAGGACCAAGGCGTTCACTCATTCCCCATTCACACACCATTTTCCGGGCCAATTCAGTTGCCCGTTCAATATCATTCCCCGCTCCGGTGGTCATCTGTTTGAGTACCACCTGCTCTGCGGCGCGCCCCCCCATTAAGATCGCAAGATTGTTGAGCAGATACTCTCTTCCATAAGTATGTCGCTCATCAATAGGGAGTTGCTGGGTAAGCCCCAGAGCTCGGCCACGTGGAATAATAGTCACTTTGTGAATAGGATCAGTTCCGGGAAGCAGCTTGGCAATAAGCGCATGTCCTGCTTCATGAAAGGCTGTAATCCGCTTTTCTTCCTCGCTGATGATCATGCTACGCCGTTCGCTACCCATCATGACCTTATCTTTAGCATTTTCAAAATCGACCATCTCCACCACTTTCTTCCCCTTACGGGCAGCGGTAAGGGCTGCTTCATTGACCAGGTTTTCCAGATCGGCTCCGGAAAATCCAGGGGTGCCACGGGCCAGGACATGGATATCCACATCCTTCCCCAAGGGCACATTACGAGCATGTACTTTCAAAATCTCTTCGCGGCCGCGCACATCAGGCCGTGGCACGATCACCTGCCTATCGAAACGTCCAGGACGTAAGAGCGCCGGGTCCAGAACATCAGGACGATTGGTTGCTGCAACCAAAATTACCCCTTCATTGGATTCGAATCCATCCATTTCGACCAGCAGTTGATTGAGAGTCTGCTCCCGTTCATCGTGTCCTCCGCCCAACCCTGCTCCCCGATGTCGGCCTACGGCATCGATTTCGTCAATAAAAATGATACAAGGAGCATGTTTTTTGCCCTGTTCAAAGAGATCACGGACCCGAGAAGCTCCCACTCCTACAAACATTTCTACGAAGTCTGATCCGCTGATGCTAAAGAACGGGACATCCGCTTCACCAGCAATCGCACGTGCCAGTAAGGTTTTCCCTGTGCCTGGAGGGCCCATCAATAAGACCCCTTTAGGGATTTTCCCTCCCAGCCGTTGGAATTTTTGGGGATCTTTCAAGAAATCGATAATCTCTACCAGCTCTTCCTTTGCCTCATCGACCCCGGCTACATCCCGAAAGGTGGCTTTGCGCCGGTGATCTGTTTGGAGCCGTGCTCGACTCTTCCCAAAAGCGAGGGCTTTACTCCCTCCACTCTGCATCTGGCGCATAAAGAAGATCCACACACCGAGCAAAAGCAGCATGGGAAACCAGGAGATGAGGAGATTCATATACCAGGAAGTTCTCTCCGGAGGTTTAACTTCAATACGTACCCCCTGGTTCCGTAACGTTCTTAATAAATCCGGATCTTCAGGAGCATAGGTCTTAAAAGTCCCTCCATTCCGATAATGACCACTAATCTCTTCATCCTGAATCAAGATGTCTGACACCTGTCCACTCTCGACTTGATCGAGAAAGTCACTAAACGGTATTGCTCGGGTCATCTGTTGCGGCTTGTTAAAAAAGTGAAAAAGCGCAATCATGAGCAAACCAATCACAAGCCAGAGAGCCAAATTCTTATAGAACGGATTCAAGATCTGCCTCCTTGATGTGACAAATATCTCTGGGCAGTTTGTTTCCTCTCCCCAGGGCTATGTGCAAAAATCATACAAAAGTCCTCTTCATGCTAACATAAACGCCGGGGAAATACAATACTAAAAATTCCGCAAAACCTTGCCATATCTCCCTCCTTCTTCCTCATGAGGTCCTCTCACTTCCCTCTGCTCCGCTCCCCTTTTCCGAGTTCACGGAAGAGGTGATGAGCAGGATTTCCCGGGTTTCTGGGGTAATCTTGACCTGATCAGCAATCCGTTTCCCTATAACATAGAGGACTTCTCCTCCTTGAGGAGCAGTGGTAAGAAGGGGTATGCGCTTCCGCAAAGAACGCGGAATCTTCTCATCCATAAAAAATCGAGAAAGCCGTTTACTCTGCCGCATACCCAGTGGTGTAAAGCGGTCCCCTTCCTGCCATGTTCGCACCCATAGTTTATTACCAGTTTGCTGATAATCCAGCAGCTCCTGATCAGGAACAAACGCAATTGCTTCCCCTTTTTCCCGATGACGGAGCTGGGTGTGCAGGGTCAGGTTACACCAGGGGAGCAGAGTCTCTCCAGGAACACGGAGCTTTTGAGGGATAGGCAAAGGTTCATCAACCGCTTCCGCTTTCAAGAAGCTAAGAGTATGAGCATTTCTCCGTACCGTCATCTGTCCTGGTAAATGCAGGGTCTGTCCCTCCTTGCCCATAGTAACCAGGGAGGCTATACGCGTCAAGTGAAATGCGGTTAACCTCCCTCCTCCTATTTGTTGTGCTCCCTGGCGAAGCACCCGCCGTAATAGAGCAGGGACTAAGGATTGCAGAGTGGCAAGATCAAAAGTGAGCCGATGAGCCGTGGCAGTCCGGAGAGCTTGACCATACACCCTTGTGGCCTCTTGAGCTAACCACATCTCTTCTTCCTGTAGAAGAGTGGCCAACCGCTGTAAACGAGCAGGCACCTGCGGATAATAATGCTTCTGGAGAAAGGGTAACAGGTGATGACGGACTCGATTCCGTAAATACACAAGTTTTGTGTTGCTTGGATCGAGTACATAGGCAATTTCCGCCTCAGCCAAGAAGTCTTCTATCTCTTCCCGGGTGACTTCAAGCAACGGACGAATTACCCGATCTTCCCTTTGCGGTAGAATCCCCCGTAGACCACTTCGGGCTGTGCCCTGGAGTAAGGTGATCAAGAGGGTTTCGGCTTGATCACTGGCTGTATGGGCCACGGCAATTTTGTGGGCCTGTTGTTGGAGGAGAATCTCCTGAAAAAATTGATAGCGAAGTTCACGGGCAGCAGTTTGTAAAGAGAGATGGTGTTTTTTAGCGTAAACACCCACTTCTTGTTGTGTGTCTACATAAGGAAGGTGCAATCGGTGAGCGGTTTGTTGTACAAAGATAGCCTCAGCGTCAGATTCCTCTCCCCGTAATCTATGATTAAAATGGGCCACCACGAGGCTCCCCTCCCATCTTTCTTGCAGAAGAAAGAGGGTGTAAAGCATAGCCATCGAATCAGGTCCTCCAGATACTCCAGCGATGATGCGATCTCCTCTGGCCACCATCTCATACTTGGTGAGAGTCCGGTATACCTTTTCGAGGAAGGTTTTGATCTGTCTGCGCTGGGCAAGAGGTTTCATAAGCACATACCTTATTCAAAGCTTCTGCCTGAAATAATATTGGGGAAAATAGGGCTGTCGATCATTAAGTAGCGGATAAAGAGAGGTATGCCTAAAGAAGTCATGGCGGTGCAGGGATTCGAACCCCGGACACTGCGGATATGAGCCGCATGCTCTAACCAACTGAGCTACACCGCCATATTGATAAAAAGAGAGCAGCCTTTTCCTCGATGAAAACCTTTTCTCCTTCTCCGGTTTCTGAGAGAAAAATGCCGGAAGACTTATGGAAAACGGGACGGCCGAAAAATAGCGAGGAAAAACATCGCTGTTAACAAAAATAATACTATACTATAACTCTGATCTCGCAAGATCAAACCGGCAATAAGACTTACTATTCCTAAACCCAGATACCATAAAGTTTCTTGAACGCGATTTTCCACCGCTTCTACCCTCTAATGAATGGCTCTACCATCCCCTGAGCCGTTACTCTCTTCTTATCCATTCCTTTCCTTCTGTTCGCTTCAGTATAATACAATCTCTCAGCGTATTTTGTCAAGGACTCTTTCCACACAAATTACTCCCCGGATTCTGCTGATCCCTTCTGCTTTCTGGATCTGATATTTCTGACCTGGTATTTGGTGTGTATGGTCGCTGTTTTACTCAGGGTGGCAAATGCGGGACAGTATTTCGTGGTTGACAACTCGATAGCACGTGCGACAGCGGTGGAGTCTACTTTTCGACCAGTGACTATGTAGGTGATAGTGATATCGGTGAAAATTCTGGGCGGTTCCTCCTGCTGGACCCCTTCTACTTTGACTTGCAATTGGGAAATGGTTTGCCGCTTCTTTTCCAAAATAGAGAGCACATCCATTGCTGTACAGCCAGCTAAACTGATCAACATCAATTCCATAGGCTGGGCACCGGCGTTTTGTCCACCGTATTCCACTGCCGCATCGAGGGAGATAAGAGTACCGGATTTGGTCATGGAGGTAAAGTGTCGATTCCCGCACCACTCTACAGTGACCTCTTTCTGAAGAGCCATAGGCTATTCCTCCTTCGTGTCTTTGTCTTTTCGAACTTTGAACATTTTTCCATGTCCAGGAATAATATAATCTGCAAGAGCGAGTAATCGCTCTCTACTGTTTCGTAAAGCTTCTCTATCCTGAACATAAGGATCTTCCAAATTGAGAAGACTCTCTCGGTCTATCTTCTGTTCTACACCCGTTTGCCACCAGAAGACATCCCTGGCAATTATTACATTTTCCTGGTCAGGAGCAAATAATAATGAACAGTGCTCCGGAGCATGACCAGGCGTAGGAATCACCTGGAGTCGTGTGCCTGGAATATGATCCGCATACCCTTCGATTTGGTCATCACAGTTTCGGGTATACCCATCGTAGACCTCTTTGTCTGGAAACAACCGGATGTTCAAAAGATGATCGAGATGGCAGTGGGTAAGAAAAATGGCATCAATCGCTTCCAGAGGGAGGTTTCGTCTTGCAAAGGCTTGTAACAAAAGCAGTTTATTGGCCCCTGGGTCCACCAAAATCCACTTTCCACTATCTCGAATAAGCACAGTGGTCGGTGAAGCAAACCATATCCGACCCTCTCTTCGAGCATACCCTTCCACCAGAATATCGAGATGGGGAATTTTCTTCTCCGTCATCCGCTCTTTATACCGGGCATTCCTTATTTGGGGCTAATATTTCTTCATATCAGCCAGAGAATGAAAAAACAGGTTAAATATGCGTACAAAGCATAAGATGCCTCTCCAGGTTTGTCAAGAAACTTCTGGTGCAATCCTGTTGCACCAGTTCCACTTTTCTGGTATGCTGCTGCTACTTCAAATCAGAGAGGATATTTTCATTTAAAGGAGGATACACAGATGCGTCAATGGAAATCCAGTTCTTCTGATACCCGTTTCTCTTCCAGACAGAGCTCAACTCGTCAGAGTCTACCTCGGATATCCCCCTTCTTCCTCTTCGCTGTGGCCATGCTCGTGTTGTTGATCAACGGAGTTCCACTGAGTGAAGCGCAGAAACGAGGAGGGAAATTGGTCTATGCGGTGGGATCTGATCCCTACTCGCCCGCACCTTATGTCTACGGGGGTGGGGCAGGCTTTGCGGTGAGTGGAGCGATGTATAATAGTTTGTTACGTATTGACACGGAAGGGAAGCTGGTCCCTGAACTTGCTGAACGTTATGAGATCATAGACAACACGACTTATCTCTTTGCTCTCCGTAAAGGGATCACCTTTCATGATGGCGACTCCCTCAATGCCGAGGATGTCGTTTTCAGTCTGAATTATTACATGAGCAAAGACTCGGGGGCTACGCGTGGTAGTCTTCTGAAAAGTATGCTGGAGGGTATAGAAAAGGTGGATGAGCATAGCGTTCGCCTGAAACTCAAAACCCCCAACGCTTCTATTCTGCAAATCCTGGCCTTAAGAGATATTCCTGTCATCTCAAAGGAATGGGTTGAAGCAGGGCATGATTATCGAAAGGAATATAACGGGACCGGTGCCTTTAAGATGGTAAAAGCAGTGCGGGGAGAGCAGTATCAGCTTATCCGAAATGATAAATACTGGAAAGAGGGTCTCCCGTATCTGGATGCTCTGGAGTTCCGGGTAATCCATGATCCGTTTACCCGGGCCGATGGGGTGCGGGCAGGAGATATCGACATTGTGGATTTTTTCCCCTGGCAGGAGGGGGAAGCTTTTGATAAGGATCCAAAGCTTAAAACCATTAAATCGTGGACGGTATTTAATGCTATTGTCCTCAATCCAAAGCGTAAGCCATTCGATGATGTCCGTGTCCGGCAGGCTTTATCCTATGCCATTGACCGGGAGACAACTAATCTCATCGGGCATGGGGGTTTAGGCCTCCCCATTACCGGTGGACTCTTACAAAAGGGAAGTCAGTGGCATTGTCCAGAAAATGAGGGGACTTATACCTACCAACCGGATAAAGCCAAACAACTGTTAACTGAAGCCGGGTACGCGAATGGAGCCTCTTTTGACCTGGTACTGGCCAACTTTGCTCCCTATCTGGAACCCTGGGCGGTGGTCTCTGAAAACTTAAAGAGCGCTGGTTTTAACGTGAATATCATTTCAACAGATACAGGGGGAATGGCTGAACTGCGGGTAAATGGGAAGTACACCGCTTTATGGACAGGGACTATTCTGATTTACGATGATCCAGATGCTCTGGGGAATTTTTATGAATCCTCGGGGGCCTTTTATGGAAGAGCCCATGATTTTCAAGATCCAGAATTGGATGCGCTGTTTGCCAAAGGGCGAGAAACTACGGACTTTGCAGAGCGACACAAACTATACTGTGAACTGGAAAAAAAGGGATTAGAGAAGGCTTACTGGGTTTTTATGACCTGGAGACCGAATATGTATGGGTTACGCGCTGATGTCAAAGGTTTTGAAAAGATTCCTGGAATGGTGAGCTTCTTGACCCCTACAACGCTGGAACAGACATGGTTGGATCGATAGGAATGCAAAAGGGAGGATCAAGGTGATCAAGTGGTTTGTGAAGAGACTCCTGTGGGCTTTGTTCTTGGCCCTGGCAGTGGCGACCTCCATTTTTGCCATTGTGAATCTCTTGCCTGGTGATCCGGTCACCTTGATCCTGGGAGATGCGAGCAGTCATAGCTACTATGATACGGCGCAAGTATTACGACAACAGTTAGGCTTAGATCAACCACTGCATATACGGTATGTGCAGTGGCTGGTTAAACTGCTGCAAGGGGATTTGGGAACATCGCTGTACACCAATACTCCCGTAGCGATAGAGATTGCCCGGAAGTTGCCTCGAACGGTTGAGCTTGTCTTCCCGGCGGTGATTCTTGGTCTCTTAGTGGGCATTCCCCTCGGTGTCCTCACTGCCATCACCCGTGATACGATAGTAGACCGACTCTTGTCCGCTTTTGGAGTAACTCTCTACTCCTTACCAGTCTTTATTACCGGGACGTTAGCCGTATTACTCTTCTCCATTAAACTCGGCTGGCTTCCCCCTGCCGGGTATGTCTCCTGGCATGAGAGTGGGGTAGAGTTTGCGAAGCGAGCCCTGATGCCTACCCTGGCTTTGGCCTGTACGGTCATCCCTATTACTATGCGTATGACCCGTTCGACTCTGCTGGAAGTCCTGGGAATGGACTATATTCGTACAGCCCGGGCCAAAGGATTACGGGAACAGATAGTGCTCTACAAACATGCCTTGCGGAATGCGTTGATTCCGGTGATCGCTGTGGTCGGGTTACAGATGGGGTATATGTTTGGGGGGACGGTAGTAACCGAGCTGATTTTTGCCTGGCCTGGGCTCTCTACCTACCTCTTTTTTGGGATTTTTAAACGTGACTATCCGGTGGTGCAGGGAGTGGTGTTGGTCTCTTCCCTGATTCTCATTACCATCAATTTATTGACCGATCTGCTGTTTGGCTTGCTCGACCCTCGAGTTCGATACGAGTAGTATAAACACGTATAGCGAGTCTATTCCTGGTGCATAGCCAAGACCATCCTCTGGTATTGACCATGTCGATGAGGGGATGTGGAGATCCTGGGAGTCGAATGGATAACCCGCCGTTGCGCTTCCGAAGCAGAGCGCAGGGAAGTCATCTCGTCATCCCGAAGCAGAGCGCAGGGAAGTCATCTCGTCATCCTGGAGCGCAGGCCTCCGGCCTGCAGCAGGCGAGACGCCCGCGCTCCCAGAGTACATGCTTTCCCAAAGACCTGAAAATGCACTGGATGCTATCCTGAAGGAAGCGAAGGATCTTTTATGAAGGGTAGTAAGATGAACCTGTGGAAATATAACCGGATTCTTATATCAGGGATGGTAATAGGGGGGCTGGTGCTGGCCAGTATCCTGGCTAATCTTCTCTCTCCGTACGACCCAAATAAGATTGCTCTGGGACGACCCTATATGCAGCCTTCTCTACAGCATCCCCTGGGTCTGGATAATGCGGGAAGGGACATCCTGAGCCGGATTCTGCATGGAGGCCGTCTTACGCTAGGGATTGCCATTTCGTCCATTCTCTTGGCCGCAGTGGTCGGCACAACTTTAGGAGTGCTTGCCGGATATTTTTCGGGAATAGCGGATATGCTTATCATGCGCGGGGCAGATGTCTTACTCTGCTTTCCACCGATCATCTTGGGGATGGCGATAGTCACTTTTCTGGGAACCGATCCTCTCCTGCTGATTTTGGTGATCGCTCTCCTGTATACCCCACGTTTTATCCGAGTTGTCTATGCAGCCGTACACACGGTGAAGCACAATGAATATGTAGGGGCTGCTCTTGCCTTGGGTTCACCCATTTTTCGGATCTTTCGCAAGGAAATCATTCCCAACATTCTGGCACCGATCATGGTGCAAATCTCATTAGGGATTGGGCATGCCATCATCTTAGAAACCGGTCTCTCCTTTGTAGGGCTTGGGCCACCACCTCCAGCCGCATCGTGGGGACGAATGATTGAGGAAGCACGGCGGTTTATGCGGCTCAATGCTATGATTCTGATCTGGCCAGCTTTGGCAATTGGCACCTGTGTCATTGCTTTTAATACTTTGGGCGATGCCCTGCGCGACCACTTAGACCCACGCCTCCGCCATGTCATGTCTCGTCGAGAAGAAGTCAGCTAAAAAATGCGCTCCTCTGCAAAAAACTTGCGCTGACACTACTGGCGTTTACGACCACACTCGGCTCAAGCGACGAAGATGGGTTCCCACAGAGCTGAAGAGGGCCACGGAGGCTATTACCATATGAGCAGTGCCTGAAAGAATACCACTGGCCGTGCCCAGCCCAGAACCGATGACGATAAGGAGAAGGAGAGCGGAAAGTAAATCAGAACCCTCCTTACCCATCAGGTGGGTAATCAGGGCGAAGGTAATTGCCACCAGCGAAATGCCGATATGAATATCTGCATGAATCCCCTGCGCGGAAACAAAGAAACCGAGAAATAAGGCACTCAGTAAACCAAGCACAGAGAGTCCACTCAGAATCAGGAGAGCAGAAGAGGGGACAGGTTTCTGTGATGTCATTGTCATATTCCAAAGAGAAAGATGAGTTCCCATTTACACTTTTTCCGCATACACTTTTTCTCCACGCCATTTCTCAACTTTTTCCCGCATCTCTTCTACCAGACTATATAAGGTGGGAATGAAAAAGAGCGTAAAGAGTGTAGCTACCGAAAGGCCTCCCAGCACTACACGCCCGAGAGGTGCCCATACCTCTGCACCCTCTCCCCAACCGAGTGACATAGGAAAGAGGGCCAAGACAGTAGTCAAAGTAGTAATCAGAATAGGTCGCAGACGGGTCTGGCCAGCCTCGAGCAAGGCCTCAAGGACAGAATAGCCTCGAGAGCGGAGCAGGTTTGTATAATCAATCAGGACAATGCCGTTATTGACGACAATACCGGCGAGCATAATGATCCCGATATAGACTGGAATACTGTAGTTTGTACCGGTAATTACAAGGGCCAGAATGATACCAATAGCCGAAAAAAATACCGAGAACATGATCACAAAAGGATGAAGGAGGGATTCGTAGAGAGAGGCCATAACCATATAAATCAGCATCAAAGCAAGGGTAAAGGCTAAGACGATATCCCGCTGTGATTCTTCCATAGCTTCTTGTTCTCCCCCAAATCGAAGAGTGAGTCCCTCCGGGATAGGAATTTGTGCTAACTCCTTTTCGATGTCCGCCATAATACTGCGGAGGTCTCGGCTGTCGGTGGTAGCCACCTGAAGGGTAATGACCCGCTGCTGGCCTCGTCGTTCAATAGTTACTGGTCCTTTGCTCAAAAAAACCGTGGCGATATTCCGCAAGGGGACCTGGCGCCCATTTGGAGTGTGAATCGATAACTGCTCAAGGTCATTCCAGGCTTTTTTATCCAAATCCTGCACCTGTACGAGGATATCGTATTGATTTCCTCCTTCGCGATATTTTGTTGCGGTGGTGCCCTGGAGGGCTGTTTTGACCGTATGCAAGATGTCTGCAGCACGGATACCAAGGGCAGCAGCTTTTTCTCGATGAATCTGTACCTGGATTTCCGGCATTTGATCCTCGATATTGAGCAGGGTATGCGAGACCCCTTCGATCTGCTCGAACCGTTTACTGAGCTGTTTAGCGAGAACCGTGCTGGCTTCGAGGTCATGTCCCTGGATATCGATCTCGATCCGTTCTTCTCGTCCTCCTCCCCACATCCGTTTCAGATCAGAAGGCCGCTCAAAAATACGGATGGTTGCACCGGGGATAACGGTGAGTCTTCGTCGCAGATCTTGCATCAGGGCCGGAAGCCCCTTCTCTCTTTTGGACCGGTCTACCGCTTTGATAAACATAAAACCGGTATGAGTTCCTCCTCCACCGCGATGACTCAAACCGATCCGGGCAAAGGCACCTTCGATCTCAGGGGTTTCCCGGATGATAATCTGCTCCATCTGCCGCATCGCCTCATCGGTGATCTCGAATTTTGTTCCAATAGGCAATTCCAAGCGGCCGTACATCAACCCTTCATCAACGGAGGGCAGGAGTTCCTCTCCTATCTGTCTGTTCAAAAAGAGGGCAACCATCAGCACAGCGACCGATCCCACAAAAACGAATGTGCGGTGCTGCAGCATCCATCCCACAGCTCGTCGATACTGCAGATCGAGGGCATTCAGTTGCCTTTCTGTCCACCGCAGAAAACGACCCCATATCCCTCCATGCTCAGCTTCTAGGACAGTGGATCCTCCAAAGCGTGCAGAAAGCATTGGAACGAGCGTAAGGGCTATGAACAGAGAGGTCAGAAGGGAAGCAGTGACTGTAAGAGCGAGTTCCTGGAAAATAATGCCAACCGTGCCCCGTACAAAGATGATGGGAAGGAAGACACAGAGAGTGGTCAGGGTGGAAGCAGCTATCGCGAGAGCGACCTCCTGGCTGCCTGTAATGGCCGCTTCTGCAGGGTTTTTTCCTGCGCTTTTATGTCGGTGAATATTTTCCAAAACCACCACCGCATTATCCACCAGCATACCGATGCCGAGGGCCAGTCCTCCCAAAGACATCCAGTTCAGACTGATATCCCAGAGATAGAGAAGAATAAAGGTGGCAATGATGGAAATGGGCATGGTCACAGCAATAATGGCGCTGGTACGGAAATGACGCAAGAAAAAGAGGAGCACCAGCAGCGCAATAATCCCCCCTTGAATAGCGGTATCTTTTACCTGCTGGATCGAGCTCTTGATAAACAGAGAACGATCGTAGAGAAGACCCAACTGCAGATCAGCAGCGAGGGTACGTTGAATAGAGGGCAATCGACCGCGTACACGATCGGCGACCTGTACCGTATTACTGCCCGATTGTTTTCGAACCGCCAAGATGACCCCTTCTTCCCCATTAACCCTGGTCTGTGTGCGCTCATTTTTGTAGCCATCTACCACCTGGGCCACATCTTTGAGATAGATAGGGGTGCCATTCCGATAGGTGAGCACCACATGTTCAATGTCGCTCAAGGCCCGGAATTCTCCCAGTGGCCGTACTAAATAATCCATTGCTCCGACTTCCAGATGGCCCCCAGCCAGACTCAGGTTTTCCTGATGGAGTACATCAACGACCTTATTGATGGAGAGGCCAGCCGCTTGGAGACGATTAGGATCGATGTTGACTTGAATTTCCCGCTCTCTTCCTCCCCAGACATCCACAGCGGCTACGCCTTCGACTTGCTGCAGCAAATAAGCAATATGGTCTTCAGCAATCTGGCGAATGTTATAACGGTTTCCATCTCCACGAAAACTCAGATACATGATAGCTTGTGAAGAGGTATCATACTTCCAGATGCGTGGTTCTTCGATGTCGTCTGGCAGGAGCCGTTTAGCCGCAGCTACCTTTTCACGCACCTCGTTTACAGCTTCAGTCAGATCCTTGTCCCAGCTAAAATCGATAACTACTGTGGAAGCGTCTTCTTTCGAAGTGGAACGAACCTCTTTGACACCATCTATGGTACTGACCGCTTTCTCAATATGTTCGGTGACCAGCTTCTCTATTTCTCCGGGTGCTGCGCCTTTATAAATAGTGCTTATGGTGACAGAGGGGAGGGTAACATCGGGGAGTTGGTCGAGAGGAAGGCGCGTAAAGGAAATCCACCCCAGTACGATAATAGCCAGGAATAGCATAATAATAGTCACTGGTCTATGCACCGCAAAACGTGAAAGGTTCATCGCTTGCCTCCTCTCCTTCTGTTTCAGGATTACTCAGGCCTAACTCCCTTCCTTTGCCACACCAGCTACAGAAACCATCATCCCATCCTTAAGACGGTCTTGTCCTTTGACCACGACCTGTTCACCCTCTTGCAGATTTTCCAGAATCATGGCCAGTTGATCGGTTTGATAGCCGATACGGACCCGCCGACTCTGTACCTTTCCCTCATGGTAAATAAAAACTGTTGCATCCTGCTCTCCAGGGAGAAGCGCGATCTTCGGAATAATCAATCCATCGGGGAAGGTCTGCACAATAAGCTCGACCCGGGCAAACATCCCGGGTTTGAGCCGATGATCGGCGTTAGGGACCTCGAGCTCGATGGTCGCCTTACGTGTCTCACGATCTACAGTAGGACTAATCCTGGTGAGGACACCGGGAAAGACCTCCCCTGGGTAAGCATCCACTCTGATTTCTGCTTTTTGCCCGAGTTGGAGTAGACCCAGGTCTCGCTCACTTACCGACCCAAGAATCTTGACTTGATCCATGGCTACCAGGGTAAACAGGGGAGAGGAAAGGGTAACAAAATCGCCCTGGTCGATATGTCTCTTGCTTACAACCCCTCTGATTGGGGCAACAATCCGGGCATTGCTCAGCCGGGTTTTGGCGAGGTCCAATTCGGCCTCAGCCTCTTGGACCTGGGCCAAAGCAGCCTGTCGATCCTCTGCTCGTGCTCCTTTGAGCAATAAGGTGAGATTATCTTTGGCAATATTGTATTCAGCAAGAGCAGAATCATATTTGAGTTTGGCATCTTCCAGGGCCTGAGGAGAGAGGAGATTTTTGGTAAAGAGTTGTTGGGTGCGTTCGTAAGCACTCTGCGCATTGTGGAGATTGGCTTCACTTTTCCGCAGGCGATCTTGCGCTTGAGACAACTCCTCCGGTCGAGCACCAGCTTGAATCTGGGCATAACGAGCCTTATAGAGTGCGACTCGAGCTTCTGCCTGACGCACCTGAGCAGCGATTTCCTGGTGTTCGATCATCCCCAGGAACTGACCTTTTTGGACTTCTTCCCCTTCTTCTACTCCTAGCTCTTCTACAACACCGGACACCTTTGAATAAACCTGCACCGCTGCTTGTGCAGCGATATCTCCAGTAAAAGCAATACGGCGATCCAGAGTGCCTCGACGCACTGGAGCAACCTCGACAAAGATACGGGGTGCCGACTTCTTTTCCCCTCTTTTGGTCTGTTCTTGAGAAGCGGTAGGCAAAAGAAGCACAACACCGATGCCCAGCACCAGGAGGACGCTCAGGAAGCTAAGGAGAGCTACCCGTCTACTCATATTCTTCCAGTTCTCTCCGTAATTGCTCCACATATTTGTTCTGCTCAGCGGAAGGAGAGGTCTCTGGACTCTGTTCTTTTACCGGAAGATCTTCCTCTGGCACGTCTCTTTCTTTGCGCACCCATTGCTTGATCATCAGGCCTACGACAATACCACCACCTGCCAGAAAAAGGGGAGGGAGTACCCAAACCAACAGATTCCACCCCTTGGGTTTGGGACTGAGGAGAATCCATTCTCCATATTTCTCCACGAAATAGGTCTGAATGTGTTCCGGTGTTTCTCCTGCTTCCAATTTCTGCCGGATGAGAGCTTGCATCTGTTTGGCTAATTCCGATTGCGAATCGGCCACTGACAGATTCTGGCAGACAGGGCAACGAAGCTGGGCTGCTATGGCCCGGGTTTGTTCTTCTAAGGTGGCGGCCGAAGCTAAAGAGAAACTTCCCTGTCCAGTCAGAAGAACTAGAACCAGAATTATTACCATCTTCCACATACTACTTCTTCCTCTATATCTGACAAATACTACAATCCTCTATAGCGTTTAGTGTCGAGTGACCACCGACCAGGGTTCAGTGTTGAATCTATACCCTGGACACCGATCACTGCCACTGTTCACTACTATAAAGGAGATTACTGCGCACTCACAGAAGCTTTTCGATTTCCCGCTGAATCGTCACCCTGTTGATTTCACCAATATTCTTGTAGGCGATTCGTCCCTCGCGGTCAATAAAAAACGTCTCCGGAACCCCATAGACTCCATAATCGATAGAGATTTTGCTTCCCGGATCCAGACCAATGGGAAAGGTTTTGTTAAATCGCTGGACAAACTCGCGTACTTTGGCTTCCTGATCCTGAAAGGCGATACCGATCAGAACCAAACCATCGTCTCGATAGGTTTCCCATGCCTGTTTCCAGAGCGGGGCTTCATTCCAGCAGGCTGGATAACACCAGGAAGACCAAAAATTCAAGACAACCACTTTCCCTTTGAGCTCAGAGAGGCGTATGGTGTTTCTATCCAGAAGAGTCAACGTAAAGTCTGGCGCCATGCGTCCTACCAAAGGGGAAGGTATCTCTCGTGGATCTTTGCCCAGACCATAGGCGAAGAGTAAGAGCAAAGGGATCACGGAAAGAGGAAGGAGCAGTTTCCAGAGGCTTTGTTTTATCCCACCTCCACGAGGCTGCTCTCCTCCTTCAGCAGGGATTGTTCCTTCTTCTTGTTGCTCGGCCAGGCGGCGATCAGTGCCCCGCATACAATTACTCCTCCTCCAATCCAGAGCCAGGTAATAAGGGGGGTGACGAGAGCTTTAATCGTCACCCATTGTCCCTGTTGATCAAAAGCACCCAGAATAAGATAGAGATCCTCTTTCAAATTATAGTGTACAGCCGGACTGCCAATCGGGTCTTGCTGATTTTGATAGAAATTCATTCGTGGCTGCAAGAGTCCAATGACTTTCCCCTCTCGTTGGGCCAGCAGAGTTGCTCGCACCACAAAGCGATGAGGTTCCTGATAGCCTTCCAGATTATCAAACCGTACCCGGTAGTTGCCAATAAGCATCGATTCTCCGCGATTCAGGGTCACTTCTCGTTCGAGTTTGAAAGCAGAGGAAGCGGTAATAGCAATGGCAATAATAGCAACTCCGAGATGCACAATAAATCCCCCATACCGCCGATTGTTCCGTTCGATCAGGGTAGCCAGAGCTGCAGGAAGGGATTCACCACCACGACGCATGCGCACTCGAGTCCCTCGAAAGAATTCGAAAACGATAGTGCCCAGTACAAAGGCAGAGAGACCAAAGGCCAGGAGTGGATACACCTGTCGTACGCCTGCCATCAGGGCGATAAAGCTTACACCTACTCCAAAAAGAGCAGGCCACAGAAAATTCCGTCGCAAGTTATCTAATGAAGCCCTGCGCCAGGCAATCATCGGTCCCACGCCCATCAAAAAGAGAAGCAAGAGGCTAATCGGAACACTGACTTGATTAAAAAAGGGAGCCCCTACACTCACTTTAGCCCCCCGTATCGCTTCGGCAAAGATGGGAAAGATCGTGCCTAAAAAGACCGTAAAGGTAAAGGCCACCAAAAGGAGATTGTTCATCAGAAAAGCGCTTTCCCGGGAAACCAATCCTTCCACATCCCCCTGGCTTTTGAGCAGATGGGCCCGGTAAACCAGTGCAGTGAGCGCTCCTACCAGAGTAATACCGATAAACACCAAAAAGAAAGCCCCCAGCGACGAATTAGAAAAAGCATGGACCGAGGAGATCACTCCACTGCGCGTGAGGAAGGTACCAAAGAGGGTCAGGGCGAACGTCAGGATAATCAGGGAGAGGTTCCAGACCTTGAGCATCCCACGACGTTCGTGAATCATCACCGAATGTAGAAAAGCGGTGCCCGTGAGCCAGGGCATAAAGGAAGCATTTTCTACCGGATCCCAGGCCCAGTATCCTCCCCAGCCCAGGACCTCATACGACCACCAGCCCCCCAGAATAATGCCGGTAGTGAGACACGTCCACGCCGTCATAGTCCAGCGTCGGGTCACCGTAAGCCATTCGGTTCCCAAACGACCAGTGATCAGCGCTGCTACGGCAAAGGCAAATGGTACCGAGAAGCCCACGTACCCGAGATAGAGCATGGGAGGGTGTACAGCCATAATCGGATGATTCTGGAGTAAAGGATTTGGACCAGGACCATCCGCTGGCACCGGAAATATTTTTTGAAAAGGGTTAGCCGGAAAGGTCATTAATAATAAAAAGAACGCAGAAATCCCCAGCAAAATACCAGTGACAGCCGGTGTTAATTCCCGCTTCCGTCGCCAGAAGGTGAAAATGACCAGAGCGGTGAAAAGAGCCTGAAGCCATTCCCAAAAGAGGATCGATCCTTCCAGACTCGCCCACAGGCTGATGATAGTATAAAACAGGGGGGTAGACCGGCTTCCATTCCGAGCGACATATCCAACACTAAAATCACGTGTAATCAGAGCTACTTCCATCAGAAAAACGGCCAGAGTCATCAGGGCAAAGACCGCTAAAGCGGCTCGCTCTGCACTCAAGATAAGTGCTTCTTTGCGCTGGCCTGGCTTGATCGTCGCCATGGAGGCCGCAAATACTCCATAGACCGCCAGTAGCAGACTGATGACAATGGTGGCATATCCCAGATCAGCAATCATCCTCCACTCCCTTTATTCTTGGATCAATGTACGAAACCGCTCTTTGGCAGAGATCATTTCCTCATGACCAGCCGGAGCGTACTCTTCAGAGTGTTTCGCCAGAATAGTTTTGGCCTGGAAAATCCCTTGCTCGGTAAATGTTCCCTCAACCACGGCCCCCCGACCTTCTCCAAAGAGATCCGGTGGAGTCCCCCGATGCTGGACTGGAATTTGCGCTTCACCGTCTGTAAGCATAAAGTTTAACTGCAACGTTTGGGGGTCCCAGCGTACCGAATCTTTCATGACCATACCTCCTAAACGGAGCCGTTGTCCAACCGCTTCGCTTCCTTTAGCCTGCAGTTCAGCCGGTGTAAGGAAATAGACGAGAGTATCCTCGAGACCTCCATAAATCAGGTATCCTAAGGAAAGGAGAATCACTAATCCGCCAACAAGGTAGCGGGTCCGTCGTCGGGATGCACTCATACTAAGCTCCTTTTTTCGTTACTCGACTGGGAGAATCCACCTGCTGGCACAGTCTCCGGAAGGTTTTCCAGAGCCAACCCGTATATCCCAGCAAAATCATCCAGGTAAAGAGATAGACAAAGAGAACATATTCCCAATTACTAGGCATCGTTACCGCTCCTCTTTTCGAGTCATCATCCTGTCTCGGAGTCGAGCTATTTCTACACGGTATAATAAGAGATACAGATAAAAAAGACTAAAGGCAGCCACATTGATGAGCAAGGTAAACAGCATAGAGGAAGCAATGGTTGGCCCATCGCTACGGAGAACGGTAGGTGGTTGATGCAGGGTACGCCACCAGACGACCGAATAATGAATAATCGGAATATCTAGAAATCCAATAATCCCAAGGACAGCAGCATGGCGGGCTGCCGTGATACTCCCACTGCTGTAAGTCCTCAGCATTAAATAGGCCGCATAAATCAGGAGCAAAATAGTGGTGGTGGTCAGTCGGGCATCCCAGGTCCACCAGGTTCCCCAGGTTGGCTTTCCCCATACTGCCCCAGCGATAATCGCTAGAGTAGTAAACATTACACCCAGTTCTGCAGAAGCATGGGCCACAATATCCCATCCTCTGGTCTTTCGCCAGAGATAACCAATGCTACTGACAAAAACCACAAAAAACGCCAGATATGCGACCCAGGCCATCGGCACATGAACATACATAATCCGCTGGACATTCCCTTGGACAGCATCCGGCGGAGCATAAAGAAATGCTAGAACCAACCCGCTAAGCAGGGAACATAATGTGATGGTCCCTATTATCCTCATGACTATCCTGGGTACGGGTTTCATCGATGGAACTTCCTGTAGCGAAGCTGCTGGAACCAAAATATTATTGGGCATAGTTTCTCTTTCCATAATAGAATTGCAACCTCTGTTTCTCTTATCCTTGATCTAAGTTTATCCCAAGCCTTTTCTTAGGGCAAGAGTTAATTTCTTTATTAATTTTTTTTGGAGACGATTCTTTTTCTATCTCAGGGTGTTATGGATCTGAGTTTTCTCTCTATTTTTACACACACGTTTTTATTTCTTCAGATAGGGCAAGAGTTGTGCCAGCTTAAGTTATATGATTGATGGTGGGCAGTTGGGTGACGAGAAAAGAGTTCAATGCTCTTTTGAGGAAGCCAAGGTTTAAAGGGAATAAAATCGCTTTCTGTCTGTCCACCCGTTTTTTTCAAAAGAAACCAGTGCACTTCTCTTGGGCAAGAATATTCTTTTAGAAAGTTTCCCCTGCTTCCAAGAGGATACGATCCTTGGATGAGCCTGTGTACTATTGACTGAACTCATGAGTCTTTGGCACTACCGCGAATTGTGAGAATCATTCGTTTACTCTCAGGTTGTATGCCCTGAACTTGACGAGTTCTTTGCTGTGCCGAATTATCGAACGGCCACATCTTCAGGTACATAGATGCAGCTTGGATCCTCAGCTAAATAATCACCCGTAAGAGCATAGGCACGGGAGCGGGATCCTCCGCATATTGTGCGATATTCACATCTCCCACACCGTCCTTTTAAGAGATCAGGACTGCGTAGCTCCTGAAAAATTGGTGAATGGCGGTAGATGTCTTTGATAGAAGTGTTCCGCACGTTTCCCGCTGTGATCGGCAAAAAACCACTCGGATAAGCATTTCCAATATGGTCTACAAAGCAGAATCCTTTACCAGCATTGACTCCCTGGCGTGTCACCTGTAATCCTGTACCACCGGATCTATTAGGATACCCTGGATGTTTCCTGGTCCCATGGGATGGAAGGTTCTGCGTGGTCTTATCATCTGTCTGCTGCATGACAAAACGCCGATAATGGGGAGCTTCCGTAACCTTTATAACAAAAGGTACGCGTTGAGACATACGGTAAAGTTTATCAAACAAGATCTCACATTGTTCGGCTGAACAGCCTTGCAGTTCTGCACCCCGTCCAGTGGGTACGAGAAAGAAGACTTCCCAAAATACGACATGGAGTTCTTCGACGAGAGAAGCGAGAGCATCAAAGTCCTCGAAGTTCCAGACACCAAATACCGTATTGATTTGTAAAGGAATATCAAACTCTCTAGCCCAACCAGCTCCTTCCATGGTTTTAGCAAACGACCCTTCCACTCGGCGAAAGTCGTCATGCTTCTGCGGAGTATGACCATCTAGGCTCAAAGCCATTTGATCCAGTTGAACCGATTTCAGCGACGCCACACGGTCCCTTGTGAGGCGAGGTGTAGCCGCTGGAATAGTGCCTACCCGTAGACCGATTTGCTTACCATACCGAATAAGATCTTCAAGGTCATCACGCTGTAATGGGTCTCCTCCAGAAAAGATGACAATGGGGGTACCCATCTGGACAATGTCGTCGAGTAACTTCTGACCTTCCTCGAGGGTGAGTTCATCTGGATGACGCCAGTTGATGGCCTCTGCACGACAGTGTCGGCAGGCAAGAGCACAACTGCGTGTAACTTCCCAGATCACTAGAAAGGGTGCCTGATCAAAATCTCCTGAATATTGCATTAGGTTCTCCTTAGTAAGGCAATAGCTTTAAGGACCCTCTATCATACGAAGATCCAAGGCTCGTAATTGTTGCTCCTCCATAGGTAAAAGGAGGAGCCGCAGGAATCGGCTCAAGAATTCTTTAAGAACAAAGAGCAACCATCATGCCAAAACAAAGACGGAAAAGATACAAATCCAGAGGGGAGTTATCCTGCTTGAGAAAGAAGATAGCCCAAAAAACCTTGCTTTTACTGTTCTGGAGATGGAGAGTGTGTCAAATCCCTCAGAATGGGTGAAATCACGCAATACGTCGAGTAATCCTCTAGGCTCATGGTTTAAGGAAGAAAAGAGTAACATCATCACTAAAGCGATTCCCTACCACAAAATCAAGCAACCCATCCCCATTAAAATCTTCTGCGACAATAGTACGAGGACCGTTACCCGCCGGATAACTCTGGACAAACCGCAAAGAGCCATCTCCCGGGTTAACGAGGAGTGCAATACTATCTCCCACCAGATTAGCGGTAATCATATCGACATCTCCATCATGGTCAACATCTGCGCCAACCAGAGCAAAAGGAAACTGTTCCTGCACCGAGAAGATAATACCCTGCCCAAATCGTCTTTGCCCTTGATTTTTGAACAGAGTAATGGCGTTGGTAGAAATATTTGTAATCACCAGATCTTTATCCCCATCTCCATCGATATCACCAGCCCAAATACCATGAGGAGAGTCACCTGCTTCGAGGTTAGTCACCGTAGGAAAATGGCCTTTACCATCATTAAAAAACAGAGAAACACTCTGGGAGCCTTTGTTCGTTATAACCAGATCGAAAGCGCCATCCCCATCCAGATCAGCTCCAGTAATAGCCCGCGGTTCTCTACCGACCTCATAAGCAGTCTGAAACCGAAATTCTCCTCGGCCCTCATTGGTAAAAATCATCACTTGGCTAAGATTTTTTGTATTTTGAAACTTTTCTACCACCACCGCTAAATCGATGTCACCATCTCCATCAATATCTCCACCCTCGAGGGCATAGGGTGGATAATGAAGAGGATAGCTCTTTCCTTGGACTAGATCAAGAATCCCATATTCCTTAATCTTTCCTTTGTTGATCAGGGTCGTGATAGTCTGATCTCCTAAATTCGCCGTGACAAAGTCTGTATTCCCATCTCTATCCAGATCTCCTGCAAACAGAGCTAGAGGACTTCTTCCCGTTTTATAATTCCACCGCTCAACCTTTAACCCCTGCTTCTCTTTAGTAAGGAGAAAGATCGTAACATTATGCGAGTCTCGGTTCGTCACGGCAAAATCTTTATTTCCATCACCATCAAAATCCCCTGTCTGCAATTGAAAAGGAGCATTACCTGCAGAATAGTGGGTAACGACAAAGGCAGGAGCAGAAAACTGCGAGGCTTCAAGTGTTATGTCAATCTGATTCAGCAGGAAACTCAGGTACCAGAAAAGTCCCAAGCCAAGAGAAATTTTACGGCTGTGGATCTGTAGCATCATAAATCGATCGGCTCCCATCCATTTTGTCTGAGTTGTGACAATTGAGAAAACAGTAGTAGCGTCCTCCAGGGGTTTTGCCCCACACCGGTTTGGTGTGTGTGCGTCCAGTATTGGGGTTTACATCCGTACGGGCAGTTACATTGGGGGCAAAATTCACCAGATGTGTAGGGAAAGGGAAATTCGTGGCAGAAAATTCCATGGTTCCATCTACGTAAAGGGTATTGGTCGCCTCTGCATTGCCATGTACGTTATAGTGACATTCATGGCAAATCACACTACCAAAACCTTCTGTTCCGTCTGTGTCTTTCAGATGCAACCAGTGCAGATTGCCTTTTCCTGCGCCGAATTGCTCCTGATAAAAGTTTGTCACAGCAGGTGGACTATCCGATCTTCTACGCGCGGTAAGTCTTCCTTCATCATGACAGTTGAAACAGAGTGTAAAGTTATTTGCGCTGTAGGGAAAAGGTCGAGGCATAGGTAGCGAGTTACCGTCGAACCCCGAGCCAGTTACATAGTTTCCTCTCAGTATTCGTTTATGGGTAGAGCCATGCGGTCCTTTCGGTTGAGCGAGTGTTGAGGCATATTGGGAAACCGATCCGCGGAAGGAGGAGCCAGAGTAAAAGTTATTATTATGACAATCGGTGCACCTGATAATCGAAGTTCGACTGAGATCGCTCAAAAGCTGTCCACCAGCACTGACATTATTTAACACCATGGACTGATTTTGTCCCTGGGATACGACTGGATGATACGCAGTGTTGGTGGACTGAAACTCTACCTGTTTATTGCTACCACCAGGAGGGCGAATATTATTGCCATTGCCATCCAGAGAGGGGGGGATCATAATAGCAAACGTTGGACCATGACAGCGAAAGCAGAGTTGATATTCTATAATATCATTTCCCAAGTTATCTTCCACAATGGTGGCCCCATCAATTGCAATTCCACGCATCCCTTCCAGCGGATTCCCGGGACGCACCTGATGGGGGTTATGACAATCAGTGCACTCGACATGGCGTGTGTTATTTAAGATGGGTTCCACTGGAGTCATAGTGATAACTGGCTCGTGTAAACCAGGGTTGAGCTTAATATTCATTCCACTCCCAGTGCCTCCTTCCCCAAAATCAGGATCTTTGGCAAACTGGGTACGAATATCCGGGGCAAACGTCTCTGCCCCGTAACTTTTATGACACTGGAAACAGGCCTCTTCAATGGCCACATTTTGAATATCATCCGCTCCTTCGCGTAAAAGTCGTTGTGCCCCCTGTTCAGTGTGGGTGTCGTGACAATTTAAGCAATGAAACTGCCAAACCTGATTCTCCCCACTGATTGGGGTGGAAAAGGTTGGCGTATTTAACAGCGTAGAGGCGATTACTCGCGTGGATGTGGCATGGGTACTTATGGACCAACCAGATTGGCCCGGTCGATCCTTGTTATGACAGAGTCGACAGATCTGAGGCTGTACCAGGGAATTGTGAAATTTATTGGCTCGAAGAAATTTTGTGTATTGATTGTCATGTGGCTCGTGGCAGGAGGTGCACTGCACTCGGCCAACTTCGTCGAGCTTAACCTGCCCCATAGGAGTATTAGGCCCCCCGAGTGTCGCAGGATCCACAAGTTCTCCATCGCTGAGGCTAATTGCCTGGGTAAACTGAAAAGAAATAGGATGGTCATTTCGGAGATCCGTTCCGAGCAGCCTTGTTGAGCCTGAAGCTGGCCCAAATGGCCCCGGTGGCATTGTGTTTCCTATCCCTGTTGTCCCACCAAAATCAAAGCCTGCACTCTGTGGGATATCTGAAAACCCTCCTCGTCCCGGTTTGTTCCGAAGCGCATCGAGGGCAATGGTCCCATCATGACAACTAAGACAGAGCTTCGACGTTCCATTCGGTTGTCCGGGAGTAAACTCTAAGCTGGCACTGGCGTAGGGCTCGTACGTGGCTTGCGAGAAGTTCCGATTCCAGAGGGGCCCTTCTTCAGGGTTTGCGGCATGTGGGGTATGGCAGAAGACACAAATCTCGGTGGTACCCATTGTCTTTACCGGACCGGGACCGCTAGCTGAGAGATTATGCTTTGAGTTGAGAATGCTCTGGCTTTGGGCGATCACCACCGTGGGTGTTAGAACAGCAGAGAGTACGATAACGAAAAAACCGAACACTGCGATGAGGGGATCTCTCCCTCTCTGAGCAGTCCAGCCTCCTCTCATGCTCCCAGCCTTCATGGTCCATATCCTCCTAAAAACTTGTAAACCTGGAGGCGAGCATTATAGGTGTCGGCCACGTAAATCTTATCCTCGCCATCAATATAAATTCCAGTAGGGAGCCAGAGTTTTCCCCTTTGCGAGCCGGGTCCCCCAAAACTGAGCAGATAGCGTCCCTGTCGGTCATAGATATTTACGTAATCATAAAAGGACTCTACCACATAGATATGTCCTTCCCCATCTACCGCCACTCCTTTGGGTTTGGAGAATTGTCCAAATCGATCCCCTAATTCGCCAAAAGCAGTGACAAACTGATGGGTGCTATCAAAAATCTGGATACGGAAATTCAGGGAATCCGTAATATACAGGAATCCTTCCTTGTCAATAAAGAGATGGGTAGGGAAATTAAACTCCCCTGGACGCTCTCCCCGCTGGCCAAATTGCCCCTGGAGTTCTCCTTGTAAACTAAAAAACAGGACACGATGCGCAAGTGTATCGACGACATACAGGCGGTTTGAACGAGGGGCAACTGCAAGACCAGTCGGTCGTATTAATAGATCAGGCCCTCCAATTGTCCCAATATTCTTTCCCCGGGCATTAAAGATGAAAATGCGTCGTAAGGCTGAGTCCGAGACGTAGATATTCCCTTCTGGATTTACGGCAATGCCCACAGGGACTTCGAGCTGCCCCTCTTTTATCTCTGAAAATTGCTGGTATTCTCCATTGACCAGATTAAAGATGTGTACCCCTGGGAGTGCGGTGTCCGTTACATACACCTTCCCTTTTCCATCTACAGTAATGGCAAACGGTTTGATGAGCTTTTCATCGCTGGAACCGAGGACAAACTCCCACACTTTCTGCCAAAAAGATTTGGCACTCTTGAGATCCCCTGGTGCTGTAAGTGTAAAGAGATGTTCAATGCGGGGATCCTCTGGAGGAGGGGGCCAAACCAGAGGAGGGAGGTTTGGAAGGAGATCTTTCCGCGGCGTCGTGGTAGCACACCCCCCATTGAAGATCATCACATTCACCAGCATCATAAGAATCACAGACAGGGCTCTCTGCATAATCTTAACTAAAAATCTATAATAAAAGGACGTCGAATTCTAAAAAGGATTCCATACTCTTGAAAATCTCTTCCTGGCTGGTCGACACTCCGAAACTGCCCTTCCAGGAGAAAAAAGAACTGCCCCAGTCTATAGGTCAGCAAGGGAGTGGCTCTAAAAATAGTTTCCTTTCCAGACTCCCGTGTGTTGATCTCCCGACGTACAGGGATACTGAGGCTCAAGTTTCTCCTGAGAATTAGATTGAGATCCGCTCCATAGAAAAATCGTTGTATGATATCAGATTCTTCTATATCCGTGAAGCGTTCAACAACTGTGATAGGATTTGTTGAGTAGTCAGCAAACAGTTCAAGAGAAGCATTTTGCCTCCACTGGTAATTCAGATTCCCGGAAAAACCCAGCCCCTTTCTCGTTACAATACTCTCCTCATCTTCTTCTTCCGAAAGATTTAAATCCAGCGTTGTTCGCAGGATGAAGTTTTCCCAGGGAGTAGTTTGGACTCCAAACGTGTAGAAATGGGAGAGAAACCGGTTTCCTAAAGACGACGCAGTCTCTTGTACAAACTGATAGTCACTGCTAAGTTGAATCTTTTCAAAAGCGGTACTGGTAAGATTCAATCCCAGAATCTGATTGAGGCCATTATCGGATCCTCCTGCCTCATCAATTTCTCGAAATATGAGACTGTATGATGCCTCTGCATTGAATCCTTGGAACGGAACAAGATATCGTAATTCTCCCCCATAGTCAAGGGTTTGCGATCGGATAGCCCTGTCACTGGAGGTGGAGTCTCCTAAAAACAAACTGGATCGGAGAGCGGCGGTAAACCCTTTTACCAGCTCTTTGGATAACCTTCCCCTGATTCCTTGTGTGGTACTTTTAAAGTCTAGACTCCCTGTTGTAGTATAGAAATAGCCCATATCGAGATCAAACCCCCAGAAGTTGATGATTTGCCCAATTCTCCCTGTGTGTGTGTTGGTCGTGATGTTACTGTTTTCTCCTCCGGAGAAGGTGTAATCAATTTGCGTCTGCCAGTTCTCAGTGGGACGGAAGCGCACTCCATAATTCAGCAGTTGAAGCTGAGATTGGAATGGTCGTTGAGTGGCGGAAAGCTCACGGTCTGATTGAAAGAAAAAGTAATTCACGTTCATATTCAACTTAGGACTCGGGGTATAGGTAAGCCCTAATCCAGTATTGAGAAACTCTTCTCCTTCCTTGGTATTAAGCAAACCAGTGGCATTAATAAAAAGATGAGAAAAGGGTCGTGTCCCGATACTTGTAGAGATCTGGTTTTCAGTGAAACTATTCCCGCTAATATCCTGAACCACATCTCTAAAATTGTAGTTCAGGGTCACACTATGGTCCCCAAAGTTTTTGCTGAGACCAATATTTAAAAGGCGTTCTTGAATCTTTTTGATTTCCAAGTTGGGATTATTGGTCTCACTTGTAAAATCTTCATATCGGAGAGAGAGGGAGGGAAGTTTTCGAAAAGGGAGAAGCAGATTTACTCCATACGTGGTGTCCGTCACTGTAGAGCTCTGCGTCAAATCCCCCCCTACATTAAGCGTTTCCCTCCGCGTAAAGAGGGTAAAGGGAACAAATGCCCGAAAGAGGGAAGTGGTTAGATTATACCCAAGATTTTCTGTATCTTCCTCTATATCCCCAGTCAGGCTGCGATCTCGATAGGTCACTCCAGCCGAAAAGATTCCAAATCGTGGATTCCATACTTTTCCAGCGAGATTAATATTATAGATTTGTTCGAGAATCCTCGTTTTTTCAGTGTCTTCATCCGCTCCTCGCCATGCAAACCCCACTCCAAGTTCCCCAAATCCACTCAATCGATAGTCTGCTGCTTTGACTTGCTGCAGAAGAAGACGGAAAAAAAAGAGCAAGAACAAACATAAATGAAAGCACAAATTTCGTCGACACTTATCACACCATCTCACTACTATTGTTCATCTCCTATCTTTGCCCTCATTATCCAGGAAGCAAAGATTGTGCCAAAAATGATCCTCCCTTTTCTTTGTCTTTGGCGAGAGAGAATCTCTCTCTTGTTCATCTGATTATTGCCCAGAGATGGGTGAAATGCCCCATCTCTGGGCTAACAAAGAGATGACGAAGAGGCTAGTTTGCCCTTCACCCTAGATCCTGAGATAGCTGGTATTATTTTTGCTGAAGGATAGGGTAGTGGAAATGTGTGGTTTTTCTCAAAATCGAAGGCCAAAGGAGGAGAAAATGGCTCGTAATTCTCTTATCAGCTTACTGCTTGTTTCCCTATTGTTTATCTCTTGGGGAAGCCCTGGTCTGGGTCATCAGGATGATCACGCTAAGCCTGGAGAACTCACTGGTCATGCAGGGTCTCGCTTGGCACACCAGGATTCAGAGGATGAGCTTGTCCGGGGCGCTGAACTCTATCATGACTATTGTTCAGTATGTCACGGTGATAAAGGGAATGCTCACTCATGGGCATTGCACTCGTTGAACCCTCCTCCGCGCAATTTTACCAGTCAGGCAGCTAAAGAACGCCTTTCAGCGGCAAGGATGTTCAATGCAATCAAGTATGGAAGGCCAGGAACAGCCATGGTAGGTTGGGGGACTCGTCTAACCGATGAAGAAATTGGAGCCATTATTCAATTTATCAGAAAATCGTTTATGGGACTGGAACAAACCGATCACTTCCATAAGCATATATCGGTCAGCGATGATGGGTATAAGGGAGACCGTAGAAAGGGACAAACACTCTATGAGCAAAACTGTGCAGCTTGTCATGGGATACAGGGGGATGGGAAGGGGCCAAGGGCCTATTTTATTATCCCACCTCCGAGGAATTTTACTAACTCCATAGAGATGAGAGGGATTAAAGAGAGCTCTCATCTCTTTCTTGCTATCCGAGATGGGGTTGCAGGAACAGTAATGCCAGCCTGGGGGGGTGTCCTCTCTGATGAGCAGATTAAAGATATTATTGCCTATATACAAGAAGCCTTTCTGGAGCAAAACCATTAGGCTGATTCAGGACGCCGAAGGAGGCTCCTCTTCTACTGTAATCCCTCAAAAATATGGCTGACTCCTCCCCAACTCCCTACCCACATCCCTTTTCCATGGAATACAAGAGAGAAGACCGCATCACCAAAAAGCCCATCCTTGGTGGTGTAGGTCTTCCAGGCAATACCATCAAACCGGGCTAATCCCTGGTTAGTGCCGACCCAAATAATACCATCGGGGCCTTCCGCAAGTGAGAAGATATAATTCCCCGGTAAGCCATCTTGTGTCGTATAGGTGGTGAACCGTTTTCCATCGAATTGACTCACTCCCGCTCCCCATGTTCCACACCAGACCCTTCCCTGGCGATCGACAATCATAGAAACAATATAATTTGGATTATACGCGGTTTCCACATGTTCGAGTCCCTGTTCAATCTTTTGTCTACCGTGGTGTACACTTTCTTTTCCGACATCACCCGTTGGCGGGTTGGCCTCTTTGACCACCTCATAAGGAGCTCCCAGACCATCCTTATGCCCCCAATTTTTCCATTCCTTTCCATCGAAAACCGCTAATCCTCCCTCAGTCCCAAACCAGATATTTCCTTGCTGATCAAGATCCAGGGCATACACCCAGTCATTGGGCAGCCCCCCGTTGGTGTTCTTTACCGTAAAAGTGCTCCAGGAACCTGGTTGGGAAATCTCCCCCTGCACACGATTTGCTCCACTCCAGGTTGCAATCCACATCGTGCCATCAGGGAGGAACAGGATATCGTATATAAAGGCATCAGCCAAACCGTCGGGTACATTGTAATTGGTCCATCTTTCCCCATCAAACTTACTCAATCCTCCTCCATAGGTCCCTACCCACATATTCCCTTCCTTATCCGGCATAAGAGAAAAAATCCCATCGCTAAGTAGTCCATTGCTTGTTCCATAGACTATGACTTGATCAGCGGTGGTTGTGTCATACCGAATGAGCCCTTTTGATGTCCCTATCCAGAGGTATTTCCCATTAAAGGCCAACGCTTTTGCATTGCGTTGCCCTAAGGCATAGTGATGCCATTTCCGGGGGCGCAGATGCGAAATCCCCGCGTGAGGATCAGACGAGCTGTCTGGATGCGGAGTGATAGGAGGATTTTGAGACTGTTGAGGAGAGAGAGGCCCAGCAGTTGTCTGCGAAGGCGGGGGTATGACAGGGGGAGAATCGGTCTGAGAGAGATGTGGAGCCCCGGTGTCCGTCTGTATCAGATATAAGACCAGAGCAAGGACCCCTCCTCCAATAATGATCCCAGCGAGAAATGCCCATAATGAGCTTCGATGAAATTGCATAATCCCTCCTTTAATCGATAAGCTTGGTTACCCCACCCTTTTGGCCAAACCATTTCACATTATCTTGATCTATAGCAATGGCATAGACATCTTCTCCAAGCAAACCATCAGTGCGATTATAATTTACAAAGTTCTTTCCATCATAGCGGCTTACTCCATGGTTGGTACCAAACCAGAGTACCCCATCTTTTTCCATTGCAATGGCGTAGACAATATTCCCTGCCAAGCCATCAGCGGTCGTAAAGTTGACCCAATGCTCTCCGTCGAACCGGCTGGCTCCTGCTCCCCATGTACCAAACCATTTATAATGCTGCTGATCAATCAAAACAGCGAAGACATAGTTCGGGTTATAGGTTTCTGCTCCACCTGGATCCAGGACATTAAGGTTTTGGCGGTCTTTGGTCCCCAAACCAGTATTACTGCTGGCTCGAAGTTTCTGGACATTGGGAGCTCCTAAACCATCACTGTGCGTCCAGCTTTTCCAGGTTTTCCCATCAAACCGACTTACCCCTCCTTCTGTCCCAAACCAGACCGCTCCCTTTTCATCGATAGCAATACCATAGCACCAGATGTTGATTAATCCGTCTTTTTCTTTATAAGTGATGAACTCCTTTCCATCAAACCAATTCACACCGTCCCAGGTTCCTATCCACATCGATCCATCCCGGGCAAAAGCAAAAGCATAGACCCAGTAATCCGCCAAGCCATGCATAGGAAAGTAGGTTTTCCAATTCTTCCCATCAAACCGGGTCATCCCTCCTCCGTTCGTACCAAACCATTTCACTCCCTGAGGATCAATACCAATGGCAAACACATATTCATTCCGCAAGCCTTCTTTGCGTGTATAGGTGTGTATTAACTCTCCAGTGTGGCGCTGAATCTGCAGAACCCCACCGGAGGTCCCAACCCAAAGGAATTGCTCTTCAACGGCAAGGGCTCTGACATAGTTCAGGGAACCAGTTTGATAGTTTTCTATCTTCCCTTTGCGATAGCCTCCCTCTCCGGTTTGCTCCTTGGATGGAAACCCTTGACTCTGTTGGGTAGCCAAAAGGAAACTCATCCCAATAATAACCATACTGGTCCCTATCCACCGGATGGGGAGGAGAAGATCCCTCTTGATGAAAAACAACACCAGTCTGCACCACACTTTCATCTTTTTTCCTCTCTCTTTACTACCTTAAGTAGCTATGACTAGAAATTTTTGACAAAAGCCCCTTCGCTTCACCACTACTCGAAAAACAGAGGAATATGGTCTGGTCACCCTGAGCAGAGCGAAGGATCTCTTGTGGAAAGGGGCGAGATGCTTCGCTTCGCTCAGCATGACAAGCAGAACAAGGGATGCCATTAAAACGTGCAAGAAATTTACTGATAATTACCTAAATTACCATTCCTTACTACACAGCATTATTCTGGACCACATAGAAAATAAAACCCTATCATACTGGCTCTTTCCCTTTTTCCAGGGACAACCACTCTCACTCTACTCCTGTCAAATACTTATCTGTACAACCCTCTCATCTGTTCAGCGTACTCGTGAGTCCCCTCATTTATTGTGACAGGCCTGGCAAAACTCCGTGCGATCCATGGCCCCAAATTTCCAGAGAGCTGGAGTATTTGCAGCATGGGGATTATGGCAACTATTGCAGGCTAATTCTGCCCCTGGCCGACTCAGATCTTTCCTTCCCCGGGTAGGATGACTGTCCGATGTAATACCCCAGGCCAGCACATGCTTGCCCTCTGATTTCTCTGGATGACACGTGGTGCAGAGATACCAGGGGGGTTTTTTTAACCAAAAAGGGTTATCAGTTCCATGCGGATTATGGCAGATAGTACATTTTCCCGTTGCTGTAGGCCCATGCTGATATAGGCTGGAAAAAAATTGTTGCCCTTCAGCCACATGGCAGGTGTAGCAAAGATCCCGTACCGGCTTCTGGGTTGCGTATAACGCCGGGGCAGAAGTCGGATCATGACAGGGTAAGGTACAAGACCAGACCGCAGCCGGCCCATGGACCTGAGGGAAAGCGGTAATCCGCTGATGACAGGGGAAACAGGTGGATTGGGAGGGAGCAGGTGGAGCCTTATCCGTTTCTTTTGGAGTCATCTCATGACATTGTCGACACTTTTCACTCCGCTGTGGTTCATGGAACGGACGAAATTGAAAAGGGGGAGGAACGGTGAAATGCCCTCCAGTTTCCCCAATATCTCCAAGTTCAGAATAAAAAAAAAGCCTCATGTTCTCAACCCGTCCTTCTGGGTGAACTATTTCCAGGTGGTTTTCTCCAAAAACCAGAGGGAGGCCATAATGATGAAAGCTTACCCCATGACGATTCCGTGGGGTGCGAAGCGGGAGGAATTCTTGCCTGTTGAGACGTACTGCGATGTGAGATTTTTCTACCGGTTTCACTTCAATCACCACATGGATGTACCCGTTGCCCGTAATCACAGATTTATCAAGGGGTGTAAGTACTGCTGATGGAAAAAAGGCTCTTCCTTTGGCCAGAAACACCCAGCCCACAAGCATGATGAAAAAGCCAACTTTAAGCCACCAGGAAACCATGGTTCTGCCACACTCTTTTTCCTTATAGGAAGAAATAGGAAGAATTCGTTGAGAGAGACTCTAATGAAAAATATCCTGCTTTGAATTCTAGCAAGATTCATACCACTACATCCTACATTTCCTTTTCAGAATGAGGATTTATGGTAAGTGGACCTTTGGAGGTCTGGCATAGAATTTGCTTCGATCTGGAGTGGTGCATTTTGGCTTTTGTCAAAGAGGTTATTCTCCACTACAAGGTCTTCACAAGGATTTCTCCCGGTAAAGAATATAGAGCTTGGTATTCACTTAGCGGAAAGAGGTTAAGAACCAGACATGCTACCAAAAAGAAGAGGCCCGAAGGACTGGGACTTCGGTGATTGGCAAGACCTATTGAAGAAAGGTCGGGTTTTCTTTGGTATTCTTCTTCTGACTATTGGCCTCATCGTTTCTACCTGTACTTCCAGTCTCAAATCTACGAAGGAAGAAGCCTCAAGCTCCACGCCTAAGATTCCTCAAGAGAACTTAACCGAGCCCCCCCAAAACCTTAAACCGGCGGAGCCTCTCACCAGGTCTGAGGAAAGGGGTACACCCCGGGAAGAGCCCCCCCCTGTTCCCATTGCCGAGTCTACTCCACCTGTGCTGACTGAAGAACCTAGAAAATCACCCGCAGGGGAATCAACGGTTCCCCCCGTGACACCCCGACCACTCATTGTATCTTCCTCACCCGGCAGATCGTGTGTGAACAGTGGATGCCATGCTACTATGGGCACCGAGCGATACGTCCATGGACCAGTGGCCGTAGGGGAATGTACAGTTTGTCATCTCCCTATAAATAAGCAAGAGATGTATGATGGGAAAAAGCATAAATTTGAGCTGGCAGCTCAGGGACAAAATCTCTGTTATACCTGCCATGAGCGTAAGGATACCGAGAAGGTAGTCCATGGCCCTATAGCCCTAGGACTATGCACATTCTGTCATGATCCTCATCAGTCACCTTACCGGTACCGACTAAGGGCTTCTCCTCCCAGTCAGCTCTGTTTCCTCTGCCATCCTAACGATAAGACAATCGAAAAGGAAGTGCATGGCCCAGTGGCAGTAGGGGACTGTGTGGCTTGTCATGACCCACATACAAGCCCATATCAGTATCGTCTCCGGAAGGCAGGAAAGGATCTTTGCTACACCTGTCATACCGAAAAGCAGGAGGAATTTTCAGCCAAAAATTTTGAACACCCTCCAGCACGGGACGATTGTAACAATTGTCATGATCCACATAATTCACCGAATTCTTATCGGCTTCATAGGCCTGTCCCTGATCTCTGTTTTGGGTGTCATCCGGATAAAAAGGAACATATACAGACTGTGAAGACCGATCATGAAGCCTTACGCATGGATAAGAAATGCTTAAATTGCCATGATCCTCACTTTACTGATTATCCCAAACAACTTAAAGATGTGCCTATGAACCTCTGTCTGCAGTGTCACGATCGCGAACAACAGTCCGAAGATAAGAAATTGCTCAATATAAAACAGCTCCTCGAAGAAAATCCCGACTGGCATGGCCCAATCCGACAACGGGACTGCCCGGCCTGCCATAATCCCCATGGGACTGATAATTTCCGGATGCTCAAGCGGCCTTTTCCAGCGGAATTCTATACCGGCTTTGCTATGGATAAGTATGCTCTCTGTTTCGGTTGTCATGAAAAAACCCTGGTAGAAGAACCCTTTACACGGACGTTAACCGGTTTCCGTAATGGAGAAAAGAATCTCCACTTTCATCATGTGAACCGGATCAGCAAGGGGCGAACCTGCCGGGCATGTCACGATTTTCATGCCACAAAGAACCCTAAACATATCCGCGAGACCACTCTCTTCGGAAACTGGGCTCTTCCTATAAACTACGTCAAGTATACCCAAGGAGGAAAATGTGCTCCTGGCTGTCATGTTCCCCGAGGATACAATCGTGTCGAGCCAGTACAGAACCCCATTGACTATGAATCGTTTGAGGCAAATGAACGGAGGGTAAAATGAGACGAAAAGGCTCTTTCTATCTCTTTGGTAGTATTTTGCTCATCTTTACCTTCTGCCCTGTAAATGTATCCGAGGCCTTAGAAGGGCTCCAGGTAGGGATGAAAGCACCTCCTATAACTTTATCCAGTCTTGAGGGAAACCAGATCAGTTTTACCAGTTTCCCTAAAGCAAGGTTTTTCGTGGTGGTCTTTTGGTCAACCTGGAGCGAGAATTCTGCCGCAGAACTGGAACGGTTGGAAAAACTCTATCAGCAGTACAAAGACAATGGGCTAGTAGTGTTCGGAGTGAATGTAGAGAGTCAAAACTTCTCTGCAGAAGAGCTGGTAGCGATCAGGGAAATGGTGCAAAGTTTGGGGTTAACCTTCCCTGTATTGTTGGATCAAGAACTAGAGACATTTCACCGGTATGGGGTTATTGCTATTCCTTCTACGGTAGTGCTCGACAAAGAGTTAGTTATCAAAGGGGAGATGTCTGCCTACCCCATTGTGGGGAGAGAAGAATTGTTTGAACTGATTGAAGCGCTAATCTTAGGGCGAGAGATCCGACGTGTTGTCCAAAAGGTCGGTTACGAACCTGCGCCTAGAGCGGTGCGCTATTATAATCTCGCCAGGGTAATGAGAAATCAGGGAACTTTCGATCAGTTAGACCTTACCTTACAAAAAGCAATAGAGAGTGATCCAAAGTTTATCCTTCCCTTGATCCTGATGGGAAAAGTGTATAGGGAACGAGCGCTCTTTGAAGAAAGCATAGAGTACAAGGGGAAAACCTATACTACAGCCACATTCAGTCAGGAAAAAGAGCGTAACCTTCGTGAGGCCATGACTTTTTTCAAAAAAGCTTTGGCCATCGATCCGAAACATCCATCGGCGTTAACCGAGCTGGCCTCTGTCCTCCTGTTGCAGGGACAAATAAACGAGGCGGAGGTCTTGTTGAAAAACGCCTTGGAAGCTGATTCTGCCTATACACCTGCCCATTCTCTGTTTGGTGCTCTGTTTTATAAAAAGGGAGACCATCTGCGTGGAGAACAAGCGTTTGAAACAGCTCAAAAATTGAACCCCTTAGATCCCCAGATATATTACACCATGGGCCAGACATATGAAGAGGCTGGTCTGTTGAAACAAGCCGCAACTGCATATAAGAAAAGTTTGGACCTCTTATGGCGTTCCCTCAGGTAAGGGAGAGGAGAGTGAGTAAAGGAGGAAGTTGTGCACACCAGGGAAAGGAAAGATATTGGCTTGATTCTTCTGGGGATTCTCGGCGTGTTTTTTTCTTATGCTCTGGGGGGAGAGACGAGAAATGTCCAAGTCTTAATCGATACACTCCTGAAGGGAGAAGACACCGCAGCACGAATAGAGGCAGCAAAACAATTAGCTCATATCCAGGAGCCTGTAAGCTTAGAGACATTACTCGCTGCTCTGGAAGAGCCAAACCGGCACGTCCGCTGGGCGGCTATTGAAAGTTTAGGGGAGCTAGGAGATCCTAAGGCTGTACCAGCGCTCCTCCAGTATTTCGAACGACCGGAGGCGTACCGGTGGGGAAAAAGATTGGTCATCAATGCCCTTCGAGCGATAAAAGCTCCCGAAGCAGTTTCCTCTTTGACGACCCTTATGGAGGATGGAGACCCTTATGTACGCAGACTGGCTCTCATGGCTCTTGGTAAGCTAGAAGTAAAGCAGGCCATCCCTCGAATTATCGAAGCGCTTAAAGACGAAGCGGATATTGTCCGGCGTGAAGCCCAAAGAGTGCTCGTCCAGCTTACCGAGGGACAAGTCCCAGGGCGTATTCCCAGGGATTACGATTCCTGGAAAAAATGGTACAGCACAAGAACAGCAATGACTCGCTAAGGAGGTGATATACATGTTCTCCAGAGAACATGGGAGAGGTCGAAAGACCTCTGGTTTTCTCCTGTTTCTTTTCCTGATAAGCTTTCCCTTTATCGTAGAGAGTGGAGAGTGGCTTACCCTCCAGATAGGGGTTTCCAAAGCGGAAGATGCCAAGAAGATTCTGGGTCTCCCTCTCCAGGAACTCCCCGACTACCTCCTCTTCAGTGGTGAGAAAATACAATCCAAGCTGAAGGCCGATACTGTGGTTGTGAATCTGGACTCGAATAAGACAATTGAAAGTATCTTCCTCTTCCCCATTTTTGGGACAACAGAAATCGATACCCGGAAATTCTTCGGAGGAGAAGGGAAGATTATGACTTATGAAGAGTTTCTCACATCAACCGGCAGAAACTCCTATGGAGCGGGAACCAGGGCGTCGCAGAAGCTTCATTATGTTCCTCTATCCAGTGAATGTGAGCTATATGAGAATTTGCGGACTCTCGTCATCTATGAAGATCGAGATTTTTCCTCGGGAAATGCACAGGTACAGTTAGTGATTTTTTACTAAGGAGGAGATGGTGAAGAGAGGAAGAACATATCACTACAAAATATACCCGTACATTTTGAGCGCCATCCTCCTCAGTTGGTATATGGAGGTCTTTGCTTTCCGCTACATTGCTATTGGAGATCAGGTTCCTCCCCTGACCTTAGAGGCTGTCCAGGGAGGTTCTCGTACCATCTCCTTCATCGGGAAAGTCACGGTGGTCATCTTCTGGCGTCCAGGACAGAATTTTTCTCTGCAAGCACTTAACGATCTAGAAAAAATTTTTCAAGTATGGAAAGGGAAAGGAGTAGAGGTTCTAGCTATTGCCGACAAGACGAGTCGTCCCGAAGCGATAAGAGCGGTTATGGAGCAAAATCGTTTTTCTTATCCCTTTTTTCTGGATAAAGATGGGAAAGCAGCAGAACATTACGGTATCATTGTACATCCCAGTACGGGAGTGATCGATAAGGGAGGTCAACTTATCTACTATCAGCCAAGCCATCACCGGAATTATCAGGCAATCATAGAGGGACACCTCCAGGTGCTATTCGGGATGACATCCCAGAGGGAGTTAGAGCAAAAATTAACCAGTCTGGGAGAGTCCGTTGGAGAAGCTTCCCAAAAAGCCCAGGCTCTCTATAAAGAGGCGCTGACTCTCGAAAAAAGCCAGCAACCAGAGAAAGCAATTCAATTCCTCACCCAGGCGATTACTCTGGCTCCATCTCTCCTGGACGCCCATGTGCACTTGGGCTATCTTCTCCTCGATAGAGGAGACATCAAACAGGCACTGGAAGAATTTACCTATGTCCTCGAACGTAATCCTCGTTCGCCAGCAGCACGAACCGGCCTGGGAATCGCATATGCGCGGTTAGGGGAAAAGGAAAGAGCCCTAACGCTGTTGCAGGAAGCTATCAATATTAATCCCGACCCTGTTCGCGCGTACGCTGAACTCGGAAAGATTTATGAAGAATCTGGAGAATATGATCATGCCCTCTATTACTACAAATGGGCTATCCGGAAATTGCAACAAGGGAGACGCTAAGGAGTGGGTGATTTCACACACCAGGTGCGTTATTTCACACAAAGGGATCAGTGGGCCAGTCCAAAAGGGTATGCCCTGGCCTTTACAGGGTTGTTATATCTTTTCACGCTTGTGGGGATGAGCTTTGCTTCGACGGATAACCATCTTCGATGTCCAGAGGGGATGGTGTTGATCCCAGCGGGATTTTTCCTGAGGGGGTCTAATTATGGGGATAGTGATGAACAACCAGAAAGTCATATCTGGCTTCCCGCCTATTGTATAGATCAATTTGAAGTGACCAACTTCCAATTCCAACTGTTTAAGCCCTCTCATCGCTATCCCCCAGGGATGGAGGATCACCCGGTAACAAATATCACCTGGTACGAAGCAGAAGCCTACACTAGATGGGTTGGGAAAAGACTTCCTACAGAAGCTGAGTGGGAGAAGGCGGCCAGAGGCGAGGATGGTCGGCTCTATCCTTGGGGCAACCGGTATGCGCCAAATAACGCAAATATCAACCATGAAGAGGCAGGTGGCACCACTCCTGTCGGTGCTTCTCCCCTTGATGTAAGCCCCTACCACGTCTATGATCTGGTCGGGAATGTATCCGAGTGGGTTGCGGATTGGTATGATGCTTATCCCGGCAGTGAGATAGTTAACATCGATTTTGGGAAAAAATATAAAGTGATCAGAGGAGGAAATTGGAAAGGAGATTTCGATTGCGACGGAAGAATGTCTTACCGAAACTTTGCTCGACCCGAAGACCGGTACGACATCATTGGTTTTCGGGGGGTAGCTGATCCACTTTTGGTGACGAAGGAGGATCGGTAGATGACATAGATTTCTTGATATCGATCATCTGTATACCCTCCAGATAGTCCGTGACTAATGGTTCAGCCGTGGTCAGAAGGGAATTAATGACTTCTTGAATATTCTTGGCCTCGTTTTCCATATTTGCCAGGACCTCCTTCGTCTTCTCCGGGAGAGGAGGAGAATCGCTCCGGATTATAACATGCAGAGCGCCTCGAATCCCGCTCAGTTTATTAAAGAGGTGATGCTTAAGAGTAACCGCCATAAGACGAATCGTCTCCAGACGTTCCCGTGTAATCTTTTCTTGAAGTTGTCGCCGTTCCCTTTCTGCGGCTACCCTTTCGGTGATATCACGGGCAACGACGATCACCGAAACACTTCCATCAGGATTGCGGAGAGGGGAGGCGGCAAACTCCATCTGCCGCCCAGCCTTATCTTCCAGGGAGAAGGCTATCCGTTTGGTTTGTCCTTGTGCGATGGCCTCCCACAGAGCCTGGCAATGCACACAGGGATCATCAAAATTCAAAGCCTTGTAGCATTTCTGCCCCACTTGATTCCCCATCATTCGGATAAAGGCGTTGTTCATGTATTCTATTTCATGGTTGGCATTCTCCACAAGCACTCCTTCAGTCATATTGTCAAGCACCCAAGCGGACTTCTCCTGCTCTCTTCTCAAGGCGGTTTCTACTTGAGTGAGATGGACCTCTTGTCGCTGAATAACTTTCTCTGCTCTGAGGACAATGAAGAGTTGGACGGAGAGGAGTAACAGAAGAGCGAGCGACATGGCAATGATTAATCGATAGATACTCTCCCACTGTTCGGCATAGAGCGGGCGGGCATCCTGATAAATTTCGAAGGCTCCAATGATCCTCTCTGGGTTTCCTGCTGAACTCTCTTCCCAAACCGGGATATAAGTCTCGATTACATCGGTTCCAAAATGTTGCTCCCCTTTAATATCCCATACTTCCTCTTCTCTTTGTAACTTAGAAAAAGGGGTACCCTGGAGAGCGGTGAAAAGGGCCCCATTCCCTTCATCCCGTTGGCCAATAATCGCCGAATCGGTACTGTAGATGATAAGCCGGTCTGTATTAAAAATCTTCACTTTCAACACATTGAGACCATACAGTGTTCTTCGTACAATCTGGTCTACAAGAGTAAATCGCCCGGAGTCAGGATAAAGAGGGGTCTTCAACAGTGTCTCCAGATTCAAGTGGGCAGTATCTCGTCTGAGCTGTATTTGAAGATTCTGTTGGAGATTTTCGGCTATTTGAATAGCCGCAGTCTCATGATGTGAGACAAGATCTTTTTTGACAAGATACCCATACCCCCAAGCAGTGAGAAGCAAGAAGAGGACAAAAACGGAGAAAGAGATTACAATATAGCGCAGAAGGAGATTTTCTCTTTGTCTAGAGTTCATGGTTTTTACCCCTCTTCATCTCTTACCCTTTCCGCCCGCAACGGTCCTGGCCCCATCGTTACGGCCAACCGTAACGATTTGGTTGATCTAATGGTGGTTAATTGCTTCAGTGATAATGCGGTGCTCTATTTGCAAAAGCCGGAACCTTGGTTATGGTCGTTGGCACAGAACGGTATTTCACGGAGCGCTTAACTCACGTTATAACCAGGCAATGGTATCTCGTCCGTTCTTCTTAGCCTTATATAAGGCTTCATCTGCCCGTTTCAGTACCCCTTGCATATTGGTATCGGCTTCCTGAGTGTATGCAAGGCCGAGGCTAATAGTAATGTGGTGTGGCCTGCCAGAGGTTATGATCGGAGCTTCTCTTACCACTTTCCAGAGGCGCTCAGCAGCCGATTTCGCTTCAGGGAAATCGGTATTGGGTAACATCACCAGAAACTCTTCCCCACCGTAACGCCCAACGATATCGTACTTCCGGAGTGACTGCTTTAACCGATGAGACACTTCCCGCAAGATTTCATCACCGATGAGGTGGCCGTATGTGTCGTTAATCTGTTTGAAATGATCAATATCGATCATAATAAAGCTTATGGTATCACTCACTATCCTGTTTCGGAAGCGCCTGACCTTGGCAAACTCCTCTTCGGCCCTTAAGAGCAAATATCTCCTGTTAAAGATACCAGTTAAACCGTCCATCACAGCCATCTTTTCCAGTTCCTTTTGTGCAGTAGCTAATTGGAGTGAGACCCGTCGCATCAGGAGAAATAACATACCAAACACTCCCAAGAGCACCGTGGCCAGCATTCCCACCGAGGAGAGGAGCACCGTTTGAATTTCTTGTCGGTCTCGTGAGACATCAGCGTAGACTTCGAATGCACCGATCACTGTATTGTTTTGCTCTCTAATCGGTAGATAGGTCTCCACAATATCTACATCGAATCGTTGTTCACCCACCAGATCCCATACCTCATCTTTTTTTTCCAGCGTAGAGAGCACTTCTCCCTTAAACACATCATCCAGCTTGGTATTCCCCTGATCTTTCGTACCGATGATAGAGTGGTCTGTGCTGTATACAATTTCCTTATCGAGGGAAAACACCTTGATTTTGACCATCTGTAGAGGATGGAGATACTTCTGCATTTGTTGGTCTATCACTGGAAACCTCTCTGGATCCACGAAAAGACGCTTCTTCCCCTCCACGTCTGTGGTAAGCATGTGCGCACTTTCCTGCTCAAAGATTGCTTGGCCTACATTGACTGCATCCTTTTCAGCATCTTGAATGATGTAACGGTCGATGATGCTGTACAAGCCATAGCTGGCCAGAAGGAGAATCAGGGCTATAGCCAGTACCGAGAGGATCGTAAAGGTTTTTAGCAGCTGCGCATGCTGTTTATCAGCATAGAATGAAGAGGAATCGGCTTCTTGACTCATCTTGTGGTCCTTTTACGGATTTTGAAAGAAATCTCCTTTCGTTAGCAAAGAGGGCAATCAATATTGCCGGCCTTTTCCCAAATTCTTCTCCTCTACTATTCATCCAGTGCAAACAGATGGCGTACAGCCAGGACAAGAGTATTTCCTTCCGGAGACTCTGCTTCTTTCTTGAGGATCATCAGGGGAGTGTGGAGTAACTTATTGATGATTGATGTTGTGAGTGCCTCGACTACAGCCTGTTCTTTTTCCGACAGATTTTTGAGCTTCTTCAATGTCTTAGAGACTTCTTGACGGCGAATCGTCTCCGCTTTTTCCCGGAGAGAGACAATAGTGGGTACCACATGTAGACCGTGGAGCCAGTGCTGAAAAGCCATCACCTCCTGGGTAATCAGCTCCTCAGCTATCTCTGCCTCCTTCTGGCGTTCACGGAGATTAGCTGCTATCACGTTTTGCAGGTCATCGATATCATACAGATAGACATTATCAATTGTATGCACTTCGGGGTCAATATCCCGGGGAACAGCAATATCGATCAGAAACATTGGTCGGTTCCGGCGACGGCGAATCACTTCAAGCATCGCTGCCTTGGTCAGAATCACATGGGGAGCAGCCGTTGAACTCAGGACAATATCGACTGTTTCTAATGCAGGGAAAAGATGTTCAAAAGGGATTGCCTTTCCACCGAGATGTTCTGCCAGGGCCACAGCATGGTCAAAGGTTCGATTACAGATGAGGAGAGTTTGCACTCCATGTTGTTGTAAGTGCTGGGCAGCCAGTTCCACCATTTCACCTGCTCCGATTAGCAGAGCCGTCCGTTTTTGGAGATCAACGAAGATCTTCTTGGCCAGTTCTACTGCTACAAAACTCACGGAGACCGCATGTTCGGCAATTCGAGTCTCGGTACGCACTCTCTTAGCGACAGAAAAACTCTTCTCAAAGAGTGTACTCAGCAGAAAACCAACCGTACCATATCTTTTCGCTTGACTATAGGCTTCTTTCACTTGCCCGAGAATCTGTGGCTCCCCAATGACCATAGAGTCGAGACTTGAGGCTACCCGGAAGAGATGGTGTATAGCCTCTCCTTCGGTGTACCAGTAAAGGGTATGCTGAAATGCCTGAACAGGCACACCATGATAGTCAGAGAAAAACTGGATGATCCGATCTTTCCCGCTTTGAACCTCCTTCACCCTGGCGTAGAGTTCTACCCGATTACAAGTGGAGAGAAGGACTATTTCTTGTAAGTCGGTATATGTAGCAAGCTTCTCGGAGACCTCGCGCCAGCAGTGAGGGGGAAAAGCCAGTTGTTCCCGAATCTGCAGGGGAGCAGTTTTATGACTGAGCCCAACCACCAAGAAAGGCATCCGTTTCTTCCTTCTTTTATTCTAGAAACTGCCTGGTTCTCTTACTCCAGAAATCCAAATTTTTTCATGCGGTAACGTAACGTATCCCGGGAGATAGAGAGTAAGCGAGCCGCTTGTGACTGATTCCAGCCACATTTCTCCAGGGCCTGTCTGATAAGTTCCTTTTCCACTCCTTCCAGAGAAGCTCCTATGTCTGGTAGAATAATCTCCATCTCCTTCCCCTCTTCTGATTCGATAGAATGAATAATCTCTCGTGGAAGGTACTCGGGTGAAATCATTTCCCCATTACCGAGAATAATCGCTCGTTCTACGACATTTTTCAGCTCTCGAACATTCCCAGGCCAAGCGTAGCGGCAAAGGAGGAGTTCTGCCTCAGGAGTCACCCCTTTGATGGTCTTTTTAAACTCCTGATTGAACTTGTTGATAAAAAATCTTATAAGAAGAGGGATATCACTTTTCCGTTCTCGCAGAGGAGGAATATAGATAGGGAAAATCTTAAGCCGATAATAGAGATCTTCCCGGAAGTGCCCCTCCTGGACGGCTACCCAGAGATCCCGATTCGTTGCAGCAATAAAGCGGGTATCCACTTCAATATCTTTCACCCCACCCACTCGTCTGAAACGTTTTGTTTCAATCACTTTTAGCAGTTTTACCTGCATATCAAGCCGCATCTCCCCAATCTCATCCAGAAAGAGTGTGCCGCCATGAGCCTGCTCAAGCAAACCAGCTTTCGACGCTTTGGCATCAGTAAAGGCTCCCTTTTCATATCCCATCAATTCACTTTCCAGTAAAGTTTCTGGAATAGCCGCACAATTGACTTCCACAAAGGGCTTATTGAATCGTGTACTCTGGTAGTGAATCGTGCGGGCTACCAGATCTTTTCCCGTCCCGCTTTCTCCCTGCAACAGCACAGTTGTAGCATCACTTTCTGCAATCCGTTTCACCATCTCAAAGACTTCTTGCATGGCCGGGCTTTTCCCAATAATGTTCCCAAACCCATGCTTCTCTTTGAGCTGTTCCCGGAGTTGTTCAATCTCTTTTTTCAATGCTGTCTTTTCCAGAGACATCTTCACCGTTTGCGCCACTTCATCAAGATCGAAGGGTTTGGTGATGTAATCATAGGCCCCTATCTTCATTGCTTTTACAGCCGTTTCCACATCACCAAATGCCGTCATCATAATGACCACTATTTCGTTATTAAAGCTTTTAATTTCCTGGAGAACTTTCAGACCGTCCATACCAGGGAGACGGATGTCAAGGAGGACTAAGTCAGGAGGAGTGTGTCGCAGCTTTTGGAGCGCGTCTTCCCCGTTTTCGGCTTCAATTACCTCATAACCCCGATTGGAGAGGTCTTCTTTAAGCGACCAGCGCACTAAAAACTCATCATCTACCACAAAGATCCGCAGATGAACCATAGTAGCCCTCAGTTTCTAGGTGAGATTATTCTCCCGCCAAAAAAGCATCTTTGGGAACATACTCCTTTGCCACGGGCAACCAGAGAAAAAAAGAGGACCCCTCTCCAGGGTAACTTCGACACGTGATCCTCCCATGATGCTGTTCGATAATTCTCAGGGCAATAGCGAGCCCCAATCCTGTCCCTTGAGGTTTCGTGGTGAAAAATGGTTTAAAGATCCGCTGTTGTTGCTCCGGTGGAATCCCCACTCCTGTATCGCGAATCTCCACAAGAATCCATTTTTTTCCTTCTTCTTCGGTCATCTCAGTCCGAATGGTAAGTGTTCCCCCTTGAGGCATAGCCTGTACCGCATTGAGTAAAATGTTGAGACAGACCTGATGCATTTGTTTCGGGTCTAACTCAGTTTTGGGAAGAAACGGATCAAAATATTTCTCTAGCTTGACCTTGTCCATCGCATGGGTGGTGGTGAGAAAAAAGAGCACCTCATCTAACAGATCGTTCATATTGTACAGCTTTATCGATGGGAAAGCGGGGCGAGAATAATCGAGGATATCCTGTACCGTCCGGTTCATCCGTGTAATCTGTCTCTGAATTTCTTGAATGACCTGTTTTTTCGGGGATTCCTCATGGAATTCTGCGGCGAGCACCTGGATGGCTCCGCTGATACCAGCCAAAGGGTTACGGATTTCATGGGCCACTCCACTGGCGAGTTCTCCAATACTAGCCAGCCTATCCGCCTGAACCATCTGAGCCCGATGTGTTTGTTCGAGCTCTTCTCGAGAGGCTTTTAAATTCTCCATCAAATGATTAAATGCTTTCCCTAATGTTTCCAGTTCGTCCGCGGTGTTCATCTGAACCCGATGTGTGAGGTCACCCTCAGCCATTCTCTGCACACCCCTGGTCAACGTATTTAAGGCTTTTGTCAATTGCCAGGCGAGTCCTACTGCAATGGCGCTGCCTATAACCATGGCTAGCAAGACTAATTTTACAGTGGTACGCATAGTTTCTGCAATACGATTCTCCATTTCCGCAGTGGAAACACCAACCTGGACCCTCCCCTGAAGGGCATCCCCGAGTAGCAGTGGCTTTACTACATTCCAATAAGCCCCGCGACGTGAAAACTGTTCCAGAGTACGGGTGTTCTCTGTCCCTTCTGTTGTGCGGAGCGAGGGGGGAGCATTCTTGGCCGAAAGACTCGCTATTACGTTCCCTTTGGGATCTTCCACAATGACATAGAGAATCTCAGGATTCTGCACCGCCCGCTGCAAGTGTTGCTCTAAGGCCTCAAGATTCGAGCTGCTCAGGGCTTCTTCCAAATTAGAGACCAGGGGGTGAATACTCTTCAACACCAATTCTTTCAGCAACTCTTCAATTATATGATACCGGCCTCGGATCACGGGATACGCAAAGAGGACGACTGCTATTATCTGGCTAAGGATAATGGCCAGCATGAGTTTGGTTCGTAGACTCAGGTTTTGTTTGATTTTCACGGTCTCTTTTTCTCCCTCTTGTCTCTTATAGAGAGATACCACGCTTGGGCATAATGAAACAAGTGGGTTTTTCACAGCTTATTCATACCCCTTTCTGCTCCTGACAGATCGAAGACACATCCAAGGAGTATGAAACATATCCAGCCCTCTATCAGTCTGAGATATACACCTCTACTGAAGCGCGTTGTCGTAACATTTCTACCCACTCCCGATACCGTTTTTCTCGTCTCACTTCGAACAGTTCCTTTCTTAACTTTTCTTGATTAATCTCTGTAAAGGAGCGCTGTTCAGCCGGTTTCTTTTCTTCTATCCGAAAGAGATGAAAGCCATAAATGCTCTGTATCGGTCGACTCACCTCACCTACTTTTGGGCTAAAGAGTTCCTTTTCCACTGCTGCCTCGAGACTCCCTCGATGGAAGTAAGTTACTTCTCCCCCCTGCTCTTTCTGCGGGGAATCAGAGTATTTCCGTACAAGAGAAAGAAAATCACCTCCTTGCAAGAATTCCACTCGAATGTTTTCCGCCTTGCGTCTCCCCTCCTCCCACTCCTTCTGGCTTCCTCCCGGATCAACTTTTACGAGGAGCTGTCTCACCTTTACTCGTTCGGGGATTACAAACTTCTCTTTGTTCTCCTCATAGTAGCGGAGAAGATCCTGATCACTTACGGTTGCTTTAGCATTGATTTCCTGATCGATCATCGTTTCTGTTAGGGCCTGCTTCTCGAGCATTTTCCGTAATACCTCTTCTGTGAGCTGGTTGTGTTGTAACACTTCTTTAAAGCGCTGTGGTGAAGGAAATCTGCTCAGGATCTCTTGCCACTTCTCGTTGACCTTGGATTGATCCACGATCATCCCCTGACGTAAAGCCTCCTGATAGATCAGTTCTTGATGAATGAGATACTCTAATGCTTCTCTTTGCACTTGTTTGATCCGTTCAGGATTAACCGTGACATGATATCCAGCCAGAGGAATACGCCGATTAAATTCCTCTTTCAAGGCCCAAGAAGTAATTGGGGTTCCATTGACTCGAGCCACAATTTCAGGTATATCATTGGCCAAGAGCGTTTCTACATCCCCCCAAGAAAATACTCCCAGCAGCAGATAAAGTAACAAGAAAACTTTCTTCATGAATTCCTCCTTTCCTCTCCGTGGAGTACCGGTGGAATAAGTCCGGTTTCTTTTGCCTGAGAGAAGCAAAATATATGCCCAAATTGTCTGGTGTAGAAATTGCAAATAAAATCTTTCCTGAAGGACTTTACATAACTTCATGAACAGACGTAGAGGAAAGGCAAGAGGTCTATGAAAAAAAGAGAGTTTTTAATTATTACATTAGGGATTGCAATGTCGCTGGGGATTGAGTGGGGATCAGAGAAGAAGGAGAGCCACGCCAGCGAAGAGAACCGTCCCCAGTTCTTTACCCTGGCTATGCATCAACAAAAAGGGGAGGAAAAACCGGTATCCGACCTGGTATTTTCCCCCTTTATTCGGCAGGGAAAACTGATTTATGAGAAAAACTGTGCTTACTGCCATGCACTGGATGGAACGGGTCAGAATGCCATTGGGCAATTTATTCTTCCCCATCCCCGGAACTTCACCGATCCTGTGGAGACCCGAGGGTTGACCGAAGCCCGGATGGTGACCTCAATTCGAGAAGGGAGAGAGGGCACTGCTATGCCTGCATGGGAGGGAATACTCAGCGAGGAAGAAATACGGCAAGTTATCGCTTATATACGAAAGGCTTTCATGAAGCAATAAGAAAAGGTTTGCGCTGGAGACAGGAGAGATTCAGACATCTTTCGGCTTATTCCTTCGGAACAAAAATGAGTTGTACCCGGGCCTGCTGCTCTCCTTTCTCGAGCATTTTCACCAAATAGAAGCCCTGGTCCGTAGGAATTACCTCACTCAGTTGTCCTGGTTCCATTTCTAAGAGAATAATCGATTCCAGGGTCCGGCTCTCCATCTTTCCTCGTTGTACTATCAGTTCTCCACCATTGGTCGCTGAAGGATGCTCGGAATATTTTTGAGCCAATGCGCTAAAGTCTTCCCCCTTCTCAATCCTTGTCCGTAAAGAGGCAATCTTGGCCAAAGGATTAAAATAGGTCCACTGATCCGGTTTTCCATCACCGTCAGTATCCTCTTCAATCCAAGCCGATTTTCCCCCCTGGAAGTATTCCCACCGATTCACCTTCCCATCAAAGTGTGTAGCCAGCTCGTAGCGAACCTTAACTCCCTTTTCGTAGTATACCCAGCCATCGATCTTTTCATCATTGTTCAAATCCTCTTCTATTCGAAGCAACATCCGATTGTCATAAACATACCGCCGAATCTGATCCGGTTTTCCATCACCATCCGTATCATTTTCTTTGCGTACGAGTAGCTCCTTATCATAATACTCCCACTGGTCAATTACCCCATCACGATTAAAATCCCATTCTTCATGTCTCAGATTTGGATCGGGAAAGAATTTCCATCCATCACTCTGGCCATCATTATTGGAATCGATTTCAAGCCGAACCAGTTGGTTTTCCTTATAGATGTATCGTTCTGTGTAATCAACAATGCCGTCAAAATTCCGATCCCACTCTGCCCTGACGAGTCGATCGTGGTCATAATACTCCCAGACATCTGGTTTTCCATCAAAATTAAAGTCGAGCGTTCGTCTCAAGACTTCTGCAGCGTCAGTTAGTTGAAACAGTACCACCATCCCGGAGATCAGACTCCACCACTTCCAATCTTTGCCGTGAGCCATGACTCTTTCCTCCCTTCCTTCTTAGCATACTAAATCGTCTGTCACCATTCAAGAGTCTTGCATCACTGGTTTCTGGGCTAACACATAGCCAATACCAGGCCGCTTGCGGTATCGTTCTATGCATGTCACTGGTAGATACAGGAGAGTAAAGCACCCCGCCACAAATCTGGAGAGGTGGCTGACGAGTGAGGTCGTGTTATAAGCATGTGTTGTACTTGCTCTGGGGAGTAAGGAGAGAGCTACACACCCACTCATCCGTAACGCTGATGATGGGCAGAGAGTGAACCGTTTAAACCCACAAGCTCCGATAAGTTTTCTCAGACCTTTCTGTGTGGGAATAGAAATATGACGGGGGGCCTCGCCTATTTCTATCCAACGGTGCTTGAACCACTGTAATTGGAGTGAGTCCGCCAGCGGTACTTCGGCCATCATCCAACCTCCAGGCTGCAGGATGCGATACACTTCTCTGAGCATAGCCCTGATATCCAACAGGTGTTCGAGGACATAGAAGAGGGTTACCAAGACAAACGACTGTGAGGGATATGCTATAGATTCTAACGTGCCCACGTCAACGGCAAATCCGAATTTGTGCCGGACATATTCGCCGAGTTGGGGTTGCACTTCTAAGCCCCGTACCGAAAAACCGGCAGCCGAAAATTGCTGTAATCGGCTTCCAGTTCCACACCCGATATCGAGCATAGATCCCCCCTTTAGATCAGTATAATTCTTTACCACCCTGACCGCACCACCAAGTAAATATCGGTAGAACAACCGATCCTCTATTAGAGCCAAGGCACGCTTCACTCGCGTTGACCTCTCAAAATCCGACCGAAAAGAATAGACTGGAGGATAGAGCATCGGAATCTGTTCTTCAGGTGGTATCGGTGAGAGATGGAGAGAACCACACTCCTGGCATTGTACAAAAGAAAACTCTCCCGACACATATTCCAATCGATCTCGAATACCATCAAGGTATGCAGTCAGACTTTTGGAATAGCAGTAGAGGCATTGAATCGGTTTTATCCACCAGTGTCGTATGTGTGGATGATTCTGCAACATAAAGGGTACCTTATCACCTATTCTTTCACCGATTATTTGCCAGGATTCCGAAACAAGAGTCGATGGTGTACCGGCAGGTGATTTACATACTGCGTTTTTATAAACAGTTTTAAAACCAGTTCAGGTGGGAGCAAGAGCAGCAAATGTTCAGCCCATTTCCTTGCTTTTGCTCCCCAACACATCTGGTCATGCCAATACTTCCTTTTAATCTCTAAGGTGCCACGGATGATACCACGAAGTTTAGCGGTCTTCATCCCCTGAGGGTGAATCCGATAATAGATCAAAGGTTCTGCATAATTGGCAAACCGTACCCCCCTCGTGGCTAGGCGGCACCACAGATCGTAGTCCTCATTTGCGGGGTACTTCGTATATTGGTAGCCACCAGCTTTAACTACGGTGTCTTTCCTGTACATCACACTCGGGTTCGCAAGTGGATTAAAATACTGCATGGCATGGACAATACTAGGGTGATCCAATGGGTAAGACCGATAGCCCTGAAGTTTTCCATCTCGATCAATGATACAAACTTGACTGCCCAGTACCCCAATATCCGGGTGGGTAGTGAGATAGTACACTTGTTTTTGCAACCGGTCTGGCTTACAGATATCGTCAGCATCAAGTAAAGCTACCAACTGAGCACGTGCTTCAACCAATCCGCGGTTTCTCTGCTCGACCAGTGAAGTGCGATGGGGCTGTACATAGTACATAATCCGAGGATCATTCCACCCCTTGAGTAGCTCTTGAACAGAGACAGATCCATCAGACGCTGGATTCTCGATAATAAGCAGTTCAAAGTCATCAAAAGTCTGTTCTAGCACACTTTGAACTGCCTGGCGAAAATAAATTGGATGTGGATTCAAGACCGGCATGACTATAGAAACCATAGGGAAATGATGTGGAGTCCAAGATTTACCTGGCTGAATCTTCCAAGACATTCTACTCCCTAGAGGATACCTGGACTTTAGCCGTAAGAGACACCTTCTCCTCTTCATTTAATCACTACCTGTTTGCTCTCGACCAGAAGACAGGGGTCTTGTTCCAGTAAAACAGATTCCCTCATTACCTTCGCTGGGAGAGTGCCTTGTTGCCTTGTTCTGGCATACCATACGATATTCCTCTTCCAGGAGGGCAAGGGCCTGGGCTAATTTTTTTACGTGTTCATTCAACTGAGACATCTTGACGGAAAAATGTAAGCAGATGAGGTTGAGAAAAAGAATGCCAAATATAAATAGTGTGGTGGTGGGCAGGACCGCTCCGATGAGAGTGGTAATAATCTCAAGCAATCGGTACCAAAGTGTCAAAAGAAGGATCATACAGGAAGTGAGTACCCACAACCAGGAATACTCTTCCTGGAGGCGTTTTCGCCTTACAAGCTCCACTACAAGCATCAAGAGAGCAATGCTAACGAAGATTGCAAACATTTGCTGACGAGGCGTCATGCAGCCACCACCTCCACCATTTTGGGCTTTGCGCGTAACAGTGTAACCAGGATAGACAAACACATTTTAAAGATATAGTAGAGAGATTTCAGGCGTGCGGTCATAGACTGTCCACAAACACGCTGATGCATCACGACGGGGACTTCCACAACTCGAAACCCTGCCCTATGCAGCAAGATGAGGATGTCCGCATCCGGGAAGTCGGAGGGATAATGATCCTCAGCTAAAAACTTGACCACTGACTGTCGTAAGGCCTGGAATCCAGAGGTTGAGTCCGTAACTTTTTGGTGTGTGGCCAAAGTAGCAATGGTACCAAAAAGCCACATACCAATACGACGAAAGAAGGGAACCTTATACCCACAGTTTTCCAGAAAACGGGATCCTACTACAACATCAACTCCTCCCTTTTCTAGGGCTTGTAACAAGCGAGAAACACAGGCAGGATCATGTTGGCCATCAGCATCCATCTGTACCACGACGTCATATCCCTGGGTTATTGTATATTTGAAACCGGTTTGTACCGCCCCACCGTAACCCAGATTGATAGGCAAATTCAGCACCCGTGCTCCCGCTGCTGCCGCCACTTCTGCAGTGCTATCTGTTGAGGCATCGTTGACGACTACCACATCGACCTGAGGCAACAACGTACGCAGGGATAATATGAGGGTACCCACGGTGCCTGATTCGTTATGAGCGGGAATAATTACCACGGTCTTCATATGTCTCTCTCCAGGTCTATCTCTTGTTTATTTATTTCGAGCAAACCAGGGTTCGAGAGCAGACCAGGAAATCTTTTGTGTCTGCTTCCTATTAAAAAGCTAAGCAAAAGATGTACCAAATAATCTGACTACCGCTGTAGCTCTAGCTTCTGCAAGCGCTCCTTGGCTCTGCGAGACCAATAGCCTTTCGGCTTGATCTCCAGATATTTCTTCCAGTGCTCTTGAGCTCGCTTTAACTCCCCCTTTTGTTCGTAGATGAGAGCCAAGCCATAGTGCGCTTCAGCCCAATTTGGATCAATCTTGATCGCTGCCAGATGTTCGTGCAGAGCTTTCTCTAGATGATGGGTATCATAATAAAGAAAACCGAGGTTTGTATGAGCAGCCGGATTGTATGGATTCACCCTGATCGATTCCTTATAGGCTTCCATCGCCTCATAGAGCTTGTGATGTTGCATCAGTTGAAGTCCCCTGATAAAATGCTGTTCCCCAGCACTCTGCTGAAGGGCCTTTGAGTATTGCTGAGCCACTGTTGCAGCGAGATCCTCTTGGCCCATCTTCTGATAAAACCCCTGAAGCTGGATATAACCCACGAGGAAATTTGGGTCCAATTCCAGTGCCTTTTTCGCATATTCTACGGCGGTCTCTAGTTCTCCTTTTCTTTCGTAGAGGGCGGCCAAGTTATGAAAATATTTTGGTTCTTCAGCATATTCTCCCTGGACTTGCTTATAGAAATGAATCGCTTTTTCTGTCTCTCCCAGGTGCGAATAAGCAAGGGCCAGACCTGCATAGGCAGATTTTTGTTCGTGCTGTGCCCTGGAAAGCACATATTGATAAGCCGTAATGGCTTTCTGATAGTCTCCTAACTGGTTAGCCACAAAACCCTGGATAAGATGAGCTTTAATACTGTTACCCTGCTGTTGCTGAATTGCTCTCTCTACCTCTTCCAGGACTCGAGCCCCATATGCTGGATCCTTTACCTGCTCCACCAACAGGGTGTAGTCATTGGCGGGCAAGACATACCGGTATTCATCGCGCTCGATGAGGTGCTTAAATTCTTCGATCCGCTTTACATAAACGAGTGCTGCATCATCCCAGTACACCAGTGCCCATCCGGTAGCCGACAATCCCCAATCTTTTTCTGCTCTGGCTCGTTCTAAAGATGTATTCCCTTGGACTGGGTAAGCCAACACTGCATAATTGATCCCATAGAGCTGTTCAAATTCTCTCCAGACCCCTGCATCTCCCTGGGCAACGAGAGCTTTTTCAAATAGAGTGGGTGGCAGCTCACCACGACCATCGATAAATGGTTTCTGGTTCCGCCAGGCGATGTAACCTCCAAATTGAAAGGTGTTAAACATCTTTCCCTGAATATGGTTCCTCTCAATATAATCGAGTGCCTGGACCGGAATTCTCTGCCGATTAATCCCCAAACCAAAAAGGTAAGCAGGATACGAATTGACCTGCCACCAGGTTCCTGTAATGATACCGAGGCTGATAAAGACGGAGGCCAGGATCGTACATGAGGGATACCAGGATGCTCGCAGCCGGCGATGCACCACCCGGGTGGCAAAACTTCCAAGATTCCGGGCCATTATCGGTCCAGCCACAATAGCCATGAGAGGGATAAAACGGATGGCACCAATGGATAAATAAACAAAGATGCCACTCAGGAACAGATGGGGCAGATATAACTTGCGCCAGTTCAACAGAAATGAGAGGAGAAGCAGTATCAGAATAAGAGCATAAGGACTCTGGATATGCAGGGTCGGGGCCTGTAACTCTGTGATTTCATCACGGGCGATATCCCACGCAGAGAGTTTGAAGGGGAGGAAAAGTGGCTGATATGTGAAGGGATTGACCAGAGAGGCGAACAGGACTAAGAAAAGGATGAGGCTCTGTCTCTTCCACTGGGCAAGGGTTGGTGTTCCTTCTAGCCTGATTCCATAGTGCTGCTTCCCCAGGAACTGAATACCACCAAAGAACCAGTAGGTTCCAACGATCAAGATCCCCAGAACCGCACTGGGATGGATATTGATCCAGAGCATTTGGAGTAGAGGGAGGAGAAACAGGTTTAGCTTCTTCCCGTTCTGTAACGAAGTGTTCAGGATAAGGAAGAAGAGTGCAACCAAGAGATAGGACAGGAGTTCTGGCCGATCATACAACCTTTCACGAGCCTGGAGAAGTACTATAAAAAGAAGTCCCCAAGATAGCATTCGTGTCGAGTGACCACGGGAAGCATCATAGAACAATACACCAAAAATCATCAGGGCCAGGAGAACTCTCGCAATAATCAAAGCATTCTCTCCACCCAGACAATAGAGGAGATAAAGAAAAAGGCCGTATAACCAAGAAGGATAAATGGTGGGAGCACCTTGGTTAGGATAGGTAAATATTTCTGTGTGCGGTACACCGTATCGCTGGACAATCTCTCTTCCCAAAGCCAGATGGAACCACGTATCATAAGTGGGTATCTTAAATAGAGTTAAAACAGCTACCGCACCACAGAAGAGGATAACCAAGAGATGGTCTAATTGGGAAAACTTTTGCATTGCTATCCCATCCCTAAAAACACAAGGTCACGAGGGTTTAAGCGGAGGAGGATTTTCTCGTGACCTTGTGGTTTTGGAAGAGTACCCTCGGTAAGAGGAATTTCTCTCTTCTCTACTTGACATGACAAGTTAGACAAAGAGCACTGCCGTCATTATCCATGCGCAGAAACGTTTCATAGAAAGAAGTCCCGGATGGATCGAGCGTCCCGTGCACATTATGACACGATGCACACTCTACTCGCCCATTGAAGAGCCTGACCTCGTTGTCTTCCATTACACTACTTGCGCCACCAGCGCTGTCAAACCAAGCTATCACAAGATTTCCCTGGTTTGGGGCATTGAATTTCCGGTCACTATAGGTACCATTGCTCCCCACGAGAGTACCCCCATACCCCCCTGCATAGTCAATAGAAATGGGGTGGTCATCCCTCAGATCGTTTCCTAGATTGGTAATTCCTGCGGGCATTGTACTTCCCGATCCTGTTCCGTTAAAGGTAAACCCAGCAGAAGGAGCAGTATCGTTAAACAACCCCCGGCCTGGGCGATTTCGCATGGTATCGAGGGCCAAGTCACCACTGTGGCAGCTCAAGCAGGCCAATGACACTCCTACAGGAGCAGATGGTGTGGTTGCCTGCATAGTAGGACTTGTATACATATTAAATGTTACCCCTGTAGGAAGCTGTTTGTTCCATAACGGGGCATTCCCACTGGTATCTGCTCCGTGTGGGGTATGACAGAAGACACAGACCTCACCGAGATTATTGGCGCTCACGCCACTTGTCCCTGCACCGGTGATGAAGACATTTCGAGTATCAGTACCATTAAAAGAAGTCGATAAGTTGTGGCGTGAATCTCTTACCCCTGTACCAGTAATTAAATCGGTAGCCTCAGCCCACGGCACAAACATCAGCCCCACTACTAATATCACTGCGTAGAATACTCGTTTCATACCCTCCTCCTTTCTTCCAACTGCTTCTCTATAGATACTTAACTAGCGTAGAATACGAAGGCTTCCACTCCATTGATGCCCTCTTCCTCCTTACTTACTTTGTGCAATGATGATGCCAATAGCCTTATTATGCCGTAGAATTATAGTACAGAGCGCTGTACACCAACCCCTGGTCCAGGTGAGGAAAGAAAGAAAAACGGGTACCACTGGGTCTCTTGTCATGTTTGTAGGCAGGAAGAAGAGGGCTAAAAGAGTTAAAGATAAAAGAAGAAAACCGGGAATCAAAAAGGGAATATAGGGGGATTTCACACACTCAATTGGGTGAAATCCCTCACTTTTAGAAGCAAGGAGTATTATGATGACTCACCAATAAATTGGAAAACTTCGATTCGCCGGTTAAATGAGTCAGCGACATAAATCTTGTTATCCTTATCAATATACAACCCTAAGGGAAGCCAAAACTCACCCTTCCCATTTCCCAACTGTCCCCAGAACAGGAGCAATCTCCCTTCCTGGTCAAAGACCTGGATGTTGCTAAAGGAGGAATCGACCACATAGATGTGTCCATCACTATCTACACCAATACCACGTGGCCGATGGAAATTGCCAGGCCGGTTGCCATTTTCACCAAAAGTTTTGAGGAATCTTCCCTCTGCGTCAAAGATTTGGATCCGGAAGTTTAAGGTGTCACTAACATAAACTTTTCCAGCTTTATCCACCAGGATCGAGGTAGGACCATTGAACTGCCGGGGAGCGATACCCCGTTCTCCGAAGTCAAAGAGAAAATTACCTTCCATATCGAACACAGAGACATTATGTTTGTATCTATCTGTGATATAAATCCTGCCTGCTTGCTCGTTCACTGCAATATCAATCGGTCGTTCGAATTGGCCCTGTTTCCCAATACCAAACAGAAATTTACCTTTCTGATCGTAGACCACTGCTCGTTTTTGACGGCTATCCACCACATAAATACGTCCAGCAGAATCGGTAGTCACACCGAGAGGGTTGATCAGACTCCCCGCTCCCTCGGAATCACCAATGACGGTAAACTCTCCTCGTGGAAAATCGAAGACCAGAAGGCGTTGCCATCCAGTATCAGACACATAGAGACGCCCCTGTCCATCGGCATGGACGTCATATGGCTTGGCCAGTTCTCCACCAAACTCTGCTCCGATTAAAAGATCGAGAAAACCGCTTTTTTTTACATCTTTAATCCCTTTGATGGTTTGGACATGCTTAATCCGGGGTGGATCAGGGGGAAGGGGCCAGATCCACTCGGTCTCTGCTTTTTGGTTAGTCGCACAACCAAAGAAGAGGAAAGCAAAAATGAGCAGCAAGGGATACCAGGATGGTAAACAACGTGCTCTTTTCCTTAGCACACCTGGCTTGAGGAAAGTACACTCTGGCCGTATCCTCTTTTTTCTGTCCTTATAAAAAGCCCAAACCATTGTTAATATCCACCTCCCTCAACTATAGCTCCTGAGGCTTGAGAATACTCATTTACCATCACATTTCTGGTGAGTATAGAAAAAAGGCCGAGAGGGGAGAAGCCGATAAATATCCGGTCACTTACAGAACCTACGGATGTAGGACACTACTTCCTTAATCTGTCCATCGCTCAGTTGAGTACCCCAAGGCATCATCAGAGGGGATCTCCCAACAGCAGCACCTCCCTTTTTGACGATAGTGACGAGATCGTTGTCTGATCTACTTTTCATTACTTTACAATCGGTGAAATTGGCTGGCTTAGGGTTCAGGCTAGCTCCAGCCGGTCCATCACCTTTCCCTTTTGCTCCATGACAGTTAGCGCAGTAAGTGTTGTAAATCTGCTCCCCAGGAGCAGCATGCGCTAGAGAGATAACGCTACCTAAAATGAAAGCTATACAGAGGAAAATGGTACACACCCTCATCCACGATTTATACGCCATCGAAAGACTCCTCTTTTCCAGGTGCTCGTGATCCATGTTATTCTTTCTCTCTCCTTTTCTTTGCAATACAATTTCAGCTTCCCCTATCTAAAATCTTCTCCCCTCAGTCGGCCAGAACAGGACAAACCTTCCTCTTTCTTCTGCGGCCAACTCTTCTGGCAATTGCCCCCTTTTCTCTTCCCTTATCTCCTCGTCGATCTCCGGAAAAGGGCTACTTCTTCTGATCTACCGCATCCAGTACTTATGGTAGAATCATAAAGTTTGCAGTCATTGACGGCGCATGCTCAGAACAGATGAGCTGATACACCCCAACTTTATCTGCATGAAAAGAGATATGGTATTCACGACCACGATTCCACACTGCACCCGGGTACTACTTTTGTACCGTCAGGATCAGTGACCCAAACCTCGTGTGTATCTCCATTTACTACAAAAACAGTTAGCTTCACCGTATCTCCCTGTCGAATGGTAACAAATGCCGGGTTAAATATATAGCTCGCTACTTCCCATTTCTGAGGATTGGTGTTATCAAATTCCCCGGGAGCCTTATAGCCGTATCCCTTCGATAGATCTTTGGGATTGACAGTGGGTGGAGCAAGTTTGTCACTGACTGTTGAGCCTTTTACTTCTAAAGCGGTCATAAAAATCATATGAGTTATCGGTATTCCACTCGCCGTTTCGGCAATACCGATCCAGATCACGCTCAATATAATTGTTGCTATACTCAAGATCATTAACCCTTGCAAGCTGGTCTTGTGCATAAGTATTCCTTTCTGGTTTGCAGTATTTAAAAATTTCATGGGTGCAAGAGAAGTTTATTCTTATGAGTCTGCAATAATTGCGCCAATGGTTCGATCTTCTTGCAAGGTATCTTTACGTGTGCTATAAAATTTTTGCAAAAGAAAACGATTTTCTTACCACAGACTTTGAGACCTCTTCACTCAGTCTGCTTAAGGTGGAGGGGAAAGTATACAGCATTTAAGGGCTATGTAGAGGAGGAACCTTGTTGAACAATCCTGATGTGGTAGTGATCGGGGGAGGAGTAATAGGCAGCTCTGCGGCTTATCATCTAACAAAAGCAGGAGTCCAGGTTACCTTACTTGAGAAAAAAAGCATTGCAGCAGGAGCCTCGGGAGCCAGTGCGGGAGGAGTACGGCAACAGAATCGCCATCCTGCCGAGCTCCCTTTGGCTATGCAGGCTATTCCTATTTGGGAAAGGATGAAAAAAGAGCTTGGATATGACATAGAATACCGACAGGGTGGCAATCTCTATCTTATCGAGCACGAAGAACATATACCTGGGTTACGAGCAGCAGTAGAACGCCAACGCCAGGCAGGACTGGGAATCAGTCTAGTCCAGGGAGAAGAGTTGCGGGAATTAGTGCCTCTCCTCGGTCCTACCGTACTCGGAGCCGGATATTGCCCAACCGACGGTTATGCCAATTCTATCCTTACCACTCAGGCTCTGGCTCTGGCGGCACAGAAGTTGGGAGCCTCCATTCGAGTGGGTACAGCGGTTACCGGTTTAGTGAGGGAGGGGAATCGAGTTACTGGCGTCACCACCTCGCAAGGAACTATATCCTGCGCTATAGTATTAGTAGCGGCAGGAGCCTGGAGCAGGGAATTACTCTTACCGATCGGTGTCTCTATTCCGGTGAAGCCCTATGGGTTACAGATGATGTGTACCGAACCCGTTCCCCATTTTCTTACTCCGGTTATCGGGTGTCAGGGGCGTAATCTGAGCATTAAGCAGATGCCGCAAGGTCAGGTGGTGATTGGGGGAGGATGGCCTGGAACGCCAGATATGACCAAAGACTGGGGATGGCCCCGCTATAGCAGTATTCAAGGTAGCAGTGGAGATGTGACGGCGATCTTTCCCCATCTCCGCCAGCACTTGTTGGTCCGAGTCTGGATCGGTTTAGAAGCGATGTGTTTGGATGGGTTGCCTGTTCTCGGGCAGGTCGCTGGGCTGGATGGCTTGCTGATCGCCACCGGATTTTCAGGTCATGGCTTTGCCCTTGCCCCCTCCGTGGGAAAACTGATGGCAGAACTGGTGACGAATGAAACTCCTGGTCTTCCGTTAGAGAGGCTCACCCTCGATCGTTTCTCTTCAGTGGATCAGGCCACTGTAGAAGCCTTCTTTCGCTCTCCCTCTCGAGGACTCGAACCGGGTTAGAACTCGCACGGAGTAAAAACTTATTAGATAGCATTACTGAGCCGAAGGCGAAGAATCTTGTGGGAAGAAGGAGAGAGGTTTCTTCTTCCGTGTTACGACGACCCGGTTCTCCGCAGGGAGAAGGGGTCAGCATGAGGGGGTCGCTTTGAGGCTAAGGAGTTATCAGGATGCAAGATAATCGAGACCATGAGGAAACCACTTCTGAAGAATCGGCGCCAAAGACGAGAAAGCTCGATCCCAAGTTGCGAGGGACTCGCGCTACGGTGGGAAAAGCTGCCTCAGTGACTGGTCTTTTCCGCTGTATCAAATGTAACACGGAGGTGGTCTTAAAAAAGGGAAAAATTGTCTCTCTCTGTCCAACGTGCAAAGGGTTATCTTTTGAGATTATTAGTGAATAAGAAGGCATGATTTTGGGGGAACGAAGCAGCTTATAGAGCTATCCACCAGTGACTCTGAGACAGGTGATACAGGATACGGAAAACTTTCCTTCCTGTATCCTGCATCACCTTGTCACGCTTCAGGAAATGGGATCATTACCGACTACTGGCCGGAGTGGGTAAATCCGGTGGTACATTATGACCACGCATCAGGTTTTTAGTCTTGCTCTTCTTGTCCCTTCCTGTGCTGGCGGAGAAACTGTTCGACTTCTTCGGCTAGTCCTTCTATACTGGGCAATTCCTCCTCACCCTGGAGAGGAGAATCTACCTCTTCCTCTCTGCCTTCGTTTTCTTCAAGCTGGTGCACATAATCGGCCATTGCCGAATCATTGGCGAGAATTTCCGCAATTTGTTCATCAAAGGCTTTTGCCGTAGCTTCCAATTCACGGAGATCAAACGTACGGTTGAGGAGAGCCCCTACTCGTCTCACCAGTGCCAGAGCCCCCTTGGGGTTAGAAGGAGCAGAGATATAATGGGGAATATTGGCCCACAGACTAACCGCTGGAAGCCCTTGCTTTCGGCAGGCATCATGCAGCACACCTACAATACCAGTCGGTCCTTCATACCGCGAGGTCGAGAGCCGAAGCCGTTTGCTCAAAGCGGGATCTGTCGAAGAACCAGTCACCCGTACCGGTCGAGAATGCACTACCTCCGCCAGCAGCGCTCCCAGGGTGGTCACCATAGAGACCTGACAGAGCTCTATGATCTGGAAGATCGCTTTGACATAAGTTCTCCATTTGAGATGGGGCTCTACCCCTACCCCAATGATCACATCCCGAGGCAGATCCGGATTTTGGCGATAGTAGAAATCATTCTCTGGCCAGATTATTTCTCGATGTAAACCCTCTTTCAGACGAACCAGGGGCCGCTGTTCGGTGAAATTATAAAACTCCTCCGGATCAATGCTCGCGAATTTTCGGGCTTTCAAATGCTGAGAGAGGAATTTGGCTGCCGTAGTGGCGGCTCCACCAGCGTCATTCCATCCGGCAAATGCGAGAATAAGGATAGGTTGTCGAAGTTGCGGTATTTGATCAATTGTGAGCACATCCATGGTGAACTCCTTCTGAGGTTGACCTCTTCCTGTGCCGGGAAACACCCCCACTCAGGGAGCTGTTCCTCTTCTTAAGAATGCATCCGGTTCGAAGTGAGTCCCTTCTCCTCTCATCATAATTTATTGTATAGTATAGCACGTTCTTTACCAGGAATCACGTTGAGAATAAATTCTAAGAAAGGAGTAGCATCTCGGCCCCTTTTGGTCTAAAGAGCGGTCACCGGAACAAGGCAAAGAGCTCATCGGGTGGTTCCTCGCTCTCCTTCTCTATCTTTCTGTCATCTTGAGCTCTTCCTTGTGTATCACTAATTGTCTGAGGTCCTGTTTGGTCTATAAAACTAGCAGTTGCCTTTTCTGAAAATATAGGATAATGTTAGTTATGGTGGAGCTCTGAACGCGTAGTACTTTCTGGTCATCCCAAAATAAAACGCCCATCTTTACCTTGAGGTGATACTAACTCAGGGGGAACTCTGTTTGGCATTGTGGAACTAAGTACCGAGAAGTCTGTTTGTCACCCGAGAAAAAAACTCTCTTAGCGTGTTCCCAAGAAAGAGAGAGAAGATTCTTCATGGAATTGATCCTTGAAAGCGAAGGATTGGCAACAGGATTTTCCTTCGAGTTGTTCCGGGATCAGTATAGCACTTTAGGGCTTACTTATAGAAAGTTTTTTAGTAGAGAAGGGGTTCTATGGCTATCAGATATTCAGAGATTTTTGAAGCCTTTCCTCCAGAGCTTCGCCTCCCTATTTCCCGATTAGTGGATACTCTCAAGGAAGAATTTGGCGTGAGTAAGACCGATTTTCTAGAGCTGAAAGGGGTTGTTCAGGAGCTGGCTGAGGCTCAAAAACGCACGGAGATGCGGGTCGAAGAGCTGGCCGAGGCTCAAAAACGCACGGAGATGCGGGTCGAAGAGCTGGCTGAGGCTCAAAAACGCACCGATTTTCACGTGGAGAGACTCTCAAGAGCAGTAGAAGAGTTGATTCGGTCTCAAAAGGTTCTTGCTGCTCAGATAGGTGGACTTGGAGCGCGATGGGGACTTCAAACTGAAGAAGCCTTCCGCCAGGGGATACGAGCAATTTTACAAGAGATTGGGTATACGACAGAACGGTTTTGGGACTACGACACAGAAGGAGAAGTGTTTGGACGGCCAGATCAGATCGAATTAGATGTGGTAGTAAGAGATGGTAAGATCATGGTGATCGAGATTAAGTCTTCTTTGAGTAAAGCAGATGTATATTCTTTTGAGCGAAAGGTGGCTTTCTATGCTCGAAAAACTGGGCGACAGGTAGATCGGAAGTTGCTTATCACGCCGTACGTAGAAGGACGGGCTAAGGATGTTGCTGATCGTCTAGGAGTGGAGATTTATACAGATGTCACTACCTTATAGAAGAATAGAAGAGCTTCCAGTTTATCTTGCAGGGTAATTTCACAGCCACTCCTGTAAGCCTTAAGGTTTTGAGAAATACTCCACTTAGTAAGAGTGTTGCTCCTGAAGGGTCATGGCCCGATAGGCAGCAGCCTAGAGGAAAGGAAAGACTCGGTATAAGTTCCGTAGTATATACCAATCATGGAAGGAGATTTTATCATGGTTATTCGCCCCCCAGCAGAAATTGGGATGCCCCTCGAGGCTGTGGATACCCCAGCCTTACTCCTCGATCTTGACGCCTTTGAGCGAAATTTACAGCGCCTCTCTTCAGCCATCGCTGGGACTTCGGTACGACTACGTCCCCATGCCAAGACTCATAAGTGTTCGATCATTGCCCTGCGTCAAATGGCCTATGGGGCAGTAGGGGTCTGTTGTCAAAAGGTTGGTGAGGCAGAGGCGATGGTGTACGGCGGGGTCTCAAACGTCTTGATCAGTAACGAAATCGTTGGAGCACCCAAACTAAAACGCCTGGCAGCTCTGGCCCAGCTTGCCCAGGTCTACGTCTGTGCAGATCATCCACAGAATATAGAAGACCTGAGTGAAGTAGCCGTTGCCTACAAGCTTCGGCTTCCCGTGCTGGTAGAGGTGAATGTGGGGGCTAATCGCTGTGGCGTGGAACCGGGTGAGCCCGTACTGGCTCTGGCGCAACAGATCGAGCAATCACCAGGCTTGCGCTTTGCGGGTCTCCAGGCTTACCATGGAGCCGCGCAGCATATTCGCGAATTTGCCAAACGGCGTGAAGCGATTGACTCGGCGGTAGCGAAGGTGAAACATACGGTCGATATCTTACAAAAGCATGGTCTCTCCTGTGAACTGATCTCCGGGGCAGGCACTGGAACGTATCAATTTGAGGCTGGAAGCCAGGTGTATAACGAACTCCAGGCTGGGTCTTATATCTTTATGGATGCGGATTATGCCAAGAATCTCGGAGAGGATGGGAAGGCGTGGCAGGATTTTGAGCATAGTCTTTTTATTTATACCACGGTGATGAGTCGGTCAAACAAAGACTGGGCTGTGGTGGATGCTGGTCTGAAGGCGCTGAGTGTGGACGCAGGAATGCCGTGGGTATACGGTATGCAGCATGTCGAATACCAGCGAGCCTCTGACGAACATGGAAAACTCATCCTGCATGACCCCACCTGTCCCCTGAAGGTCGGAGACAAGATTCGATTGATCCCTGGCCATTGTGATCCAACGGTGAATCTCTACGACTGGTATGTGGGGATTCGGAACGATCGTGTGGAAGCGCTCTGGCCTATCACGGCCCGGGGAGCGGTACTGTAATCTCTTTTGTCCTACAACCAGACATGGTCATTCTGAGGAGCAACGTGGCGAAGAATCTCTCGAGCCAGGATCATCTGGCACATAAGGAGATTCTTCCCTCTACTCAGTGGCTTGGAATGACAGAGGAACTGTGATACTTTCCCTGCGTACATTACCATGGTTACACGTTCTCAAAGCGCTTCGAGCCCGAAACTTCCGCTACCTCTGGCTCTCGAATGTCTTTTCCTATTTTGTCCAGCGGATGGATGTGATTACCGCCGGCTGGCTCGTTTTGGAATTAACCCATTCCCCTTTTCTGGTGGGATTGATTGGCGCCTTACGGTTTTGGGGAAGTGTGTTTGGCCCACTTATTGGTGTTGTAACCGACTGGTATGATCGCCGCCGGTTACTCCTCCTGGTCCAATTGTTCACGACTATCCAGATGGGGACCCTCTTCGTTTTGATCTGGACCGGATGGATTCAGGTATGGCATATCTTTGTTCTTATGGCTATCGGGGGTCTGATGCGAGCCTGTGAATGGCCCATCCAGCAAACCCTCATTGCCGATCTGGTCCGTGAAGAAGAGCTGGCCAATGGCGTTGCTCTCATTAACGCGGCGACGAATGTTACTTCGGTGATTGGTCCCCTGGTCGGAGGAGTGGTGTTTGCCCAATTCGGTGTTGTATGGTGTTATCTTGTAATTACAGTAGTCTGTCTATGTCAACTCCTCTCCCTCTATCTGATTCAGATGCCTTTAGAATCGTCTAAAGCGCGAGCAGTTTCTGTATGGCAAGATATCCGTGCTGCCATTGAGTACAGTTATCATCAACCAGCCGTACTCGCCGCATTGGCTACTGCCGGTCTGATCAATCTCCTCGGTTTTCCGCTGACCTTTTCCTTAATGCCTATCTTTGCCAAAGATATTTTACAGGTCGGTGCCGATGGGCTGGGGGTACTGGTGGCCATGGTAGGGGTAGGTGCCCTGATTGGCTCTCTGGTCATCGCAGCTCGTGGGGCATTTCAGACCGCTGGACCGGGTATGATGTATGGTACCCTGGTGTGGATGGTGTGTATGATTATCTTTGCCTTGCTTCCCTGGTATATTCCAGCCTTGGTCATCCTGGGGCTTATGGGGATCGCCCATGCGGTATGTATGGCCAATATCGTTATTCTCCTCTTGGGGAATACTTCGCGAGAGATGCGGGGTCGGATTATGGGCCTGCGGTCGATGGCCATTGGGGCTTTGCCCATCGGAAGTTTTCTTTCGGGAGCGGTGATGGAACTGATCGGCGCTCCTCTGACCGTCATCATCAATGGGGTGATAGGAGTCATTGGGATGCTCTCTATTCGGAAAAAGATTCTCTCGCCATAGCTGGTCCTCTTTCCCGCTACGTTGAGCTCTTGCTTCGTAAAGTATGTCTTACGGACTCCTCTGGACCAGATCTCAAGGAAACGAAGGGGTCTGCAAGACAGGTATACACTATACGCAAGGCGGATTGGGGCTATAGCATATTTCCAAAGCATTTTTTATAGCCTATAGACCATTTTTTCACCCTTCACCATCTAAATCGCTCTTGTCCTCCCTCTAATAAATGTGGTATAAAAAGTACAATACTGGTTTACAAGAGAGGGAGAGAGTTATGCGTAAAAGTAGAGGGTGGGGATTGATTGTTGGATTACTCATAGTAGGGATCTGTTTTTCGCTTCAACTGAGTTGGGGAGCGACGCTGCAGAAGGTGCGACTCGGTGAAGTGAGAGCCTTACCTTATCTTCCGACTTATGTAGCTTTGGGAAAAGGGTTTTTCCAGGAAGAGGGAGTGGAGGTGGAGCTAGTCACTTTCCCGGGGGGGTCCAAAACTCGGGAAGCGCTGATGGCTGGAGATATTGCTTTTGCCAGTACCGCAACGGTGAATGTGCTGATTGCCCGTCTCAAGGGACAGCCGGTAAAGATCATTGCCGCAGAGAATATTTTTGAGATCTTTTCACTGGCAGTTCGGGCCGGGTTGAGCGATCGGATCACCCAGGTGCAACACCTCAAAGGGCACAAAGTCGGCGTCTCCCGTCCCGGTTCAGGGAGTTGGGCCTGGTTAGTCGCTTTTGCTCGGAAGGCTGGTCTGGATCCGGAGAAAGATTTAGACATTATCGGTGTAGGAGGGATACACACCATGTATACCTCCCTGCGTGCAGAACGGATTGACGCAGCAGTGGTCTGGGAACCGTTAACGGCTCAATTGCTGCTGAACAATACTGGCACATTACTTATTGATATTGCTGATCCAGGCCAACACCGGGAATGGGTGGGAGAGGTCGCGCTTTCTCAGGTACTGGCGACTCGTGAGGAGGTACTTACCAACCAGCCAGATCTCGTACGAAGGGTGGTCTCCGCTTTCCAAAAAGCGATTGCCTACATCCATACCCACACGCCCAAAGAGATTGCCTCGGTCATTACTCCCTATTTTGAAGAGATGGAGGAAGCGTTGCTGATTAAATCCCTGGAGCGTGTTTTGCCAGGGGTTCCAGTCGATGCAGGGATTAGTGAAAAAGCCTATAACACGGATGCGCAGGCGTATGTTGATGTAGGAATTCTAGAGCGGATGATTCCGTATGAAGAAGCGGTGGACTGGTCATTTGCCGGTCGAAAACCTTAACGAGACGTTCGTGAGCCTCAGTCGGACAATGCCGGGAAATCCTCTGATCCATATTCGAGACCTTTCGGTGAGCTATGAGACTCCGGAAGAGACGGTGGCGGCTTTACAAGAGGTGAATCTCACGGTCGAAGCTGGGGAGTTTGTGACGCTGGTTGGGCCGAGTGGTTGTGGGAAATCAACCCTGCTCAATGTCATGGCCGGTTTGTTGATTCCGGACAAAGGGGTACAGATTCGGGGAGAACTCCTCCTGGACGATCTCCCTCTTCAGCAGCAAATTTCCCAGCGCAAAATTTCGTTAGGATATGTTTTCCAAAAAGATACCCTGCTCCCCTGGCGAACGGTGCGTGAAAATGTTGAGGTAGCGCTAGAAATTCGTGGAATGCCCCGTGAAGAGCGGCGTCGGCGAGTTCAGCGCTTTATCGAGATGGTCGGTCTTGCCGATTTTGTCAATCATCTCCCGCACCAGCTTTCCGGCGGAATGCGACAGCGGGTCTCCATTGTCCGGACCCTGGTCTATAATCCGGATATTATTCTGATGGATGAGCCCTTTGGGGCGCTTGATGCCCAGACCAAACTCTTTTTGGCCGATGAGCTCCTCCGTATCTGGCAGGAGATGCATAAGACGATTATCCTGGTGACTCACGACTTGGAGGAAGCAATTACCCTCTCGAATCGGGTCTTTTTGATGACCTCTAGACCTGGAACTATCAAGAAGGAGTACCAGATTGATATCCCCTATCCTCGTTCAGCATTCAATATTCGTTTTACCGAACACTTTACCTATCTCTATCGTACCCTGTGGAGCGATCTGCGCGATGAAGTGCTGGCTGGAGGAGTGCTGAGTCCATGGAAAGAACCCTTTTCTGGGAACGCCTTCTCCTGATCTCGGCCCTCCTCTTTTGCTGGGAATTTCTTGCGGGCGGGATCAGTACCCGGGTCATCATATTCGATCCCATCATCACCAGTCGTCCTTCTTTGATTGTTCAGGACCTTTTCACCATCTTTTTAACCGGTCTCATCTTTCCTGATTTATGGGCAACTTTGCAGGCGGCTTTGTATGGTCTGCTCCTGGGAATGGTGAGTGGGGTGGCTGTTGGACTCCTTTTTGCCTATTATCCCTCTCTCTCCCGTCTTTGTGAGCCCTTGATGGCAGCCATCAATGCTATTCCCCGTCCTGCGCTGGCTCCTTTACTGGTCATCTGGCTGGGATTCGGTCTCCTCTCCAAGATTATCCTGAGCTGGTCGCTGGTCTTTTTTGTCATTTATTACAACACTTATCAGGGAGTGAAAAGTATCGACAGCACTATGATTGATGCGATTAGAGTGATGCAGGCAACACCAGGACAGATCTTGCGGATTGTGGTGCTCCCCTCGGTGCTCTCCTGGGTTTTTGCTGCATTACGGGTAAGTGTAGCCTATGCCCTTATTGGAGCTATCATTGGAGAATTTGTCGGGGCGACCAAGGGGCTCGGCTATCGCATGATTATTGCGGAAGGGTTGCTCAACACAGACCGTATCTATTCTATTCTGGTGATTCTCTCGGTAATAGCCATCTGTCTGAATGCTACTGCCCGCAAATTTGAGCAGAAATTTCTGCGCTTCCAACCCCCGCTCTCCCTCTAGCAGTAGAGGACATCAGATCTGCTCTGTCCTGGTGGGCTTCAGGATCGCAAAGATAGAGATGTGGATGCAGGAGACTTCAAATCCCCCCTGAATAAACTCGTTGCAGACCATGTTTAACAACTGGCGACGGTATCCATCATTCTAAAAGAGAACTGGGTTGGTTGAACCGCTACTGGGACGATTGAGACTGAACTGGTGGTTCTGGTGCCGGGACACCTGGCGGTAATTCCTCCTGATTTTCTCTCCTTTCCCTTTGAGATTGCATGGACTGGAGAAGCACCGGGACCAGCGATCTGACGATCTCAGCGAGCATACTTTTCTGGGCTTCGATTACCTGGATCTCTCCGTCTTTGATAATCAAAAACCCTACCGGCATTACGGTACCCCCTCCCCCTCCACCGGTGCCGGTCTCTTCTTGAGAAGAGCCAGTGCCAGAGCCAAACCCAAACAGGATACTGGCAATGGGAATAATCTTCGTCCCTTCAATCTCCAGAGGGGTTCCTAAGACACTATTCGCATTTAAAATTTCTTTGATTTGGCTCACCAACATGTCCGTTTCTCTGGTCTCCTGAGCATGAGAAACGGCGCCCACACTTCCTAGCCATAAACTTACTACCATGCCTAAGACTAGCCACTTTTTCATAAGCTTCTCCTTTTATACAAGTGACAGTTCTGGACGCAGGTTTCGGCGCTGGGTCCGCAAGACCGCACCTAATCCTACCATACCAAGAAATAACCAGACAATCCATCCCAATATGGGAATAATTCTGATTAAGGCTAAGATCATTCCCCCAATAAATACAAACAAACCTTCTGAATAGCGGATACGCTGCAAAGCAGTGATCGAACGGCGGCGGACAGGGACCACGAGGGCCACAGCTTTCTGACCAATGAGGAAAGCAATACTCACTGTACCCAGGAATTTGAGGGCCCAGGTGACCACCACAACCGCACACGCCAGGGGAATGCCTATGATGGTAATGAGGAAGAGGAGAGTGAGCAAAAAGACCACGCCGTAGCTCAATACGCCTACTATACCTGTCCAGAGGTAATTCTCTTCGAGGGTATCGGCAATGGCGACCATCTGCTTAGGCAGGAAAGCTCCGACAATAATGGCAAGTACCAGCCAGGCTATCACAAAACCTGCCACCAGTGAAAAGGGCCAGGGAAAGAAACCGAATCGCATGCCTTGCGGGGGGAGGAAGGAATAGAGAGCTGCCAGCATCTCGGCATTGGTTGGTGGTTCTGGTTTTATGGGACCAATCCCTTCCCTCTCCTTTTTCCAATACATGATCTGGAGCAGGAGAGGAGTCAGGACACCCAGAAATTGTTCCAGTGTCCCTTTAGGAATCGGCAATAATTGCGTTCCTTTTCGGGAGACTACTAAAATCCCTACCGGACTGAGCACTCCTCCTGTTCCCTGGATCGTGCCCCCCTCCTGATCCATGATCTGTTGTCCATAACCGATTCCTACTGTGACCAGAGGAATAATCTTGAAGTCATCGATCTCTAGCGGCGTGCCTAAAATAATTTTGGTCGCATAGACCTTTTCCAGATCGGTAAGAACCTCTGAAAGAGAAGGTGAAATTGAGGAGTAACCCTGACTGGCGTACCCACTCAGCGTCCCTATCATTACGAGAATCAACCCCATCATCATTCCGGGAAATGTCTTCATTCCATTGTCCAGGAGACACCAGAGAGATAGCCAGTCAGTAAAAGACCGGTGTGCTCTTCTTCAGCGGTGCAAGTACAGCTTACACACCGGTACGTAACGCCCGTTGTATGTGGAGGAGTTTGTGTTGGAAGACCTGAATTTGCCGTTCTTGTTCATCCAGAAGCTGGTCTTTTTCAGCCAGTTCTTTATCGGTATAACACCCCCGTTGTTCGAGTTTTTGCCGCCTCTTCTTCGCTGCTTTGATCTGTTTGAGCAGATACTTTTCTTCCTTCTTGAGCTGTTTGATCAGAGAGGTGTCCATTACTCCTCTTTCTGCTATTCTACACCAAATATTGTTCACGCACAATCTCCCAGAGAGTGGCTCTGATCAAAAGATTATAAGTTTCTTCATTTGTACAGAGATCCTTGGGCACTCGCTTAGCTGCTTCATCGTAAAGCAGAGTTTTCTTCTCCGGAGAGAGGACGCGCAAAATACCCTCAATCTGCTGCAACTCCTGTTCGATCTCTTCCGGAGAAAAGGTATAGGGGAGTCCAGCTCCCCTTTTCATCCACCGTTTTTGCTGTCGAACTTCTTCAGGCACCTCCGTCTTTCTGGTAATTTCCTGATAGAATGCTTCTGAATAGCTCACCGTGATCCGTCCTTGTTTTTTCCATTTGAGCAGGAGACGCATGACATAATTCAAGCTGACTCGATCCTGATAGATAGCTTCCACCATCGCTAATTCCACAGTCCGAGTCGAATACATTGCTGCAAAATCGTGCAAGACATTTTTCAGACATGGGTATGAGTGATGCAAAGGGGGAAAATAGGTCTTATACAATCCAACAAGCGCTAGTAGCTCTTTATGCATCTTTAATTCTCCATGTATGATACCATTGCCCCATAGAGAGCCCTTCCTCTCCCCCCAGGTAGTCAGACTCTCTTCTTCTCTCTATCAGAAGCCTGTCTTCACCCCGTTCTTCTGTATGGTTCTCCAGTCAGATAGGTTTACCCTCCCCCCTTTCTTCAAGAAAAAAATAAACTATCATTTTCTAAGTATTCAAAATTAAAGAAACTATATACAAAAAAAAATTCTATGTCAAGTATTTTTTCGCTTTTTTTGCAAACCAACTGCGCCGGAAATTGTTTGTACACCGGACTGAGTCATCTGCCGGAGCAAGCCCTGGTTAATCGAACGAATGAGCAAAGGACCCTGATAAATCAGACCCGTATAGACCTGGATCAATGAAGCCCCAGCGGCTATTTTCTCCCAGGCATCCTGGGCGGAAAAGATCCCGCCTACCCCAATGATGGGGAGTATCCCGCTGGTGGTCTGAAAGATATAGCGGATCAGAGTGGTGGATCTCTCCCGCAGGGGAAGACCACTGAGGCCTCCCGCTTCCTCCATCGAGGTGCGTAATCCTTCTCGAGTGATCGTAGTATTGGTCGCGATAACTCCGGCAAGTCGCTGCTCCGCAACTACAGTTAAGAGATCGTCGAGTTGAGACCAGGAAAGATCCGGGGCTATTTTGATCAGGAGAGGTTTGGGTGGGCACGGCATCGTGGTAGCAAGCTGGATATTCCGTTCCTGTAAAGCCTGGAGCAATTCTGTGAGTAACCATTTGTCCTGGAGCTGGCGGAGATGGGGAGTATTCGGCGAGCTGACATTTATTACGAAGTAGTCACCGTAGGGATAGAGACGCTCAAAACTGTACAGATAATCCTGAACCGCCTCCTGCAACGGTACATCCCTGCTTTTTCCGAGATTAATCCCTACCGGGATGGCCGGTTTCCGGGTCTGCTGAAGTCGCTGTTGGACAGCATCTGCCCCCTCGTTATTAAACCCCATCCGGTTGATCAGAGCCTGATCCGCAGGCAATCGAAACAGTCGTGGCCGCGGATTCCCCACCTGTCCACGTCCAGTTACCGTTCCCACCTCTATAAATCCAAAGCCAAGCAGAGGAAGACTCTCCAGCATAGAGGCGTTTTTATCAAAGCCTGCTGCAAGCCCTACTGGATTAGGAAATCGGAGGCCAAAAATGGTGGATTCCAGCCGAGGATCTCTGCAGGTACACCATCGGTGCAGAAAAGAAGAGCACACAGGGAACCGTCCTATTTTCCGGAGAAGGGTGCTGGCTAATTCATGCGCGGTCTCTGGATCAAGAGAAAAGAGGAGAGGACGGAGAAGATAGCGATAGAGTAGAGAGATAGGTCTTCTCCGCTCCATCATTCGGCGAGATGACAGCTCACCTGATGTCCAGGGGTAATCGTACGGAGGGCTGGTTTTTCATGCACACATTTGTCGATACGCTCTGGACAGCGGGTATGAAATGGACAACCGGTTGGCGGATGCACCGGATCAGGTACACCCCCCTTTAGCACAATAGGGGGAGTGGTATCTTCTGGATCGGGCACTGGAATCGCGGAGAGGAGGGCTCGGGTATAAGGGTGCGCTGGAGTATCAAAGAGTCTATTTGCATCAGCCATCTCCACGATTTCTCCCACATACATCACCGCAATCCGGTCACTCATGTAGCGCACAACCGAGAGATCATGGGAGATAAAGAGATAGGTCAGGTGCAAATCTGTTTGCAAGGTGCAGAGCAGATTGAGGATCTGGGCCTGGATACTTACATCTAAAGCCGAAACCGGCTCATCGGCGACGATAAAGCGGGGATTGAGAGCTAAAGCACGGGCAATCGCAATGCGTTGTCGCTGTCCTCCACTAAACTCGTGGGGATACCGGTCTTGGAGTTGAGGATCAATTCCTACCCGCTCTAGGAGCATCTCTACTTGTCGCTGCTGTTCTTCTTTGGTGCCTATTTCATAAATCTGGAGCGGTTCTCGCACACTCTCACCTACCGGAATACGCGGATTAAGGGAGGCATAGGGATTCTGGAATACCGGTTGCATCTCTTTACGGAGCTGGCGTAATTCCTGCCGGGAGAGAGTGGCAAGGTTTTTCCCAGCAAAGATCACTTCCCCCGAGAAGGGAGGATTAAGATAGAGAATAGCACGGCCAAGAGTCGTTTTGCCACAGCCGCTTTCTCCTACTATCCCTAAAGTCTCCCCTGGATAGATCTGTAAGCTGACATTACGCACCGCCACCAGTATTCGTTTTCCAGTGGTAAAGTGTGACCAAAAACCACTTTGCAGGCTAAACGATTTGGTCAAATTTCTGACTTCGACAAGAGGAGTGTTATTTGTCATAAGGCTTTGCGTACTCAGAGACCTTTAATGATTTTCACCTCCCTTAATGAGGAGGCCATGTCCTTTGAGTATTCTTTATGTGAACTCATAGCGAGTATTTCTCTCGTATCATCCCAAAGCATAGGGTAGTCCGTTCGACTCCTTGAGCGAAGCGAAGGACTTAGAATGACATTTTGGGATTTACTCGCTATGCGTTCTATCCAAAAAGATGGCATTTGACCAGATGGGTCTCCCCTATACGATACACTGCCGGCTCCTGTTCCTTACAGAGCGGCAGCGCCTCTGAACACCGGGGGTGAAAAGCACACCCAGGTGGTACCTGAAATAGATTCGGAACCGCTCCCGGAATCACAGGCAGTGTCCCCCGTTTGGTTTCTCGCCGGGGAATAGATTGGAGAAGTCCCTGGGTATAGGGGTGAGACGGATTCCGAAAGAAAGAACGGGTATCCGCCTGTTCCACGATCTTCCCGGCATACATCACGATCACCCGATTACACAGTTTGGCCACCATCCCCATATTATGGGTAATCAAAAGGATGGTCATCTTTTTCTCTTGCTGCAGGCGTTTGAGAAAATCGAGGATCTGAACCTGGATGGTGACATCCAGAGCCGTGGTCGGTTCGTCGGCAATGAGGAGCGTGGGTTTGCTGATCAAAGCCATAGCGATGAGAACACGTTGTTGCAATCCACCACTCAATTGATGGGGATATTCCCTGGCGCGTACTTGTGGTGCGGGAATCTGCACTTCCTCCATTACTTCGTAAACCCGTTGCCACAAAGCTTCTTTACGCTGTTTTCTCTGCCAGGGGAGCCATCCTCCTTCCCCTGCTGGTTCGTGGGCTTTGACCACTTCGGCGATTTGATCCCCTACGGTTTGTACTGGATTGAGAGCCGACATCGGGTCTTGCCAGATCATGGCAATCTCTTTGCCACGGATTTGACGCATTTCAGTGGGACTTTTCTCCAGCAGATTCTCTCCTTTAAAGAAAATTTTTCCCCCTTCAATCCGACCGGGTGGCTCAAGCAACCGAATGATGGAGAGAGCAGTAACCGTCTTTCCGCACCCCGATTCTCCCACCATCCCGACCATCTCCCCCTCTTCTATGGTAAAAGAGATATCATCAACCGCCTTGACAATACCTTCCGGTATGTGGAAATAGGTCCGCAGATTTTCTACCCGGAGTAGAGATGACTTCTCCATGATTCCTCTATCCTTTTCTCCTCCTTATTATACCAGATTCTCTTGCGATAAACAGAGGTCATTTCTCTAACTGTAGCTCCGTAGGTGGACAGCGCGGTACATCATTTCGATCAGATTTACAATATCAAAAACCGGCAGTCCAACGGCCTGTTGAATCTTCTGGGCATAGGGAGGCATATTAGTGCATTCGAGCACAATGGCTCCGACTTGGGGATGCGTATGCACGAGACAAAGGGCAGCTTGAACGAGGTCTTCCTGGGCCTGTTCGACATCCAGGGAAGGCTCGTTGTCCAGCATAACCCGGGTAAATTCTTTTCCCTGTTCCGTACCCATAATCACCAGAGGGATGTTGACCACTCCTACCGCTTCCAAATGCCTTGGCGAGAGCGAGGGAGCATGAACGGTGAGAATCCCTACCTGTTGATCAGGCCTGAGCATACGATAGACCAGGGGAACGAGCAAAAGAGTTGAGGTAAAGACCGGTATGTTGACTGCAGCAGCCATCTCTCGCTGAAAAAGCGCCAGAAAGCCACAACTGGTCGTAATCGCCTTGACCCCTTCACGTTCCAGAAATTGTGCTCCCTCGATAAAGGGTTGAAGCAAGGCCGGGTCTCCTTCCTTAACTACTCGCTCGGGAAAAGCTCCTTTCACGACATAATACCGAACCGGGAAGGGAAAAGTAAAAGCATTCCCGATATCACCTGGAATACGAGGTAACTGGGTCTCCAGGGTAAGAATACCGATGTCATACCCGGCGAGATTGGGTCCTCCTTGTACACGATGCATACTCTGTTCTCCCTAGGCCAAACGAAGTGGAAATAAGAGGATAATCCCTTCACTCCCTCTGCTGGACATCCCATGCTGCATACTTTATGATATCTTAGCGCAGGGAAGAAATCAAATTCCTCGCCCACCCCATCCTAATCTGCTCGCTCAATTGACAAGCCCCCTTCTCTGTGCTACTCTTTTTCCGGAAGTACAGCGGCGGAAAGCCTGCGCCGAGAATTCATCAAGTCTTTGGCGTACTTTCCTTGCCCTGAGCTCAGGACGAAGGCAATCGGGGCGCTCGAGTGAGGGCCCATTGGTCATCCGGATTAAAAACGCTACAGAATAGAGAAAACAAACGAGAATCGTCTTGATCCAGGAGCTTCTCCCTTATATTCATCCTTTCTGGCAGGGAGGGATGCTGGCGCTGGGATTTTTTACCTGGAAGATCGGTCTGGATCTCCGGCGGCAACGTCTCCGTACCATTACCCTGCAGGATCGACCAGCCTGGGTGGCGAAGCATGTGCGTTTGGGAACGATCTTTATGATCGGTATTTCGGCTGGTTATGCTTTGGGAATCCTGGAACTGGTATATGTACGAGGCGAACTGGCTTTTCGTTCGTCTCATTTCTACTTTGCTACTATAGCCTATGCTCTTTTTCTGGGGGGAGTATTTTACGGCTATCGCCTGGTGCAAAGAAAGGGAAAAAGACAAGAGATGCGTGAGATGCACATCTTTTGTGTCACTCTGGCTCTCTTTGTCTCCCTCGGAGCAGCGGTGATGGGATTTACGCTTTTGCCTTAGTTATTCTCTGTGGGCTGAGCCCACCCTGCATTCCACATTTGACACTGGATGAGTATCAGAATGACAGAAGGGATACATGGTCAAGTTAGCACCAAAGATGAGGGGGGAGAGAATTCGGTCAGGTACTATGAGAGAGAACAAGTATGAAGCCAGAAGGAGGCGAAGATACTACTGGCTACTCCTTCTGATGGTTTTGTTGGGAGCCTGCTCTTCGGAAAAACGGTCTTCGGTACCGTTACCCGAGGATTATAAACCGCTAAGTAACATGATCGGACAAACTTTTATCTTTGATAACGAATTGGACTTACCTGCTGTCATGTTTGTTCAGGACCGGAATAAAGATGGTTTTATCGATCTCATTGAGTATCGTGTGCGCACCGGTCAGGCCTGGGAACCACATACCTATAAAATTATCATCGATGACAATTACAATGGGTATGCGGATAGAAAAGTCATCAGCAGTAAACGGGATGGGGTCTTTGACCAGGAGACCAACATTCAGCATGAAAAGTTGATCATGAAAGAGATCTATTCCGCTTCTCGTTAAGATCTGGCGTTATGATCTGCAAGGAGTGGGTTGAAGCCCACTCCTCCCATTTTATCCTTGCAGGGCACTGATTTCCGTGGGCAGGTCTTTTAGAAATTCTCCTTTGATGGTATAGATCTGTCCATCCACTGTCCCTCTAGCATAGCGCAATTCCTCTCCTTCGAGTGCTTTGCCGATCACCAGCGTTCCCAGAATCTTACCATCCTTCCCCCAGAGGGTAATATCAGCTGCCGGAGTAGCAAACCCATAATCTCCGGTAGAGGAGCTGGGGGAGAGAATCTGGACAAATTCCAGGTTGCGAATCTTATTGAGGACACCTTTCACCTTCCAGGCAGAGGAGGTGGCCTTTTCTGGCTGAATCACTTTCCACTCCTCTCCATCTTTTTCAAGCAATATAGTGCGTTCCGGGTATTTGAGCTGAAGTTTAGCCACTGCCTCGAGTTCAAAAGGCAGAATGCGTTTATCCCGAAGATCAAAAGAGGTTTTTGTTATATTCTGTACATCTTTTTGGGCAAGGAGGTAGATAGGATCTTTGAATTCCACTTTGGCATAATGACCGTCTTTTCCTTCCGCTTCTTTTCCAACAAACAGAGTCAAAGGAGAATCCTTCCCTTTTTCCCAGAGCAGGATGCGCCAAGTAGGGGAATCCAGACCATAGGCAGTCACATCTTCGGTTTTTTCGGCAATAAACTCTTTGACCTTTAATCCGTGCAGATCCCAGAGCAAGACATTCATCTTGCTTTGATCAGCCGGTGTGTCGAGTGGCTGGATTAGTTTCCAATTTCCGCCCGCCCCTTTGGTCACCACGATCGTCTCTTCCGGAGAAACGATTTCCAGTTTTTCCACCTGCTCCTTTTCAAAAGCGAGCACCGTTCGATCACGCCAGTCATCGACGCTGGTTGGCAAAGCCTCTGAAAGTTTTGTCTCGACCAGAAATACCGGAGCTTTCTCCTGTCTTTTGGCATAGACCAGTTTTTTTTCTTCATCCTGCTTCCCAAAGAAGAGCGTCTTCGTCCCTTTATCGGTACCGAGAAAGAGCGTTAGCGTCTTCTCGGCAGGATTCAGATCGTATTGAGTGAGATCAGAGGGATTTTCTTCCACGAATTCTTTGATCTTGGCACTTCGCAACTGATCGAGAAAGGCATTGATTTTGCTCTTATCCGCTTTGGTGGGCAATGGAGCAGTGATCTGCCATTCCTCTCCCTGGAGCTCGACCTTCAGTTGCAGCGACGGAGTGGTCACTTCTATCCCAGTGACACGATCAGTAGCCCAGGACACTACAGTTTTGTCCCGGAGATCAAACGCACTCTTGTCTATATCTTCTTTGAGAAATGTACTGATCAGGAAGAGGGTGGCATTATCTTTCAATTTCGCATAATACCCGGTACCGGTCGGATTCTTCGTACCGATGAGGAGAGTAGGAGCTGGCTTCTCCCCGCTGGTCAGCAGCGTAACTTCCAGTGCTGGCTCTTTCAGACCAAAGGCTTCCAGATCAGAATTTTCTTCTTCCACTACCCGGGAACGGGTTGCTTCCAGGAGTCGTGAGAGAAGCTCTTCATTGGCCTGATAATCACCTTCATCAGAAACCGGTTCAGTAAGACGCCAGCTTTTATCAACTTTTTCTACCTGGATGGATTTTCCCGCTTTGGTGAGCCGGATACCGCTTACCTGTTCCGCGGTCAAGGAGAAAATCTTCTCTGCTTCCGCCTGTGCTTTTTCACGTTCTGCTCTTCCTTTGATTTCGTAATAGTAGTAGAATGCGCCCAGTGCGACCAGCACTAGGAGAAAAATCCCGGTCTTCTTAATATTCATAACCTAATCACACCTCCTGAGCATTTGATGGCAAGTTGATCATAAGATAGGGAATAGATGTGTCTATAGATCGTATACGGCCTCGCAAGCATTTCGTGATACATAAGGCGTGACGCCTGAAAAATGGTTAGGCTCCCACCTGTCCGGTAGCACGAACCATCTACCAAATAGTTGCTAACCAGGCCTCCATGAAATCCGGTCTTGAAGAAATGGTTATCCCCCCTTTGCTTTTTATGATAACGAAACAGATGAAGAATACAAGTAGGGAGGTGATAATACGCCCTGCGTCCGCTGTCTCAAAGTGTCATTCTGAGGAGCGAAGCGACGAAGCATCTCTCGGAATACCGAACTAGAATTGTCCCTTGAGTTTTGGATCGAGATAATCCCGCAAACCGTCCCCAAACAGATTCGCCGCCAAGATAGTTAGCGTAATCGCTGTTCCGGGAAACACAACCATCCACCAGGGAGGTTTGAAGGATTCGGCGAGGACTCCCCCAAGCATATTTCCCCAACTGGGATGAGGAGGAGGAACACCGAGGCCCAGGAAGCTCAGGGCAGATTCGGTAAAGATCGCTATTCCCAGGTGCGCACTCACCACAACCAGAAAGGAGGCGATACACTGGGGGGCAATATGGCGGAGCATGATACGGAAAGCCGAAGCTCCCTCGGCCCGGGCAGATTCCACATAAGGCATTTCTTTGACCGCCAGGACGACCGAACGGATGATGCGTGTGGCTATGGGTATCCTGGTCACCGCAATGGCCACAATCACGGTACGGAGCCCTTGTCCCAGCCCGATCATGAGTAACATGGCCAGGATAAGGGTGGGAAAGGACATGAGCACATCCAGGAATCGCTGGCTGATCAGATCAAAACGCCCTCCCAGATACCCACTGAGGATCCCCCAGATCAACCCGGCCGTGTCGCCCAGGAGTACAGAGATACAGGCCACCAGCAGGGTTACCCGAGCCCCGTAGATAATTCGGCTCAGTGTATCTCGTCCCAGATGATCGGTTCCCAGCAGAAAAGCCGAGGAAGGAGGCCGTCTGGTGTTCGCATAGTTAGCCTCCAATGGATCAAAAGGGGCAAGCTGAGGGGCAAAGAGGGCTATCAGTCCCATAGCCAATAGCACAACGGCACTCAGCATGCCCACGGGAGTGGTTTTGATAAAGCGTCTCAGCGAACCGATCATTCCTTCCCTCACTATCCTCTTTTCCCCATCCCGACCTTCCCCCACCAGAGGGAAGGATTTATAAGCACTACTTTCCCTCCACACTCTAGAGAAGATACTCCTTAGCTCTCCAACCCATCTCCTCCCCCTTGAGCTAATCTTACCCACATTTTTTCATCTTAGGGGTTACAGGGGGAGACCGTCATTTTCCTCCCCCTCAAGGGGTTCAGGGGCGGACAGAGAGACTCGATGGAATTTACACTCTTCCCTGTCGCACGGAGAGAACCCATCCCATTTCCTCCCCCTTGAGGGGGGAGGATTTATAAGCACTACCTTCTCTGGTCCGGAGGTACAGGAGGAGTAGAGAGCTGAACATTACTGATATCGAATCCGGGGATCGAACCAGCTATAGCTCAGATCTACCAGTAAATTGACCAGGACGAAGATACAGCCATAGAGCAAGACCAAATTTTGAATCACCATCCAGTCCCGCTCGCTAAAGGCAAAGACCAGTGCAGTGCCCAGACCGGGCACGCCAAAGGCTCGCTCTACGGGTACCGAACCACCGAGCAATCCTCCCAGCGCAATACCCGAGACGGTAATCACCGGGAGAATCGCATTCTTCAGCACATGGTGCCAGACTACTACCCGTTCTCCTACCCCTTTGGCCCGTGCGGTACGCACATAATCCTCTCTCAGTACTTCGAGCATCGTCGACCGAGTCATGCGGGCGACGAAAGCGGCTACCCCTATTCCGAGCACCATGGCAGGTCCTAAGGTCATCTGTAAATTTTCCCACGGCTTATCCCAGAGATACACGATGGTCAATGGCGGTCTCCAGGTAAAGAGCAGAATCCCTACCAGGATCACAATAAGTCCAATCCAGAAACCGGGAATGGCCATAAACAAGGTCACGAAAAAGCGGGTGACATAGTCAAGCCACGAATTACGCCGGGTAGCGCTCAGAACACCCACCGGGAGCCCCACGATCCAGGAGAAGAGCAGAGCCATCAGAGCAATTTGGGCGGTAATAGGCCCACGGCGGAGAATCAGTTCACTGATCGGTTCTCCGCGCCAAAACGATTTCCCCAGGTCCCCTTTCCCTATACTGATCAGCCAATCAATATATTGCTGGTAGAGGGGTTTATCCAGACCCAGGCTGGCCCGAGCTGCTTTGAGTTCCTCTGGTTTGAGTGTATAGAACCCTACCCCTTCTCCGTAAATAACCGCCAGCGGATCACCGGGTAAGACCCGCATAGCCAGAAAGATCAGCAAGGTAACTCCCAGCAAAGTGGGAATACTAAACAGCAGCCGTCGCGCAAAGTAGGCGTACATTATCAGCTCTCTAACCAGACTGTTTCAAAGCGTCCCCATTCGGTATGGACTCGTTGATCGAGCAGCAGGCCTTTGACATTATTCCGCCACATGGGGAGATGATTGGTGAACCCAATCACAAAATAGGGTGCAGTTTGATCGAGTAGATCGAGAGCCTGGGCGACAAGACGTTGTCGTTTGTTGCTATCTAATTCCCGGTTGATCTGCTCTAACAGACGGTCAAATTCGGGATTCGAATAGCGGGACCAGTTCTGAGAACCACCGGTCTTGAGCATAGCACTCCACATAGGAGCAACATCAGCCACATTTGAGAAAGGCCAGGGCGTTCCCAGGAGCAGGTCAAATCCCCCTTTCTTGTATTCTTCCAGCAGCAGGGCTCGTTCCAGTACGCGAATTCTGGTCTCGATATTCAAAGTCCGTTTGAGCTGATCCTGGAAGGCCGGAGCCAGAATTTCGGAATGAGGGGGCACAGAAGCGACGAGGAGATCGACATCTTTAAAGCCATTGGGAAATCCCGCTTCAGCGAGGAGCTTTTTGGCCTCCGCAATATCAGCCTCTTTTTCCGCTCGGTATCCAGGGAGCTGAGCCACCTCTTTGGTCGGAGTAGCAAAAGGAGAAGCGGGAGACATCCAGCGGCTGAGATTGATCGGTTCTTGCGTCTCAAAAGCCTTGATTAAGGCTTGCCGACTGACCGCCAGATGGATCGCCCGGCGGACACGCACATCATCAAACGGCTTATGCGTATTATTGATCTGCACATCATAAGCGCCAAAGTTTGCAAGTTGAGCCACGCCTACAATATCCCGACGATTCAGCCCCTCCTGATAAGTCTCCATGGAGACATTCCACGAAAAATCAGCTTTTCCGGTGAGTACCGCTGTTCCACGGTCGGTCCAGGCTGGAATATGGAGCATCTCAATCGCATCGACATAGGGTAACTCTGGATTCCAGTAGTTAGGATTGCGTTCAAATAGCCAGCGTTCAGCGACCTTGTGGTCTTTGAAGACAAAGGGCCCGGTACCCGGAGCAATCACCTGTCGGAGATCGTTCTGATGTTCTTCGAGCGTCTTTTTGGAGTAAATGACGAAGGGAGGAGCAGTGAACGCCTCCAGGAGCCATGGTCTTGGCTCTTTTAAGAAAAACTGTACCGTTTTGGCATCCCGTGCCTCTATTTTGTTCACCGCTTCAAACCAATCCTTATAAGGACTCGTCATGCCAGCCGGAGGGAAGATAATCCGGGAGAAACTCGCCACCACATCTTCTGCACTAAAGGGGGTTCCATCGTGGAACTGCACCCCTTCGCGCAGGAAGAAGGTATAAGTTAATCCATCTGGAGCAATCTCCCAGCGTTCGGCAAGTTCGGGGACGATCGTGCGGAGACCATCCGCCGGATTTTTACGGACCAGGTTATTATACATCTGGGTCAGAATAGCAGCCGTACCTCCCTGATGGATATCAAAGCTCGGCGTGGTTGCTCCCCATGCCGTTTTGACCACACCTCCCCGTTTTGGATGCGGTTCTGGGGCCTTGAGCATAAAGGCTGCAGAAGCGAATCCTGGTGTAAAGGCCACCAATCCGGCACCCACCACTCCTCCTCCCATCATCCTGAAGAATTCTCGTCTCGTGATACCCTTCTTTCGCTTCTGGATCATGGTCTCCCTCCTTCTCCTGTAAGTCTCGATCTTCACCCCATGCAGATTTCACCCTCTCGTCTTTTCCGCAGACTGAGAAAAGACACGCTTCATACTAGGAGAAGCCCACATTGATGTCAAGAGCTATTTAAAAATCCCTGTACCTCCAGCAATAGAGGAGCGGAAGCCGTTCGATCTTGGCCATGGCCGACAGCATGTCAGTATCAGCCAAGATCATTATCATACATTATTAAGTATCACTAAGCATTTTTCACAAAAGCCAGAGATAGGGTGGGCTCCGCCCACCAACACAGCCAGGGGTATTCTTGGTGGGCACAGCTCACCCTACATTTTTATAGTGGTGAAGAGTGCAAGAAATTTAGTCATAGTTACTTAATAAGTAAGTATGACTAAATTTTTTGCACATCTACGCTAGTTTTGGTATCCTCCGAGAATACACCAAGTGCTATGAGGAGGATACCCATGATATACGCGCACATGAGCGAAGACGCTCGTCAGGCATTGGAAACAGCACTCAAAGCCCCGACGAATGTGACATGGTATCGTCGATTGAAGAGCATTGACCTGTCGTCTCAAGGATACACGGTACCCCAATTGGCGAAGCTGTTTGATCTCTGCCAAGCCACGGTGCGGGATTACCTTCGCCGCTACCATCAGGGGGGCATAGACGCTCTCAAACGGCATGCCAGCGATGGTCCACCCCCAAAAGTCCCGCAGGACAAGGCCTTTTGGGAAGAGTTGCTGCGGCGCAGTCCCTCGCAGTTTGAGAAACTCCCCACGGCGGCGCGCAATTGGACGCAGCACCTGCTGGTCGAGTATTGCCGGCACTACTTGGGGGTACCCATAACCCAAGCAGGCCTGAGTCTTCTGCTGAAGCGGCTCGGCATTCGCTGGAATCGAAGCAAATTGAAGGTCAGTGCTCCGGCCCCCTTGTATACCGTGAAGCGCGAACGGGTGGAGACCCTGAAAAAAAGCCCGCGCAGGGCCGTTGACCCGTCACGAGGCCATCGCAGCGGAGAGGAGCTGGCCTCCGAAACGCGCCCACCTGGTGTTTCTCGATTCGACGGACTTACACTGGTGTCCCGATGTCGGCCAGGGTTATGCTCCCCAAGGGGCGCAGAGACAGGGAGACTCTCCAGGGACGGAGCATCCGTGGTGGGCGCTCTTTGGGAGCTTGTGCTATCCCCCAGGCGAAGGGGTCTATACCCTCCACGAGCGCCAACGGCATCAGGACCTCCAAGCGCATCTGGAGATAGTGCTGCAGTGTGACCCGGACGCGTTTTACTTTGTCGTGCTGGATAAGGCCTCGGCTCATACCACCGAGCAGCTTGACGAATTCCGGGCCCAGCACCAGCAGCAGAGGGAGCTGGGCTTTCTGCCCACGTATAGCCCGCATCTGCATCTGATGGAGCGCCTCTGGAGGTTGATGCGCGGCCAGATGACACGCAACCAGTTTTACCAGAGCTTGCAAGCCCTGTGTGCAGCCGTGGTAGAATGGTGAGAAAAGCTATCCTTTGCACAGTTCTGTCCCCTCATGGGGATCAACGAAGAGGAACTCGTCTTTATCTAAAAATTCTAGTTATAGTTACTTA